>Ga0182030_10022732_pt1 | contig 11653 bp, 12 predicted proteins | sample 812S3MmetaG_FD_121299 | JGI IMG/M metagenome (GOLD analysis project Ga0182030, IMG submission 121299) | Permafrost microbial communities from Stordalen Mire, Sweden - 812S3M metaG (Illumina Assembly) | ecosystem: Environmental > Terrestrial > Soil > Wetlands > Permafrost | place: Sweden... | reverse complement strand
TTTCGCCCACTGGGGAGCGACATTTGCCTCTTTTTGTGAGCCAAAGCGATAACTCTCGCCTAACCTAAGCTTTTTGACACACGGAGACCCGATGTATTCTTAGAGGCACTATGAAATATCCAAGCGTTAGCTATAGCCCCGCATGGCGGATGCATTGATCGTATTGTGCGGAAGTGGCAGGTCGCTGCCAGTCACTCGCCGGTGTAACGCTTCCGTCTCTTCCGGAATGGCAGGTCGGACTGATATTTTCCGCTCCCACAACTGGATTACTTGAAGTGCTATTCCCATATTGGCAGCGAGGCCAATTTGGGGTTGCTGTCTCAGGCGGAATAATAACGGCATCGGTATGACCATTGGCTACCGAACATTCTTTTCTAATTTGAACGGGTCTTATACCAAACCAATATATGGCAAAGGCGACCAATAGGACGATGATGATTTTGAACCAATTTTCTTTGATTAGTTTCATTTTTATTCGCTATAAACCAAGGCCAGTATCAGCAATGCCACAATCATAACAAATGACAGCCAAATAAAAATTATGTTAATGGAGGCCAAAAAGAGAATACGAATGATGTTTTACTACCTCCCATAAGATTTGCCACATCCTCCGCTTTCGTGGAATCTCCACACATGAGAATGTGATTGCCGAGCTTTATTATTTCTCCCGGCTTCGTCACTGGCACCGTGACTTCTGCGACGGCTTTTTCAAAATTGAAATTGTCCTCACTTAAACTCATCACATCATCGAACATAAATGAAAGTTCCTCATCGAATCCCGCGTTGATCAATTCATTAATATCAAATGAATTGGCGAGAATATCCCAATCCCAGTCGCCTCGGTTCTGATTCGAGCGCAAGAGATATTCTTTATACTCTTTATCCGTGAGCTTTCGATTGGGAACTCGTACGTCGATCGTCTCATCTCCCCTACCCAAGAGTTGTAGTGTCGCCACGCGCATATGGCCTGCAACGATTTTGTTATCGGTGTTGATGGCGGGAATCTCGGCAAGATTAAATTTCTCTACGCTCTTCTTCAGCTCCTCCGCTTGCTTCTCGCTCATCTTGCGGGGATTTTCCGCATTGGGAACAAGATCATTCACTTTCCGTTGCTCGGTGTGCCAGATGAGATGGTTTGTTTTTTCTTTTGTTGGTGTCATATAAAAAATCGACATCTGTGATGATGCCGATTCGATACCAGAGTGCGACGCTTCTCCAAACGACGCATTCCGGTAGCGAACAGGGATCGCCACGGGAATATGTATTTGGAGAAGTGTAAGTCCGTTCGAACTTATTGCTTATATTTTACCAAAAAAAATGTTCCAACGCAAGAGATTTTATCAAAAAATATGTGTTCAATTGCTGAATATATCGTTGGATGAAATAATAAACTCAAAATCATTTACGGTTAAAGGATGTAAGACCTTATTTAATTATTTTATTGATTTAAATAGAAAGCCCGCCAGAGGTCCTTTGGACATGGCGGGCGGGGTGATCGATTTATTTCTTGAATTCACTAGGGTACATGATGGTCGTCTCACAGTCGTCCGGTAGCACTTCTAGGTTCACAGCCCAGCTACCAATACCATTTATGAGAAACCGCCACTTCGCCTCAGTTAGTTCATCAATCTCGAAACACACACATGAAACTGATTCTTCGTGGGTATAATACCAAGCGCTTTTGTGCGCAAGATAGGTATAGCCGCGATTCATTACAGTCGTCATGCCTGCGTTCCGAAGGATCGAAGGGTTTCTGTAGCAATATCCTGCCACTTCACCCAAGATATACTTCCGATCATAGGGCTCGTAGTTTTCACCAGTTTTATCGATAACAACGATTTTCTTCATTTTAGCTCTCCTTGGTTTGCTTGGCGGAATTGCCAAACATTCTTTGGATTGCTTACCCGCTTGCCTCCAAAATGGAGGGGACGAAGGGCGAAGAACCATACTTCCTCAGAGTCTTGATTATCCGTAAGGACTAGGAGGTACCGGGAAAACCGGGATTTCTGGTCGCCTTACAATAATGTGCGGCTGTGAATGCACGTATTGCTCAGCCAAGCTTGCTATTTATATGATAGCATAGACTTATCTGTTTGTCAAGCACTCGCTGGGCGGTAGAAAATAACCGCTATTGGGATATTACGCCCTACTTGACAATATATACTATTATATGATATAATGCATAAGTTAATCAGTTCTTTGAATCAAAATCAGAGTTGGCCACTTTAAGGTCTTAGGAGGTGTCATGAAACCTTTTACCGTATTTAGCACTTTAGCAGCCATAGTCATTGGTTGCGCTTTGCTAGGCGGAATATCGTCTATCAAGTTCGGTGGTTCTGTACGATCCACGCCCCATCTCGAAGCCCACCAGAGCATCATCGAGACGACACAGGACAAGAAGTACTACTTCGTGACCTACGTCGGTTCCGAAGGAGTCAGTCTGGCGCCTTGCATTGGGAGCGGGTGCGAACCTCAGGGATGGAGCATCGAGCGTTTACAGACAACCCCTCATCAGCTTTTCCATTATGGCTTTGCGGGCTATGACGAGGCGCTCAGCATGTTCACGCGGCAAACGATTCCTCTCTGCGATGACGGCAGCAAACCCACCGACAAGGACAAGTGTGCCGACGGCAGCACGGCAATCCGCTAAAACCCATTCCAAAAACTCGAGGCTACAGACAATTTTGTTTGTAGCCTCTCTTATTTTTTTAGAGAGGGACTGGTTCCCAACTATATTAATACAATCTATAATTTAACTATGAACTTCGAAAAAGAAAACGCTTCATCTGACGTCCCAGAAAAACCTTCGGTTTTTTATCATGCTTCAAAAAATAAGGACATTGCAGAGCTCGAGCCCCGACAAGAAAGTTATCGTGACCAAAATGAGGGTGCGGTAGTATTTGCAACTCCAGATAAGGCTATCGCTAGCATTTTTCTGCTTGATGCGCGCCATAGCGGAAAATTTGATGGCATCCCTTATGCGGTGATCGTTGATTCACGAGAGCATTTTCTTAGTGAAGATAAAGGTGGACGCATCTATGAGCTGAATGGTGACACATTTCAAAATGATCCAACAAAAGGATTGGGGAAAGACGAATGGGTAAGTAAAGAAAATGTAAAACCTAAAGAAAGCATCGAATATAAATCAGCACTCACTGTTGCATTAGAACAAGGTGTTCAAGTCTATTTTGTTGATGAGGCAACCAGTAAAGCAATAAAAGAATCGGATGATTATGGTCTTTCAATTCTTCAAAAGCTTGAGTCCGAAAACCAGCGCCGGAATCTTAACGTAAAGCAGTTTTAGTGCGCCGGACAGGATTCGAAACACTCGCACGTTGTTCAATTTCTGCACACATATCTCTTCGGTGAAGAATTATTTTTGAGCATTATTTTTCCCTCGCTCAATAATTTACATATTCAACTCTTGCACAGATACAAAACAGCCCCGATGCTATCGGGACTATTTTGGTATATTCAAATATTGAATTTTTAACGTTTAGCCCACTGCGGAGCTCTCACCCAAAATGCACCCGATGCTAGGTTTTTAGGCAAGTAATGTGATGGAGTTTCCTTTCTTATCAAAAACGGTCCACTCCCCTTTTTTATTATCATTATTAATCTCCGGCTCTTTATCTCGGGCCCTTAAAAGAGCTTCGACAAAATCTACCATACTATTTCCGCTTTCTTTATCCATTTCCATCGCAATTTTTTTCCTTATGGGGTATTGTATTCTCGCCATCCAACATTCGCACCCTTCTCCTCTGCGTCATAGATAACCTTTTTCAAACTAATTTCATGCTCATTGAGGCGTGGGTGTTTCCCGGATTTAACCTCAAGAAAAAGTACCTTATTAATTTTCCCTTCGCTCATGCCTTCAAAAAAGAGATAATCGATTGGTTGGCCGATAAACCTTGCATCAGCAATATTCAAATTAGGAAACTGCTTCTGAAAATCGGGAAGAAGAGGCGTGATGTTCTCGGCAACTTTTCCTTTAATACTGGCCCGTGAGCTTTCCAATGTCTTCTGAGTTTCCTTAATATATCGTTCCCTCGCCTTCCCTTTACCCCAAAGGAAACCTATAAATAAGAATGCAAGCGCCACAACGACCACCCATACATTTCCCATGGCTCAATTCTAGCATATATACAACCGTTCGTAATACCACACCTCCTTAGTCGCTTTGCCCTTCTCAAAGAAAAGAAGATTTGTTTGTACGCCTGCATAAGGGCTAAATACTCCCGATGGCAAACGAACAATTGTGTGAAGGTTGCATTCTTCGAGTAGCTTTCGCTTAATGGCCGTTTTTACCCCTTCACCAAAAAGTGTCCCATCGGGAAGTACGATCCCCGCGCGACCATTTGATTTCAAAAGGTGCATAAAAAGTACCAAAAAAAGATCTGCTGTTTCTTTGGTTCGAAACTCATGTGGAAAATTTTCTTCCGCTCCAGCCTTAACGACGCCGCCGAACGGAGGGTTCGCCATGATTATATCTACCTTATTTTTTGGTCCCGTGCCGGCGAGCACGCCGTCCTGTCCGAACTGCTCTTCAGGGGCTACAATGCCGCGCTTATGTCAGTAGATACAGGCGTCGATATCCTCGCAACGAAAGATAACGAGGTTTTTAGTATTCAGGTAAAAACGAGGAATATCAGCAAGCATAATTCCTTCGATTTCAACCTTCGGATAGTTTCATTCGAGCGCCATAGTACCGGCAGAACCTTCTATATTTTTCTCCTTCGAGAAAATAGCACTTTAGATTATATTATTCTTCCGCTACATGAACTCGAAAAAGCCATCGAGCAGGATTTCGTCAATGTTGTAGGAAAGGGGAAATTGTACCGCATCAGAATCACAAAGCGACAGAACAAGATTTTCCTTGGCAGAAGGGAGAATGACGTTACCTACTATCTTAATCGTTGGGAGGTAATTAAATAGACGCAGGGCACGAAGCGAATTACGAAAAGCTTCATTTATAGCCTGCTCATAAAATCATCCAGAGAAAGATTGAGGTCCGGAGCACCCTGTCGGGAATAGTAGAAAGAGAATCTCGCAATAATATCTTTCAAAAACTGACTATTTATAGCTGCCTTTAGGTTATAGAGTCGGTTAAGGTCAGAAACTTTAATGGTCTGTAATTCCCGGAAATTTATCAGTCCACCCTTGAACCTCTCGCTCTGGGGTAGAAAATAATACATTTGTGCATAATTATTCCTAATCAATCTTTCCAATTTTGCTAGAATCTCTTTTTTCTTTTTTTTCAAAATGCGTCCCGCTCCTCCGCTTGGCATCTTTTTTTTAAAAATTCCCAACCAAGAACCAACTGGATATTCCTCGAAGCTATCAATTTTTGCAATAATAACCGAGGCGGTTTTCCCCTGAGCAATATCGCAAGGCGGAGTAAGAATTATGTAATATTTCTTTGTCGTTTTATCTTCGAGAATGCTACCAGTAAAGTGACTCTTTTTAATGGACGGGATGATATAAACTTCCTCCGGATAGTAGTCCGTAAAAGACCCATCACCGCCTAGTTCTAAGTGTTCATAGATATGGCCGGCAATATACCTTAATAGTTGATCACGCGGAACTTCATTATCTTTAAAGAAATCAAAAGATCCGGCAATGTTCTCCCAGAAAATTTTCGTAAGATAATCTTCAATAAAACCGTCCTTCCCTAAAATTTTTGTTATTCCGGTATCGTATATTCTTTTTAACTCAGTTAATAGCGCCAACAGCGTTATATCCGTCCTCCTAAATTTTTTAAAAAATGCCGACTCCGGAATGGCTGCATCTATTTCTTCAGGAAATGACGAATAAACAAAAACGGGGAACCGCTTTATATCAACAATCTCTTTTATAATCTGATTTCCTTCGGCTTCGTCGGTACCTGCGGAAAGTTTCAAGTCTATTATGGCTCCATCGAAATCCTTCTCTTTCAATGCGCGGAGGGCATCTTTGAGATTATTGAAATCGGATATTTTCAATCCGTAGCCTCGCTTATTTAAAGCGGCCGCCGCTCGCTTATAAAGCAGAATATTTGCCGCTCTATCCTCAACTACTAAAATTTTCATGATATTTCTTTTGACGAAACAGGCCACTCGATCTCGAAGCGAGCTCCCGATTCGGAGTATACTGCTCGAAGGGTGCCACTATTCCGTTGTATTGCTTCTCCGGCGATCGCCAACCCTAATCCAGTCCCTTCGGGCTTGGTACTAAACCCAGGCTCAAAGATCATTCCGTCCTTAATAAACTTTTCCTCAATACCGGGACCACTATCCTTATATTCGATCTCCAAAATATCGTTCTCTAACGATACAACGATACTGATTTCCTTTGTCTTATTTTTCTCCTGTAATAACCAGTAATAGCTGTTATCTAATAAATTAACCAAGGCCTGCGTGAGATCTTCCGGCCATCCGGTTACTGCAATTGCCTCATCACACTTAAATTCAATCTTTATCTTATTTTCCTTAAATTGATTGGTAAAAACGGCGAGTGACTGCTGGATATTTTTTGCGACAGAAAAACGGACTGGACGGCCGCGGCGCCGGGCGGCGAGTGGATTTATTTTATTAAAAATATTAATTAACAATTGGGACTGTTTTGTAATTCCATTCAGCCTGTTCGACAGTTCCCCTAAATTTCTTTTGCTAAATTTCTTCTTTAATTTACCGATTAATTCCTCAACTGCCGGCATTTCATTCTGGAAATAACTTATCGGATTTCTTCCCTCGTGTAGAATAACCTTTACAATTTTGCCCAGGGTCGCCTGCCCCTGATAGGCAATGATAACCTCCTTTACGTCCTCAATAACCTTATTACCTTCTTCTGCTTTTGTTCCAAGCAGATTTAATATCTTATCTCTCTCACTATGGGGAATATCATACTTTGAGAGCTCTTTTCCGATCGTATCTTTTATATCGGAGAAATCAAAAACGTCGGCAAGTTTTTGGGTTAAATTCCTCCGCGAACCATGCTTTCCTATTTTTAATTTAAAAGCATGTCTTTCATTTTCCGCCGCCAGCAAAACTGCGATTGCTATCTGCACTAGGCCTTCGTAGTACTTATTTTCTTTAAGTCCTTCCCGATTTGCTTTTTCTTCAAGGTGTGATTTTTCTTCAGCCTCGATCTCGATGAAACCGCTGACTCTGTCGCTGCCAACCCGTATACTGGGTTTCTGAACACGACGCTTATCCAAAGTAAGCCAGTCATAACCCGGATCCCCATGAGGCCTTATCCTAAAACCAGCACGATATACGCCAATACCCGCAATATCATCAAGCAAAGCTCTCGCCTCTGTTTTGCCCAGTTTTTCTCCGGATTCCGGATCAACAAGTCCTTTGCCTATCAGGCTTTCGATTGATTCGGCATCTCTGTCATATATTTTAAAATCTACCTTTAAATTCCCGCAGTATTTTGCTCCGTTTTCCAGGGGAATAGTCAGGATTTTTATTTTCTCCGGCTTAACGCCCCTCGCACCATTTTCAAAGATTAAGTTCGCCTCTCCTGAAGCAGAAACTTCGCCCGAAATACGGTAATCAAAAAATTCCAGAATCGGGAACGGCTCTATATCGATTGATTTATCTTTATATTCTGCTATGGGAAATTCATGGAAATTTAGCTGTATCTTAAAATCTTCCTGATGATCTTTTCCGTGTATCGGGGCCAGTAACCGCCTCAGGTCTTTAATAAGGGTCTTTATTTGTGTTTCGTCCCATTCCAGCAGTTTATTATGATCACCTACAACCTCGATAGCTGTGCCGTCGGGAACATTCTGTTTATTTCTTTCGATAAGAATGTCTATATCATCGAGATAGTCTTTTTTATTAAATTCTTTCCAGTCGATTACCAAGCTTGTTGTTTCCTTATCGCGGGTCGTCTCAAGAAAAAGTTCATCGCCCAGGATAGAGGCTGCATATCTGCCAATACCCTTCTTTCCCTGGACGTTGCGATGCTTCATTTCGCTGAAAGGCTTTTTTACTTTTTCAGCAGTAGACGGAACCATCCACACCTTTGTTACCGTGTCATAGGTCATGCCATGACCGTCGTCGGAAATTTTTATCTTAATCTTGGAATCTTTCTTTCCATCCGGATAAAAATCGACAGCGACGTGCTCGGCGTCTGCATCATAGGCATTTTTTATAAGCTCCAATATAGCCGTGTTGTTATCTTTTATTAAATCACGGCCTATCGTCAAAATATGTCTCGCCGCCGGCCTTATTTTGAAAATACCACCTTTATTGTTTTCGTTAGCCATAGATGAGATTCAAAATTTTCTCTGCAATCACCGCAGATAGCATCGGAGGTACAGCGTTCCCGATCTGCTTGAACTGGGAAGTTCTGCTGCCTTCGAATTTAAAATCGTCTGGGAACGTCTGAATGCGCGCGGCTTCCCGTACCGTGAGAGATCTGTTCTGCAGGATATCCGGGTGAATATAATAGTGTCCATCTTTCGCAATATGAGCAATAACGGTGTGGCAGGCCCTTGCAGAACCATCTACAACCTTAAAGCGATCCAGGAATCCTTCCTGATTTTTATGTGTTTTTAATCTGCTGGGTAATTTATTATATCGGATATTTTCGCCTTTCGCCTTTTTGAGCAGGGCAAGTTTATAAATTTCTAGATCTCGTTTGGCATGAGGACGAGCCACATGATCTGTAAGAACTCCTATTTCAGGATTAATAATTCCGAGAGTCACCAACAGAGCGGGTGACGAATTATATTTTTGCCATAACTTTCCCTCTCCGGGCTTGAGAGATGGAAGCCCCTTTAAAAAATCTCTTACCAAATATTTCCTTTCTATAACCTGAAAATCGGGATAATTTTTTATATCCAGGTTTTTCTTCCAGCCGATGAGGATAATACGCCTTCTTTCCTGTGGAACCCCGAAGTCAGATGCGTTCAAAATACGATAGTCTGTCACATAACCGGCACGCTTCATCAACATCCGCATCGTCCGCAGATAAACACCGCCCCCGGCGCTCTCTAGTCCAGGAACATTCTCAAAAATAAACATTTTCGGCTTCAGGGCCTTCAGGAATTCTATATAGTAACGATAAAGGTAGTTCCTCTCATCGTTTTGCATATGTTTTCTGTCGGAACCGCGGCCAATATTTGAATAAGCCTGACACGGGGGACCCCCTATAATAAGGTCCAGTGATTCCCCTTTCAGCCGGCCACGAACTTCTTTTATCAGATCTTGATAGTTATCTCTACCAATCTTAGCGCGAATAACTGAATTATATTCATCTTGTAGATTATACTTCTCGATTAAATCCTTCATCTCGATTGTTCCCCGCAAGTATGCTTCGTACTCATCGAGCCTACCCATCCGTCGTAATGAGTGGTATATCATTCTTGTTCTGATCGTCTGGCACGCATCGTTATCCATTTCAATGTGAGCGATCATGTTGCAACCGGCGGCGACAAATCCTTCCGAAAATCCCCCAGCACCGGCAAAGAGGTCCAGGACCCGGGGAAATTCGCTAACCCCAAGAGTGTTTTTAATCTGCTTCATAAATATTTGCGGTTTCTTTTTTAATTCGTGCTGCGAAATTCTGATTACCTGAATATTCTGATTCCTAAGTTCCGCAGTTACAGTTCTGTCACGGAGAATATTTGCGCCAATCTTTGTTTTCCAGAATACTTGGTTAGTGCTCGGCGCCTTATAGCACACTCGGCATCCGTGCCAGAAGCAACCATTCACAAATACCGCCAGTTTTCTTTCAGGAAAATAAAAATCCGGGGTGCCGGCAATACCCTTGGTATTATTGCTAAAATTGGTTATCCCAGCCGCCCGCAACAGGTTCCTGAGCTGAATCTCCGGACCAGTATTCTTTGAGCGGATCCGGGACATATTGTAAGAGCGCTGGGCGACGGTAAGTACATCTGCCATGAAAGTATTATCGCTCAGAATATCCCTAAAATCCATGCTTATAGCAGCACCACACCTCTGTCACTTGCGAAGAATCTGGACCGAAACGCTCGGTTAGCGCTTTGGCCCAATAGCGAAAAAACGAAACCGGATCACCTCTTTCGGTGTCCGGTTTGTTATAACTCCGATAGCGTCTTAGGTTTTACGGCCCTTGTAGGCTGGACTGCGGCGCTCGTTTAACGCTTCGCCCACTGGGGAGCTTTGGTTCATAGTGGACTTTAGGATGCTGTTTTACGCCACGTTTCCCCTACATTTTCATTCTTTTTTTATCGCGCAAGAACAGCGCAGAATATCATGCACGATTTTGTTCTATCCCACATGATGCAGAGTGACCCTTGAGGTGGTAGCAAAAGGCCCGCATCGCTGCGGACCTTTTGTAATCGACGAATGATCGATTTTTATTGAGCGGTTGTGGTCGCTACAATAGTGACATCGCGAACGATGCGAGCGGTGATCGTTCCGCTTGCGTTCACGCCATAGACGCGGACATTGTCCCCGCTATTCACGCTCGTAAGAGGAATAGTGATCCACTTGGTGTTTACAATCTCAGCTCCCGAAGGAACCGTTACTGTGTACGTGGTTCCTGCCGCTGCGGTAAGGGTCAAAGAAGATGCTGTAACCGCGCTTGCGGTACCGATATAATCACGAGGCCCGCTCTGCTTTGTTGCTTGAGCTGTCTGGATATTCTGCTGCTGTTGCTGAACGACCGCCGCGCGATAGGTCCAATCGCGAACTAAGTTTGCGTTGATTGTCCAATTAGCAGATTGGGAAACCGTCCCTTGGACACCTACGAAGTCGCCTGTTGAGAACTGGCTGATATTGCCGTTTGCCGCTGCGGGAAGGATGCTCGCGCCCGAAGCGATGTCAACTGTCCATGTGCCGCCCCAACTGTTCACCGTAAGCGTAGTACCCGAGATGGAAGCGATGGTGCCGCGAAGTAGTACTTTGCCCGCTGCACCGACCTGAAGAATCGGCTGTTCCGAGGCGGTCGTCGCCACCGGAGCTACGGTGGTGGTCGGTGTCGTAGTTGTTGTCTGCGCGAAAACCGGAATCGCCATGACTGCTGAAAGAACTAACACTGATACTGCAATAAGCCTTTTATTCATTTTCATTATTATTGATTAGAGTTATATATTTCTCGACCTTTGAAATTAAATATTGAACTCTCCCCGTCTTAATAACGAGAAAAGTTACCCTCATTATATCACTAACTCACTATCGGAATAGTCCGCCCCAAAGAAAAAGGAGTTGCCGCATTGCGACAACTCCTTGCTGTTTTATTTTGTTCGAATGGATCACTCAATCCAGATCCCCTCGAGCCTGACCTGCCAACCTTCATCGGTTCGTTTCGCGGCGTTGAGCAGCGCGCTGTGCCGCCACTGCATCATGCAAAGACCGGGAAGAAAGTGATACCTCATCCCGAGCTTGAGTTCTTGCACGCGCGACCGATCGCGCCGCACGACCCCTTCGTACGCCTGGGCGCTGTAAGGGCCGACGTTCTTGAACCCGTCCGTCCGCGATCGACGCGGGCCGACGATACACCATGTGATGACGCCCGATTCCGCATCGACATTCATGACTTCGCCGATATGAAGTACGGGACATCCACACGAAACGCCGAGAGGCCGCCCCAAGAGAACGTCTCCTTTGGCGATCTTCAGCCGTTCCACCGCAAGCATGCCACCGAACAAGGTAATGTCCTCGCGCGGCCCGGGATCTTC
>Ga0182030_10022731_pt1 | contig 11653 bp, 16 predicted proteins | sample 812S3MmetaG_FD_121299 | JGI IMG/M metagenome (GOLD analysis project Ga0182030, IMG submission 121299) | Permafrost microbial communities from Stordalen Mire, Sweden - 812S3M metaG (Illumina Assembly) | ecosystem: Environmental > Terrestrial > Soil > Wetlands > Permafrost | place: Sweden... | reverse complement strand
GGATGACGTTCGACGACATCCTTAGCCAATTCAAACGTGATGGGACTAGATGGATAGGCCGCGAGCAAGAGGCCCGGAAGAAGCCGCTGTGCAAGATCTGAATACGTGTACCCGTATGACCGGCCATGCGTCGCCCCAGTAGCGACGACGAGGGAGTGAATCTGCTGCGAGCTAAAGCCCAACTCTTCCAACACTGGTTTCAAAAAAGCAGCCCGCTGCGCCTCATTCGGGCGAATGAAAGTGAACGTCACAGCAGCCCGGCGACGTACAGCAGGATCGAGCGCCTCAAGCCTATTAGTGCACATCACCACGATAGCGGGGAGATTACCTGTGGCCAGATCGTCCACGCCGCGAATCAAGGCGTTCACTCCCGCGCGGTCTTCATGGTGCATCTGCCCAAGCTCACGCGACTGCGCCAGCGCATCAGCCTCATCGATCAAAAGTACGATTCCAGAATTGTGCTTGCTTCCACGTCCAGCGCCTCTTTTGGCTGCTTGCTTTACCTCGGCGAATGCCGCGGCGAGTAAGCTGGTCATCTCACCGACCGCACCCGTTCCCCGAGCGTTTAGGCTTAGCGCGTAGAGCGTTACGCCGATATCTGCTTCCCGTGCAACAGCATCGCCAAATGTCTCCGCCAGCACCGTTTTCCCGGTTCCTACGTCACCGGCAAATATGAAAAGCGGAGGCCGATCACGGAAGAGGTCAACGATTTTGGTCTTCTGGCGATGATGCTTGTTACTCCATGCCGCCAGACTGCCTGGATCGAGCAGGAGACGGGCTTCTTTCAATAGCCGATCCTTCATCTCATCTAGACCCACAAGCGCCGCGAACCGCCGTGCTGCGGCCGGGTCTGGATACTCCCGCACCTCTTCGAAGATTCCTATTTTGTTGTCGGTCATCATAGCGGCTGGAAGGTCTGGCGATTCAGCCCGCAACCTCCCGAAAAGTAGTTCCGGTCCGCCATCCAGTACCCTGAGCCATCAGAAGGAGGATCGCCGCTTGGCCTCTGAAGGGGAAGTCCGGCCTCAAAGCGCGCTTGCTCCTCATCGGAAAGTCGGAAAAATCGAGAATTTGGAGTTAAGAAGTTAAAAAAAGAGGCGCCCGTGACATCCACATAGGGAACTACTTTGCCAGGACGGTCATCCGTAGTGAGCAAGCCATTTGAGTCCACTTTATAGCGCCAGCAAACAACCCGCTTGCCATCTTTCTTATAGCCAAACTCGTATTCTGCAACGTAACCAGCATTCAGGTACTGGGCCAGTTCTTCGGCGTATTCACGAATTCGCTCCTCCGAGGGCTTTCCGTAATACTGCGCGCAGAGATGCATGTCGGCGGCGGCCTTCGACGCTAAATAACGAGCGTGAATGATCGTGAAGGTAGCAGTCTTTGTAACAGTAAAGGTCATGTTTTTATCCTCGGAAAGATGGCCCCAAAACGTCCTGCCAGCACTCGATCGCTCTTCCCCGTGTTGTAGCAAACCTGGCTTCGGAGATGGCTTCCAGCGCTTCCTGCGCGGCGGTCACAATCTTCTGCCGATGGTTATCGTCATACACTGCTGCAACATTGTTGGTTTCATTCACCGGGTCGAATATTTCCATCGCTTTGCCGGTCGGCCCCGGCAGCTTGGACGCAGGATAGTAATCGGTAAAGGAGATTCGCGTTTTCAGGCGCGACTTCACGATGTAACCAAAAACCTTCTCCAATGCGACCGTATAGTCCGCCATGCTGACGCCGCTGTCCGCCAAGTGCGAAACAATCATCTCGGTCATGAAGGATTTGAGCCTAAATTCGGCATCTTTGCCCTTCTGGAGCCGCACCCACCACTTCACCAGCCGAATTACTTGCGCGAAGTCATCCTTTTGTTATGCCTTCCGCTTTCGAATAAAAGCCAGGTGAAGAGGAATGCTGGTGAGAACCGGCTCGCCCCCATCAAACGCGAAGAGATATCCACGGTCGTCTGGGTCGCCCTTGTACTGGACAGGAACGACGTCCACACTGAGCCCGCTGACGGCGTACTTTATACAGACGGAATGTCTGTTGGCCTTGATCTGGTCCGGCTTCATCTGCGGGTAGGCTTCGCGCAGGCGTTCTGCCAGCCAATTGAGCAAATCGGGCTCCGAACTGGGCGTTTTGTCGGCCTTGACATAGAACGCGACATCAATGTCGTTCAGCACCTTCAATGCCGTCCCTTTGGCCAAGCTGCCAGAAAGCAGAGTCTTAATGAGACCGTAATCGGGATGGTCGGCGGCATATTTATCCAGCTTGTCGCGGAGCCGGCGAACCTGCTCGCGGTATTCTTCGGCGTCCTCCCTATTCAGGTTGACCGATTCGACTGCGAAATCCGCAATGTCTTTGTGCGTGATGGGAGAAGCCGCGAGAGCCCCCTCCACCTTCCGCATTTCGAGCATGGTCATCGTTTACCTCCACGCTGCCGGGCATCCTTCACCAGCTGCGAAAGGGACTCCCCACCGGCGCGCTCTCGAAGTGTGTCCAGCCGGGCATCGCTGCGAACTCCGGGCGCAAAATCAGGCCCGTAAGTTTCGCGCAACGTTCTGACTAGGGTGTCTCCACGTTTCTGGCGGATCTCGCCGTCTCGATCCCGGCAGCGCTGATCCAGTCCGGCGTCGCACTGTTTTCCGTTCTTCGACATCAAATGCCTCCTGCCTGTTCACTTCAGCGACACAACATCTATTATACCATACTTTGTCAATTTTACCAGCGTAAAATTATAGTCAACAATAATAACATGTTATTATTGTTGACATTAGCTGATCCCAGTAGTACATTGACATCGGTCAGGCAACATGAACGATCATCAGGGATTCTATAAGAAAGTCGGCGAGAGCATCCGCACTAAGCGCAAGGAACGTGGACTTTCGCAGGAGGGACTAGCGAAATCTGTTGGCCTAAAAAGGCCATCCTTGAGCAACATAGAAAAGGGGAGACAGAATATCCTGCTGCACACGTTCTGCGACATTGTGGAGACCCTCGACTGCAACGCCAACTCACTACTGCCGGAGCGGCCGAGACCGGAGCCGGTAAATATCCCTGATTTGACCGCCCTCTCAAAAGAAGTGAGGGAATTCGTCGAGGCAGGGATCAAAACTGCGGAGAAGGAGGAGACTCATGGCCATTCGAAGACGGAAGATTGAATCTTTGGTTCGAGATCTACTGGCAACCCATGACATCACCGAAGCTCCGGTGCCGGTCGAAAGAATCGCCAAAGCGAAAGGGGCCAGAATCTTTCATCAGTCCTTGGAGGACGATGTATCTGGATTTCTGTATCGGGACGAAGCGCAAGCTGTTATCGGAGTCAACACGCACCATGCTCCCGTGCGGCAAAATTTCACAACGGCACACGAACTGGGACATCTACTTCTGCACGACCAAGAGCAGCTCCATATTGATCACAGCTTCCGTGTCCGGCTGAGAGATGATGTATCGAGTCAGGGAACGGATGACGATGAGCGGGAAGCAAATTTGTTCGCGGCCACTCTGCTAATGCCTAAGGAATTTCTCGAAGCCGATTTAGCAAGTGAAGAGTTTGTTGATCTTTTTGATGATGGGTTCCTTCTGGGACTAGGACGCAAGTATGGTGTGAGCACTCAGGCTCTGGTAAACCGCCTGAAGAATCTTGGCTATATTCAGGAGTGAGCTCACAGGGAATGATGGCTGCGTCACGACCGCATCTTCCGAGGTAGCGCAATGAACTACAGCAAAAGGATTGTTTGTCTAGCGAGCTCAAGGAAGCCTGGGGGCCGATGCGTTGCCGGTAAAGAAGTGATTGCTGCCGGCTATTCAAACTGGATACGCCCCGTTAGTGCCCGCCCTTCCGCCGAGATATCGCTTGAGGAACTCCACTATGAGGACGGCAAAGATTCTCAAATTCTGGACATCATTGAGATCCCGATGATTGGGCCAGTTCCGCGTGTGCACCAGACCGAGAACCACATGATCGATGATGAGTACTATTGGACGAAAAGAGGAGCCCTGACTTGGGCCGACGTACCAGGTCTCGCCGATACGCCACCTACACTTTGGGCGAACGGCGATTCGACCTATCATGGGCGCAACGATCGGATGACACAGGCCGGGGCTTCTGCTTATCAGAATTCACTGATGCTAATCAAACCCGAGCACATCACCATCCGTGTGCTGACTCCCGGAGCCGACTTCGGAAACCTGAAGAGGAAAGTGCGGGTTGACTTCACATATCGTGGAACTCGCTATGACCTGATGGTTACCGATCCGGTTGTCGAGCGGGCGTTTCTTGCCCGGCAGAACGGCGATTATCCGATAGAGCAGGATGTTTATTTTTGCGTCAGTCTTGCAGAGGCACACACAGACAATTACTGTTACAAGTTAGTTGCAACGATCATCAGCGAACAACCATTGTAGGTAAGATCATGCTACAGACAGTCTTCACAATCGGTCACTCTACGCATCCCCAGGCACGGTTTCTTGACCTTCTGAAGCGGCATGAAATCACAGCAGTGTGCGATGTTCGTTCAACGCCTTACAGTCGTACGAATCCCCAATTCAATCGCGAGGATCTGAAGACGATCCTGCAGGAAGGCGGCATCGCGTATGTTTTCCTTGGAAAGGAACTAGGTGCTCGCAGCGACGACGATACGTGCTATGACGGTGGAAAGATCCAATACGACCGACTCGCAAGGACTGACCTCTTCCGACGGGGACTCGACCGCATACGCGAGGGCGTTCAGAGCTATCGCATCGCTCTAATGTGTGCAGAAAAGGAGCCTCTCGAATGCCATCGCACTATCCTGGTGGCTAGGCATCTCCAGATACTGAATCTTGATGTCCAGCATATTCTCGCCGACGGAGCGTTGGAATGCCATGAACAAGCGCTCAGGCGGCTAATGCACGATTTCAACCTGCCTGATCATGACATGTTCCGTTCCCATGACGATATTGTGTCGGATGCCTATCGCCTTCAGGAAAAACGGATCGCATACGCCCGTAGCGAAAACTCCCCCGCCACGTCTCCTCCAATCACGAGAGTTGCAGGATGAAACTTTTCACAATAGGCTTCACCAAGAAGTCGGCCGAGACATTCTTCAGTCGACTGAAAGACGCTGGCGTGAAACGTCTTGTAGACGTACGGCTGAATAACATATCGCAACTCGCGGGTTTTGCCAAGAAAGACGACCTTCGATATTTCACTAAGGTGATCTGCGGAATCGACTACGTCCATCTTCCTATGCTTGCGCCGACGCAGGACATGCTGGATGCCTATAAGAAGCAGAGAGGAGATTGGAATGTTTACGAACATCAGTTCCTTAATCTGATGCGTTCCCGACATATAGAGGATTGTTCGTCGCGCGACCTACTTGACGGAGGCTGTCTGCTTTGCAGCGAGGAAAAACCTCACCATTGCCACCGCCGCTTGGTCGCTGAGTATCTCAAGGAGAAATGGGGTAACGTGGACATTCTGCATATTCCATAGTGCCACACCAGCGATAAGCAAGACTGCTCTAAATAAGACAGACCGCTCTTAATGACCCGCGAGCAGGGTTCACATAAATTCACCTGCAAGGAGCGCCAGCTTGAAGGACAAAACTCACTCCTTAACCATTTACCTCATCAAGCCCGGCAGCGCCCGCACCGAATGTCTTAGTAAAACCCGCAAGATGATCGAACACAGTTTCACGCTCTCGGACGGAACGGAGGGCAGCGTGTTCACCGAATCCATACCGCCTCATGAGCCGAAATGGGTCAGCTTGTTGGCCGGCGCTGTGACGAATCTCCCCGTCCTCCAGAGTAGCAACGCATCCGCTGTGCTGTTTCTGAAGAGGGGAGACCGCCTATTTGCTTTGACATTCGGATACGGCCGAAGTCTGCTGATCCCCGGCTCGTGGGAGGAGGATTTCGGACTCAAAGTCACTCTCAACGCGGTTGACAGCAAGCGGATTAAAACGGTAGACCGAGCGACCTTGGACGCCATCGGACAGCACAGCAGGATTCAAGCCAGTCGAGAAGCCGGAATAGGTGAATTTGGCCTTGACCTTGAGCAAGACTTTTTGCGGGCGGTAACCGGCGTCCCTATGGACAAGACCCTGGGAAAGCAGCTTACTGGCAAAGACGCGCTCAATGTAAAGCTCCCCATTACCATTGAGAAATTGCCGGCGCTTCTGGATCGGTACACGGTTGAAGCCGAAAGCACGGCATACAAAGCAATCTTTCCGTGGATGGACCAAATACACGAGGTGGTCAGCCCGACAAGAATATCAGAACTCGATGCGGCGATGATTGAGCGCATCAAGGCGGAGGACTTCACAAAGGGTCTGTGGCTGTCAATTCCAGAAATCATTGATTGGTCGGAAGTGGACGGCTTCAAGTACCGCGACGCAGACTCCGCGCCGTCTTACACCGACGTTCACATTCGGGAGTTTCTCAAGGACATAGGCGGAGCTCAAAAGGTGTCTTTGGAACTCCTGAAGAAGCGCCGCCACGTTTATGCGGTATCTCAGCAGACCGGCGACGTATATGACGCGTGGACCGTGTACCGTTGCCTGTACTGTGAGATTGATCAAGGCGATGAGACTAATTTGCTTAACAACGGCAAGTGGTATCGCCTTGGCACCGATTTTCGAGAAGGCATAAACCAGCAGTTTGCACAGGTGCCTCGCTGCGACCTCGTTTTTCCAGACTACACCGACAAATCCGAAACGGAATACAACGCCCGCGTGGCGGCTCAACACCCGGACCAATTTGCACTATTGGACCGCAAGCTAATCAAGTGTGGCGGCCAGTACGACAAAGTAGAGTTCTGTGACCTCTTCGATAAGGATAAACGAGTCGTTCATGTAAAGCGGTACGCCGGAGCCAGCGCACCGCTTAGCCACATGTTTTCGCAAGCGGTAGTGTCCGGCAGTCTGCTCAGAAGGGACTCCGATTTCAGGCATCAAGTCGGCGGCTATTTGACGCCGGAGTTCCAAGCGTTGATACACGAACCATCACGGGACGAGTACGAAATTGTTTTAGCAATCGTCAGCACATCGAAGAAAGACCTCACGATACCTTTCTTTAGCCGGGTCAACCTGAACAATGCGTGTATTCGCCTGCAGGACCTTGGCTACAGGGTCTCTTTAGCAAAGATACAGGGATAAGATCTGTATCGAGCTTGATCCAGCCGAAATTCGATGCTTACCGGCGTGCGTGATAATCCGGTTTCTCACGTAGGGGAAAACGCAGGAGCGGGGACTCAGAAAAGCGCCCCAGATACATGGAAATACGGCGCGGCACATTCCAGTTGCCTGAACCATCTGAATCTGGCACAGTACGCGGACTAATCCCACCAACCACAATCTAAGGGAACAATCCCCATGCAGGGCGAGCAACAGGTCTACCACCTTAAAGTGGATGCGTCGGGACGCATCGTCCTTCCGGCAGAAGCGCGGCAGCGACTTCACATTGCTGAGGGCGATACCGTCATCGTGGTTGACGATGCCCAGGGTTTGCACATCAAGACCCGCGAGAAGGCGCTTGCGGAAGCGCAAGCATATTTTGCCAAACTCGCGCCGGCGAATGTAAGCCTGTCCAAGGAGATCCTGAAGGACCGCGGCTCCGAGTCCGAGCGTGACTAGCGTTGTCCTCGATGCTTCGGCCCTCATGGCCCTGCTTCGCGCTGAGCCTGGAGCCGATGCCGTGGCCAAGTCTTTAGGTGACGCTGTCATCTCCGCCGTCAATTTCTCTGAGATTCTGAAAAAGACCATCGAGCGCGGAGGAGACAGCGAACCCGTCGCCGCCTTCATCCGCAGCTTGTCGGTAGCCATCATTCCCTTTGACGAGCAACTGGCGGTAACCAGCGCCGGGCTCTATCCGCAGACGAAGGAACACGGCATGTCATTTGCAGACCGCGCCTGCCTTGCCCTTGGCATCCAGCGGCGCGCCGTGGTTCTTACGTCCGAACGCAAAATGGGTCTCCTGAAGCTGCCCATCAAGGTGACGGTCATCCGCAATGCCCACTAAGAAGGAGAACCACGGCGCGGGCAACACAGAATACGAACCTGCCCCGGCCGTGCTCCTTCCTGCGTCCATCGGCAGCGCAAACGCAGTCTCGACTGTCGCATCACTCGCTGACATTCCGGAAGAAGACATCTGGCTTGCCAAGCAGAAAAGCAAGCGTACCCGTCGTGCCTATAAGCAGGACGTGCAACATTTTATGCGCACGCTGACGATTCGCTCTTATGAGGAGCTACGCCAGGTGGACCATCGCGCCGTCATCGCCTGGGAGCGTATCATGCGCGAAAACGAAGAGGCTATGCCCTCGACGGTGCGCCGCAGGCTCGCGGCGCTTTCCAGCTTGTTCAAGCATCTTGTCCGCTACGGTTATGCCGAAAAGAATCCTGTCTCGGAAGTCGAGCGTCCCGCCATCAACCGCGAACAAGGTACTACGCTTGCGTTCTCCAGGATGGATGCGAAGAAGTTGCTCGACTTGCCCGACGAGAAGACCCTGGAGGGCTTAAGGGACCGTGCCATCCTCGCGGTCGGGCTGCAAGTAGGACTTCGCCGCGCCGAGATTGCGTCGCTGACCGTGGAAGACCTGCATCAGAATCGCGGCTATGATTCGCTGCGCGTCGTTCGCAAGGGCGGACGCCACGACGCCCTGGCCATCCACCCGAATACGGTGAAAAGGTTAAAAGCATATCTGGACGCCGCAGGCCACGCCGACGACCTGGACGGGCCCCTGTTTCGGCCCTTGAGCCACAACCGCAAGAAACAGGAGACGCGCAGGCATATGCACCCCGACGCCATCGACCGCGTGTTGCGCAAGTATGCGAAGGCTATCGGGCTTGACCGGGGATATTCGGCTCACTCGATGCGGGCAACGTTCATCACGACCGCCCTGGAGAACGGCTGTTCCCTCGAAGATGTGCAGCGCGCCGCCGGCCACCGCGAGCCGAGCACAACCAAGCTCTATGACCGGCGCGGCTACAATCCGGAGAAGTCGGCCAGCTTTTTTGCGACGTACTAATCGGACGACATTCCCCTTTATACTGTGCACCCCTGCATGCTACGGTTTGGGCTGGGAAAACACAGGCGGATACTAATTAAGATGAAATCGAACCGACCATCACGTATCAGGGATACCGTGTATGTCATTGGTGCGGGATTTTCCCAAGGGCTTGGTTACCCGCTGACCAAAAGCCTTCTTATTGATGCGTGGAATCAATTGCCTGATGACTCTCGCGATCAGTTACGAAAGATAATTCAATTTCACCATCCCGAGTTCAGCCCAGACCGGCTGACGACCTTTCCTGATATTGAGCAACTGCTCACGGAGATATACGTCAATCTGCAGATGTGGCATGCAAGCCGCCCTGCAGATGGTCGTTTCACAACGACACAGCTGACGGAATCAAGGGAAATACTTCTGTTTACGATTGCTGCATGGTTTCATAAAATCTACAAGACCGGAAGCCAGGTGGCCTGGCTGTCCGAAATCGTGGAGCGGTTGCAACACGAAAAAGCCGCCGTCATATCCTTCAATTGGGACTTGATTCTGGATCAACAGCTATTCAAGGGAGATCTCGACTCGCAGAAATACGGACTTACTCATCGTCTTGGGCATGGACCCGTGCTACTCAAACCACACGGTTCGCTCAACTGGTACCGAGGCACGCAGCTGGATCGCGTCCCTGGCATCAAGCATATCGAAATTTTTCACAGCAAGGACGAGTCCCGACGAGTGCATGCATTCCTTCGTCCGCGCGGTGTGAAATCCAAGTCAGGCAAACGCTATACGCCTCTGATCATTCCGCCGACCTACTTCAAAGAATTCAGGCCGTCCATCTTCAAGCGACTGTGGCAAAACTGTACCGACGTTCTGAGCACTCCGAAGCGATTGGTATTTCTTGGTTATTCCCTTCCACCGGCTGACCTGCACGCACAATTCATTTTTCGCTGTGGGTTTCATAATCAACTCAATGGGAGGATTAAGGACAGTACAAGCAGATATCCCGCTACGGGACCGGCTGAGGTGACCATCGTCAATCCGGACCAGCAGGCGGCCCGCAGAATTGAGGCCGTGGCCGGTTCTCAAATTCCTTGCACTTGGGTTCCAAAGCGAGTTGAAGATTGGATCGGAGAAGACAGCTGATGTCATCCAGTTCCGAAGTTTATCGTGTGTTAATTGCTTCGCCGTCTGATCTGGCTGAGGAACGACAAGCTGCGTCTGAGGAAATCTATGAATGGAACGCTCAGCATTCCGCCGCTGCAGGAATTGTCCTGCTGCCTATAAAGTGGGAGACGCATGCTATGCCCCAGGCGGGAGTCAGACCTCAGGCTGCTCTCAACCGGCAACTCGTCTCAGAGGGTGACATCTTAGTGGGCATGTTCTGGACGAAGCTCGGCTCCACTACTGGCATTGCGGAGTCTGGGACTGTAGAGGAGATTGGCCAATTTGTCGCGGCAGGCAAACCCGCCTTGCTGTATTTCTCCAGTCGCCCAATCGATCCGAATAAAATCGATCTCAAGCAGCAGAAAAAACTCCGGAGCTTCAAGGCTGTCACATATAAGAAGGCACTTGTCGGCAGCTTCAGCTCCATTGCTGAATTGCGGCAGACATTGTTGCGAGACCTGACACGCCAAGTCCGTGAGCTGAAGGCGAGTACCCCATCGCGCCGTATCGGGAAACTCGACGAGGCATCCAAACTCACGGAACTAATCCTCACTCATCGACGGCACAAGATAACGCCCGAGGCATTCCAAAAGTACAAAGAGGAACTCCTTGGCCCACGGCGCGGTTCGACCGCAGGCACCACCGATCCGATTAAACCAGGAGAGCTAGGACCGAATGGCTACAGGGTTGGATACAACAGAGATGGCGACAAGGTCGAGTGGCTGCCAGATGAGGAACTCCCCGGAAAAGAATGGCAAATGATATTGAGGCGTAACGACAAGACAATCATGGCCGCTTATCAGGAGTTTTGGGATAAAGTCTGGTGGAATCGCCATCAAAACTGGCTGTACAGGATCAAGACTGGTCAGGAGCCTCTGACCGAGGCCCAAAAAACCCTACTGGAGACCGCGAAGAAGGCCGCGCGGCGAATTGAGCGCAAGTATGGCAAAAGGAACCTTGGATGGGATGATTTCGAATGGGGCTTGCTCAGCGGGAAACTGTCTGCACTTTCCTGGGTGATGGGCTCAGAATGGGAGGAATCACTGGACACCTAACCATCCAGTGCGCGCCCTAGCCGCTGAATCTTCTCGGCAACGGCAAGATGCCGCTCCATAGGCAGGTTAAGGCCCATTCGATTAGTCGCCACGTTGTTAAGGTATTCTGCGATGCTAGAGGGAGCCGTATTTTTCACTGCCATTCGGAAGACGTGCGGGAGATGTCCGTAATACTCGTCACGGCGGTCGCTCGATCCGGAAACACCGATAGGGTCCCAGTCGTTCCAGAGAATCTCGTAGATGCGCTTGTACAGTTCAAGCTGATCAGGCCGAGGCTTCTGTCCCATTCGACCTTCGTTGGCTTAAACCCAACAGTCGTGTCACCAGCCGCCATCTGGAAAGCAACCGATTGAATTGACCGGCGATTACAACGTGAATCCTTGTCGGCTTTTCCTCTCGGTATGCGCCCCCGATTGTCTATAGAATCATCGCACAGAACAGGGGCTTAGAGGAT
>Ga0182030_10022730_pt1 | contig 11653 bp, 6 predicted proteins | sample 812S3MmetaG_FD_121299 | JGI IMG/M metagenome (GOLD analysis project Ga0182030, IMG submission 121299) | Permafrost microbial communities from Stordalen Mire, Sweden - 812S3M metaG (Illumina Assembly) | ecosystem: Environmental > Terrestrial > Soil > Wetlands > Permafrost | place: Sweden... | reverse complement strand
GTGGCAAAGTCACGTGACTTTGCCGCTTGGAAATGTCTAGAAGGTTCTAGCATTTACTAATACTATAGCTATAGTAGCATATAGATATTTCTAGAATGTACTAATTATAAATCAAGCAACACAATGGACACACGCCAGAGAAGCTGAACAATTTCATATCGAAAATTCACGAGATCCTGAGCAATGGGATGAGGCTTGCAGTGATTTAGATGCCGAATTCGAATTCGACGAGACTAGCAATGGTGGGCACGGAAGTGTAAACGAGAGATCGGATTTGTTGGTTGCCGGCATGCAGCAAGCTCGTCACATTACAAGCAAATAGAGCGTCAACTTTAGATAGTAGCTACCTTGTTACGGGTGTGGCCTACCTCTACGACGAGGAAGATTTCCTTGGGTTGAGAATGACCCAGGGCTACGTCGATAACGGCGACCCTCTCGAAATATTGACTTTACGTTGAGCTCCGGCAAATGCTCATTGAGATGCAGCCAACGCAAGTCACTTTAAGTGATGGCCTGTCCAAGAATATCGCGTAAAAATTACACTCAGAGGGAAATGCACATGGAGTACAGTAGCTAGGGCACTCTAATAAGTCTGAGGAAAGTTGATTCTAATACCACGATGTGCGAAGTTTCCGTACCAGAGCGTCTTTTCCAAGCTTTTGCTTCGAGGAGCCATGGTATAAGGTGTGCAGCAGAAGCTTAGCCAGGAATTTGGAAAGAGTGGTGATATTATCATGATGGATAAACATTGTGACCTCTCGAGGCGAGGGCGATGAAAAACATTGGAGGCTGTCACAAAGTCTTACACTAAGAATGCTTGCCCTTCGGAGCTAGCTATCCCACTGGAGATCGTCGAATGAGTGTTGCTCGATGCAGACTTGCAATTCTGTACTAATTGTGATCTTAAGGACACTGCGCTCGTTTATTCAGAGTGAGTGAAAAAGTCAGAAGTCTTCTGACCTACGTCCCTTATGCTTCTATGGTTTTACCCGATATTCAAGATGTTGGTATCATTTTATGGAGCTTGCTTCCGCGAAATAATATATATTTCAGTACACCCACTCTGTCTTGGTATAATTTTGACAATTGGCATTTCTCTGGTGCGGTAGATAGTGCTAGGGCAGCAACGCGCTCATGAGACAACGACAACAAGGTGCAATAAAGAGCGGCCCTGCGCTACCAAAGCCATATCGGCAACATGGCAGAATGGGTTCGTTTATATTTAATTTCATAATATATATTTTTAAATGAACTTAAGTCAAGTCAATTCAGCCCTATATTAATTAGTACTTTGACCCGATTATTGTCAGTGGTGGATCACCTGATCATCCTACCCTCCTTTTCTGAGGACCTAGTTTCCTATCTAATACTTCATGCACATATACAGGAGGTTCCTACATTCTGGAACTTCATAGCCGGCTTATACATATATAGGATCAACCCCCCTTGTTAAAACCTCTCTCTGTTGAACGTTGATTTGACTGTGCCTAATTATATTCACTTTGCTTTGTTTTACTACTCTAACACAAAATCCTCATGCGAAAAGTAACCTTGCCAAATTCCATTTCCATCTTTTGATCTAAGTAGTCTTTGTACTGTCTTGTCTATGATACTGGAGCCTGCCACTTTCGATGATTCTTTACATGCTTTCTCCCAAGACTTGGGAAGTATTGACGATGCAGATAAAAATCACAAATAGACATTTAAGAAACATATTTCGCAGCAGCACATTGTTCTTGTTTTGAGAGCTCTGTGGTTCGCTAAAATAATATCTCCTAGCTTCATTGCTAGTGGATAGGACACTTTTGTTGCTTGCCTAGCTTCTACGCTTGTATCGGCCGCAAAGCAACGAAACTTGGCAAAGGAGCCCATCTGGAAGTTAAATGTGCCCGTTAAAAAATCATGTGTTACAGTACATTCAACAGGTTCAAAATAATCAGTATGTGTACTCATCATTCCAGCGGTAAGGAAGAAACACTTCGAAAACCCAATGAATTTGTGACAGAAAAACAAAAGAAATTGTCAACCTACCTTATGCCAGTGAGCAGTCAGCTAGCTACCCGAGAGAGTGTAAACTAGCCCCTTGGTCCCCAAAATCCACACTTTGGAGAATTGAGAGACACTCCCCTAGTAGGAAATTCATAGCAAAAGTCGTGAGGGGCTAGATTAGGAAGTGCAGCCGTTCAATGAGCTATTGAATAATGTGAAGATCTCGTCACAAAATTTTAAATACCAAGAGATGGTCTAGAAATGGCATAAATCCGGAAGTAAGCTACAGGAAAGTTGTCCCACTTGCAGGGCGTGAAGACGCGGGGATGTAAGACTAGCATCTAAGCTTGGGAAAGGAGAAGCTGAAGTCGCTGGAAGCGCGCGACAATGATGGCTCAAATTTTGTGAGTCAGGTGATTGTTGAGAAGGGGTCAGGAGCTGCGCTGCTCCAAGATTAATACTTCTTGGCTAACCTATTAGAGAGGATTATGCTTGGAAACAGGGGAGGCTGAAACTGCACGATGATCATACCCTAGAGCGCAACTATCAGGTAATGGGTGAGAATGGGTGGGAACCGGGAATAAGGGAGTTACGAAGGGTTTCTCGTGAAGTATGTGTTTTAGACGCGTGGGTCTCAGACTATGTCTCTAGACTAGGACTATAGAGTGGGGAGGAACTAAGTCTAGAGCTTTCTTGCTTTGTTGAATATGGAGTCTGAAGCAAATGTTTGAGAGGTGCGTTAGCGCTGTGGGGTAGCGGAATTGAAAATGCGGAGAATCCGCCGGGCCTTGAGACAGCGCGTATTGAGGGAACGCCGCGAGTCATGTCATTGCTAGGTAATATTGGACTAACTGAAAGACTAGTGAACTCTTTCCCACTGGTCCTTTATGGGAGAGGAGATAGTCTGATGTAGCGAACCTAGACTGGTTGGCTCTCCTTGGGAGCAAAAATTGCGGGTGAAGGGGGGGGGGCAAAATGGAAGATAAGACTAATATGTTGAAACATAATTATTACATTTTAGTAATTTAGTATATTATTCTGATGTAGTTAAACCAGCGGGTTGCCTTTACAGCATGGCGCCCCTGAACTCATCATCGAAAGCTCATTATTGCACTTACAACCATCTCCCTCAACTCCTTCGTTCTTGCAACGAATTTGTCTAGTCTCATCTCATAAACCTTCTCACTACCTCTATGACCGAGAACATAATTTATGGCTCGGTCAAAGGATTGGGGTGTTTTCTCTCCTTCTGACTGTATCCCTTAATCAACGTGCTCAAATCACCAACCGGAATCTGGAACGGGAAGTCCAAAGCTGCAAGCATGATTGCGAAGAAGATCCACCATCCAGCCATCGAAGTCACAAATGTGCAAGCACCAGCCGCAACCTGTAATCTGTGTGCTAGAGCCGCTTTACTAGCGGACAATGCCGGATCGGAAGTTTCCATTGCAATGGATTGGGCCGTTTGCCAATATGTACCGGAGAGCAGACCGAAAGCGAGAACAAGAGTGAGGAAGATGACGACGAAGACGACGTTGGTTCGGAGGGAGCACACCAGGTATATGAAGCAGAGAACACCCATGAAGACGAGGAAGAAACCGAAGGAGGCGGTAAATCCTGTAGTAGAGAGGCCGGCTGCTTCCGAAGTCGCGTCTGCTGGGGCGTAGGATCCGTAGGCGTAGTAGAAAGGTTGAAGGGTAGCTGCGAAAGTGAGCCAGAAGGCACCGAAGGAAACGAAGACCACAAAAGGGAAGGTATTGCCGAGAATCCATTCGAGGAAGCCGCCGACGACCATGAGGAGTCCTCCAAAGAAGTAGTAAGCACCACTATGGCCAGTCAGTTGAGGCTTTGGGCGAACATCATCTGGAAACTTACATGGAGGCAGCACCGTTTCCACCAGCACCTCGCCAGCCCATCAGATCCGCAGATAGAGGAGACAGAGAGAGGAGGAAACCAACAAGACAGCTGGTATTTCAGATCAGCGATTGTCTTCTCTCCATAGGCTTTAGACTTACACGGGAGTTGGGTTACCGAATGTCTTCCGCAGATCACCTTTAACATTGTTCTGAGGTGAAAGATAGATCTTCTCAAAAAGCTCGGGTGAGATGGAGATGCTACCGGCTGTTCGAATCCTCCTCAACGCGGTGTCGTTATCCATGTTTGGATCATTCATATGATAGGCGTTGCCAGTACCTCTACTGCCATTGGTATATCCACCATTTTGATGGGAAAAATCCTTCTCCAATGGGCCTCCATTTTGTTCCCTGGCCATGGCGGCGGCGTGTGCGTCTTGCTCGTTTGACATTGTCTATGAAGGGTAGTGGTGCACAGAGAGGGAGGTAGTGAGATGTGGTTGAATTGATACAATAAAAATGATGCGAACAAAGAAGGTTATGTAGAGCTCATGTCAACAGCTTCTCCGCACTTTGCAAGTATCGGATCCCCGGCTCCAAGAGTCAAAATTATTCCCACCTGCTAGCTCTAATGGCGATCAGACGATTCCGGCAGACGCACTCCCAAGCCTTGGTTCAAGAGCTGTACCAATGAGTGCAAGCGTTGGAAAGTCAGTCCTTGAAAGATTTGGACATGGATTTGGAGATCTAGCAGCTATCTATACTAATCTAGGCTTTTCGATCTTTAATTGGTGATGGGGATCGAGTCTACAGGGTAGCGTAATACGCCGATCCACAGCATCTATGTTGCCAAACCATGGGTTCCGCGTCGTACACGGATGATCGCATTGAAGGATGCGAGCACCACGAATGGTCTCGTAAAAGAGAATTGTGGAAGTATTGCAAGCCATGAGCAGAACCCCAATACTGTTTGAGAGTCTCGAACGCCGTGGTCATCGTGTGCCTGAGAAAACACGTCATGGATCAATGGAACGGAATTATGGCGCTATCAAAGCCAGGGCTATGCATGCCAGATAGGGGCACAAAGATATGCCGGCCCCGTCCCACGAGTCAAGATTTGCACCACAGATCCGCTGAGTAGGTAGCCGGTCCAGTGGAAGAGGCGTGGGCTTTGCGCGCGAAGGGGCACGGCGTAACTTGCAGATCTGCGAGCCGAGAACGCGGGGAAACGCTAGATCCTGAATTGACCTTTCAGTGTTTTGAGGCTTCGCGAGATTGGTCAATTAGAGAGGGGGGCAGCGTGTGGTAGAAGAAAGTAGAAGCGGTTCTCAAGCGGGACTTCTTCTCTCCGTTTTCGAGCGAAAGTAACAGCTGATGGTGAAGTTGTGGAAGATCATCATCGGCAGTCGCTTCCTTGAAGATGCCGAGGCTTCTATACTTGCCTAGACTAGAATGGAGAAAGTAACGTGACTTTCTTTCACAGTCTTGCTTTGGATGAGGCTCTACCGTGCTCATTAGAACCTTGAATCTAGACTAATATGGAAATTGGCGGGTCTTGAAGGGCTCATAGGTCGTGGTGATTGGGCAAAGGTGAAGTGAAGTGGAAGGAGATATTTACTCTAGGCGAAGCGGCACTGCCCTTGACACCATAGCTTTGAAGCTGTCGGATGCTGCACCTAGCCGGAAATGAAGCAGCAGAGCCAGTTGAATTCAGTTCCTAATTACGGACAAGCCCGTTGAAGGTGGGGATGACTTATGTGGCTTCAACAAACATCGACTCAATTGGCGCTCCGTGGCGCAAGAAAGTGATAAGGATGTCCACGCAAACGTTGCAAACAATCCAAGGCTTAACTCTTGACTCTCCTGTCACTGAATTTTAGTCGTCCTTTGAACATCAACATTTGCACGTGACTCTACTCGCGATTCTACCATGGCCCATACCAGTGTACATCTTGAGATCGTTATATATCAAAGAGCCCCGGGAACCGAGCATTATTTTAGTCGACGAGCTGTCGGTTTGTGAGCCAGTCTCTCCAGAATCTCATGATCTTGTGATTGACAGGCGTCAAACTCTCCGCATTTGGTATGACAACAAACGTGGCCCACTATATATTCGCGCTCAATTAAAGCATTATCAAGCGTCATCACATGTACAGAGTCATTTCTGATTTCATGAAACTCTTGAGAGCGATCCAGAATTCTGTCTAAATCTCATGATTCTCATAAAGTCATGCTTGTCGTTGTCCTACCTGACTTGGCACATACTCATTAGGTCATTAAGACGTACATTTCTTGTGACTTTTTGCAGCATCAATGATTATTTGTGCTACCATCTCTGCGATACCGTATACAGCAGTCTGCATGTGCGCTGAGATAAGGATAGGTATGATACTCGCGTCCACAGCTGAGATTTGAGGAACCATAAACTATAAACTACCAATGCAGGATCAACGACTCCACCATCGTTCCTTGGAAGCATAGCACAGGTCCCAACTAGGTGGTAAATGATGAGAGTGGTGTTGAGGACGAAATCTCTTCACTGCGCGTCGGTATTCACGTTGTCCAATCCGGGCTCATGCTCTGACACCCAAACATCTCTCAACGGTAGTCAATGCTGCTGGGTGAAGTTGTAATTCCAAGAGGATTACCACCAAGATACTCCTTATTGGTTGGGGTACCCGGGCTATTCATAGTCGGAACCCATCCGGCCGGGTAGGCTGGGACGAGGCGGTTGATAGTCGCTCTGACTGGCCCAGTTGTGCTGACTCCAGCATCGCCATAGCACTCCGTGTTGGCGCTGGTGAAGTTCTCCGACCTCTCCATCATCTCCAGAAAAGTGTCGAAATTTCACCAAGGATTTCCAACTTCCCCCAGCCGTCATACTCATTCTTGGAGGATCTCGAGAGGTTGAGAGCAGAAGATCCGCCTAGAACTTTCACTCTGTTTTGTACCAAGGTTCTATTCTTGAGCGCTTCCTGGGGGACTGTCGTGAAGTTCCAGTCGTACTTTCTTCCAAGGTTGAACCTTTCTTACCTGGGGCGTTGATACCCAATTCGCCGAAGGCTGATGGGCCTGCCTCAATCAAGAGAATCTTCGAGTTCGGTAGGCCTTGACTCAGCCGGGTCGGCAGAGCTACACCCGCGGTGCCGCCTCCAGCAATAATCTAATTGCTTTGATGTTTGATCAGCGCCAGGGCCATTTCACTCGTTCAAGGGGGATCCATGGAGCTGATGAGACAAACGAACATCGGGACTTACATAACCGTGTCGCTGAAGCATGTGAGCCAACAGAGAGGGAAGCGCCCAAAAGCAATGTTTTCAGAACGAGGATTATGGTCGGGGTGTGAGACAATTTCGGATGGGACCGGCGGAGAAAATGTCTTGTTTTGTCATCGATCTCAATGCACGTTGACAAATATCCTTGCAGGTTTATTGGATAGAACATTTCATTTCAGGTAACTTCAATTGATCAAATTTGAAAGTGCCACAGCTCGCTCAATGAATGGAAGGATGTTTACCTTTTGTATGAGTGAGACAGCAATGGCGACCGATAGCTACCCTGGAGCATGATTGCGGACCCCGCAATCTTTATCTACATTTGACCACTTTATCTGCACCCTAAAATTGGAAGCTTGACCGACATGTTGTTATCGGGGAAGAGTAAAGTAAAAAAAACCCTGGGACCGCGTTAGAGAATAATATCCCGGCCTGCGTCCAGCCCAGCCGGAATGTCGCAAAGTTGTGCCGCTTGGTGCACCGAGAAGTGCGGCTGGCGGAGTACAGTTGAGCCATAACGATCACCGCCGAAGGAGGCTCTATTCCAAACCTGGAAGTTTGCTATTACTTGCACGAATTTTGCATTATGATAGGGCTGTCCCTGACGTATTGCGCAGTCAAGAAGCCAGTTGCAATTGGGATTTTATGTTTTCCACTTTCCTGTGTATATTAGTTCCTTGTAGAACTCTTGCACTACTCCGGGAACGAGGAGACCAATTATTTTTCAAATAACCGCCACATGACCTAGAATCCCAATTATCGGGACATAAGGCGGATTTCACATGTAAGGTGGCTAGTCACAAACAAGCGACAGGGCGTTTTACTCACCGAATCATTTGGTTGAAGGCAGTGAGGATTATCAATTGAAGACCTCAGATAACTAACTTCTAAATTCAAGTGTTCTTGATCTCCAAGTTACTTCTAGGAAGGGAGAGGAATAATGGATCTTTGCTATGATCATAATAGTGTCCGCGTAGATTAACATCCTGGTAACTTTGCTACGCGCTCAAAGGCCTTCGCCTGGGAAAGTGAACTTTCTTCCCCGAGTGGAGCTAGGGTTATTTTCCGTCCACTCTGTCTGTGCGCCAAATTCCTGCGTTCCGCATTAGCTTATCAGCCATCCGTAGGGCAGGAAGCCTTTACAAGACGGGAATCATGCAGAGTTTCAATGGTCAATAGTTTAGATGTGGCTAGATGATGCCATCTCAGCACGCTTGAAGATTGCTTAAAACTAGCCACAAATATACACTGCAGGAACGAGAACCCAGATCTGTCTTGAGCAAATTATCCACGGTCTGTTATTCCTGGCAAGGATTCCCGGAGTTAGCATGAGATTTAAAGCTGTTCGCGTCCATTCCTTCGCTTTCTATCCGCGTCGATGACTTGTCTATCGCTGTCTTAGAGATGGGAGGGGTTCTGGAACTTTATGGCAGAGTCTCATCTTGATACCATGGTGAAGGTTCTTGGAGTTTTCTGCGATAGATACCCCTTCTAATGTCCTGCAACTATACCTATTTTTGTGTACCTATCTTACGCTCATCATTCTCTCCCTAGGGTTTAGTGTTGCACCCGACGGCGTCGGTTGCCTTGGACATGAATAATGAAATACTCGTACGACTTCCACCAAGTCCTTTGTCCATGGCCGCCAATACCTGGTCACATTTTATCATGTAACCTTATGGCTTAAGCCCTTTACGTTGGAGGGCACGGTTGAATGTCAATTACAGTCTCTGCAATCATTCTGCATGATATTCTCGGTTACAGATCAAGTGAGGAACGAGCCAAAAATGTTTTGAATATTGTCATATTTTTTGCAGTGTCTAGGAAAATAGAAGGACAATATCCAATGCTACTTTGTTATGGTGAGAAATATAAGGTTTCGAAAACCGCGAGAGAACTTGGATTATTATGTGGAGAGATAATCAAAAGGCCAGCCGGCTAACTTCATTGTCAGAAGGTCGGTGCTGGCTATCTCCTCTGCCCTAGCCTTCATCTCTTCCACATCCCAATTGGCCCATATGTATTTCCCTTTCAAGAAAGCAGATTCAGGGCTTGCAAGCCATACAATGATCCCAGCTGGGAGAGATACTATTCAAAGGTTACCAAGCGTCACTTTCAGGCTCGCAACATCTCCCTGACTTACTATCTTGAAAGCCCTCAGACCAGCCACCTTTCTTAGACATATCTGTTTCAAGCATTCCAGGTTGCAAGCCTAGAAGATCGAGGAATTAGCAATTGCTTCTCTGGGATGGATTTAGGAGTTGAGACATGTCTCATGAGTAAACAGAGAACTGATTAAGCACCCGTATATCTTGAGAGCAGGCAGTTCTCCATTATAAACGAAACACGCCCAAGTGGGAGATTATACTCCCTGATGTTACTTACTAATGACTCTCAATTCGGGATGTTCAAGTTGTACATCCGTAAAGAACCTCACGGCGCCTTCCTTGCTGGCGTTATATGAGGAGAAGTTCGGGCCGACTGAAACGTGGGATACCGCGGAAGATACGTTGATTAGCACCGCACCTTCAGCTTTGAAGTGCAAGAACGCTTGTGTCGCGAGAAAAGATCCTCTGACGTTAATCTCAAAAGCATGCCACCACTCGTCGTCTTCTGCATCTTTGATTGGCAGTTTTTTGGAAAGATAGCCGGCGTTGTTCACGAAAATATGAATCCCTCCAACAGAGTCAAAAATTTCCTTGAATGTGGTGCTAACTGAGTCCCTTTTTGTTACATCTGTGGTGTAAACATAGACTCTAGCCCCTGGAACGCTGGCTTCGATGTTACTCTTGGTGGACTCGAGGGGCGAGATTCTACGACCCAGTATGCTAATACTTGAAGCACCAGCCTGAGCAAAACGTAGGGCAGTGGCGGCGCCGACACCAGTCCCACCTCCGGTAATGACTACGTTCTTCCCTGCGGCGGACAGAGATGGGAGACTTGGATCAAGTGAATCGTAGGCGGTCTCGTGAAACTTCTTTGTAAAGGAGGGAAATGTAGGAGCCATAGTGGAAGACTTTTTTTAGAGCTTAATGATATCAGCAAGTGAGGAATGGTAAGACAAGTGTGTTGAGAGGGATTCTTCATTCTTATACCTCGCTGCGTTCTATACAAACGAAGGATTTGAACGATTAGCTTAAATAATCATTTACAATTCCCCGAACTATCATTCTCCATCGGCAAGTTGACTCCACTACACGCAATTATCAAAATCAAGCTCTATAGTATATTTCTTTGCTATTGCATCCGTTCTCTAGCGATCAGGGGATCTCGCTTAGCAATTACAAATCAGCCCGCTTTGTCAGCACTTTTCACGGAACTCCATGAAAAGGTTTGGAGTACTTCATTACACACAACCCAAGCTCATATCAAGACTTCGGGGAATTGAACGGAAATTTCCAGTTGACTTCGTCCTTTAAATGTCGTCCGGAATTCCAGACGCGACTGATCAGGCCGCATCTCGGACCTTGGGCTCGGATGGAACAATCTACAAATGTCCGCTTTGCCAGAAAGTTTTCGACAAGCGTAAGTGGATCTCCTGAACACACAAGATTGAAGAGCGAAAGCCTGATAGACCGCAGAGTCAACTTTCAAGCGACATGGATATTACTGTCGCTCGAAACCGCTGAATCAACGCCATTCTAGGAAGAGATCATGTGCGGTCTGTATTCAGACCAAAGTCAGGTGCGATGCACGGATACCGAGTTGCTCCAGATGCCGCATCCGGAACCTAAATTGTGTCTATCATGGTGTTGCAATGCTTGGCAGAGCAGAAGGTCAAGAAAACCCGAAGCGCCAGAATTTTGACGAGACCCTAGAAGCACCTGACATACACCAAAACGATGTTTCTACCGTAGGAGAACAGTCGCTTACGGTTGGTTTCCAATCTCATGGAGGTGCTGATTTGATTGAATGGGACGCCTTGAACGAATTGGACTTTGGAATGTTGCCTCCTCAGAATTCAACGCCTGCAAGCGGCAGCTGGGATATGAACACGACAGGCTACGAGTTCGTGTCTGGATCATTCAACCACGAAAATATTCCAAAGTCTCCAAGTCCAGACCTAATCAATTTCCACTCAACTCATCTTTCTTCAATCTCGATTCCCACGAATAGACCATACTTGATCCCAAGCCAAACTAGGTTTCCTTCACTCCCAGCTACACTTTCCACCAATCATATGGGCCGTTCTTTTACACCCAAGACGACCATTAAAGCTTGTTCTCAAACCAATGCCACGATATTAGTACAAATTCTCAAGTCATACCCGAAAATGATGACCAAGAACGAGACTTATCCTCCTTTTATCCACCCCTTTTGTGTTCCTGATACCACTTCTGGTCCTTCGTATACATCTTCAGAGAGTTTGCAGAATTGTAGAAACTTAGCAAAACTCTTTTACTCTGATACAGGTGGGAGGAGGCTTGTTTGGAGAATGATTCGGATGGAACAGGAGCGGATGGCACAGGAAGTAAGCAATAGACTAGGTGCCACAGGGACTTGAGCTGATCTGGATTATTCAGTATGTCAATTTTG
>Ga0182030_10022729_pt1 | contig 11653 bp, 7 predicted proteins | sample 812S3MmetaG_FD_121299 | JGI IMG/M metagenome (GOLD analysis project Ga0182030, IMG submission 121299) | Permafrost microbial communities from Stordalen Mire, Sweden - 812S3M metaG (Illumina Assembly) | ecosystem: Environmental > Terrestrial > Soil > Wetlands > Permafrost | place: Sweden... | reverse complement strand
GACAATGTGTGTGCAGGGTCAACTATTACACTTAGTGATCCAACAGGAACTACAGGAGGAGTATGGACAACCTCTGCGGCAGGGATTGCTACGGTAGGTTCATCTTCAGGGGCCATTACAGGTGTTTCCGCAGGTACGGCAACGATAAATTATACAATAGCATTGAGTTGTGGCACCGCCGTTGCAACTACGGTTATTACAGTTAATCCCTTGCCTGCGGCAATTCTGGGCCCGGTGAATGTGTGCGCTGGTAGTACCGTGATTTTGGGAGACGTCACAACGGGCGGCGGATGGACAAGTACAACGACGGCAATTGCAACTGTCACCCCTGGTTCTGGTGTGGTATATGGAGTTTCCGCTGGCACATCAGCAATAATATACACGCTTCCTACTGGCTGCAGCAATAGCACGATTATGTCAGTAAACCTGCCTCCGGTTCCCATAACCGGTCCTTCATCGGTATGCATGGGTTCAACAGTTGTTGAAAATGATGGCTCAACCGGCGGCAATTGGACAAGCAGTAATACCGCGATAGCAACCATTGGTTCTGTTAGTGGCCAGGTAACACCTGTATCTCCGGGTTCAATAATAGTGACTTATGCCAATGGCTGTGGGGCTCCTGTTACCGCCTTGATCATGGTTAATCCGATGCCGCTGTCGATAACAGGGAGCACAAGCTTATGCATAGGTGTAACAACAGCGTTAAGTGATACTACTCCCGGCGGCACATGGAGCAGCACTATTACTTCTATTGCAACTGTCGGATCATTCTCGGGCGTAGTAACTGGTGTCTCGGGAGGTTCAACAACTATATCTTACACTCTACCTACATCATGTGTTGCTACTGCTGTAGTCACAGTCATTCCGCCATTGGCACCCATTTCAGGCGCTCATACAGTTTGTGCCGGATTAACGACCCCACTGGGAGGGTTGCCGACTGGAGGTGTTTGGGCAAGTGGAGCTCCGGGATATGCAACAATAGGTTCTTCAAGCGGTATTGTGACCGGGATAGCTATGGGTATAAGTATGATTACTTATACCACCGGGGTTGGGTGCAGCGCCACTCTTGAGATGACCGTTAATCCACGGGCACCTATATTAGGTACAGACAGTGTGTGTTTGGGTACATCAGGCTTTTTAACCAATATTGTTGGCGGCGGTGTATGGAGCAGCAGTAATCCTTCCGTTGCTACTGCCCAACCCGATTCAGGGAGAATTTCAGGAGTAACCCCTGGAACAGTTACAATAACTTATTCATTACCTACCGGCTGTTTAAGCACGGTGCCAGTACAGGTCATCAGTTTTCCCAGCCCTATCTCGGGTGTCACCAAAGTGTGTCCGGCTACGTCAACTGCTCTTTTAGATATGACTCCGGCTGGTGGTTTGTGGAGCAGCAAAAATAATTTCGTGGCTACTGTTGGCGCGGCTACCGGAATAGTCACAGGTGTGAGCGCAGATACCGTGACTGTTAGTTACACCATACTCCCCGGTTGTGCAGTGAGTACATTGGTAACCGTTAATCCAATGCCTGCGTTGATTACCGGCGCTCTTTATGTTTGTCCTGGCTCCATTGATAGCTTAAATGATATTACCCAGGGAGGATTGTGGAGTAGCAGTTCTCCGTCGCTGGCTACTGTTAATGATACATTAGGTGCTGTATATGCAATTTCGAGCGGCGCCCCGGTCATTTCTTATACGTTACCCACGGGCTGCTTCAGGACCAAAACTTTGTCTATTTTCCATCCTCCTGTCCCAATCGTGACATATAGTCCTTATACAAACACTTTATATGCAGATACTTCCTCAGGCTATGTAAGCTATCAGTGGTACGACAGCATAACAGGAATGATTCCTGGCGCTACTTCTCCTAGTCTTGCGGCACTGTACAATGAGTATTATTATGTGATAGTAACGGATACGAATGGCTGCAAAGGTGCGTCTGTGTTGATCCACTACAATCCATCGGAAGTCTTGGTAAAAAACACAACGAATGCTGATCGGGTAAAAATCTATCCTAATCCTGTGAGTGGTATACTTAACATAGTATCCCAGGTAAGGGTACGGGCTGTCATAACAAGTACTGACGGCAGGCAGGTATTAGAACAGACGAATGCGAAAGAAATTGATGTAAGTCATCTCCCTGATGGGATTTATCTGATAGGACTATATACTGATGGAGGACAGTTATTAATAATACAAAAGATAACCAAAGAATAAAATAAATACATACTTGATAGTTACGGACCGCTGTTTTTGGCGGTCCATTTCTACATTGTTAAAATTTTCTTATCTTTTCTTTGAAAAGTAATTATATTTTCATAACTTAGAGCTTAATATTTTATATATTTTTATAAAATATTGATTCTTCAAGCTATAAAACTATATTACTATGAAAGAAATTTATTCTGGAATCGGCAAACGTAAACTCTATTTGCTCGTTCTCCTTGGCTGGGTGGCATTAAGTACCTCCTCCTGCACTTTTACCTACTATACCCCCGATGCCGGAACTTTTTCGGGAACCACAACCTACTGCCAGGGTGCGATGGCAACCCCTAACACTTTTAATTATTCGGAATGTTCTAGTGGTACAGGGTTTGCTTCCTCCGGCGTTGCATGCAGTGTACAATGGTATTATAATACTACCGGTGGCACCAGTATTATTACTTCTACGCCACTCGGCGTTGCTACTGGATTTACCTCTTCGGCCACAGGTGCAGGAACTTTAAATTACACTCCGCGTACTACTACTCCCGGAACGTTTTACTATTTTGCTTACATCACATGGGGCAGCGGTTATTGTGCATCGCCATTTACTTCCGGCACGCAAACGATAACAATCAACCCTCCACCTGGTCCGGTCACTGGCCCATCCTTGGTTTGTGCAGGTTCTACAGTATCACTGTCTGTTCCTATTACTGGTGGTACGTGGGCAAGTAGTGCTACTTCTGTTGCCACGGTTACTGGTTCAGGAGTCGTTGGCGGAGTTTCGCCAGGTTCTACAGTTATTTCTTATACCGCAATAGGATGTGGTACTCCGGCAACGGCCACCGTTAATGTTTTATCACCCCCGGCTGCTATTTCAGGCCCCGCATCGGTATGTGTTGGAGCCACTATTACGCTGACTGACGTTACCACATCAGGCACATGGAGCAGCAGTGCGACGAGTATTGCAAGTGTTAATCTCTCCTCTGGCGTTGTTGCCGGAATTTCGCAGGGTACCACCGAAATAACCTACACATCGCCTGCGGCATGCACCACTACTACAATAATAGAGGTAAACGGCCCCCCAGGCCTTATTACTGGTCCTGGTTTTGTTTGCAAGGGCTCATCTGTATCATTGACAGACCCGGGTACTGGTGGCTCATGGAGTAGCAGCAACACGTCTATTGCTACAGTCACAGGTAGTTCTGGTATTGTAGGCGGAGCATCTCCTGGCACATCAGTCATTACATATGCTAATGGTTGCGGGCCTGCCACTTTGACCGTAATGACCGTAAATTCTTTGCCCGCAGTAATTAATGGCACTACTTCGGTGTGCATTGGCGCGACGTCTGTCCTAAGTGATTCCACCTTAGGCGGCACCTGGAGCAGTACAGCAACTCCCTTAGCTACCGTGGGTCCTTTATCAGGAGTAGTCTCTGGCGTTGCTAGTGGTGTTGCCACTATCTCTTACACCATGTCCAATAGTTGTGCATCTACTGTTTTAGTTACGGTTATACCCCCGCTCGCTCCTGTTACCGGGCCTCCCACGGTATGTCAGGGCTTAACAACGTCACTAGGAGGATTGCCTTTGGGTGGTACCTGGACCAGCAGTAACACTGCAATTGCAACAATTACCCCTGGTGGCGGTGTCGTTTCTGGAATAGCGATGGGTACCACACTGATCACCTATACGGCTGGCTCCGGTTGCAGTGCAATCCGTACAGAAACTGTAAATCCGCTGGCTCCCATAGTAGGAAGAGATAGCGTTTGTCTTGGCTTGGTTACCTTCTTAACAGATATTGTAGGAGGGGGCACATGGAGCAGCAGCACCCCAACAGTAGCCAGCGTGCGTATTGACTCAGGAAAGGTCAGCGGCCTCGCGCCAGGTACTACTACAATTACCTATTTACTTCCCACTGGATGCACGATGTCGGCTAACGTAAAGGTAATATCATTTCCGAATCCGATTACAGGAGTTACTCAGGCATGCCCGGGCACAACAACAACTTTGGCCAATTTAACAGCTGGTGGTGTGTGGAGCAGCAGTGTTACCAGTATAGCTACGGTAGGCCCATCAAATGGCGTCGTAACCGGTGTATCGCCGGATAACTTGAATATCAATTATACGATTTTACCGGGTTGCACGGTAGGTATCCAGGTTACTATTAACCCTTTACCGGCGCCCATATTTGGCGGTAACTTCATTTGTCCCCATACGGCAGATAGCCTGCGCGACACTACACCCGGCGGATTGTGGGCCACCACAACGCCGTCATTGGCTACGGTTAATGACACTAGCGGCATACTTACTGCTTTGGTCGGCGGCGACGCTATTATTGAGTATACATTGCCAACGGGCTGTTTGAGAACAAAGACTTTTTCTGTTAATCCTGAGCCTGTGCCGGTTGTCACATTCAACCCAAATACAATTACTTTGTACACGCCTGACATTTATCAAAGCTATCAGTGGTACGACAGTATCCAGGGATTGATTCGAGGTGCCACATCTCCAAGTATTGCCGCCTTGTACAACGAATATTATTATGTGGTGGTTACGGATAGTTTGGGCTGTAAAGGGGCATCCGCATTATATTACTTCAATCCGGGTCTTTTAGGCGTAAATACAGTAGCCGGTAACACCGTAAAAATTTATCCAAACCCCACTAGTGCTGTGCTCTTTATTGAATCGCAAATAAGAGTTCGCGCAGTTGTAACCGGCATTGATAGTAAAATAGAGTTAGAGCAACCTGACGCAAAAGAGATAGATATAAGCCGCCTGGCTGACGCCATGTACTTCATCATACTGTATGACGATGAAAATAATGTCGTGAGTAAACAGAAATTTGTAAAAGAATAGTAAGCGTAGATAAAATAGCAGGAGTCCCGTATTTTCGGGACTCTTTTTTTGTAACCTTCCCGCAAGAAAAGTATATTTATGGCGCATGGCAAAGAAGAAAGGCAAACAGGTAATGACGGCGAATACGTCTGTAAGTAAGCAGCCGGCATTGCCGAAACAACAGCCGACAAAAAAAGAAACCATATCCATTGGCAGATTAACGCCCGCCATCCAGGCTGGTCTGGTGGCTGCAATAGCTGTGATTACATGGCTGGTTTATAAAACATGCCTGAACAACCTGTTCACCAACTGGGATGATCCCGGGTATATAAAAGATGATGCGCTCATCAAAGATATCACTCCCGAAGGCTTGAAGAATATTTTCTCTACGCCCATTATGGGTAACTATCACCCGCTCACTATTCTTACCTATGCAATTGAGTATGGCTATCGTGGATTATCGCCCTATATCTACCACCTCGATAGTGTGCTCTTTCATATACTGGTTACTATATTGGTTTATTGGTTTGTAAAGCTGCTCACCCGTCGGCCGGTGGCCGCGGCAGTTGCCGCATTGCTGTTTGGTTTGCATCCTATGCATGTGGAGTCAGTGGCATGGGTGGCTGGGCGCAAAGACGTGGTCTATGGCGTTTTTTACATGGCTGCATGCATTGCGTATGTATATTATGTACGTGCAGTAGGTGCAAAAAAGTGGGGGTTATATTTTGGCGTTATATTCCTGTTTCTGTGTTCACTTTTGTCAAAGCCAGTAGCGGTAGTGCTCCCGGTTTCGTTGCTGCTCATAGATTATTTTGAAGATAGAAAGTTAAATTATTGGCTGTTTCTCGAGAAGATTCCACACTTTCTTATTGCCATAGCTTTTGGTATCAAGTCAGTAAAAGACCAGCACACCTTTGGTTCCCTCGGAACGCTGAATGTAAATTATAATTTGCTGGAGCGGATAGCTCTTGGGGGATATGCCTTCATTACCTACCTGTGGAAAGCAGTTCTGCCGGTACAATTGTGCAACTTTTATCCGTATCCGGAGAAAATAAATAACACCACCCTATCTGTAGCATATTATTTATATCCCCTGGCTGCAATAGTCATCCTTGTATTGTTGTGGATGTTTGCAAGGAAAAATAAGATCGTTGTTTTTGGCTCCGTATTCTTTCTCGTCAACATTGCGTTGCTGTTGCAGTTCATACCGGTGGGAGGGGCCATTTTGGCTGATAGATATTCATACATTCCGTATCTGGGATTATTCTTTATTGTCGGGTGGTATGCATCAGGTTATTTTGAGCCGGGGGCCAATAAGCAGGTGGGCTATCTTGTGTTATCTCTTTTATTGGTATACAGTATTTTCCTTGGCTACCTCAGTAATGAGCGGTGCGAAGTATGGCATGACACCACGAGCCTGTGGCGGGACGAAATTGAAAAAGAGCCGGTACGCGCACCCAACGCTTACAACAATCTTGGCTTCAATTATTTCAATAAATATAATGACGACGTGGATCCTGTAGAAAGGCAACGGTACTACGATTCTTCTTTATTCTTGTTGAATAAGGCCATAGAGTTACAGCCCACGTTCGCAAACCCGTACATCTCTCTCGGAGAGCTCTTGCGCACTGCAGGAAAGTTTCAGCAAGCCACGGCCTATTACTACAAAGCTTTGTCGCTCCATAGTTTTGACGAAGACGCAAACGCTTACCTCGGCCTGGGAATAATATATGCTATTAACGGCCGGTTCGATTCAGCGCGGTATTGTTTTGTGATGTCTACGCAGTTGAAACCTTATTTTCCGGAAGCGCATAGTAATTTGGGCAACTTCTATGACATGACTCACAAACCTGATTCCGCCCTTGTGCAATACGGATTGGCCGTTGCTCAGAACCCGGATATGTATGCTCCCTACCTAAACAGAGGTAGGCTGCTGCAACGAATGCACCGCACAGACGAGGCAATGAAAGATTTTGAAGTGGCATTACAACTAAACCCTGATATGGGCGAGATCTTTTACGCACGATCATTTTGCTATGCCCAGAAAGGGGATAAAACGAGAGCACTCCAGGATATTGAAAAGGCTATATCATTAGGATTCAGGCAAATTGATAATAATTACTACCAGGCAATGAAAAAGTAAATGATAATACCAACTGAATTCTCAAAAATGCATCAACAGGGGAGGTGTTGGCGCACTACAGGTACGTAGTTTATTGATGGGTGTAATGTAATTTAGGTTAAGGCGATATTGCCCTCATATCCTATGTCCTCAATAAGGTGTTTACTATCTGCCGCCTCCGTTGCTAGTATATCGCAGCGGTTATTCCATTTATTATCCGCGTGGCCTTTTACCCAGACAAATTTGATGCGGTGTTTTTTGTACACCTCCAGGAATTTTATCCATAGGTCCGCATTCTTCTTCCCCTGAAAACCCTTTTTCACCCAACCGAACACCCATTTTTTTTCAACAGAATTGACCACATAAGCCGAATCGGTGTAAATTGTAACCTCCAGGTTATCGCGCTTCAGCAATTGTAGCGCTGCGATAACCGCCATTAGCTCCATTCGGTTATTGGTAGTATGCTTGTATCCCTGTGAAATTTCTTTGATCGTATTACCCCAATGTAGCACTGCTCCATACCCGCCCTGTCCCGGGTTGCCTCTCGCTGCACCATCAGTATATATTATTAGTTGGGACATCTTCTAATACAAAAATCAAAACCAAAGTAAGTCAACTATCTTAAAAATCAGGGGGAAGCCCCTTTAGGGTTTGGGCTGGTTTATTCCCACTTAAATGTTCTTCCCGCCACCGCATATACAACTACTCCCCACAACAATAATATCAGAATATCCGCCCTTACCTCCCACAAGCTTGACCCTTCAAAAGCTATTTTTCGTAGCGCATCATTCAGGTAAGTAAGCGGTAGCACTTTACAAAACGGCTGCAGCCACTTTGGAAAATTATCGATCGCGAAGAAAGTGCCTGCCAGCAAAAACTGCGGTAAAGTGATAAGGTTAGAGAACGGAGGAATCGCAGACTCACTTTTTGCGATCCCGCTAATGATGAAGCCAAAGCCCATAAAGATCAATAGCGCTACTGCGCACACAGCCAGCATTTCCACAAACGTAACCCAGCCATGATACAGCGTGTAACCAAAAAAGATATGCCCGATAGAAATGATGATAATGGCCCCTATCAACTGGAAGAGCATGCGCGCTATACCCTCGCTGATCACGATCACGCCTTTGCGCACAGGTGTCGCAAAAAAACGTTTCAATACCAATGTTTGCCTTAAATTGAAAAATACAAACGCAGTACCAAACACTCCCGAGGCCAGTAAAGAAAAACTCAGCTGCCCCGGCAAAATGAAATCAATAGTTTTATAATCGCGCACTTCCGAAATATGCATATGAATATCCACAAGTTCAGCCTGCCGTTTCTGTATCTCCGGGTCCTGAGACTGGATAATGCTAGTAAGTATATTTTTTAACTGAGCCGCTTTGTCCACTTCAGTAGATGCTGCATTGATCAGGATTTTATATTGTGGCTTCGTGCCTTCCGGTTGCTTTTGTACGGCTATTGTAGCCACTATATCACCTTTCTGTAGCAGCTTATTGATCCCTGCACTGTCTTTGCCCGACCACTTAAGTACAGGCACGCTGTGAAGCATTGTGTATAGCTGGCTGGTGGTGTCACTACCCGGTGCAGTCGCCACTTTTAAATTAAACCCCGCACCTTCACCCAAAAAGCCGAATACCAGGATAAAAATCAAAGGAAACGCAATAGTAAATATAATGGCAGACGGGCTCTTTAGGATTGCTTGTAAACTTGCTTTTATCAACGAGCGCATCGCCCGCGCATTACTGTATCTGGCCATGTAGTTTTATTACTTCTGCAAATGTATGAAAATCTGTATGAGCCTTCATAAGTAATTGAGTCACCATACCGTCACCTGTTAAACAATATCTTGAAATAAAAAGAAGGCTTACTCAGTTGTTCCCTCAAGTCCATATCTGTGAACATACAGCTAATAGTATTGCGCAATGATGGGCTTTTATATGCTTTATTGACTACAAAGTTGAATAACCATGGATATTGGCACAGCCGTTGCAATGCCGTACTTACTTTAAATTCATCTCCAAGTCTTTTATACACCACATCATCATAAGCAGTCTTCAGGAAACTCGCTGAATAATCGGTATGCGCTCTTGCCTCCTGTATGGCAGCGGCAGCAAGCATACCACTATATAGCGCATTACCTATCCCCTCCCCGCTAAACGGGTCTACAAAGCATGCAGCATCTCCCGTAAGCATAAAATGATTCCCAGACATCGGTTGCCGCTCCATTGCCAATGGCAGCCCCCACCCCTGTATTTTGTCAACTAGCTTTGCATTTGCAAAACGTGGTGCTATCTGCGGGTTATGCCGTATCGCATACAGCATTTGTTCCCGCAGATTCATTTTCTTTTCCCTGATCCTTTCAGAAAGTATGCCTACGCCCACATTAGCCATTCCATTAGGCAAGGGAAATATCCATAAATATCCAGGTAGCATTTCAGGCAGAAAATGCAGCTCTATGAAATTGTCCGGGTGCAGGCCGGCTACCCCCTCATAATAAGCCCTTAGGCCCACAGCGGAAGTTTTCGGTGCAGCATTTTCACCTAAAAATGTTTTGCGCACTATACTCTTATCACCATCTGCACCTATGATCACAGGTGCAGAAATAACATATTCAATGTTACTCTGTATCATGTGTACGTGTACTTTTCCGGCAGTAATATCAACGCTTTTTATAGTTGCCTCCTGGAATATAGTACAGTATGGGGATGCCATTTTCCGAAAAAGAAAATAGTCAAACACCAGCCGTGGCAAGGTGAAACCAGGTGCCTTTGTCTCTTTTGAACGTTTTGCAGTAAAGGGAATATCCAGCGCCTTGCCGTTGGGCGCCACAAAGGTGATACCCCATGAAGGCAGAAAAGTATTTTCGTCATTCAGGATCTCAGTAAGCCACGCAGGGTTAGCCCTGTTAATAACGAGGGCAGTTTTGCCGCTGCAGGCATCCCCGCATACTTTATCCCGTGGAAATAATTCCTTCTCGATAACAATATGCGCAATCCCGCATTTAGAAAGAAAAAATGAAGTGCCAGCACCCGCGGGCCCCGCACCTATTATGATTACCTCTGTTTCCAGCTTCTGAGTGTCCATCCAGCAGCCCAAATATAGGCGTTATAGCTTTTAAACCCGAACAACAACAATTAAAACCCACATTTCTCAGTGTCTCTGCACCTTCGTGGTTAGATACTCTCATAACCGTAAAAATGTAGCGTCGAAAAAGATAAACCATGCTGAAGAAAATGGTTTAATTTTCCTGAAATTTATGGAAGAATATGCACCTCAAATCAGGAGACAAAGCCCCCGCATTCACCGCCGCAGATCAGGATGGGAAAGTGCATTCACTCAAAGATTATAAAGGTAAAAGAGTAGTATTATACTTCTATCCAAAAGACGATACTGAAACCTGCACCAAAGAAGCCTGCAACCTCCGGGATAATTATTCCGCCCTAAAAAATAAAGATATAGCGGTGCTCGGCGTAAGCTTAGACAACGAAAAAAGCCATAAAAAGTTCGAAAAAAAATATAGCCTGCCTTTCACGCTGCTTGCCGACCCTGAGAAAAAGATCATTAATGACTACGGCCTATGGGCCGAAAAGAAAATGATGGGACACACCTTTATGGGCACCCTGCGCACCACTTTCCTTATCAATGAAAAAGGGAAAATAGATCACATTATAAACAAGGTGGTCAGCAAAAATCACACCCAACAAATACTGGAAACTTGGGGAATGGTACTGTAGCCCAATTTCCATCATTAAGGTATACTAATAAAATAAAGTCCACCATGTGAACAAGTCAGATGGTGGACTTTACATTATTAATGTTCCGATGGGCTCATTGAGCCATCAGGAAATTTTACTTCTTCCGGTAGTAAATCTGGTCGTCATTAAATTCTGTCATAGCTTGCAGGGCAGCATTCGCCATGCGCTCATAAATCCGAGATATTTCTATCTGCTCTTTATTCTCATGCACTTCTTCCAGGTTGTCTCCATGCACGGTGAACTCGTCCAGCTTGCGGTGCAGTTCTTCCTTCATCGTCACGGATATCTGGTTGGCGCGCCTCGAGATGACTGCTATTGATTCATAAAGATTACCTGTTTTCTCTTTCATGGCTATTACATCACGTGTCTCCACCATGGGATTCACAGATGACAGCGACCTTCTATTTGTGTTGCTCATCGCGTATTTTTTTTACTGTTTCGTCTGCGGTTGCGTAAATCTTATCCGCGTCTGCAAGATACTTAGATTGTGGGTAATTATCTTTTAATTCTTTATAGGCGCCAATAGCATTAGCGTATCGCTCCTCCTGCTTTTCATAAATACTTTGTTTGGCGTACTTATACATTGCCCGCATGATCATAAACTGATACAGGTCAGCATTCGGCGATTCAGGGTAATTACGTAATGTACTTTTATAACATACTGCCGCAGCTTTATACTGGCCAATATTAAAATACAGCTTCGCCGCATCGGATTGCTTTAATTCAAGCTTCTTT
>Ga0182030_10022727_pt1 | contig 11653 bp, 11 predicted proteins | sample 812S3MmetaG_FD_121299 | JGI IMG/M metagenome (GOLD analysis project Ga0182030, IMG submission 121299) | Permafrost microbial communities from Stordalen Mire, Sweden - 812S3M metaG (Illumina Assembly) | ecosystem: Environmental > Terrestrial > Soil > Wetlands > Permafrost | place: Sweden... | reverse complement strand
TCCGCGACCGTCCATACCTCCGCATCACCCTCTTTACGATAGCCGTGGTCCTCTTCAGTGCCTTCGTCTTCTGCTTTACCCTCTTGGCGCTCGACGCCTTCACGATCCCCTACCTCACCCCCATCGCACACGTCGTCAAAGCGATCATCTCCCCATTCATCCCCATATTCGCGCCCATCGGTCTCGGGATCTTCATCAAAGTCTGGCGTTCCCCTGTCCTGCGCCAATTCTCCGCCACTCAAAACGGAACCTGGAAGAAACCGGGTTTGCGCGGTTTGTGGCTGTTTATTGTGGGTGGGCAGACCTTTCAGCATATGCAGAGGGTGGTGATGGATATGGGGAGACTGTTTAGTTGGGATTGGTCGGGAAGAAGTGGCGTTTGTGGCGTGGAGACTTGTACGAGGGAGTGGGTCCAGGTGGCGTTGATTGTGGGGGTTTGTGTTGGGGAGGGGGTGAATGGGAGGTGGGAGGGGGGTGTGATTGATAGGTGGATTGAAAGGTTGGTGGTGGAGGAGAGGAAGAAGATGGAGGGGGAGAGGATGGAAGAAGGGGTTAAGGAGGAGGAGTATAAAGATGAAAAGGAGAAGGTGATTGAGGTTGTTGATGAGAAGGTTGAAAGGGAGTGATTGTGTGATGGTTGATATAAGAAGAGGGTTGGTAACATTGAGAAATGGTGGTGGAGTTTGAGTCTGCTTTCCTTTTTTGTGTATATATTTTTGATGGGCAATGAATAAGTCTATTGGTGTCTGCGGAGTGCTTAACCTACTAGACTATATAGTGTTTCAGTAGTACTTGTAAATATACACCTATTTTGTCTATAACTAACCTTTAACGTCTCAACTCATGCTTTCTACAACCCTTGATAACTCCGTAGGCTCTAGCTTTTTCAGCAATTCCAATCTACTTTGCACCCAAAAAGCCGGCCGATTTAGGGTGAGTAGAGTCGTAGCATCATTATCTGCAGGGAATGATGCCCAATCTTGGTTGGAACAGCGGAGTGGTTAGAGATCATGAAATTACCAGAGGTGAAAAGTTCAGGCCAAGGAACATTTCATTGCTAAACTACAAGTCGAGACTTAAACGGGATCCCTCCAGACGTGCGATGTCCCTGCTCCATTCTTTAAGATATCCCAATCCAAAGTACTTCCCTTCCTCACAACTTCCTGCCGGTCCTCGGGAAAACACTCAGATCATACCCATTCCCCTTCTCCAAACTCCTCTTCCAAGCCGGCCTCTCATAAACCCTCATCAACCACTCATGCAAGGCCGGAAACTCCTTCTCCAAATCCGCCCACCAGTACCTATGTTTTACATAACTAATCGGGAACTCCAACAAAATATCCGCTCTCCCCGGTTCCCTCCCCATAAAATAACCACCGGGTGGACCCTCCTTTAATTCGCGTTCTAGATGCCCGAGCGCTTGTCGCAGTTCAGGCCCATCCATCCTCCCGCCTCCAGGTCCATCGCCGTTCTTGATGACGCCAAGATCGAGGTAGAGCATGAAACCGGTTGCGCGTGTGAGGTTTGTGAGGTTCATGGAGGTTAGAATTTCATCGCGAATCCAATCTCCGTTCTTGAATCCGAATTTATCTTCTTTGTCGAATGTCTTAATGAGGTAGGTGGCGATAGCTGCTGATTCAGGGATGTAGCGGTTTCCATCTGCGGGACCGGTGATGAGGAGGGGTGCTTTGCCATAGGGCCCGGTTTTGAGGAGGGAGGGAGGGCTGAGGAAGGGTCGTTTGGGATCGTCGAGGGCGTTGCGGTAGTGGAGGACGAGGTTGTATTCGATGCTGAGTTCTTCGAGGAGCCAAAAGATACGTTGGGATTGGGAGTTCTGGGAAGTTAGTTGAGCTGTGATAGGGAGGGATGGGGAGGGAGACTGACGTTCATGTGGTGGAAGGTTGGTTTGTTGTCTGCCATATTGAGGATTGGGGTTGCGCGAATAGAGATAAAGATTGATAAGGAGCAAGAGATGGTAGAGGAAGAAGAGGAGGAGGAGACTAGCACCTAATTATACAAACCGTGAGCAAGAGATCGTAGATCGATGATGATGCGGGGTGTTTATGGCTTGAGCCGGAGCTATTTTCTGCTGGATGATGCTATCCGCGGAACCCAGAGTCTAGTCTTAGTCCGGGCATCCCTAAAGATCCGCATACTTGCAGAATCGTGATGCCCAAGTCAATGGTTTGTAGGACTACCAAATGTTGTAAAACAATTGAGACAGGATTGATGAGTTGATCTGACCATGATTGAAATTCGCCTCGGGATTCGTCAGATTTCAGCCTCAATCCCATTGCATTTCAATCGTTGCGACCACACCTGACCACTCGAGCAAGTACCCATTGTTATTAGCAAATTCTGATTTTTGAGTCGTACAACTCAGCCATCAAACTACGGAATGAATTGGGGATCTGGAAATACATAGATGTAATTGGAGTTCGGGAGAAAATTTCTCGGCAGAGGGGCAGAGAGCATTTCGAAGGATAAATTAAAAAAGAAGAAAAATATTTTTCATGGAGTTGCTTTTGGGGGAATGAGCGAGGAAGACGTATCTATCAAAATGATGCCATGAATATATATGTAGGAGGTAAGTTTTGGCAAAGACAAGGCGGTCGGCGAAAACAAGTAGTCCAGTCCAGTACCAAATAGAGCGAATCTATTATGCGCACCTTTATTGGGAGACTTGGTCATGGAGTTCTCATTCTGCCTGGCACAGAGCTCGCTGGCAAATAGGCTGAATTATACGAAAGTCTACGAAGGTAATTCCCAGAAAAGGTCGCGAAGGAAAGGGGAGTTGAGAGAGCAAGTTATATGACTTGCCGAAAAGAATTCAGGCTTGGAAGCAGGAAAGGGGAGACTTGGATCTTATTGTTTAATTTAATATTTCTTTGCCATAAAGCCCCAAAGCTCCACTTTCATACGGATAGTCCAAAGAGACCCAAGAATTTAGGACCATCAACTCATACCTATGCTGAATGAAGGTGATCTCCATCCAGACAATCATCCGACGACCCTTCTTCCGTAGCAATAGCTTCAAGCAGCTCTTGTGTTCTCGGTCCGGTATAAGTCCTGAAACATTTGTTAGCTTGTTTAACAGATCGAGAGTGTTGACATACTTCCTAGCGCCAGCCCACCACCATCCTAGACTGAAAATACCAATGAATGCTCCTACTGCACCAGCATAATTCATATTCTCTGCGGTCACTGGCCTCATAGTAGGAAACAAGAGGACCACGGAAATGAAGAAAACCCAGGTACAGGTGATAAGGTTGATTGGCTTCTGCCACTTTCCTAATGTGTAAGGACCTGGACGGAATACAATTCGGTGAGCATAGATATTTCGAGCTAGAACAACGGTTGCGTAGGACATGTCAAGGGCAGGAGCAGTGATGTTGAATATTGCGACGATGGTGAGGGTTGAGCCAATGCCAATTAAGTTGAGAGCGCAGGAAAAGATGATGATGAGCCAGACGGCATTTATGGGGGTTCGGGTACGGGGGTTGACTTTGGACCAGAAACTGAAGTGGTATTAGCTCTTGAATATCAATTCTGTAAAGTCACACACCTAGAAAATGGTAGAGCTCCATCTCGAGCAAAGGCGTACGCCATCCGAGTATTTGCCAACATTGCCGAACATCCAGTGAAGAACTGGACGAGAATAACAAAGAACCACATCACACTACCGCCAGTATTTCCTCCCGCATTTAAGAAGATCTGAGCAGCAGGCAAACCCGTTGGGCTGCTCACTATGGCATCTAGATCTGAGATGCAGAAGCAGAAAGTGACATTCAAAATCCAGCCTAAAATTCCAGAGATAGTTACCGCCCATCGAATAGCCATGGGACCTCTGATCGCAGCCTCATGGGTCTCTTCAGACATGTGAGTCGTACCGTCGTAATCAGTCATGACCCAAGCTACGGAGAGGAAACTCAGCAGGAAAGAGAATCCAACACCCCATCCTGAGCCGTTGGTGAATTCAGTGAAGACCCATTTTGCACTTGCTTTGTTTGGCGTGAGAACAAGTAAGGTGATGCAAATGGCCAGAGTAGCAAGGACATTAATTGGGGCAAACCAGAGAACGATTTCATGTAGGCTTTTAGTTGTCAAAGAGCAGATGACCCCAAAGATGACGAGAAATGCAATCGATAGGAGCACAAGTTGCAAAGGCGTCCTAATGATCTATTAGCGAGGACTCAACTCTCGAAGCTTTTCATTTACGGTGAGTACGCGTAGGAAGTCCCATCAAAAGTGGAGTTCATGCTCGCGGCTGCCAGAACCATTTGTGAGACCGTATAGGCCACACTTGCTACTCCAGCTGTCTGACCCAGGAGATTGCACCAGCCAATAATCCAAGACCATATAGCAGCATGTTCAGGAGGGACAACGTTCTTTGTGACAAAATACATTCCACCCGCTGTCGGGTAAGCAGAGACGAGCTCAGCAACTGGGATTGTTAGAGAGATTCAAGGATTTAAGAATGCCTTACCCGACGCGGATATACATGATGCCATCAACGATCCGACGAGCCATGCCCAGACCGTTGATGCTGGTCCACCCAGACTCAATGGGATGCCGAAAGTAGCGGGGACTGATCCAAGAACTCCCAGGACAGAGACCGCGTACGAGATTGTTGACCATTTATTGAAATGCCGGCTCAAGTTCTGAAATAATCAGCCAAAGCCTGAGGGGTGGTGGGAGGAACTTGCCTGAGTGTATCCGATCTGGGCGAGCAATCTCTCATCATCATCTGCGATGGTAGCCATCCCCACACGCCCGAGCAAACCGTCTTCCTTGACAGGAACTGTAGAAAGTATCACCGATTCAGGCTTCTCATCTGTGGATTTCATTGTTAGTAAGTATGATATCAAGATGTTGACTGTGAGGAAGTAGGTGAGACAAAGGCTGAAGACGGCAGACGGGCTGGATGAGTGGATATAATTGCCCACATATTTAAAACTAAAGATCGTAACGCACAACAGCACATGACGAACATTCTCAGAGCATACCTAAGAGGGAACCAGGAAAATGCCGGATCGACGATCGGGATACTACCCCAAAAGAGTGATAGCCCTGAGAGGTTGCATATTTGCAAGGCCTGAGTGAGAGGCAGGGAGACTTCGCCCGGGGCAGCACAAAGCATAAACTTGGCGGCAGCAGAACCACGCAAATCTTACCCGATCAGACGTTCCTTGGGAGATTGCGTTCTAGCAGCTAGAAAACATAGGACGACCCAACCTCAAAGCTTGTTCTGTCGGTCAACAACTCGCCTCTCAGACGATGCGGCACAGACGTCGTGGGATTGTGGAGTTCCACACTACCCCAGATCTCACCTCAGCATTGTTGTCATGAGTGAAGCATTGCACTGCGGTCTTGTCATTCAACGAAATAAATAGAGGTGATAGTGGTCAGCTTCGCGATCACGTTGGACAATGAAACAACAACAGGCACGGACCGCGGGAAGGGTCGAGCCTTCCAGCCGTTTCGTGTGAACTTTATATAGTGCTCAATCACAACAACATCACATCACGATCATTAGATTTGAAGACGATTCCTCCCCCGTATTCTTTGGTTGGCAAATTCCCAGTGCACTCGTCCCTTGATCGGCCGATTCCAACAACGAGTAACACGAGACACGAAGAGATTCCTCGGTGCTGACCGAAAACCCCGTTTTGGAAAAAGAGATGGCGCTTTTCACCAGGATTGAGAGGAGTCCCGGGAAACCGGTTCCAGGGTCTGCAGTTATACCCATGAGGTCCCACGTTGTCAGGAGTTTAAGCTTGATTGATTTGTCCCATGATGCTGGGGTAGTTTTATATCAAAATATTCTATTCATATTACCCCTCCTTTCGATTGTGAGAGAACATTCATCCTCTAGTAAGGATCCACCAACAGTTCGTGAAGAATAGCTGAGAATATATGGCTCATCCACCAACTGCTCATGAATAACCCGCTTGCTTGATTCAACTACGAACGCCTGATTCTGAATCACGAGTGTGATTCAGGACTCAGAGTTTGACAATCAATGAGTGCTGGTTGCTCCATGTTTGATGCATTTAATAGGCCGCTTCCCTGGATAGATGGCGATATTCTCCAACTCAATTTACTGCAATGCTCGAGTCTCAAAATCCTACCATATGTCAGGATATAATCCCAAACACGGCCGTGATACAGGACCCCCACCTCCTTCTACCCAACCCGGTCCGTCTTCATACGCTACAGCAGCACGACCCGGATATAACCCTAGACACGGCTACGATACCGGTCCTCCTCCACCAACAACCAATCCCACACCAGCGATTCCGGCCCAAGTCTATGTACCTCAACCTGCATATGCCTTCGTCCCAATGCCAAATGTGGCCTACACTCCCGTAGCAGGAACTTACCCTGCAATCCCTGCGTACCCAACACAACCAGTTCCGGTCTTCACGGGTACATTCCCAGTTGCTCAGCCGGCAGCTGGGCCCAGCTTCCCACTGTGGAGCGAATGCATGTTGCCGTCGGAATACTGTACGATGCATATTTTCAACTCGACGGCTACCCCGCCTTGGCAATTTGGTCCTGGTGATAACAAATCATTCATTGTGCGGAAGGTTCCGTGTATTGTAAGTACCCCCAAACTATCACCGCGTATAATTCACATAGGATTGATGATAAGCAGATGCCCGTCAAAGAACTAATGCAAAAACTCAGCTGCACCAATCCCGAACCAAAGAAAAACAAACTCTATGAAATCGTCGAACTTGGAAATGGAAAATGGTCCAAAGGTTTAGTCATCTCGGTATGTATCCCTCTCCATCCCCCTCTTTTCTTCATGATAGTATAGGACTTCTAACTCCTATTCGCAATGATAGGGCGACGACAAAGACCGAATCAAGAAGACCATCAAGGAATTCGGTTGGGATAAATCTAGAACGGGACTTGCCGGGGGCCGGCCAGTAGTCTGGTTGTGGCCCACGAAAGGGTGATGCGAATGGGATAGTTTCTGCGTTGAGACTGCAGATTCTGATCTGGATACGTGATTCCCTTCTTAACTGTAAGCCTTCCAAAGAAAAATATGTATATGTATCACCGGGAGTAGTTGTTTTCCATGGTCTGGTGTTAAGTGCATGATATTTATTGTGTATTCCATAGTTGGAGAATCGAGAAGAGAAAAGAACAAACCTGCATGTAGCTTCATTGATCATATTATCCATGTTCCGTTTCATGTGCCGTATCTGCCATATCTTGCAACGGATGATTCCCTTCCGTCCCTTCATCTTCAGTCCCCTCCACCGAATGATTGACACTCAGATGCTCATTCAAAAAAAAAAAAAGTTGTCGCCCAGATTCCGGGGGTTCTATTCACGATGTTGTCAAGGGAGCTGAGATATTCCAGGAGTCTAACAGAGAGGAGGCCTCAGTAGACTAATTCAGGCGATCGCTAGCTGGAAATGTTATTTGCGTTGAATTTAGAACTGCATCCGTCCAGAAAGATTCAGTGAATCCAACATAATGATTATTGCATGCAGCAACCACTTGAGGAGCAAGAGCTTGACTTCGATTTGACAGATTTAGCTTCCACATAATGTTCGAGTCAGGAATAGTGCACAAACCGAACGCTTCTGCCGCGGACGCAAGGAGACTATCGATAGATATAGGAGTTGTTTTAGTTGAAGATATTGAAGATGTTTCGCAGATTCAGGGAAAGTATCAGAAATTCACAGCTTTCTTTATGGCTGTTTAGGCAGAGCCAGTGTGTGGGCGAGACTCCCCGGGCCAACTCACCCAATTATCCTCCTTGTTCATGCATGATTATAGGGGCCTCAACTCCACGAAGATTGTCAGGGTGCAGAATGCACTCAAAGTGCAGTTCATAAATAAAATGAAGGGGTGAAGGTCTTTGAGAGGTGGAGATAATCTAGATCCATGTGCCAAGCGTGTCCCGTGGCAGATTGAGTGAGTACCACCGTCTTAAGTTTCCTGAGCAAGCTCAAAGCAGATATTATGGGTAGTCTAAATGACAAGCACCTGATCTAAAGTACGTCACTGAGTCAAAACTAATCGGGTGTCCTGGCGATCCTAATGCCGGAGGGACCTCTAGGGACCTACTGCGCGCCCCCGCGAGCTCTAGCGTAACATCACGTTGGTCTATGGCACGTCCACGGGTGATAAGTAGCTCATACTTATGGGATTGGCTGTCTGAAGAGAAGCTTAAGCATGCCACACGGCCGGTGCAAAGACAGATTGCCTGTGGAGTAATGTTTGTAGCTGAAGGGTAACTGAGACAATCGATGGCGTACACAAGGTGAGACTTCGCTTCCGATAGGATATGCTTCCGTTCCTTCCCATCGAATTGAGATCCCGGATACGTAGGGGAATTTATTAAAACAGTACCGTTGTGTTGAGAAATCCCCGCTGAACTGAACCCTTGTTTTAAGATCCCGAATTATTGAAGCGTTGTGATTGGGTTAGAAAGCGATTCAAAGACAGTGCTTTGAAACAAGTCAACTTAGAAAAATTTCCAATACTTTTGATCTTCAATATTGGTTCATCTAGCGAGATGGTGAAGATCGTTTAAAAAAAGGAATTCTCAAGTAGTGGATATGATTCAATTCTATATCTTTCTTGATTTACATCGAAGCATAATTTTCATAGACTGTTTCTTAAGAAATTATTCCTCCTCATAACGGTGTCAAGTTCGAGAGAGTAGAATATAATCCCAGACTGAAAATGATAGACTGAGTTTCCACTATCAAGAGAAAATAATCTTCCCGCTGTCATCGTCATGACGCACGGCCTCTGAAGACCAAAACCCCTATAATATACGCCCAAGTGGGCGGGGGCTTTCTGAACCACAAATTTTTCTAGGGGCGGGACGGCACAAAGGCAAGAGTCATGTCCCGCATTCACTGCGTATAGTCGGAAAGTAAATCCATCCAATCAGTCGATTCAAGAGAGTTGCATCTGTAAGACAGACTTTGCCAACGCGAGAGGGTCCGACGCTATGGTCTCCAATGCCGTAGTATTTCTTGCTCGAAACTAATCTGCGATAACACATGGCACACTTTGAGTTATATAAACTTCACTATTGGACGCCACTATATTGAATGTCAGCCATCTGAGTTTATTAAGACTACAGGCCCTCGTTCATCATGCATAAATGGTACAGACGCTACTATTTGCAATGTGCTCCTCTTTATCAGTCTCCTAGAGGTAATATGAAGTCTCTATGAAACTCGGTCTAGAGGTTTATTTTCAAAAGTATTATTATATCAATTTGACGTGCTCTTCCTTTAACGAGACCTAAATACATCACGAATCTCGGCTATGTCTTCTTCCATGGTACGTACGGATGACCTTTCAATATTTCTACCTCAAAATATTCATATTATTGAGTCGTATAATCTTTTTCTTCTCGGATATACAGCTGTCTGACTTTGAACTGCTCTAATGTGGAAACAGAGCTCTATAAAGGTCGATTTAGAACCGCAATCACAAGTACCTCAGATGCTGATTGGTATTATCACACCTGCTTTGATTGCTTCGATTGTTGTTCTCGCACGCCTTTATTCTCGAGCAATCATTATGAAGAATTGGGGATATGATGATTCCTGGATCCTATTCTCTTGGGTACGTACTTTTATATTCAGTCTCGTATTTTTATACTGAGGGATCTCAAGGTCATAGGGTCAATTGCTCTGACTAGTCTGAACGGCGTCCTTGTGGCTCGAGAGACTGGTAAACAATCAGTACTGCAAACTTCGGATCAGTTGGTTGTAGCCAAGCGGCTGGGGTTTGCAAGCCGAGAACTGTATCAAATTTGTATAGGTACTACGAAGCTGGGGATATGCGCGTTTTATCTGCGAATATTTCAAGACCGCTTTAGCAAATTGTTTATTTGGAGCTTAATGGGGTTTGTTGCTACTTTTACATTGGCACTATCGATAGGTATTATCTTTCAATGTCAGCCAATTTCAGGTGCTATTTTCACCAACCTTACCCTTTCTGTAAAATCTACTAACATTTGAATAGGTGGCTGGAATAATATTCCAGCTAAATGTGGCAATCAAATCCCTGGCATTGTGGCATCAGCGATCGTCAATATCATTGCTGATATTCTGCTACTATTATTCGTCATTCCTCGCATTCGTAAGGGGTCTTGCATAGTACACAACGTCCGACTAACATATTACAGTTACGCTTCAAATAACGAAACAACAAAAAATCAGCTTACTTGGAATTGTCTGCCTCGGTGTTTTTGTCATTGTGGCAAGTATCGTCAGACTGACATGCACACTAAAAGTGTTTGTTAATAATAAAGATCAACCATGTAAGCTCAATCTAATCCCATTGTGTTCATATTATTGACAAATCCAGGGGTTTCATACAGTATTACAGTCTGGAGCGCGGTAGAAGTAAACACTGGTCTTTGTTGTGCCTCTGCGCCGGCCATCAAGCCATTTCTCCGAAAGACTTTACCTACGATCTTTGGCCCCCTTTCAGATATCCCCTCACACTCTAACACAACTTCGAATTCAAGAGGGAAAAGTATACACCGATTAAGCTCAATATTTCCCCAGAGTAGATCAAATGGCGAATTGATCGAAGTATATAGTCAGGCAGATCGCAAAGTAGTTCCTGGTGATACTTGAATCTGAATCTTCCAATTATGGATGAGAAGGAAAAGGATCGCTTTTACTATTGAAAGATAAGCATGCTTAACCTGAATTCAATAATGTAAAATACTATTAATGAATGTGTCTTGTATTGGTTTTACTGTTAAGCCACGACAGGCCATCTCTCCACCACACAACCGCCAGAATACACTGCCAACGTTTTGTTGCTATTATTATATGAAAAGTCAGCGTCTTTTTGCTGAAAGCGTGCCTACATTTAGATTTAATTCCTGTAACAATCTTGATTAAGCTAAATTACTTAACTCTTTTTAACTATGATTTTGATGATACTACGAAGTAGTTTAATCTAGCTCTGTTCGGAAAGGTAAGTAAAGTTGTTCTATCTATACCTAATATTGATATACCTTTATAAAGACAATAAAATACTTTAGGAAGTGCTGTTGGGTCTATCAAGAGTAAAAAAGCAAAGAGGTACGGTTATGTTTCATGGCTGCGCCTGCTCAAATTGCTTTATTAGATTGTTAAGTTGGCGATAATTCCGCTGCAAATTGAGTCACCCGACCCGCCTAGTGACGCCGCCCACCTTGGGCCAGAGCCTGCATAGCGTATACTCAGGCAGTAAGCAGAAATATTCCTAGCCTAATTAGCACGGAAGATCAGTTAAAAGTGCTTTTATAAGAGTGTGGCCACTTGACTAGTTTTACTCATAGTACTAAGACTTACCAAAGGGTCAAGGTCCACATCATGGCTGTTCACTTCAAAATCTTAAGGATATTTTGCAGATCGAGGGGGATTATGGGGCCGAGACCTCATTTAATCACTCCCCTCGTTCATGCATAGTCAGGGAGCCTCAACTTGACAACTTCACGAGGATCGTGTATCACTTCCCTGAGAAAGCTCAACAGATATTATGGGCAGTCTAATCAATATCTGATCCTCAGGGAATCCTCCCCTATAATCTCCAACATGATTAAATCATCATCCTGTTCAGTATCTACCTAAAGCTCGGCACCATTCTCCCTCCAATTATGAAAACC
>Ga0182030_10022726_pt1 | contig 11654 bp, 6 predicted proteins | sample 812S3MmetaG_FD_121299 | JGI IMG/M metagenome (GOLD analysis project Ga0182030, IMG submission 121299) | Permafrost microbial communities from Stordalen Mire, Sweden - 812S3M metaG (Illumina Assembly) | ecosystem: Environmental > Terrestrial > Soil > Wetlands > Permafrost | place: Sweden... | reverse complement strand
TAATTAATATTATCAATTCTCATCAGATTTATAAGTATATTTTTTTAGAAAAAAAATTTGTATAATATAATTGAAATTTATAAAAGTTACTTAAAAATCACTGCATAATTAGAAGTTCAATATTATAGCTTAGAAATTGTTATAAAAGATTATCAAGATTTATATTACTTTATTTGTAGTTATTGTTATTATATTACTATATATAGATTTTATTACCTTACAGAGACATTCATTATAACTAAGGAAATTGTCAGTAACCTAAGATTTCAAGATTACATAATCTCGCTTAGCTAGCCCCCCCACCACATACTTAAGGACTTTCCTATCCTTGACCAATAGACATCCTTACCTCTTTTCTTAAATTTTACGTACACCTACATTTTCTCAATGGACCGTAACCGAAACCTTGACGGGCAAGAAGTGCTCTTTTTCTAAGAAGTGCACTTTCCATCCTAACTATGTGAGTATTTCTCGGGAATTTGGAAAAGCGCTGCCATAAGTATGGACTTGTTTCCTCTAACATTTCGTCCGGCTTTCGTTAACTTACTCTATTGTTCTCACATACTTTTTGGCTCTTATCCCATTAAGTGTGACTTATCGCTAAGCTATTCAAATTATCACCCCGTTCCTGACAATGGGCCACCAGAAACCAACGAGCACCTCGAATGACTTTCCCAGCGAACAAGTCCACATAGGGTACGTGAGGGAGCAGGCATGATCCATGAAAGATTTCTCTACTAAGAAACATAGTTTCACCAAGTCATCCCGAATTCAAGCCAGCCTTAAAGCTCATGATAATCAACAGTCACCATCCGTTACCAAATGCGAGCCATACACCACCACCCACACTTCAAGCAGAGATTCTCAAACCCGCACAATAACTTCTGTATCCATCCAATGCACAGCTGGGTCCGAAACATCGACAAGCTACCGTAATAAGCATAGCAGATATTGTAGACCCGAGTACATCGAAAAATTCCTCCTAGCCACGCGAAGATATACTATCCCGGCCAATCAATCCCAACTTCTTCTTCACACCGGCGCGCAATTTGAAAATGTTCCAACTAAGGAAGAATTTATTCATACTCCTCCTAGATTCGAAGCGTCGAGCACTTCATACACAAGGGATGCCGCGCCAATAGAGCGCTACCTCTCGCAGACGATGGAAGACGGGCCGTGGAACGCAATTGGAGTCGATCCCAGTGCGTGTAAATGGGAGCCTAGTTCTAGTGCAGAGGGACATGGATGGTTTGAGAATGAGCTTGAGCTTTGAATGTGGCATGAGATGTTGATGAGAGGAATATTAAGCGTGGATAAGGAGACCGCAATGTGCAAATTTGCTGCAGGGAGGAGGACAGCTGTCGCAATGGAAGTGAGAAAATAACTTTGCAGGAATTATGGCTTTCTTAGACTTCGCAAATGAGAGTGGTGAAACAAAATCGCTGTTCTCCAACTCAAACAGTAAATAACAATAATTCTAGAACCATGAAAGATTGGATATATAATCCCAAGTCACCTCATTACCATTTCCCTTGTCACTTGACAACGGGAGTTGGGCTCTGAAACTCAAAACTCTCAAAACAAGAAGTTGTACTTCCTATTGAAACCTTTCTCAATTTCCACGTCCCAACCTCTTGAATCCTAAGTTATACCTTCAATAAGCCTTCAGTGACCAATTTAAGACCTCAGAAAATGCCAAATTATCTGGATTCTGATGGCCCCTCATCCCAGGACCAGTAACCTCAACCCACCTTCCCCTCAACAACTGAATGAAGTCTTGATTACTAGATTCAAGGACTTGTACCTAAAGGAAATCCCGATTTGGTTTAATCCTTGTCTATCAATCTCTTCAATTTTTGGCAAGACTTCAGTCCCTTTACTCGGGAGATCGATGGAATACGCAAGCGCCAAGCACAGCCAAAATTGATCGACACGTATATTTCAGCTGTAGTTCCTTGAATTCCTTGACTTGATGTTTATCATGGAAGACCAATCGGGCCATTGTATTTACCAAATGTATACCCACTATTTTACAAGGAGAGTTAGAGATGAGATATGCGGGGTAGATGGGGCCTTTCTCCATCGCTGTCTGAAAAATTGGGGCCAATATAGAATTAGAAACTTCTTCAGCACATCTGGTGAAATATCCGGAGTCAGGGAGCTGAAACTATTTTGCAGGAAGAGCTCATTTTGCGAAAAATTCTGCGAAAGCGATTAGGATCTGGACTACCAATCGGCCCCATGCTCGAGATGTGATACACAACGCTGGAAAAGAGTCATTCAAATCGATTTATTATTTTACTCTGTTTCCTTATCTCCTGGTGTTTTCTGTTATCCTCAGTCGTCCCCGCCTCCTTCCTTCCAAATCCATCTCCTCAACGATTTGTTTACCGCAGGGCTCCTAGCCTTAGCCATTACGGCTCATCTTGGACCACATTCCCAGATAAACACAGCAGATATTCAAAGGCTAAGGAAATTGTCCGATCGCTGCGCCTCAGCCGCTGGTCTCGACCAAAAATGTAATACCAAACGCTCCCTCCAATGCAGCTTCAACACCACTTATTCAACCAACACAGAGTTCCCTTAATATTCCGAAATTCAGAATGGCACCACGTAAACTCGCTAAAATTATAGTGATTCTAGCATATCCTTCAATATTTTTTTAAAGATTTTCTACTTTTCAAGATATTTTTCTTTTTCTTGTACATTATATAGCCTCTATAGATGATAATTAACCCGGCCGTCATATAGAGGCACGGTCCTTACTTGCCGAGTCTCCTGGGTGAAACCCCCAAGACTCGGAGAGGTGGGGTCGGGTGATTTACTAAGGTGGATAGAAGCGGTCCAATGATGGCGGGGCTGAATTAACTTAAGTAAAAGTGATTCGCGAATACGTATCATTTTGCACCAACTAAATCCCGGCGCATAGTTTCCGTTGCATGTTTGACAAAATAAAGACAGGTTAAAGTTAATGGAGAAACTTTCTTATTAAGCTCTTACTTTACCGCAGAAAAATGACTTTGTATAGATTAAATGGCCGCGAACCCAAATTCCCGGGGATTTTTTTCCGTTGCAATCGTTTTATAGGAGTAAAGATGGCGTCCCTAACCTATACGGCCCTGACTTATGTCGCAACAATTCTTGTTTGGATTTGCCTAGGATCTATATTGATATCTCGGCTCCTATTTTATCTCTCATAATATAAGGAGTGCCATCCACGGAATTAATTCTCCGTTTTGATTTAGGGACACGAGATTCCACAAGTCCGGGTCCTGTGAGGAAGTGCAGCCTTCTATGGTCTTGGGGGTTCTATATATAACAAGCTGACATATGAGTCCTTTTGTATTTTCCAGCTGCCTTTCTCGTTGCCAGAGTGTCTTTCAACTTTTAAAGGCAAGGACTAGACCATTATTATACGACGGCACTATGCAATCCATGTGTCTCAGCTGCGGCCGCCTGAGGCAAACTATCGCCGCCTGCTTAGCGTTAATGATCTCTTTGACAATTTTAACATCTACCGTTGCCGGCCAGGCCGTCGCGCCCGTCGTAGCTGAGTTAGGCGTCTCCGCTTATCCCTTCGACATCAGCCAAGTTACCCTAGGCAGTGGACGCTGGCAGGAGAATCAAGCCCGCACAAACACTTACCTGAAATTTGTCGATATCAACCGCATGCTCTATGTGTTCCGCTCAAATCATAAGCTGTCCACCAATGGCGCATCCGAGAACGGCGGATGGGACGCGCCGAGTTTCCCGTTCCGCGGCCACATCCAAGGACATTTCCTCAGCGCTTGGGCGCAGTGCTACGCCCAGCTCCGCGACAGCACCTGCAGCAGCCAAGCTACCAACTTCGTCGCTGAGCTACTCCTATGTCAAAATAATAATGCCGCCGCCGGATTCGCCACGGGTTATCTGTCGGGTTTTCCTGAGTCCGATTTCTCCGCTCTCGAGGCGGGCACCTTGACCAACGGGAATGTCCCTTGGTATGTTATACACAAGATACTCGCCGGTCTCCTTGATGTATGGCGCAATATCGGTGATGGCAACGCTAAGACCGTCCTGCTAGCACTCGCAGGATGGGTTGATACACGTACGGCTAAGCTCAGCTATTCTCAGATGCAAAACGTCTTGAACACAGAGTTTGGTGGTATGACTGAGGTGTTATCTGATCTCTATTATATGACGGGCAATACGCAATGGCTCACGGTAGCCAAGCGCTTTGAGCACGCTGCTGTGCTTGATCCTCTAGAACTCGATGAAGACAGCCTTAACGGATTGCACGCGAATACTCAGTTTCCGAAATGGATCGGCGCCGCTCGAGAATACAAGGCAAGCGGTAATACGACCTACCATAACATCGCCCTCAATGCTTGGACAATCACAGTCAATGCACATTCGTATGCCATAGGGGGAAACAGCCAGGCCGAGCACTTCCACGCACCTAACGCCATCGCCGCTTATCTTACCACCGACACAGCCGAGTCCTGCAACTCCTACAACATGTTGAAGCTGACACGTGAGCTCTGGGTAACGAACCCTAGCTCAACGACCTACTTTGACTTCTACGAGCGGACCCTGATGAACCAAATGATCGGGCAACAGAACCCGGCCGACAGTCACGGTCACGTGACGTACTTCAGCTCCCTGAATCCAGGCGGAAGCAGAGGTCTCGGCCCCGCTTGGGGTGGCGGCACCTGGAGCACCGACTACGAGTCCTTCTGGTGCTGTCAAGGCACCGGACTCGAGACTAACACAAAGCTCGCCGACTCCATCTACTTCTACGACTCATCCTCACTCTACGTGAATCTCTTTGCACCTTCAGTACTCAACTGGTCGGCTCGTAGCACTACTATTACCCAGACTACCACGTACCCTATCACCGACACCACAACTTTACAGGTTGACAGCAGTAGCACCTGGACTATGCGCATTCGAATCCCGGCGTGGTCAAACGGCGTAGTTATCACCGTTAACGGCGCCAGCGCCGGCGTTAGTACCGCGGCTGGGACATACGCAGCCATTTCGCGAACATGGGCGCCGGGCGACACCGTCACCGTGACCATACCGCTGAACTTCCGCCTTATTACCGCCAACGATAACAGCAATGTCGCGGCCGTAGCCTACGGACCCGTCATCCTATGCGGCGACTATGGTAGCACATCGCTAAGCTCGAACCCGACCCTTACGCTTTCGTCGCTGAAGCGTACTAGTTCCTCGAGCCTCGCATTCACTGGTACCGCCAATGGCGCGACTATCAATCTGGGTCCATTCTATGACGGCCAGGGCTTCAATTATGTTGTTTACTGGGCGTTGAGTGGGTCCTTGCCACCGGCTACCACTGTATCTGTGTCAATTTCGACGACAAGATCTACTGCGGTGGTGACGTCAGGGTCTACTACCTCGACTGTGGGGGGTACTACTCTAACTACTACTACTACTACTAGCAGTCAACCGACGGGCACAGGAGTGGCGGCGCTGTATGGGCAGTGTGGCGGGCAGGGTTGGACGGGGCCAACAGTCTGCGCGAGCCCTTATACGTGTGTGTACTCGAACGAGTACTACTCGCAGTGTTTGACGAGTTGAGGCCTCATAGATTGGTTCAATGTAAAGGATATTCAACTAAACAATGACTAGATCTTCTTGCAATTATAATTACCTAAGGAATCAAGTGTGCTTCTATAACAAGAGACCTTTCTATAAGGCTTCCTAATAACCGACGAGATTTGGCAGCGGACACCAACGTGAATAGGCTTAGCTCATCCGCGACATGACACTTTATCAGCGGGCTAGGTTCCAGCGGGACCAGATCAGAAACTGATCTAGGAAATCTCTAAAGCAGGTTCCTCTATTTTTCTAAGAAGTCTCTAAAGGATGTGTCCCATTTCTAGAGTAATGTGGCGTCGCAGATCTCTCTCAAACGGCGCTCATTCGTCAGAGATTCTACAGTAACGTGACCGTCCAAGGCCCCCTGCCACCCCATCAAAATAATTCGACTCTCTCTAATTTCGATCAAAAGCATTCCTGAGTATATAAAATGGGTAGATCTTATAGTAGAAGTTTTATAAGACCCCAGATACTTACGTTGCTTGCAAGAATGTATCGGGGCTATTGTCGCTGCAATCTGTAGATGGTTAGCCCAGTGAGGCTGAGTTCAGGCAACATACAGCGAAGCTACCAAGGCAACGTTCTTTCGTTTTCCACTTCTTCTTGATTTCTTGTGTGCACAACAGAAGAGATCCATAGCATCCCTTATTAATCCAATCTCCTGCAACAGAGTCTTCTCTTGCCCGAAAAAGAAAACTTCGACTCTATTTTGAGCGTGAAGCTACGAAATTATGTAAGCGGCAACGACAACCTTCCCTCGATCCTCCGTTCATTCCCCAAGGACCAAATCAATCCTTACAACTCGGTAACCCTTGGCTTTTGCAAAAGCGGCTTCCTTAATGTAATCGAGGTTGATAGCGAGATCCTTAAGGAATTCATCAATCGCCCAAGCTTTACCCTACGTTTTTGCCTTCAGGTTATAACTATGCGTCTCCTTCATACAGCAAGGATAGAGCTTCGAGAATTTAGCCCTAGAGAGGTACCAGCATACGCGATTCTTTCGCACACGTGGGGAGAGGATGAAGTTACCCTCCAGAATCTCAAGACGATTGAGGCAGCGAAACTTCAAGGCTACGAAAAGGTCTCAAAAGCCTGCTTCATAGCTGCGAAAGATGGATTCGACTACATTTGGATTGATGCGTGCTGTATTGATAAGACGAGCAGTGCAGAACTCTCCGAAGCACTCAACTCTATGTATCGGTGGTACCAAGAAGCAGTAGAATGCTACGCATACCTAGCAGACGTCCCACACCGCTCCGTTAATCAAAGGACTAGTGTCACAGGCTCTAAGTTCAGGAAAAGCAGATGGTTTACTAGGGGATGGACTCTTCAAGAGCTAATCGCACTATTATCGGTAATATTTCTCGATAGTGAATGGCAAGAGATCGGTACAAAGTTGAATCTACAACGGGAAATATCTGAGATTACCGGAATCCCTGATAGTTTCTTGTTAGGGGATGATTTAAGGTATGCTAGCATTGCTCAAAGAATGTCATGGGCTTCGAAGAGAGAAACAACAAGGATTGAAGATCTTGCGTACTGTTTGATAGGTTTATTCGGTATATATATGCCTATGCTCTATGGAGAAGGAGAGAGAGCGTTTATTAGACTTCAAGAGGAGATTATGAGGGTTTCCGATGACCATAGTCTCTTCGCTTGGAGATCAGAAGAGGATCACGGGGGAATTCTCGCAACCTCACCAGCTGCGTTCGCTAACTCCGGCAATATTATCCTAGTTAGTCCTGCCTACGCTACAAGCAGCCCTTCGACACTGAGCAGCAGAGGAATTCATCTGTCACTTCGCTTTATCAATAATGGCCAAGGGAAAGGGCTTGGTATTCTTCATTGTGCAGAGATAGGGAAAGAGGGAACCCTATTCGCACTTCACTTAAGAGACTCGTTCCTTACAAACGAAGATTTTGTGCGGGAGCAAAGCACGACACTTGGACTCATCGACCTAGAAAATATCAATCCATCAGAGCATCCGTTAACGAGCTTATATTTCCGGCAATGGCATCCAACGCGCAACAGGAACCGGGAAGACATGAAGAAATGCGTAGTCAAGCTAGCTGGCGTCGATGCACAAGAGGCTGCTTCCCGTATCACAAATTTGGACTCCAACTGCAACCTTTCCGATGGACTTATGATTATAAACATAGCAGCTATTTCCGATGGGTTAATAGGTCGACTAGTGGTTATATGCAAAGATGGAAATCTTTTTCAAATACTATTGAGCAAATACGGAAGATCTCTTTCAGCAGATATATCTGCCAGTACAACAGATTTACAAGATATCCAGGATCCAACTTTCCTTGAAAAAGCGCAAAATGAACAAGATCGAATTGTGAAAGTGCTAGGTGATGGGCAGCACGTACATATTGCAATTAAGAAGCGGGTTTTATTACTTCATGGGGAAAGATGCCTTACAGGAGTCGTGGAAATAAGCTATTCCAGTTCACTTAAAGGGGTATGGCTGGAACATATAGCTATATTAGAAAAGGGGATCAAAGAAAAGACTCTTCTTTCGTATACAGCGAAGCGAGGGCTCAAAAAAGTTCTTGAACATCTTTTGGATCGAAAGGGGATCGAATCGAATTCAAATGAGGATGGACGAACGCCACTCTCCTGGGCGGCAGAGGGTGGGCAAGAGGAAGTAGTTAAGTACCTTCTCGAGAAAGATGCTGTGCTTGATTCTAAGGATAAGGATGGCCGAACACCACTGTCATGGGCTGCTGGGTCTGGTCACGAGGCTATTGTAAGGCTCCTGCTCGCGAAGGCTGCTATGCTCGAGGAGATTGAAACGAATATTGAAAATCGGAAGCCCCAGTCACGAGCGGGATGGCAACGGCTACTTCCCTCTAAGGGTATCAAGGTCGACTTAAAAAGGAACGATAGCCTGGTTAAGCGCTTCCGGCCTATTTTAAAAGACCTAGGGTGCCGGGCACCGCTGTTGTATGCTGCTAGAGAAGGGAGCCGAGCTTGAGACCAAGGATAACTATGGACGGACGCCGCTGCAACGGGCCTCTGTAAAGGGGCACGTTGAGATTGTCCAGTTACTACGTGATCGCGGCGCTAAAGTTTAGAAGTAATTCATATTCTTTGTACTTTAATAACTTTGATAAAGAGGGGAGTTGTTCTTTATATTTTATAGCGGGTGGTATAATAATTCAGCGTGATTTCTAAGTATAGAATCTAGAATATTCTAGCAGATTCGCTTCTCGATCTTTTAGCCACGTAATACTAATACTGCCTACTTACCTTAGCATGCTCCTATACAACTCTATAAGCAGTTCATTTAAGGTTCGCTAGGCAATTAGCGCAGGAGAAAGGTAACAAATAATGTTGGCGATCACAACATGTGCTAGGGTAACAAACGCTCGAAAACAAGTTTAAATTCGAACTGTATTAGCAAACAGAAGAAGCTCATCAAATGCGGAGCGCGCAGCGCGACGCCGGGCACTCGTCACTACCATTAGTTTAAGCAGCCGTCCCCTGTGTTACAAACGTGACATCGCTCAAGGCCCCTGCATGCTGCTGTCACGTGCTATTTCCCCCTTCCATTTTGATACGATCTTGGCTTCGTCAGTAGAAGAGAGGTCAGGTCTATGAGTCGTGTCTATTAAAGGGAGTCTTATTGTGTGTGTCTATCTAGGAGTACTCTAGCTCATGAATATGTGCCCTTCAACTAGCGTTTGTGGCGACTCAAGTGCTTTCTCCGTGACGTCACCGATAGCAAATTAAAGAGTAATTAAGCTTGGTGGCTAAGCGAAATTAACCAGGCCTGAAAGAGGGGTAATTTGCTTTACCCTCTTAAGGCAACATCGCCCCCTAAACATCGAGACCACGGTCCACCAAAATTCGATATTGCCAATATTTCAACCAAGGGTTATTATGTCATCTCAAGTTGAAGAGCTCATACCACTCGTCCTAGGAAAGGTGAGATCACTTGCGCTAATGAGCTTTCTTGATATCAATATCTGGCAAACACATCGAACTGACCCGCGCCCATTAGGGAAGTACTATGCGTATTTTCATCGACCACGTGCGTTCGCTTTGGCCTCTCATGGCTGCAGCTATAATAACTGAGCTCAAACACCTGTAGTCCAAACCGGAAGACTCTCCAGAGCACAACTGGGTGGAAGTAACATACGACGGCAAAGAAGACTCCGATGTCTTCGCTGTTCCAAAGCACTGGCACAAGGTACCTCATTCTTTTCGATATTCTGTCCCGAGAGTCCTGCCTGATTAATGACTTATCAATCAGGATCATGACGAAATCCTGGAAGTGTTAGAAGGACGAATGATCTTCTACCTCGATGACAAAGAACTGGTTACTTCGGCTGGCGATCCACCGCTCCTTATTCCTCGCGGACACGTTCATGGGGGTACCGCTAGTATGCACTATACCTACGCTCTTCCAAAACCTAAACGAAAATCCTAAGCTTCGCCCATTTTCTCTTTATTCCTTCCAACAAAAAGGCAGAATATCTAGGACTAACAGGCTAAACAACAGTCAAAGGGGAGCGCGCTCGCCTCACAGAACGTACCATACCCACCGGGACCTTCAAAGCTCACTTCTTCCAAGACTTGTTCCAGAACCAAGGGTTTCCAGGTTTCTTTATGGCCACACGCGTCTTCTATGATGGCGACATGTTCGTTGCTCTTCCTGGAGGATTCAAATTTTTGGATTATTTGGTAAAATCATCATTCTTAGTTAGAGTTGAAGGTTTGTAGCTGACGAGAATAGTTCATAACTGTTGTGGGGTTTATTGCCAAGGCTTTCGTCCCTGCCAAGCCGGCTACGCTAAAGCGGATAGGATAGCCATAGAGACAAACAAGTTTATTGTAGTGGTTTATGACGTTTTTCAGGACTTGGTCTTGGGATATTCTTGAGAAGGATCTGCTTTCTAAACTCTCATTTCGCAAAATTATTTAGAATCACTGTTCCCAGGGCAGGAGGCAACAAAATAAAAGATTACATGTTTCTTCATGATCCAAAACAAAACCTGCCAAGTACCGGTGCGCTTACATCTTCGATGAACGGTTTTGATCTGAGTCGTGATATTAAAGCAGTTTTCCCAACGCCTCTATGGGCGGTGGAGGCACCCAGGTCAATTGGGGTTCAACCCTTATGAAAGACCCTCAATACTTATGCGGCCCAATGTTACAGAAAATGGGTCTATCGTTCGTATACCTTTAGAAAGATGTGCATCAATAACCCTACGTACGACCTATTCGCGGGGCTCAGAAGATTGGTAAACTCTTTCCTAGTTCTTACATCTGTGCAAGACCCCTCACTCATACGCATAGACGAATCCTGCAGTCTAGCACTATTAGTTTTGTAAGATCATGTATTGCTTCTCTTAGCCGCTCCTTATCTAGGATTCGAGGAATAACAAAATGCGCCCAAGAAAGCTTTAACTGTGTGGACAAGGTTCAGATGCAAGGCTAAGGTTTATTCCTTTATACTCAAAGTTCTAAGGCATTGCTTTGATGCTAGAAGCTTAGGGCGCGATCCTCCAGAGATTCATCATGATTTCGATAGAAGGCCTTGATGCTTCCAATGTGTCAGACTCACTCCAGCAGCTCATAACGCTATAATGCAATTCGCGCTGCTGAATTGCCTCCAAAATTGTTCGATGTGCTACAAATGCCCCATTCCTCTTGGTAACATCGCGCTAGTATCGCGCATAGCTTAGTTAGCACGAGAGATATATCACCAAACCAGTCTAGGACGGGGGAGCTACAGTTCCAGCCTCAGCACAGGCCTGTATTTTAACAAAAATAGCATTTCAATTGTCACGTATTATAGTGCTCTTTCAAATGAAGTGAAGTATGTGATAATATTTTACAGAACTAAGTAGTACTTAAGTAAAATAAAAGTATTTATAAAAAGCTTTGCTAAGCGTATTATATACTTATAGTATATAATTTATCTACTCTATAATACACCCTTTAGCTTAATAGATTACTAATTTCTAAAAAAACTATTATTAGATAATAGATTATTGTTTGCTTAATTGTCGATTAATTAATTAATTATATTAATTAAT
>Ga0182030_10022725_pt1 | contig 11654 bp, 10 predicted proteins | sample 812S3MmetaG_FD_121299 | JGI IMG/M metagenome (GOLD analysis project Ga0182030, IMG submission 121299) | Permafrost microbial communities from Stordalen Mire, Sweden - 812S3M metaG (Illumina Assembly) | ecosystem: Environmental > Terrestrial > Soil > Wetlands > Permafrost | place: Sweden... | reverse complement strand
GGCGCTATGGGGGTGATCACGCCGCATGTCCGCTCGGCCGCCGAGGCGCGGGAGATGGTACAGCTGGTGAAGTTTCCGCCACTGGGCGGACGCTCCGCCGGCGGGGCGCTGTCGCACTATCAATATCGCGGTTTTCCGATCACCGAAACGAACGCGGCGATGAACGACGCGACGTCGTTGGTTCTGATGCTGGAAACGCTTGAGGCGCTGCAGAACGTCGAGGAGATCATCGCGACCCCCGGGGTCGATATGATGATGATCGGCAGCAACGATCTGTGCGGCGAGATGGGAATCGCCGGTCAATACGACCACCCGAGATTGGAAAGCGCGTTTCAGCGCGCGATCGCCGCGGCGAAGGCCGTTGGCAAGCACATCGGCGTGGGCGGCCTCGCCGGACGAAACGATCTGATGACCAAATTCGTGCGAATGGGCGCGCGCTATGTCTCAACCGGCACGGATATGTCGTTCCTGATGAGCGCATGCGCGCAGAAGGCGAAATTCGTGCGGGACATCCAGCTTTAGAAGGTTCCCAGACCCATGATACCGTCGGCGACGTCAAAGTCGCCGACGATCTTTTTACCGATCAGATCGCGCAAGGTTTCCGACGCGCCGCCGCCGATGGAGCCATAGCGCGCGCCGCGATAAAACCGTGAAACGGGGAATTCGTCGGTGAAGCCGAAGCCGCCGTGCACCTGCACCGCCTCAGTCGTCACACGCAACGACATTTCGTTGCAGAAGATCTTCGCCGCGGCGGCCATGAACGGATCAGGGAACGGGTTGGCGGTCAGGCAGGCCCGGTACAGCAGACCGCGCGCCGCCTCGATGTCCTTGAACATGTCGGCGAGTTTCCAGCGGATGCCCTGAAAGTCGGAGATCGGCTTGCCGAATATGGTGCGCTCGCGGACATAATTGACCGCTTCATCGAAAGCACCTTCCGCGAGACCAAGCGAAATCGAGGGGTTTAGGCAACGCTGCGTATTGAACGCGCTGAGCAAACGCCGAAAGCCGTCCTCCTTAATGACGAGGTTCTCCAGCGGCAGTTCGCAATCGTTGAACTGGATTTCGTGCAGGTTTTCGCCGCCCATGGTGTGATAGGTGCCGGTGACCTCGAATCCTTTCGTGTCGGGCTCCAACAACACGCAGCCGATACCCTCACGGCCGGGCTTGCCGTCGATGCGGCTGAACACGACGAACATGCCGGCCTCTTTCGCGCGGCTGATCAAGGTTTTCGTGCCCTTCAGCACGATGCGGTCGCTCAGCACACGCGTGTTGGTGCGGTAATTCGCGACGTCGGTGCCGGCGTGCGGTTCCGTCATGCACACCGCCAGGATACAATCGCCGCTGACAACACGGGGTAAAATGCGTTCGCGGATCGACGGCGGCGCGTAACGGGCGATCACGCGCGTTTGCACGCCCGCCTCGCCGAGGACGGCCATCGCTGTCACATAGTCGACCTTGGCGATTTCCTCCAGGATCAGCGCGGTATCCAATATCGGCAGTCCGAGACCGCCATATTCCTCCGGCACCGACATGCCGAGCACGCCAAGGTTCGCCAGCTTCCGCATGTTCTCCCAGGGAAACGTGCCGTCCATCCAGCGATGCGCGTTGGGTTTGAATTCGGTTTGCGCGAGCTCCCGCACCGACGCGATCATCTCGCGCTGCTGCGCGCCAATTTGAAATTCCATGCTGGTTCGTCCTAACCGAGACCGCGTGTAAGGAAGCTGTCCATGCGGGCGGAAGCCGCTTTCGCCAGATCGTTGGGAAACAGTGTGAACCCATGCGCGCCACCGGGATAGACCGCCAACTCCGCTTCATTGCCGGCCGCGACCCAGCGCGCGTGCATGAACAGAGTGTCATCCAGCAACGCGTCCTTCGTTCCGACGCTGAACAGAGCTGGACACAAGCCATTCAGCCGCGCGTAGAGCGGCGAAATATCCGGCACGCGCCGATCCGTGACCGTCGGCAGGAACGCATTGGCGAACTGTTGAATATCCATTGTTCTCAGCACCAGCCGCGTGTCGCCGAATTGTCTTTGACTCGGCGTCAGACTCATATCGAAAGCGCCATATACCAGGTTGGCGCCGCGGAAGCCGGTGTAGCCGTAACGATCACGCATGCGCAAAATGGTGACCGCGGACAGATGGCCGCCAGCCGACTCGCCGCCGATGGTCAGGGCGTCCGTGCCAAACTCTTGCTTTCCGTGCTGGACCAGCCACGCGGCGGCGGCTTCGCAATCGTCCGGACCCGCCGGATAAGGATGCTCCGGCGCGAGGCGATATTCGACACTGACCACCGCCTGCCCGGTGTTGTCGGCGACGCGCTCCAACATCGGATCCTGCATGTCCGCGCCACCAAGGACCCAGCCGCCGCCATGGATATGCAGATAAATCCCGCGTGGATTGGCGGGAGCGATGACGCGCAATGGAATCTCGTTGCCATCCTTTCCGGTAATCGCGATGGTCCGGGCGCGAGCGGACATCACCGGGGCTGGAAAGGGACCCTCGCCGCGCCGGCGGGCCGCGCGGAAGGCTTCGGCGCCAAGGATCCACCACTCCGGGAGACCGGTCATCAAGGCGATCATCTGCTCATTCAGCTTCGCCGTGTCGGGCGCGATGGCGTCGGCGCGAAACAGAGCGGGGTCGAACGGACGCGTGTCGGTCATGGCGTGCCTCCCGCGCGGACCTTTTCCAACGCTTTCCAGTCGAAGGCAACGCCGTGGCCCGGCGTGTCCGGCGCGTGCGCGAAGCCGTCGCGAATTGAAATCGGCCGCTCGATGAAACGATCCAAACCGAAGCCGTGCACTTCAAGGTAAGACCGATTGGGCAACGCGGCCAGCAAATGCACGGTCAGGTCATGCGCACCGTGCGACGTGACCGGAAGATTGTACGCCTCCGCCAGATGCGCGACTTTCATGAACACAGTGATGCCACCGCAATTGGTCACGTCAGGCTCCGGGAACGTGACGCCTCCGGCGGCGATCATCTGGGTGAATTCATGCAGGGTGTGCAGGTTTTCCCCGGTGGCGATCGGTACGCCGCCTTCGCGCACGATACGCGTGTGACCGGCGACGTCGTCCGGAATCGTCGGCTCCTCCAGCCAGGTCAGGTTGCTGTCGCGGAAAGCACGCGCGGCGCGGATCGATTCATCCACGGTCCATCGCATATTGGCATCCGCCATCAGCGGAAAATCGTCGCCCAGATGGACGCGCATGGCTTTGACCCGCGCCGTGTCCTCGGACAGCCGGGCGCGGCCGACTTTCATCTTGATGGCACGGAACCCCTTGTCGAGATTGCCGTCGGTTTGTCGCAACAGCGCGTCGAGCGTGAACTCAAGGTCGATGCCGCCCGCGTAGCATGGCACCGCGGAGTCGAAGCCACCCAACAAGCGCCAAAGCGGCAGGTTCAATCGGCGCGCAAACAGATCGTGGAGCGCGATGTCGGCCGCGGACACTGCCAGGCTGACCGAACCGCCGCGGCCGCCGTAATGCAGGCGCCACCACATTTTGTTCCAGAGGGATTCGATCAGATCGGCGTCGGCGCCGATCAACACGGGACGCAGGCCTTGATCGATCAGCGCGTGGACCGCGGCGCCACCCGCCCCGGTGGTATAAGTGTAGCCAACGCCTTCAGCGCCGTCTTCATCACGCAAACGGACCGTCACCAGCTCAAAATGCGTCATCGTGCCGTGGGTGGAATCGGATAACGGCACGGGCAGTTCGATGCGGTATAGCGCGGTGTCAAGCGAAGCGATCTTCATGGCGGCTCTCCCTGCCGCTCAGATTGCTCCGGTTCGTGGGACGTGGGAAGCTGTCCGGCGGAATCAATCGGAGGAAACGGATGAAGTTCGGCATCTTTTACGAACTGCAGTGCCCTCGCCCATGGGAGCAGTTCACCGAGCGCGACCTGTATCAAAACGCGCTCACCCAGGTGGAGTTGGCCGACAAACTGGGGTATCATTACGCATGGGAAGTGGAGCATCACTTCCTCGAAGAATACTCCCATTCTCCGCAACCCGAGGTGTTTCTCGCGGCCGCCAGCCAGCGGACCAAGAACATCCGATTGGGTCATGGGATCATCCAGTTGACGACCAATCACCCCGCGCGTGTGGCGGAGAAGGTCGCGTGTCTGGACCTCGTCAGCAACGGACGCGTGGAATTCGGCATGGGCGAGGGCGCCAGCATCACCGAGCTTGGGCCGTTCGACCGCCCCATGGAAGAGAAGCAGGCGATCTGGGAAGATGGCGTGCGGTGCGTGCTGCCGATGTTTAAGGATGGCGGTTGGGAATATGACGGTCCGTACTTTAAGTTCCCGCTGCGCAATGTGCTGCCCAAGCCGATTCAGAAGCCGCATCCGCCGTTGTGGGTCGCGTGCTCGCAACTGGAGACGATCGAACTCGCGGGCCGTTGCGGCATTGGCGCGCTGGGGTTTCAGTTCCTCAGCGCGGAAATGGCGCATGCCTGGGTGCATGCTTATTACAACGCGTTTACCCGTAAGCAGAAAAAGCTTGCTGATTATCAAAGCAACTGCAACATCGCCATGGTCAGCTATTTCATGTGCGCGGAGACGGATGAGGAAGCGCGGCGCAGGGCGGACGGCGTCACGTTCTTTCAGTTTTCGTTGGCCTGGTATAGCGGCTCCCGCAATCGCGAGCGTCCCGCGCCGGGCACGGTCAATCTGTGGGACGAGTACGAGAAATGGAAGCGCGCGAACCCGGAACTGGCCCATAAAGCGCTGACCGGCGGACTGATCGGCTCTCCGGAGACGATTCGCCGAAAGCTGCGGCGGTTCGAATCATCGCATGTCGATCAAATCATTTTGCTGAACCAGGCGGGCAAAAACAAGCACGAGCATATCTGCGAAAGTCTTGAATTGTTCGCCAAGGAAGTCATGCCCGAGTTTGTCGGTCATGAGGCCGACCATCAGGCATGGAAGCAAAGCGTGCTGAACGGCACGACGGTACTCGACGAGATCGATACGACGCCGTACAAGGAACGCGCCGGCGTTGGTAAAGGCGTTTCGATATCGAAACTGGCTCAGGTCGGGGCCGAGGCGGCGGGTTGATCTATCCCAGGGTGACATCCAGCCAACCGCGCGCGTCAAAGCGCGCGGTTTCGCTGTCGCGCAAAAGTACCGTGGTGGTGTCGGATTCGACGATCCCAGGTCCGGTCACGACCTGATCTGGTGCCAACGCGGCGAAGTCGTGGACCGGAACGTCGATCCATTGGCCCAGAAATACCTGGCGGCGAGACTTCGGTTCCGCGTGCGTCACGGCGTCGTCGCGCTTCTGGGCTGGCGCCGCCGGCAGACGCCCGGTCACCGACAGCCCCGCGTTGACCAGTACGACGTCCTGATCGCGTAACGCGTAAGTGTAAAGCCGTTCGTGCGCGGAATGAAACGCGTCCTCGATCGCGCCGCGGGAACGTTCAACGCCTTCGAGAGGGACGTTGATTTCAAACACCTGCTCGCCATAACGCATGTCCGCGGTGGGGCGCAGCGTGATCTCGCCATCGAACCACGACAGGCGGGAGCGGCCTTCTTTTTCCATCTCCACCAGGGAGGCGTTGAGTCCGTCGATATCGATGCCGCCCGACTGACTTTGCCCGCGCGTCAGTTCGACGCGCAAATCGGTGTTGAGCATCCCCCAGGCGGACAGCACGGACGCGGCGATGGGCACGACAATTCGTTTCACGCCCAGTTCGGCGGCGACAGCGGTGACGTGCAGGCCGGCGGCACCGCCGAAGGCGAGGATCACGTGTCCTCGCGGATCGACACCGCGACGGACGGTGGCCACGCGCACGCCGTCCGCCATGCGTGTGTTCACCAGCCGGTGAATGCCGCCGGCCGCCTGCTCCGCCGTCAGGCCAAGCCGGTCCGCCAGGCGCCGTACCGCGGCCACGGAAGCGACACGATCCAAGGTCCGGCGGCCGCCGAGAAAATTCGCCGGATCGAGAAAACCAAGTACCAGGTTGGCATCGGTCACGGTCGCTTCCGTGCCGCCCTGACCGTAACAGGCAGGCCCAGGATCGGCGCCGGCACTCTCTGGACCGACGGCGAGAAGACCGGCGGCGTCGATTTTGCCGATCGAGCCGCCACCCGCGCCTAACGTAACGATGTCCAAACTCGGCAATGCGATGCGCGCGTTGGCGACCGTTTTACCGTCGGACAAAGTCGGTTGGCCGTCGCGCACCAGGGCGATGTCGGTGGAGGTGCCGCCCATATCGAAAGCGATCAGATCTTTCGCCACGCCCTCACGGGACAAGGCGACCGCGGCGGCGACGCCCCCGGCTGGTCCTGACAAAGCGGTTCCCGCCGCGAGACGGGTTGCTTCCGCCACGGTGGCGACGCCGCCATGCGACAGGATGACCAGCAGTTCGCCGCGGTAGCCGGCCTGTGAAAGCCGGTCGCGAAGACGGTGCAGATAGGTATCGATCACCGGACCGACCGCGGCGTTGGCGACCGTGGTGGAAAACCGCTCGAACTCCTTGATGCGCGGCAGCACGTCGGAGGACGTGGTGACATAAACATCCTGCAACCGGGCGCGTACCGCCGCGGCCGCGCGTTGCTCATGTTCCGGGTTTCGCCAGGCGTGCAGGAAGCAGATCGCCACGGCCCTCACATCCGCTGCCGCCAACGAGGCGATCGCCCGGTCGAGCGAGGCCTGATCCAACGGAATGGCGATCGACCCATCCGGCCGCATCCGTTCCCTTACCGGCAGACGCAGCCGCCTGGGCACCAACGGCACGGGCGGCGCCATGCGTAAGTTGTAACGTTCCGGCTTCAGGCCTTCGCGCATTTCGATGACGTCGCGATGGCCTTCGGTGGTCAGCAGGCCGACGGGCGCGGTTTTACCTTCCAGCAGCGCGTTGGTCGCGACGGTCGTACCGTGTACGATACGCGACGTTTTCGCCAGCAGCGCGTCGGTCGTCAGGTCCAACCGCGCGGCTGCCAGAGCCAGCCCATCCAACACGCCCTGAGACTGGTCCGCTGGCGTTGTCGCGGCTTTGGCGATGATCGTCTGGCCGTCGGTCCTTGCAACCACGATGTCGGTGAACGTACCGCCGACATCGATGCCGATCGTGAAGCTCATGCGGGATCCCCGGGACCAATGATATCGATCACGGATCGTTTCCCTTCGTCAGTCCGGCTTCGGCGTCGCGTGCCCGGGCGGCGGGATCGCGGGACGCCGGATCGCCCCAGCCGCCGCCTCCTCCGGACAGCACGTGGATCACGCTCCCTGGCGGCACGGGCACGTTGATTTCCTTGTTCTTCAACTTGCGCGGCGCGCCATTCGGGGGGAGCAACGTGTAATCGTGCGGCGCGCCGTCGTGGCCGCCAAGCATGCCCCGGGCGCCGTGCACGGTGCCCTCGCCCGCGGTGTTGGCCATCGCGACGCCATCGGTCTCGACTCGCAGTCGCATGTCGCCGCCATAACCGCCGCGATACTGGCCGTCTCCCGCCGAGTCCGGGCGATATTCATGCGTTTCGAACACCAGCGGAAAACGGCTTTCGGCGACCTCGATCGAGCCGAACTTGATGCCGCCGGCGGAATGCCATTCGCCGATGGTGGAATATCCGTCGCCGGAAGACGATCCGCCGCCACCGGGCCGCGCCTGAAACATGTGCCAGATGAAGCGCCGTCCGGTACGTGGATCGACGCCGTTCAACGCGATCCGCAACCGCCGTCCCCATCCGCCCATCGCACGCTCCGGACAGGCCTGGGACAACGCGACGACGATCGCCTCGATGATCTCGTTCGAGCAATGACTCGTGCACATCGTCACCGGCGCGCCTTCGCGAGCCCAAACGATGGTGCCTTCCTTCAGTATGACCTTCAACGGCCGGAACGCGCCGTCGTTTTTGGCGATGTCGGGATCGAGCAAAAACGCGAAGGCGATCGCCACCGCGGATTGCGTGTTGGCATGCGAGGAATTGATGAACCCCGTCACCTGCGGATCGGATCCGCTGAGATCGACGGTGACGTCACTGCCTTGCTTCACGACATGCGCGCGGATCACGATGTTGGTCTTGTCGAAGCCGTCATCGTCCAGCACCGCCTCACCGTCGTAAACGCCATCCTTCCAGGTGGAAACTATGGATCGCGCGTGACGCTCGGCCGCGTCGAGCATTGCTTCGACGGCGGCTTCAAGGACCGGCGGACCGAATTCGGTGATCACCGCGGTCAGCCGTTGATGCCCCAGTTTCGCGGCGCCGATCTGCGCCGCGAGGTCGCCGCGGAAATCGCGCGGGTGGCGCACGTTCAGCGCCAGCATCTCCAACAGATCCTCACGCAGCACGCCATTTTCGGTCAGGCGCATGGGTGGGATTCGTAAACCTTCATGCCAGATCTCGGTCGCCGCGGGATTGTAAGCGCCGTGGGTCGCACCGCCGATATCGGAATGATGCGCGCGCACAACGGACCAGAACAGCAGCCGCCCGTCCGCGAAAATCGGCACGAAGGCGGTCAGGTCGGGCAAATGCGAGCCGCCGCGATACGGATCGTTCAGCAAATACACGTCGTCCGGCGCCGGGTCGGGGAAGCGCGCCATCAGCGCCTTCGCCGCCCAGGACATCGCGCCGACATGCACGGGAATATGGTCCGCCTGGGCCACCAAACGGCAATGCCGGTCGATCAGCGCGATGGAGAAATCTCGCGAGGAATTGAGGATTTGCGAATAGGCGGTGCGCAGCATCGCCTCGCCCATTTCCTCGGCGATGGCGTTCAACCGGTTTTGCAGAACGGCGACGGTGATGGGGTCGGTCATCCCGGGATGCTGCCGCATTCGGCCCGCATGGGAAAGAGTTGGCAACCCGGACACCGCCTCTTTCCAAACCAACCGCGTCCGGGCGATAATCGACGGCTGTGATACGTTATAACGTTCCAAAATGGGGAGGTCCCGGGCCACGTCCCGCCATCGGTCCCGCCGCCCGCCTCGGGGAGACCGGGCCGCGGTGTGCCCGGTTGTCGTCGCGGCCCGCGGGACACGGCCGCTTTGGAGCGATATCCGTCCTCGCGCACGCCGCCGTGATTGGCGCGTTGCTACTGTCGATCACTCCGCCTTTGCCGCCCAGCCCGCCGGACGAAGCGCCGATCCAATTGGTGTTCGAGCAGCCCGTGTCTGAGCCGGAAGCAACGCCGCAGTCGCCCGAAACCCCGCCGCCTCCGCCCGAAACGGCGATGACACGACCGTTCTCGGCGGAACCGCCCGCCGAACCGCCAACACCGCGCCCCGCCGTCATCCCGCCTCCACCAGAACCGATGGTGATCCAGCCACCTGCCGCCGAACCACCACCGCGCGCAGCTGTCATCCCGCCGCCACCGGAGCCGCCGGTGGTCCAACCGCCTCCGCCTGAACCGCCCGCGCCGGAGCCAAAATCGCTTGATCGACCTCCGGTGCCAAAACCGCCGCCGCCGCGTCCAAGGCCGACACCTCGTCCGGCGGAACGACCCGCGGAACGGACGATCGAACGCGCGGCCTCGCCGCCGCGGGAAACCCCGCTGCCCCCCGCCGTCGCCGCCACGCCGCCACCCGCTCCCGCCACGCCGATCATCGATCCGCGTTGGCAGGCCGCCGTCTCCAGCTTGCTCACGTCACGCAAAATCTATCCGGAAGAGGCACGTCGCCGCGGCGAGGAAGGGCGCGTGGCCGTGCGTTTCACCATCGACCGCTCAGGCCGGGTGGTGGACGCGGCGATCGTCACGGCCTCCGGGTCCTCGCTGTTGGATGAGGCCGCGCTGGCGTTGTTGCGCCAGGCGGTGCTTCCGCCGTTTCCGGTGGACATGACCCAGGCGCGACTCACGATCACCACGACGATCCGATATACCTTGCGCTGACGCCGCACTGGCGGACCATCACGTTAACCCAATCTTTAGCGCCCTCTGGCAGATTGACGCACGATCACACCCAGAGGCGCCATGATTTCCGTTCTTTCGCACCAGGATGTCGAGCGGCTGCTGTCCGAACCCTCGCCCGATCTGCGGGCCGGGCTGGCTGACAAAGTCGCGGCGAACATCGCGGACCCGGGCCTCGCACCGGCGGAGCTCGCGCTCGCCCAGGACATTCTGCGAATTCTCGCAAGGGATGTGGAGGCGAAGGTGCGCGCGTCGGTATCGCGGGGGATGCGCAACTCCTCGCATTTGCCGCACGATGTGGCGCGGACTCTGGCGGACGATATCGACATCGTGGCGCTGCCGCTGCTGGCCGAGTCGCTGGTGTTAACCGACGAGGATCTGGTTGGCCTCGTCACCCGCGGCACCGCGACCAAACACGCCGCCATCTCCGGGCGCCCCAATTTGGCCGAGTCGGTGTCGGACGCGCTGATCTCGCACGCCGGCGAGCCGGCGGTCACGGTGCTGATGCGCAACCACACCGCGCGCGTCGCCGAGCACAGCCTGGAGCGTGCCATCGCCCGGTTTGGCGACAGCGAACCGATAAAGCATGCGATGGTGTGGCGACCGACGCTGCCGATCAGCATCTCGGAGCAACTGGTCGCCATTGTTTCGCACGAATTGCAGCAGCGTCTGGTGCGGACCCACGCGCTGTCGCCGGCGCTGGCCTCCGATATCGTGTTGCGCTCGCGGGAGCATGCGGTGATCCGGCTGAGCATGGGTTCGTCCGAGACGGACCTGGCGGACATGGTCGGTCAGATGCACCGGGGCGGCCGGCTGACCCCAACCTTGGTCCTGCGGGCGATCTGCACCGGCGACATCGGCTTCTTCGAGGCGGCGATGGCGATCCTGGGCGACGTGCCGGTCGCCAACGCGCAGGTGCTGATCCACGACGCGAGCCGGCGCGGGCTGGCGGCGCTGTATCACAAGGCGGCGATGCCGGAGAACCTGTTCGACGCGATTCGCGCCGCCGTCGATGTGGTCGATGAGACGGGTTTCGATGGCGACGCGCGGGACCTGGAGCGGTTTCGGGCGCGCATCATTACCCGGGTGCTGACGGTGACCGAGTCGATCGAGCCAGCCGACGCGGATTATCTGGTCGATGTGCTGGGGGATGTGCTGCCGCACGAGGCCGGATGACGGCGCCGGCGGAACCTTTTGACTGTCACGGCTCAAGAGCATATGCTCTGCCATATGCCAGCAAATACTCTGCCGGAGCGGCGCGTCAAGCTGTTCAAGAACGGCCGAAATCAGGCCGTGCGCATCCCTCGCGAATTCGAACTTCCGGGGGTGGATGCGATCATGCGCAAAGACGGCGATCGGCTGATCATCGAACCAACCGCGCCAAAGTCTCTGCTGGCTGTGTTGGCAACCCTCGCTCCGGTCGAAGAAGACTTTCCAGCGATTGAAGATCCGCCCCCCGATCCGGTCGCGCTTTAATGCGCTACTTGCTTGACACGAACATCGTGTCCGATCTTATCCGCGACCCGGGCGGTCGCGTCGCGCGCCGTATCGGCGATGTCGGCGAGTCGCTGGTCTGCACCAGTATCATCGTCGCGGCGGAACTCCGATATGGGGCGACCAGGAAGGCCTCCGCTCGGCTGACTGCGCAGCTCGAGGCCGTATTTGGCGCCCTGGAAGTTGTCCCGTTCGAGCCGCCCGCCGATGCCATTTATGGTCAAATCCGAGCACAACTCGAACAAGCGGGACGCGTGATCGGAGGCAACGATCTGCTCATAGCCGCGCACGCCATGGCGCTTGGTTGTACG
>Ga0182030_10022724_pt1 | contig 11654 bp, 10 predicted proteins | sample 812S3MmetaG_FD_121299 | JGI IMG/M metagenome (GOLD analysis project Ga0182030, IMG submission 121299) | Permafrost microbial communities from Stordalen Mire, Sweden - 812S3M metaG (Illumina Assembly) | ecosystem: Environmental > Terrestrial > Soil > Wetlands > Permafrost | place: Sweden... | reverse complement strand
TTTTGAGCCAAAATCCTTGCAGATTAATTCGCAATATGTGAGAGCGTCGAGCGCCGCTTGGCGAGAACATCGCATAACGCCGATGATTCATACGCTAAATACATGGTACTTTTGGCACTCAATGTTCGTTCCAAAGTCATTCGAAACCAATAAGCATTACTTCCGCTTGCTAAATAATTCCTAACCTAAGCCGATGCATCCAGTATTGAGGTCGAATGCCATGCTGGCCAACAACACACCAACGTTTCTGCTCGCATCTCCTGATCCTGCACTGCTCACAGAGATTGAGCCAGTATTGAACGCGTCGGGGGCGCGAGTCGAAGTTGTTCTCTCTGCTGAAACCGCTCTGTCTGCAATGACGGCTCCGCATCCGCCGAGTCTGGCGCTGCTAGACGTGAACTTGCCCGGGATGGAGATCGGCCAACTGCTGGCAGCAGTGCGCTCCGAGTCAGTGGGTCGGCGTTTTCCGATTGTCCTGATTTCGGACAGTGTGACGCAGGAGTGGCTCGACCGCCTCTCTGAAGACGTCATCGACGATCTGATTCCGCACGCCGCAGCCTCGCCTTTCTGGCGTTTGCGGCTGGATATGGTGCTCCGCAATCATCGCCGTATGCGTGAGTTGGAGCAGTTGCGCGAGGCGGCCGCATTGAATGCGCAGATGGATCACCTGACCGGCATCTATAACCGTGAAACCATGCTCTCGATTCTCTTTCGCGAGACGGATCGCGTGCAGCGCATGAAGAGTTCGCTATGCATGGTGTTGTTTGATATTGACGACTTTGGCCACTGGAACTCGCGACTGGGCGCGGATGCCTGCGATGGACTGCTGTGCCAGGTGGTCGAGCGCACCCAGCGGTTGCTGCGCAGTTATGACGTGTTGGGCCGCGTAGGCAAGGACGAGTTTCTGCTGGCCATGCCGGGGTGCAGCAGCGTGAATGCCCAGATGCTGGCCGAGCGGTTGCGCATGGACGTCTTCAGCACGCCGTTCCATGTGGCAGCAGAGTCGATTCGTCTGTCTGCATGTTTTGGAATCGCATCCAGCAATGGACGGTCGCCGGTAGTGGTGTTGCGCGAGGCAGAACAGGCGTTGCTAACCGCCAAAGAGGCGGGACCGGAGACGATTCAGTGCTTCGACGATGCCCCGCAACAGTATGCTGCCCCGGTGGCGTTCTTGTCGCCCAGTTCGGGAGATGAATTGCTGGCGTGGTAAGGACGATCGGGATCAGGGAATAGGAAGACCACCGCTCCACGCCCTATTCTTGCGACGATTCCTTTCGCAAGAATAGGGCAAGAACTTTATACGTACAGCTCTGGCCCAAAATTTATCAATAGAACAGATACTTGCGCCAGCGGTCGTCGCCACGGCCCAGCATTCGCATGATCTGGCGGCTGGTATGCAAAGAGAAGGGGCGTGGCTCGCGCATGAGAATCATGTCGTCCATCTCATGCAACATCCGGTTGCCCTTCTGGCGATTGCAACCGTGACAGCAAGCTACCAGATTTTCCCATGTTGAGTTACCGCCGCGCGAGCGGGGAATAACATGGTCCAAGGTAAGATCGCTGGCCGATAACACGACGCCGCAGTATTGGCAGGTATTGCGGTCGCGCAGAAGAATATTTTTCCGCGAGAGAGCGCGGGTCTGGTAAGGGATGCGGCGGTATTCAAGAAGGCGAATGACGGAGGGCATGGCGATGCGACTGCGCTGCGCGTGCAGGGTTGTGCCGTGCTCCTCTTCGGTACGTGCAACTCCCTTGAGCACCAGCACAAGGGCGCGCCGTGCACCACAAATGTTGATTGGCTCATAGGATGCGTTCAGCACAAGAACAGGCATTTGTAGAATATGTGCGGATTGCACCGCAGTGTGATCTCCGGCGAATGCGGAGACCCGTGCGATTGACTTCTGCTTGCGTGCGTGAATCATGGCTTTTCCCAAAGACATCTCTTATCCCCTCGTCTAAAAAGATGGTTGGTCGTGCGATGAATAGTTGAGTTCTCCTTGCATCGTTGCCGCCAGCGCATTACTGGTCAAACCTGGGTTACCGTCTTGTAACTCAAAAACAGACGCGTAGTTAGTGCGAGATAGATTGATGTTGCCAGCCCGAGCCAGTGTCGCAACCCAAACCGAGGCCGCTCCTGCCTTGGAAAGTGCTGTGGCTGCGGCGCGAGCTGTTGCTCCGGTGGTAAGAATGTCGTCAATGACCAGAATGTGTTTCAAGGCGACGGCTGTTGGATCGGAGACCGTGAACGCTCCACGCACATTGATGCGGCGCTGGCGCGGCGTCAGTCCAGCCTGACTGTCGGTAGCGCGCAGCCGCATCAGCGTACTTGCGGCTAACTTGAGTTTCCATTCAGGGTGAGTCTTGCGCAGGGTTTGCAAGGCATGAAAGGCCAGCGACCGTGCCTGATTGAAGCCACGCTGTGCGTATTTGGAACGGTGCAGCGGCACCGGAATCACCAGCATTTCGGCAGGCGCTTCGCCATACAGTTGCGCAATGGCTTCGGCCAGCATCCGACCCAATCCTTGCGCGGCAGAGTGCAGGTGATCATATTTGAGAGCATGAATGGCTGCTTTCATGCGGTGCACGTAAGGTCCGTAGGCCACCGCGCGAACAAACTGCGGAGGAGCCATGCGGCAGGGGCGGCAGAGCGCGTTCGGCAATTGCGCAGCAGCCGCAGAGATCGAGTCGCCACAGCAGGCGCACAAAGGGCCGCTATGAACGGAAAACTCCGTCCAGCAAATGTCACAGATGGGCACAGAAGAAAGCTGCGGCAGCGGGGAGCCGCAGAGAGCACAGGAGGCAGGAAGGAGAGCACAACCCAAGGCATCCATAGGACTTCGAAGCACGCGAGCCACCGCGCGCCAACGGGCAGTCTCCGATGGCGGAACGTCGAACGTCAGTGAACCGGAGTCCCTGCGGAAGACGCACCTCACTTGAAGGCGGCTGGGCTGAAGGCGAACCGCCTTGCCGCCAGTATACTCGCAACTGGCGCAAGTTTCCACGAGAATTCGTCTTTGTCATCGCCAAAAGGTAGCACCGCGAAAATTTCCACGGCGCTACTTCCATTCGATGCGGAGCAGGATCTTACTCGAATTTGCAGGATGCAGGGCGCGAGGCTTGCAGTAAGTTACAGTAAGTTGCGATTCTCGGCGAGTCTGATTCTTCGTTTCTCATCATCGGCTATAACGGAAGAATCGTTCGCAGCGACGGCGCTTTGCTTGAGGTCAGATGCCGCATCTTTCACTTTACCCACGGCAGTTTCAACCGTGCCTTTGAGTTGTTGTGCCACGCCCTGAAGTCGCATATCAGAATCGCCGGTCCACTCTCCGACGTGCTGTTTTATGTCTCCCATGACTTCGTCGATCTTGCCTTCTACTTTTTCCTTGTTCATCTCAATACCTCGGTAGATCAAATAACTGTGAATTCTGAGCCGCGACATTTACATACAAAGTAACTCTCTTGACTCAGGTTAAATGCGGCGTGGATTTTCCACGACTCGGGTTTTGACCACATGGAGTCTTAGCACGAAAAAGCATAGTGAGAGTGACACCGTGATGAGTTCCATGTGTTCAGTTACTCACGACGCAATCAGTTCCGCAGTATCATATAGACCATAAACAACAATTCTTGGCGTTCGTTGCAAATGTGATTTTTGCATTACTTTTCTGCAATGCTGCCAGAGGTTCGCGATTGACGAGCAGTCCACGCTGTCTTGATTTTTTCGTAATTGACCTGCATCGCATCCAACTCCAAATCGGACAATCTTTCAATATCTATCATCTGATTTTGAGCCGAATCCATAGCCCGAATCAATTCATTCAGCTTGAGATTGATTGCCCGCGAATCTCGATTCTGTGTGTTCTGGATCAGAAAGACCATCAAAAATGTTGCAATGGATGTTCCCGCAGCAATGACCAGCGCCCAACGATCAGACCAATGAAACAAAGGACCGATAATGGCCCAAGAGAGTGCGACCACGCCTGCTCCCAAAAACGCCCACTTGGAGCCAAGCCAGTTAGAGGACAGTGCGGCAAACCTCCCGAATTGATCGTCTGCCGTGCGAGCCGACGGTTCGATTGCTTTCTGGTTCATTTGAGTAGCCTCCAAGTAGCGGACGTTACTTGCAGCATACTCGTGTTGGGCATTGCAGTCTGTCTCAAATGCAGCATCCATGCGATAGACTTGAGGGCGGGAAGATTTGGGCGCGAATACACGGCAAATCTTTCTGCACCGTGATTGTCGTCCTTTCCCGCTCGCACACTGGAGGAATCCATCTTGCTTCATACGTCTAAACTGCTGGCAGCTCTATTTACTTTGACGTTCCTTACCCAGAATTCTGCCGGTGCGCAGGCAACTCCGCAATCGGCGCAGAGCGGAATGGCCAATGCTGGTCCGCATGAAGCTGAGTTTGATAGTGAGCATCGCCCGATTACTGCAGGCGGCTTTGTCAAAACCGGACCCATTGTTTTTCAGGATGTGGCCAAAGCTGCCGGCATAGCAGGTTGGCATCACACGGCGGGCACCAAAGAGAAGAAACTTATTATGGAAGCGAAAGGTCCGGGAGTTTGTCTGCTCGACTATGACAACGACGGCTGGCTGGATATCTATCTGGTGAATGGTTCGACTTATGACGCGCTGGATGGCAAAGCAACGCCTCCGCACGCTGCTCTGTTTCATAACAATCACAATGGAACCTTTACCGAAGTTACCGACAAAGCGGGCGTCGCGAACGATCGCTGGGGATATGGATGCGCGGTGGGCGACTATGACAACGACGGCTGGCCTGACTTATATGTAACTAACTACGGAAAGAATCGGCTCTACCACAATAACCACGATGGAACCTTTACCGACGTCGCGGAAAAAGCCGGAGTCACGATTGGAACATGGTCAACTGGTGCGACATTTGGTGACTATGATGGCGATGGCAAGTTGGATTTGTTTGTAGACGGCTACGCAAGCATTGACTTGGCAAACCCTCCCATCAACGGATCAAAGGCGGCTGGATCGGCGGCATGCCAGTATCGCGGTACGCCGGTGATGTGCGGCCCGCGCGGCTTGAAAGGGGAACATGACCGTCTGTTCCATAACGATGGGAACGGCACCTTTACTGATGTGAGCAAAAAGCTGGGTGTGGACGATCCGAATGGATACTATGGGCTTGGAGTATTGTTTGTGGATGTGAATAACGATGGCAAGCCTGACTTATTGGTGGCGAATGACTCCACGCCTAACTACCTTTACATGAACAAGGGCGATGGAACGTTTGAAGATGTGAGTTATGAGAGCGGATATGCGCTGAACAAGGATGGCCGCGAGATAGCGAATATGGGCATAGCTGCTGGAGATTATGAGAACAACGGCCATCTTGGCCTGGTAAATACCAGCTTTGGCGATGACTATCTCGTGTTATTCCAAAACGATGGCACTGGCAACTTTACTGATGTTAGTTATCAGGCAGGTGTAGCGCAGAATTCCATACCCTTTGTGAAGTTTGCCGACGGGTTTCTGGACTATGACAATGATGGATGGCTGGATTTGCTGATCGTGAATGGGCATGTGTATCCAGAGGTGGATCAACATCCAAATTGGGGAACCAGTTATGCTGAGCGCCCGCTGCTCTATCATAACTTGAAGAATGGCAAGTTCGATCTGGTTCCAGCAGTGAAGGGAACAGGTCTAGCCGTGGTAACGGTTGGCCGTGGCGCGGCGTTTGGCGACATATTCAATGATGGCAAGATGGATGTAATCATGAATAACATGGATGGTGTTCCTGTCTTGCTTCGCAATGTGAATGCTGACCATCACCACTGGGTTGGAATCAAGCTGATTGGCGGGGCCAAAAGCCCTCGCGACGCGGTTGGAACAACAGTCTATCTCAAGGCCAATGGAATACGACAGCGTGAAGATGTACTCAGTGGCGGAAGTTATCTATCTTCCAATGATATGCGCGTTCACTTCGGTCTGGGCGATGCAACGGACGCTGGAACAGCGGAGATTCACTGGCCTTCAGGCGCAAGAGAGACAATCAAACTGCCTGCGGTGGATCGTATCTATACCATTGCGGAAGGTCAGGGCATTACTGATGCGATGTGCGAGGGCAAGCCCTGCGCGGCTCAAGCGAACGCACCAATAGCTGCACACTGACCAATGAATACAACTGTGGATTATTGCGCTGAGGAGTTTTTCTCTGTGGCTTCTACTCGGCTGGTGAAAGAACCGTCAGAGACGCGCGTCACAACTTTGTCTCCTGCTGCAAGCTGGGTTGTTGAGCGAATCAGACAGCCATTTGCATCGAGCACCAGAGCGTAGCCGCGATCGAGAACGGCAAGCGGTGAGAGCGAGTGCAGCCGCGCATTGAGAGCGTTGGTGGTGGATCTGGATGCCTGAAGTTTCCGCTCAATGGTGAGGTCCAGGCGTGTGCGATACGCCTGAAGATGTTCGCGAGCATGAGCAAGACCTTGGCGCGGATCGTGGCGCAAGACGGCGGCAGTGAGGTCGGCGATACGACGCTGATGCTGATTGAAATAGCTGCCGAGTGCGGCTCCCTGACGGAAACTCAGATCATCGAGACGCTGATTCTGACGGTGCAGCAAAGTGTTCATGCGCGCCTCAGCTCGACTGACGGGAATGCGAGTGAGTCGCTGGCGAGCTTGCAAAAGTTGAAAGCGAACGGCACGATCCAAGCGATGCGATTGGCTGGCCAGATGCTCGGCAATCTTGTGTTGGGCTTCGGTAATCAGTTCGGCTGCGGCTGAGGGTGTAGGGGCGCGCAGGTCGGCGACAAAATCGGCGATGGTGAAATCAGTCTCATGGCCTACTGCAGAAACCACGGGCAGTCTGCTCGATGCAATCGCGCGAGCCACGCGCTCGCTGTTGAAGGCCGCCAGGTCTTCCAGCGATCCACCGCCGCGAGCAAGCACGATTACGTCGACCAAACCCGATTCATTCAGCTCAGCGATGGCTGCTTCAATCTCTGCCGGAGCTTGATCGCCCTGGACCGAGACGGGAAAAAGCAAGACGCTTAGTCCTGAATGTCGACGGGCTACAATGTTCAAAAAATCGCGGATCACTGCGCCGGTGGGCGAGGTGACAATGCCAACGGTACGAGGAAAGGCGGGCAGTGGCAGCTTGTTGTCCGCATCGAAGAGACCTTCAGCCTTCAACCGTTGCTTGAGTTGCTCAAAGGCCAGTTGCAGCGAACCTGCGCCGACTGGCTCCATTGTCTCGGCAACCAATTGCATTTGGCCGCGCTGCTCGTAGACACTGACTCGGCCACGAACCAGTACGCGCAGGCCGTCTTCAGGGCGAAAGCGCAGCAGCATTGCCTGACGACGAAAGAGCACGATCGGCAGTTGCGCGTCTGCATCCTTCAGTGTGAAGTAAACGTGGCCGCTGGGCGCTGGGCGAAAGTTGGAGATTTCTCCCTCAACCCAAACATCGCCGTATTCCTGCTCAATGAGTTCGCGCACCTGTCCGACCAATTCGCGCACCGGCCAGATGCGGCGCGTGGTACGCGGTTCCTCGAAGACCAGGTCAAATTGCGGCGCAAATGGGTCGCGTTGGATCATCAGCAATGAGTGTAATTCACAGCCCGCCATCTGCGGAGTGCGCGAGTAATGGCACTCATGGAATGGAATACAGCCGTTATCAACATATTCTTGTTCATACTCAATTTTCCTCTGAGGCTCTTCAGCCAATCTGGAACGTATCTTATATGTGCTACGTACAAAACATCATGCATAAACTCAGTATTTTTCTGTGTTGCTGTTCGGCGATTGTTGTGGTTTGGTTTGTAGTTGTTATGATCGTCGGCATCGTGGCGGCTGAAATGGCGCTGCAACCGGGACGTCGTGCAATGGGGCTGCAGGAAGAGGCGCTGGCCCAGTCCATTGCTACGCGGAATCATGCCGAATTGGCTGAGGTTTCAGTAACTGCGGCCGATGGAGCAATGCTGCGTGGATGGAGTATTCGACCTCTGCATGGTAATGGTGATGCGGTGATTCTGCTGCATGGACATACCGATAACCGTGCGGGAATGCTTGGCAACGCTGATCTTTTGCTGCGCCATGGTTATGCGGTGCTGCTACCTGATGCGCGGGCGCATGGAGCGAGTGGCGGCACGATGGCTACTTATGGAGTCAAAGAGTCCGACGATGTGCGCCGGTGGTTCGACTGGATCAAGCTGACAGAGTCGCCGCATTGCATTGACGGACTGGGCGAGTCGATGGGTGCGGCGTTGCTGCTGCAATCTCTGCGCATCGCATCGGGATTTTGCGCTGTTGTTGCCGAGTCGCCGTTTGCGAGCTTCCGCGAGGCTGCCTATGATCGGCTCGGTGAAAAGTTGAATGCTGGCGCGTGGGCGGGGCGAACACTGTTGCGGCCTGCTGTTGAAGCTGGCCTGCTTGAGGCGCGCTTGCGGTATGGGGTCGATTTGGATGAAGCATCTCCAATGAATACTGTGGCTGCAAGCAAGGTTCCTGTGCTGCTGATTCATGGCCTCAAAGATACAAATCTGCCGTCGCGCCACTCGGAAATGATCGTTGCTCGCAGCTCATCGCGTATGCCAAAAGTCATTTTGTGGGAACCAGCGAAAGCAGGCCATTGCGGCGGAGCAGGCGCAGAGCCAGCAGAGTTTGAGCGGCGAGTGATTGGGTGGTTTGAGAGCCACGATTAATTTATTGCAAAGTAACCATGCGACAGGTCTTCCGCAGCGCTCACCCACCGCGGTCGTGTATCTTTGGGCCGAGAGGTTAATCTCAGATTACGGAGAGTGACTGGCCTGATGCCCACGTTTGCTGCGATTGATATTGGTTCCAACTCATGCCGGTTGAAGATTGCCAAGGTTGTGGCGCATCAGTTGCGCACGGTGGCGGAGGACCGTGAGGTGACGCGGCTAGGGGCCAGCGTCTTTGAGTCGGGTATGGTGTCACCGGAGGCGATGGGGGCAACCTTGCAGGCGCTCAAACGGTTTCACCGGACGGCGCAGGCGCATGGAGTGGATCAGGTGCGGGTGGTGGGTACGGCGGCGCTGCGGGATGCGCGCAATGGACCGGCGTTTCAGGCATGGGTGAAGGCGGAGACGGGATGGAATCTGGAGATCATCTCTGGCCTGGAAGAGGGGCGGCTGATTCATCAGGGCGTGATGAACTCTGAGCAGGGAGCCTCGGGGCGCGTGGTGCTGGTGGACCTGGGCGGCGGTAGCTGCGAGATCACGCTCTCTGAGCATAAGCGGATCAAGGAGACAATCAGCCTGCCGCTGGGCGCGGTGCGGTTGACAGAGCAGTTTTTACAGGCCGATCCGGCTCCGGCAGATGGTTTGGCGCAGATGCGCAAATTGATTGAGCGCGAGTTGCGGCGGGCACATCGCAGGATTCAGCCAAGTAATGTTTCGTTGGTGATTGCGACTTCTGGGACGGCGGCGGCGCTGAGCGACTCAATTGCTGCCGGAGCCACAGCCGCGGCGGGCAAGTTTGCTGGCAAGTCGGCAAAGAAGTCCGCGATCAAGCCAACCAAAACTGTTACCGCGCTTGCAGCACCCATTACACCAACTCGCGAGGTGCACAAACTGGCCGCAAGATTGGCCAAAATGTCGCTGCCGCAGCGCTCGGCGGTTCCTGGCATTGGACCACGGCGGGCGGAGATCATTGTCGCAGGTGCACAGGTGTTTTCTGAGTTGTTAGAGAGCTTCGGCCTCGCTGGTTTTCGCTACTCGCGGTTGGGATTGAGTGACGGCATATTGGCGCAGATGCTGGCCGAGCAGGATGCAAGGGCCACTGCGCATCGAGAGTTTGAGCAGCAGCGCTGGCAGAGCGTGCTGGCCACGGCGCAGCGTTATGGGGTCGATCCAAAACAGGCTGAGCCAGTGCGGACTCATGCGCTGCAACTCTTTGGTGAGTTGAAGACGCTGCATCAGTTGCCGCCGGAGTTTGAAAGCTGGCTGGCCGCTGCGGCAATACTGCGCGACACCGGAAAATTCATCAATCACCAGGGCCATCATCGGCACACGCAGTACATCATTTCCAGCTCAGAAATTTACGGCTATACGCCACTGCAACGAACGATGGTTTCAGCGATTGCACGCTATCTGGGCAAGAGTCGTCCGCAGCCGGGAGACCGTGCGCTGCGCAACATTCCTGCCGAGCAACACAAAAATGTGCATCGCGCTGTGGTGCTGCTGCGGTTGGCTGTGGCGCTCAATCAGGACCGCGCCAGTGACGTGCTGCGGGTTTCGGCCAAGGTTTATCCCAAGCGAATTTATCTGGAGTTGCAGCCGGGGCGCACCGGGGCGGAGTTGGAGCTATGGTCGCTACGCAAAGAGGCGGCTTACTTTCGCGAGGTCTTTGGGCGCGAACTCTTCTGCACGCTGCCATAGATGGAGCGGGCCATGCGCGGATCAATCAGCCACTGCATCAGCGGCGGATGGCGGTCCAGATTGATGCGGGCCACTGAGCCTTTGCGCATCCTGACGGCGGCACCGCCGTTGCCGGTGATGAGACGGCCAAGAAACTGAAACATATTGGGATTGTGGCCTACAACGAGAATGCCGTCGTAGCCGCTGTACTTGGCCAGCATATCTTGAAAATCGGCGTAATCGGCGTGCGGCGCCAGAGCAGGACTGGTCTCGACTTTTGCCTCATAACCCAACTCGGTGGCCACAAACTGCGCGGTTTGCAGCGAGCGCTTGAGAGGGCTGGAGATGACCACATCCACCTGCACATTGAGCGCACTCATAACTCGCGCCATCAGCATACATTGCTCTTTTCCCTCCTTGACCAGGCCGCGCTTGGCATCAAGAACAGGGTTGTCGCGGGGGATTCCGGCACTGGCGTGGCGCATCAAATAGAGGTTCATAGTGAAATATCCTGTAGGGCTGGTTAAAGTAAGCAAGCTCCTTGAGTGCCAATTTTAACACGATTGTAACAATTTAGAGACTGGCTAGAACGCTTTTTCAGATGGGTTTGGGAGTGTATCGGCAGGAGTTGCAGACCAGAGTTCACTGACCAGCAGACCTCCGAGCCAACTTCGGCTCGTAGTAAGGTTGAATCTGGCGTGGGCAACGTCACCAACGACGGCAGAAATCAGTATCTCTACGATGGCGAAGGCCGCATCTCCACCCCACGGACTACGACCTGTCCGTGGGGACCACGGAATCTGCGCCGTCGCCAACACCGTCTTAGGCAGTCCCGTTTATACTGGCTACATCTACGATGGGGTCCCCGTTGACAGGTCTTCGTCAACGGGGTGGGATGCCGACGGCACCCGCATCGCCAAAGGCAGCATCCACAGCATGAGTTGCGATCCCACCAGCAACGGCTTTCAAACCCTCAACGACTACGTGCTCGGCCCCAGCGGCGAGCAGGTCACTGAGATGAGCGTCGATGCCAACAACTCGCTGGCGTGGCAACACACCAATGTTTATGCGGCTGGCTCGCTCATCGGCACCTACGACACCACCGGCCTGCACTTCTATTTCAACGATCCGCTCGGGCGGGGTCACCGGCGACAGGTCTTCGTCGCTGGGGTGGTCAGCACCCGCCGCGCGCAAACAGACTACGCCGGAGTGCTGGAACAGACCTGCGCCAGCCTCCCCTTCGGCGACGGCCTAACCTGCACCGGCTCGACAACAGCCCCCACCGAGCACCACTTCACCG
>Ga0182030_10022723_pt1 | contig 11655 bp, 8 predicted proteins | sample 812S3MmetaG_FD_121299 | JGI IMG/M metagenome (GOLD analysis project Ga0182030, IMG submission 121299) | Permafrost microbial communities from Stordalen Mire, Sweden - 812S3M metaG (Illumina Assembly) | ecosystem: Environmental > Terrestrial > Soil > Wetlands > Permafrost | place: Sweden... | reverse complement strand
GGCATCGAACTGACGGCGCGCAACCGGCGCGCGGTGTTCGTGCCCAAGGGATTCGCCCATGGGTTCATCAGCCTGACCGTGGGGAGCGAAGTCCTCTACATGATCTCGGAGCCGCATGCGCCGGCATACGGCCACGGCATCCGCTGGAACGATCCGGCCTTGGGGATCGAGTGGCCGCTGGCGCCGAGCGTGATCTCGGCGCGCGATGCGCACTATCCCTCACTCGACGCATCGCCCGCGGCTTGATGGCCATCAGGCGCGTGCTGGTGAGCGGAGCCGGCGGATTCATAGGCCGGTGGAGCGTGCCCATCTTGCGTTCGCTGGGCTACGAGGTGCATGCGGTGGTATCGAGCGCCGGCCACGCTGCTTGCGCGCAACTATCGGATGCTCACCTCCACACCGCCGACCTTCTCGAGGAGCAGGCCGTCGATGAACTCCTCAAGGCCGCGACGCCCACCCATTTGCTGCATTTCGCATGGATCGCCACCCCCGGCGTTTACTGGATGAGCAAGGATAATCGCCGGTGGCTGGCGGCGAGCCGCCATCTGCTACGCGCGTTTCGCGCCCAGGGCGGCGAACGCGCCGTGCTCGCGGGCAGCTGCGCGGAGTATGACTGGTCGCGCGTCGGCGTTTGCCACGAGCGCTCGAGCCCGCTGGCGACCGAGGGGGGCGCCGCGCCTGCGCCCTATGTCGAGTGCAAGATCGCCCTGCAGCGCTTGCTCGCGGACTATTCGCGCGACAGCGGTCTCTCATCGGCGTGGGGGCGCATCTTCTTCCAATTCGGTCCGGATGAATACCCGCAGCGCCTGGTGCCGTCGGTTATCTGCAATCTGCTCGCGCAGCGGGAGGCTGCGTGCTCGCACGGCGGGCAGATACGCAGCTTTTTGCACGTTGCCGACGTCGGCGCGGCGTTCGCCGCCTTGCTGGACAGCCGGCTCGAGGGCCCGGTGAACATCGGCTCGGGCGAGCGCATTTCGATTGCGCAGTTAATCCATGAGATAGCCCGTCAGATTGGCCGCCCCGACCTCGTGCGGCTCGGGGCGCTGCCAACGCCGGACGGGGAACCGGCGGTGCTGTTGCCCGACCTCGACCGGCTGCAGCGCGAGCTCGGATTCAAAGCGCGCTATGCCCTGAACGATGCACTCGCCGACACCATTGCCTGGTGGCGGCTTCGGCTGGCAGCGTGAACACTCAGGCGTACTGGCACCCCATGATCGTGCACTTCCCGCTGGCATTGATCGTCACGGCTGCGGTCGCCTTGCTCCTGGCCAGAACCATGAGCGGGAGCATTGCCGCGACGCTGGCCATGGTCGGCACCTGGAACCTGTGTCTCGGCGCCGTCGCGGCGCTATTCGCGGTGGGCACGGGAATGGCGGCGGTGATCGATCTGCATCTCGCCGTGGCGGCCAAAGAGGCCGTGTCCAGTCACGTGAAGTGGGCTCTGTTTACCAGCGTCGCAGTGCTGTTGCTGGCGGTGTGGCGCGGCGCCGGCAGCGCGCAGCACACGCGACCTTCCTGGCTTTTCTTGCTGGTGCTGTTCGCGGCAACCGCCGCGTTGATCGAGACCGGCTACCGCGGCGGGCAGAATGTGTATCGATTCGGCATCGGGGTGGTGGAACGGGCAGGGCCGTCCGGCTCCTAAGTGAACCGGACGGCGCTCGTCACTGAACCTCGCTTACTGAATCGGCAAGACCCCGGTGAAGTACACCAGCACATAGGCCTTTAGCGCGTCGTTCGACTGCGGTATGCCGTACACCTTCACAGGCACGCCCGTGACCAGATTCGCCGTGAGGGCGGCGAGACCGTTGGCGGTGCTGATGTCGATGGAGCTGACCGTCACGATGCCGTCGCTGCGGTCCACTTGGTATACCAAGGTGGCCTGGCCCGAAGCGGAGCTGACATCGATTGTGGCCGCCGTGGTGCTGCCCAGCGCATGCATGGTGAAGGAGCCACTGCCGCTGCCGAGGTTGACCAACCCGCTGACCACCTGGCACAAGGGCAGATTGGTCGGCGTCAGCACGGTGCTCGCCACGGCCCAGCCGCCGGCGTTGGCCGGATCGTTCCAGACGGCGTAGCTTAAGCCGGTGGAGGGCACCACACCCAGCGTTGCGCCGAAGTTGACGGTGCCGGAGGTGGTCGCAACGAAGTCGGGAATGGCTGCGGTACCGGTGTTGGCCAGGGTCGGGTAGGCAAAATTCCACCACTGGAAGCCGGTGATGGGATTGCCGGCCGGGTCCGTGCCATTCGCCGAGGCCGAAGCAAGATAATCCAGGGTTACCGTGTAGTCATCGGCGGCGACTCCATAGGTGTTGGTGTCCACGAAATTGCTGGTGCTGGCCGCCGAAATCGTGCCGGAGTAAACCGCCGTCTCTATATCGATGCTCTGCGCGACCAGGGGTGTCGCCAACGGATCGACCACGCTGGCATGCACCTTGAATCCGCGCACGAAATTCTTACTCGCGAGGAACGCGGTGCCGGTGCCGATCGGCGTGGCGTCCGCAACCGCATCCTGCGGCTGGCGAAAGAAGAACTGCGTATCGGCATTCACAACCAGGGGGACGCCGATGCCGGATTCGTTCTCGATGGTCACCACGTTGGTGGCCGCATTGACGTGCATCACATGGCCTTCGGGGCTCAGCCATATATTGTCGAAGTTTGCGCTGGCCCAGATTCGCGTGGCCACCAGAGTGCCGCCCTGCTGGTAGCGGGCGGCGATGCGCACCTGCTTGCCTGCCAAGGAACTCTCGGCTGAGAAGCTGGTGATGACACTGCGAGTATCGGCGTCGACATCGTACAAGATGGTGCCGTTGGTCGGGTCCGCCAATATTTGCAGAGACTGCGCCGAGTCGATTGCCGTCTCAGGGTTCACCGCGGGTTCAGCCGGGAACTCTTTGCTGATGGTAATGGAGGTGGTATCGACGGAGCTGACGGCGCCGTACATGTGCCGCAGCACCAATCGAGAAGCGTCATACAGCGGGTGATGGCGCAGCGGGGCATTGAAGTCAACCGCCCAGATCGTGCCGCCGGCGGCCGCAGGCGGCACGTGAGCGACGATAAAGGCGGGATGACTGAGGTCGAATTCCAAATCCAGTGCGTTGCTGGCCGTGGCGGTGACCACCAGCGGGCTCACGAAATTCACCGAAATCGGCACCGTGAGATTGGGCGCGGCGCCCTGCCTATGCTGGATCTCGATCTGATTGCCGGGAATCGTGGTCTGTGCCGGCGCGGCAAATCCAGCTTGTGGGTTGTTCGAGGTGGTCAACAGCACGTCGCCGGGATTGGCGCTGACCGTCAGCACCGCCCCGCTGTAGGTGCCCACCGGCACGCTGACGTTGCCGAGGAGCTCGGCAATTTGATCCAATTCCACCAGGTTGATGACGGGCGTGGGACTCGGAGCTGTGTATACCGTGAGGTTCGCGCCGCCGCCCTGAGGCACCAAGGCGATGGAAAGTATCTTCACGCCGATGGTGGCCCAATCCTGCGTGGAGGCATCGCTGACCAGCATCGCGACAGGCATTGACTGCGTGGTGGCGCCGGGCGTGGAAGCGCTGCTCGCTGGGCTACTGCCGCCACCGCTGCATGCTGCGAGCAGCGCGCCGACTGCACCGGCCAGCACTATCCGAGAAGTTATGGTGAACATGAAACTCTCCTTGATTTAACGATAACCTGAGCGCATCGCCTCGCCGCGTCTGCACTGCAAGCACCAACGAGCGATCACAACAGGCGTTGACACTGGGGTCTCGGACGTCGCGCATCCGCGACAGCGATTCGCGCTCTGGCGCGCAGCCGCCGGGCAACCCCATGCTCGGCACCTGGGGATTCGCCGACCGAGGCCATCAAGAAGCTGGACACCGATACCATCAAGGTCGGCTACCCGGACCACCCGCGAGACTATTCCACGTTGACCGTCACCGATGACGACCTGGTGGCGATGTGCGCCGAGCCGGAGAGCTGGACTGGGCGTTCTTCGACAATCGCTCGCGCGGACCCGTCGATCCGAGCAGCTGGGACATGACTCCGCAAACCAACGATGCCTACAACGGGTCGTTGCGCGACATCGTGTTTCCCGCCGGCATCCCCACAGCCCGCGGCGCTATCGAGTGAACGGAGTGGTGCACAACATCGACGCATGGTACTCGGCGTTCGAGGTCAAGCCCGGCGATCAGCTATACCTCTCCCCGGAGAGCCGGGTGCGTATTTGGTGAGGCCCCGTGTGCCTCGAGATAATCTGCCGCGTCAACGCTTCGGCAGGTGAGCCGTTTCCTGTACGCCAAAGACCATTGGGGAGAGATCATGCAGCGATTGATGTTTGGCGGCCTGATGGCCATGGCCGGGATGGCAGGCAATGTCGCGCTCGCCGACGAGGGCGGCATCGCCGGTGCCTGGTACGTCAGCCCCATGCTGCAATATGACATCCTGGACAAGCATCGTGCCGCCGACTCCGGCATCGCAGGCGACCTAGCAGGCGGCTACAACATCTCGCGCCACTTTGCCGTGGAGGCCAATTATAGCTATGGCAATTTCACGATACCGAACATCGGCCGCCAGGGCCTGCAGCAATTCACGGCGGATGGACTGGTTAAATTCATGCCGCGAGCTTTCGTCGATCCTTATGTCAGCATGGGAACGGGCGTGTTGATCACCAAGGATCCGGGCTCCAGCGAAGTCAATTCAGCGCTGGTGGAGGCGGGGGTCGGTGCGCTCACCGCACTTGGCCAGCAAACAGGCTCGTTCCGCCTGCAGCTGCGCACCGAAGCCAAATACCGCCACGAGTGGATTCAGAACCAGCCGTACGATCCGAAGAATCCTAACGACATTTTGCTCGGCGTGGGAGTCCAGGTCGAATTTGGCGCACCCGCTCCGGTGCAGCAGTCGGAACCGCCCGGAACCGTGCCGCGCATTTAGCGCAACGCGCAGCAGGCGAGCTAGTTCGGCCGGGTGAAACCGCGGCGCCGAGAGCGTGTAACTATTTCAACGCATACAATGAAACCGAGTGCTGCCGCACGTATTTGACTCCTGCTGTTTCGCGCGGCCGGCAAACAAGCCTATGCTCAGCGCCCTTCATACGATTGACCCTCAATCGTCATCGGGTCCTTTGCATGGAGCGCATCATGACTGTTTCTTTAGGTCGAGCGGCCCGGACCAGAACAATACTGTTGGCCGTCCTCGTTCTGGCGCTACCGGCATGCGGCGGTAGCGGTATCGGTGGCGGCGGAAGTTTGGCGACGCCGACTCCTACCCCAGCCGCGACATACTCTGTCTCGGGTCGAGTACAAAAAGGCCCCTTCGCCATTGGTTCGAAAATAACGCTCAACGCCCTGGATTCAAGCCTCAATGCAACGGGGATCGTCTACGCCAGTCAAACCACCGACGCCCTAGGCGACTTCTCCGTCGCTACATCGATCAGTGTGCCGCAGGTGGAAATCCTCGCAGGCGGATTTTATTTCGATGAGCTGAGCGGTGAGCTTTCAGCGGCGACAATTGAACTTGGAGCCATATCCGAGGTGAGCGTGAATAGCTCGCCGACGGTAAATGTCCTGACCACGCTGCAAGAGCAGCGGCTCAAGACTTTGGTTTCCCAGGGCAGCACATTTACCGCGGCGAATACCCAGTCGGGGGGCGAAGTTCTCGCCCTATTCGGCATCAACGCCGCGTCCGTGAACTCTTTATCGACGTTCGATTCGATGCAAGTCATCGGCAGTTCCGACGAAAACGCGGTCCTGCTGGCCGTTTCAGTCATCCTGTCCCAAATGGCCGCAGATTCCGCAGCCGCAAATGGAACCACGCAGCCGGCGGAGCTTGCGACTCTTGTCAACACCATCGCTGCCGGGATTGCGAGCACGGGTGCTTTGACCAGCACGACTTTCACGCCGGCGAAGAATCTTGCCGATACGCAAATCAATGCGCAACCCGTGACCGCCAACCTGCAGGCCTTCTATGCAAAAAACGGCGCGACCGTCACAGTGCCGTCATTCATGGAATGGGTGGACCGAAGCAATTCCGGCGTGTTGCCGCAGCGGCTCGTGCCGGTGGCGAATCTGACATTTTCTGCGGTGGCGGCGGCGGTTCCAGGCCGGACACAAACGAGCAATGTGGTCACCATCGCCGGCTTAGGCGCCGGTGTGGTTGTGCCGGTCGTAGCATCAGCCGGTATGACGATCATCAAGAATGGCGTTGCCGTCGCGGGCCAAGATACGACGGCAAAGGATGGCGATACCATCGCGGTGCAAGTGGCTCCACTGGGCTACGGCCAAACCAACGAGCTTACGCTCTCCGTGGGTTCCAGCTCAGCGCAATGGGACGTCACGAGCATGCCGCTCGGAGGCAGCATCAGCGGCCTGACCGGAACGGGTCTTAAGCTGCAGGATAATCTCGGCGACAGCGCCACAGTTTCACCGGGCGCGACACGCTTCAGTTTTGCCGCGCAAATTGCACTGGGTAAGACCTACTCCGTCAGTGTGACCACACAACCGGGATCCCCGCCACAGGTTTGCGACATCAGTGGAGGGTCCGGTACTGTGGGAACGGGAACAGCCGGTATCAACCTGGTTTGCAAAGCCCCGGCAGGCATTGCCTACATCGCCAATAGCGGATCATCGTCGAGTAGTACTCCGACGAATAGCATTTCAGAGTATTTAATCGATGCCACGACCGGGGCGCTCATCAGCATTGGAACGATTGCGACCGGCATCTCTCCAGACTCTGTGACTGCGAACCCCAATGGACAGTTTATTTACGCAGCGAATACCGGCTCGACCACGGTCTCCGCCTTTTCCGTCACGGGGACGGGCGCCCTTGCGCTCGTTGGTACATTTGCAGCGGGAGCCGAGCCAGATTCCATTTCGATCAATCCGGCTGGAACTTTCGTATATGTAGCTGATTATGGTTCGAGCAGCGTTTCGGAGTTTGCAGTCAATGCGACCACCGGGGCGTTGACCAGCATTGGGTCTGTCGGCGCATCGGGTGTTCCGAACTTCATTACCGTTGATCCCACGGGACGCTTTGTCTACACGACGAATAACAACTCCGGCAACATCACGGCTTACACCATCGATTCGAGTACCGGAGCATTGACCAATCAGGGGACCGTCGCCTGCTCAATCTCATTGAACATGGCGATCGGGCCAACTGGACGGTTTGGGTACGCAACGTGTGGAAACGGTGTCGGCATACGGGCGTACAGCGTTGACCAAACCACCGGCGTATTGACCAACATTGCCACCTATTCTGCGGGCAACACAATCTATTCCGTCGCAGTTAATCCGGCCGGCACGTTTGCGTACTTTTCAAATTGGGGCAGTGGATTCCAGGGTTCCTACAGCATCGACACCTACAGCGTTAACTCGAGCTCGGGCGCTTTGACACTGACGGGATCCGTCGCGACCAGCGAAGCCACGCAGTTTACGGTTGACCCATCCGGGCAATGGCTGCTGACCAGGGATGACACTGCGAACATCGGGGTTTATAGCATTGACGAGGCAACCGGGGCGCTCACGCTGTTGGGCAGCACCGCGATTGCGATACCCGGCCCAGAGGCAATTGGCATCATCAACGTTCAGTAGCCCTCGGCTAGCGAACCGCGCGTTGCCTTTTGCCGTGCGGTTACGACCGCAAGCCACAGGGCGCAGACGCTGCCGACGATTACGATGGGCAGAAGATCCATCAGCAGCTGCGAAGGGCCATGACCCGCGGCCTTGAGCGTGCCTCCTAGCTTCGGGCCCAGAATGGAGCCTATTCGTCCAACGGCCACCGCAGCACCCACTCCCATGCCGCGAATGCGCGTTGGATATGCGAGCGGCGCCATCGAATATAGGAATGCCTGACCCGCGAGAACCGCGCAGCCCAATAGGAACACTGCCGCACAGATCAAGGCGAACTGCGTGGGAGATTTCGCCAATGCAACCAGCAACAACGGCACCGCCGCGAATGTGATGACGATGGCCGGATTGCGCAGCCGCCCGCCGAGCAGATAGCCAATGAGCACCGCCGCGAACACCCCGCCGAGGTTAAAGCCTATCTGCGCCGCGGCAGCCTGAACACGCGTAAAGCCGTCGCTTACCAATAACGTCGGCAGCCAATTGAGCAACAGGTAGACCAACAGCAATTCAAGCAGGAAGCTCGTCCATAGCAGAATCGTGACAACGACTCTGCCGTTGGCGAACAACGCGGGGAAACTGCCGGCGCCTCTCTCAGGCGTCAGTTGCGCGCGTCGGAATGCGGCGGATTCGGGCAGCCTCCAAGCCATCAGCGGCGCCAGCACCAGCGGAATCGCGCCCCCGACGATGAATATCACGCGCCAGTTCGATGCGGGCGTCAGCAAACTCAGCAGGCTCGCGCCGGCGCCCCCCAGCGGCATCGCCGCGTAAACCATGGTCACGCTTTTGCTTTGATTTCTCACCGTGCTCGCTTCGCTTACCAGAGCCAGCAGCATCGGCAGCGCCCCGCCGAGGCCCAATCCCGTAAGCGCGCGCGCCGCAATCAAGGTCGGCACATCTGGCGCAAAGGCGGTCAGCAAAGAGAATAAGCCGAACATACCGATGGAGGCGACCAGCACCCTTTTGCGGCCGATGCTGTCCGCCAGTCGACCACCGATCATGGCGCCGACGAACAAACCCAACGTGCTGGCGCTGAAGAAGGTACCGAACTGAGCCGGGGTGGGCTTGAATTCGGCGCCAATCCCGGCCGCGGCGACCCCTGCGGCCTGCAGGTCGATGCCCTCGCATAGAGCGGCGAGAACGCAGTACATGATGGTCGTTGCTCGTCCTGCTGCGCTCGAGTCATTCATATCATCGCCTGCGACGGCGCTTCAATGGGGCATCCCCGGCGCCGGTACTCCCCGTGGTGGCTGCATGACCGCGGGGTTGAAGGGCTTGCCGTTGAAGGTGGTCTGTCCTGCACGGAACAGCATCTGCATGCGTAGTGCACCGTTCGAGCGCGTGATGTAGCCCTGATCGATCATCGGTTGCAGCTGCGCCAGTGCATTTGCCGCGGCGCCCGGCAGACTCGAAAGCAACGCCTCGTCGATCACAAGATCGAGACGAATGTCGAGCTTGCTCAACAGCACCGCGGGCGCGTCTAGGTCGCCGGCGCTGAGGCCGATCAGGCGAATGGCGCCGGTCATTACTGCCTGGCCTTGCGGGTTCGCCACGCTAAAGCGGTCAATATCCATTTCGGGCTGGTCGCGGAGCAGCGCCTCGAGTGGCTGCTTGAGCGCAGCCATCATGTTCTGCGCGCGCGCGCCCGGCGCAACCGACGCATACTGCTGCTGACCCGCCGCGCGTAGTGCGGCGATGAATGATTCGAGCGACTCGAGGCCGAGATGCTTCCAGGTCACATCAAAGTGGGCGCTGGAGAGCGTAACCTGCTGCGTGACGATCGCGCGCGCGCCCAACTGGTAGCTCATGCTCATGAAGCCATCCTGCGCGTGATTTTGATTGACGAAGAGCAGGTCATTGACGACTCCCTGCTGAGCCTCATCCAGGCCCGTCACGCTGAAACGCTTTATCTCCATGCGCGAGTCGCCCTCGTAGAGCGTGCGCAGCAGCCGCTTGCTGCGCCCGTCGAGGCTCATACCATCGATCTGCAGCGTACCCTTGGGTCCGGCCAGGCGCAGCGACGCTGCGCTCGCATTAACGTCGTACCAATCCTGCCGCGCGCCGTAATGCATGGTGGCGTCAAGGCCGCCCCAGTTAACGCGCGCACCTTGACCGATCTGCGCCTGCTTGAAAGCCGGGCTCGATACCGTCGCCGAGCCGCCGCCGAAGAAGGCGAGACGTGTGCGGATGGTGATCGGCTCCTCACTGCCGAAGAGCCGCGTGAGCGAGGCCTGCAGCAGGCCGGTGAAGCTCACGTGGGTCTCTGTTCCAGCAAGCGCGAAGCACGTCAAGCCGCACACGGGGCCGTGGTGAATCACCGTTCGCAGCGAAAAGCGATACGGCGTGCGTGCATCGAGCGCGGTGCCCGACATTTCCACGGTCGCCTCATCCACGGAGCTGTACCAACCGCGATGGTAATGACGGGTGACTTTGAGGGTCGACCCGAGCTCGTAACTCGACTCCTCGTCGGAGGTGAAAACGCCATGCCGGGTCTTCTGGCTGAGATGGAGCTGCGGCACCATCAGCTGCGCCTGGTCGGTGAGACTTTCGACGCGTCGCTCGATGGCGAATCCCATGAGCCAGGCAACAACGGGATACAGCAGAAGCAGGACCGCAACGGTGATGAGAATCTTCTTCACGCACTCGCTCCTTCGAAATACACATGCATACCCGCCAGGCCGGGGATTTTCGACTTTGAACCAGCGCTCGCGACATACGCCTATGATAGCGGGCGCCGCGTTCGCAAGGCACTAACAAGGGATCGAGGAACCCCTCGAGTCCTTGACTACCCCAAGGGAATGGATCAGTCCGCGACTGCGAGAGACCCTGCACCGCAAGACGCCGGCGTATATGCTGGGCACCACTGTTTCGATGACCCATTGAGCCGAAGTAGGCTATCGGGAATTCAACTAAGAGCCCTTGCATGGCCGACCGCCTCGAGCCCGAAAATTTCAACCGACCGTGCGTGACGAGGATGGATCACGGGGTGACGCTTTTATGACCGATACAGCGGGCGGGTCTCTACATGATCTCGTAGTGACGTCGCAGGAACGCGTCAAGGAGTTGCGGAACACGGGTGATCTCGCTGCCCTGCTCGCGGCCGCCAAGGCGGCGGCCGACGAGATCGAGCATCGTGTGGGGGAGCGCTGGGATGACGCGCAGCGTCAAGCGCTGATTGCGGTCAGACGATTTACGTTCAACGCTGCCGCCGACTGTTGGCCTGGATGGAGCGTTCCGGTCAAGCCGCCGGACACACGAAATCTCCTGGCCGCGCTGGAGCTGGCACAACGCTCGGCCCAGCTCGTCAAGAAGTTGGGCCTCGGGCCGCTGCAGGAAGGAACTGGAACCTGGCTTTGCGGTGCTTTTGATCTCGCCCTCGGTAGACATACCGAGGCCTCGAGCGCCTTCGCCGTTGCACGCCAGCGCTTCGTTGCAGCCGAGGCACCTGGTTTGGTTCTGCTGATGGAAGGCTATATCGCAATCGTGCGCCAGATAGCCGGACCTCAAATCCCAGCCGCTGGAGAAGATCTCCAGCAGATCAGTGCCAGGATCGCTGCCGGCGGCTTCGAGGACGGTGCCGAGTGGATAGAGCAGCTACGCACTGCACTGAGCGTGTTCGCACGATGACATGACTCCGCTTCCGAACTACCCGTAGATCGCCATTGCCCTTGCGCTGCCGTCCACGCATCGCGCCCTTGACCAGTCAATCTCTAGAAATTGGACTGAATCGCACTGGATAGCGAAAGGAATAGTGTTCATAAAGTGGACATGGGCCGCTCGTTGGGGAGCTAAGTCGTTGATTTAATGGCGCTCCCTACGAGATTCGAACTCGTGTTACAGCCTTGAGAGGGCCGTGTCCTAGGCCTCTAGACGAAGGGAGCGGTGGTGCGGAGGTATAGCCGCTTGAACTTTTGAGGGCTGGTAGTATACGGGCCAATTTTTTGGACTCAAGCGGAAACCCTCTTTTTGAACCAAGTGCCGGCGCAATTCCCCCATGTAGTGATCCCCCGTGCCGAGCATTCGATTTCTCGTGCGGCCATATCCCCGAACGCCTTGAAGG
>Ga0182030_10022719_pt1 | contig 11655 bp, 8 predicted proteins | sample 812S3MmetaG_FD_121299 | JGI IMG/M metagenome (GOLD analysis project Ga0182030, IMG submission 121299) | Permafrost microbial communities from Stordalen Mire, Sweden - 812S3M metaG (Illumina Assembly) | ecosystem: Environmental > Terrestrial > Soil > Wetlands > Permafrost | place: Sweden... | reverse complement strand
TTCGCTACTCGCCAGCTTCACTTCGGCACCCGTCCCATCAGGTAGAATTCGTCATTGGGACGCATCGCGGTGACGTTGGCCATCCGGTTCGACAGCGCAAAGAACGCGGCGATCGCCGCGATATCCCAGATGTCGTCGTCGCTGAAGCCGTGGCCGGCGATCTCGACAAAATCCTGCTCGGAAATGGTCTGCGCCGCGGTGCTCACCTTCATGGCGAAGTCGAGCATGGCGCGCTGGCGCGGTGTGATATCCGCCTTGCGGTAGTTGACGGCGATCTGGTCTGCGATCTGCGGATTCTTGGCCCGAATGCGCAGAATCGCACCGTGCGCGATCACGCAATAGTGGCATTGGTTGGCGCTGCTGGTGGCCACCACGATCATCTCGCGCTCGGCCTTGGTGAGGCCGCCGTCCTTGTCCATCAGCGCATCGTGGTAGGCAAAGAACGCCCGGAATTCGTCTGGACGATAGGCCAGCGTCAGGAACACGTTTGGAATGAAGCCGGATTTCTCCTGCACCGCGAGCAGGCGGGTGCGGATATCCTCCGGCAACTGGTCGATGGCGGGCGTCGGAAAGCGTTTGGCGATCGGCGTCATGGCAGGATTCCGGGTCAGGCCGTGTGAAGGGGACGCCGCTCATCATAGTCGATGGCCGCAGCAGCGCAAAGCGGGTCCGGAAAGCGGCGCGCTGAAGCGGCGCCGGCAGTCAGCGCAGCGGCTTTTTCAGCAGCGAGAACCGGTCGGGATCGAGACCGAGCGACGGCTGCAGCATCGGCGCTTCGATCGTGCGTGCGGCCGGCCGTTCGTTGATGGTGGGATCGTTGGGAACGTCGCGATGCGAGGTGGCGCCGCGCCAGCGCTCGAGCACGGCGCCGACGAAATGCATGTCGTGGCCGGCGGCGACCGAAGGCACCGTCGAAATGGTGGCCTCGCTGCGCGGCAATTGGTGCACCGGTACTTCCTTGAAGCGCAGCCGGGTCGGAAGCGCCACGCCTTCACCGAACGCCAGCACTTCGCGGGTGCCGAGCGAGGGCACGAACGACAGCAGGTTTGCCGCGGCATCCGAGACCGCCGAACGCAGCAGCGCCTGGTCGCGGTCGTTGGCAAGGCGCATGGTAAACAGGGTGTTGCACTGGGAAATGATGGTGGCGTCGAGTTCGGCGGGGCGTTGGGTGACGAGCCCGAGATACACTCCGTATTTGCGGCCTTCCTTGGCGATGCGGGAGACGGCCTTGCGGGTCGGGCCGAAGCCGATGTTGCGGTCGGCCGAGGCGTAGCGATGGGCCTCCTCGCAGACGAACAACAGCGGCGAAACGCCGTCGCTCCACAGTCCGAAATCGAATGCCATGCGGCACAGCACCGACACCACGGAATCGACCACCTCGGCGGGAAAACCGGCCAGCTGCATGATGGTCATCGGCCGGCCATTGGCCGGCAGCCGGAACAAATGGCTGATCACTTCCGCCATGGTGTCGCCGCCGACATTGGCGTTATCGAACATGAAGGCGTAACGCGGATCGTTGCGCACGGTTTCGATGCGCGAAATCAGCTTGTGATAGATGATGCGCGACGAGCGGTTCTCCAGCTTGCCCATGCGTTCGTCAATCAGCGAAATCAGATCGACCAGCCGGTAGGGTACCGGCGTATCGATGGTATAGCCGTTGGCCTTGGGGTCGATCCGTTTCAGTCCGAGCCGATCGGCGTTCTGGTACTGGGTATAGATTCCCTTCGCCATCGGAATGACCTCGGCGAGGATATCGAGTTCCTCGGGCACGCCGGGCCGGCCGGCGAACAGCACATCGACGATCTCCTCGAAATTGAACAGCCAGAACGGGAGCTTCAGATTGCGCGGATTGAGAACCAGCGCGCGATCGCCGAAACAGCGGCCGTACTCGTTGTGGACGTCGAGCAGAAAGATCCGCAGGTTTGGCCGTGACTTCAGAATTTCGTTCAGCAGCAGCGACACGCCGCTCGACTTGCCGACGCCGGTAGAGCCAAGTACCGCGAAGTGCTTGGACAGCATCTCCTCGACATCGACGTAAGCGATGACCGACGAATCCTGCTGCAGGGTACCGACATTGATCTGATCCGATCCGCTCGGTGCATAAACCGTACGCAGCTCCTGATTGGTGATCAGCTCGACGGCATCGCCGATCGTCGGATAGTTGGTGACGCCACGCTGGAATTTGGGGCGTTCTGGTCCGCCGAGGATCTCGCCGAGCAGGTCGACCGAGGCGCTGGCGATGTAGAGGTCGGAGGTCGGCAAATCCTCGCAGGACACCTCGGTGATCATGGCGACGATGGTGGAATTGGCGCAGCGGATGCTGACGAAGCGGCCGACCGTCGCCCTGACCGCCGAGACCGCCAGCTGGCTCGCGGCCAGCAGTCCGACGCGGGCCAGCGATCCGCGCACCGAAATCACACGTCCGAAGGAGGTCACCGTGGCTGAACCTGGCATGTTGAGAGTTCGCGTTTGCGCGTTCGGTCGGCTGGACTATGCCGGCAGTCGTTGGAGAAACGGTTAAGCCGGGCCGGGCGTTGGTTGGTTAAATCCGCGGCAACCTCTTCAGTTTTCTCGGGCTGGATCGCCTGATCGGCGGATCATGCTGGAAAATCGAGGGTTTTGGCATCGCCCGGCGGCGCCGGCGGCCGGTTCCGCTTAACCCGTGGTTTACTATTTCCAGAGGATGGCCGCCAAGCTCCGCCTCCGGCCTGCTCACATTGCAAGCGAAGCAGATGGCGCAGCAAGACCCACCGACGCGGGCCGCATCGGTGCGGTCGGCAGGCCATCGCCACCCGTTAACAGATTACTAACCGCAACTCCTAACCTCGTTTCCATCTGTGGGGGGCACCATGCCGTGATTGGGGGAGGCATGAACAAATCAGCGGCTGACAGCAGCCTTCGACCACTGCGCGGCGAGGTCGATCGCCCCGGTCGCGAATCCGGTGAGTTGACGGGCGCCGCAAACGCCGCGGCCATCCGGCGGCTGACGGTTTGCGGGATTTTTCTGGTTTCGATCATTGCAACAAACGCCGCAATGTGGGCGTTCGCGAGTGGCCGGCTGCCGACCGGATTGCCGGTCGGCAGTGCCGTTGCCTGCCTGCTTGTGATGGCGTTGGCCGCGATCTCAGTGGCTGGTTGGTCGTTGAAGCAGCTCCAATTGTCCTGTCGAAGGCTGGCGCTGGAACGGCGCCAGCTCGGCATCGCGGTCAACAATATCCCGCAGGGTCTCGTCCTCTATGACACCTCGGCACGGGTTACCGTTTGCAATCGGCGTTATCTTGAAATGTTCGGACTGTCGCCGGACGTGGCCAAGCCTGGCTGCACCATGCAGGAGCTGATCTCGCACCGGAAGGAAACCGGATCCTTTGACGGCAATGTCGAGGAGTTTTGCGCCGCCATCATCCGCAATGTGGCGCTCGGCCAGGTCACGCATCAGATCGCGGAGCACACGCACGGCAGAGCGATTCAGATCATCAATCAGCCGCTGGATGCGGGCGGCTGGGTGGCGACGATCGAAGATGTGACGGAGCGCCGACGTTCGGACCGGCAAATCGCCCATCTGGCGCATTACGACGCGCTTACCGACCTGCCCAACCGGGTATTGTTCCGGGAGCAACTCGAACACGCGCTCGGCAAGATCCAGCCCGGCGAACAGTTGGCGGTGCTGTACATCGACATCGACGAGTTCAAGAGTGTCAACGACGCGCTGGGGCATTCGATCGGCGACGAACTGCTGAAGGCGGTGGCCGGCCGGCTGCGCGGCTGTCTCGGCGACACCGACGTCGCGGCCCGACTGGGGGGTGACGAATTCGCAATCATTCAGACGGCGGTGAAGCGTCCCTCCGATACCACGCATCTGGTGGAAAGAATCTATCAAGCGATCCGAGAGCCCTATGAATGCGCCGGTCACCTGATCACCACCGATGCCAGCATCGGCATTGCTCTGGCCCGTGAGAACGGTGCGGATCTGGACCAGCTCCTGAAGAATGCCGACATGGCGATGTATGGGGCCAAGGCCGACGGACGCCGCACCTATCGATTCTTCGAAGCGGGAATGGACGCGCGGGTCAAGGCGCGGCGCACCCTGGAACTGGATCTGCGTCAGGCCATCAAGCATGGCGGCTTTGAGGTTCACTATCAGCCGCTGCTAAATCTTCGCGATAACGAGATCAGCGGCTGCGAAGCGCTGCTGCGCTGGCGCCACCCCGAGCGCGGAATGATATCGCCGGCGGAATTCATCCCGATTGCCGAGGACAGCGGCCTGATCAACCAGCTCGGGGACTGGGTGCTCAACACCGCGTGTGCCGAAGCCGCCGGCTGGCCGGATCACATTCGTGTCGCCGTCAACGTTTCGCCGGTTCAGTTCAAGAGCCGGACCCTGGCGCTGAATGTAGCCACCGCGCTTGCGAGCTCGGGCCTTGCGGCATGCAGGCTGGAGCTCGAGATCACCGAGACGGTCCTGATTCGTGATGATGAAGCAGCTCTCGGCATGCTGCACCAGCTGCGGGAGCTGGGCGTTCGGATTGCGCTGGACGATTTTGGCACTGGCTATTCCTCGCTCAGTTATCTGCAGCGTTTTCCGTTCGACAAGATCAAGATCGACCGCTGCTTTGTCAAAAACCTTGCGGGTCCGGAGGGATCTTCATCCATCGTCCAGGCGGTCGTGAACATCGCTGCCGCGAGTCACATGACGACAACGGCGGAAGGGGTGGAGACCGAACCGCAAATGCGGTTGCTGCGCGAGCTCGGCTGTACCGAGATGCAGGGATATCTCTTCAGCCCGGCCATTCCAGCCGCGGAGATCCGGGCTCTGCTACGCTCGCACCGCGATGGCGCCGCCTCCGCGGCCTGAACCGCCGGGCTTACCGGACCATTGAGCGCCTGGCGACGGCGGCCGCGCCGGCTGACCCGGTTGTTTCCCGGTGGACAGCTGCGCCAGGGCACGGGAGAACTGCAAAGCGAACAGGAAGTGACGCCTTGAAGCAGCACCGTGTACGAACCTTCAAATCCGCCGAGCCTCCGGCCCGAGCCGATCAGCTGGCCTGGAAGATCGCCGAGGTTGCCGCCGATGCCGTGGCGGTCGAGGCCGATGTCGCTGACATGATCGGCAACCGCATCATCGACAACGCCGCGGTCGCGGCGGCCTCGGTGGCGCGGCGCGCGGTGGTGAGCGCCCGCGCCCAGGCCATCGCCCACCCGTTGCAGCCGGGCGCGACGGTATTCGGACTCGGTCGGACGCTGCGGATTTCGCCGGAATGGGCGGCCTGGGCCAATGGCGTAGCGGTCCGCGAACTCGATTTCCACGATACCTTCCTTGCGGCGGATTATTCGCATCCCGGTGACAATATTCCGCCGCTGCTGGCGGTCGGTCAGCACTGCGGACGGTCGGGCGGGGACCTCGTCCGCGGAGTGGCCGCCGCCTACGAGATCCAGGTCGATCTCGTGAAGGGGATCTGTCTTCACGAGCACCGAATCGATCATATCGCGCATCTTGGACCGTCGGCCGCGGCCGGCATCGGCGCGCTGCTGGGGTTGCCGACCGCAACGATCTATCAGGCCGTGCAGCAGGCGCTCCACGTCACCACCACGACACGGCAGTCTCGCAAGGGCGAAATTTCCAGCTGGAAGGCCTATGCCCCGGCCTTCGCCGGCAAGATGGCGATCGAGGCCGTCGACCGGGCCATGCGCGGCGAGGGCGCGCCGTCGCCGGCCTACGAAGGCGAAGACGGTTTTATTGCCTGGCTGCTGGGAGGGCCGAAGGCGGAATATGTCGTGTCGCTGCCGCAGAAGGGCGAGCCCAAGCGCGCCATTCTGGACACCTACACCAAGGAGTATTCGGCCGAATATCAGAGCCAGGCCCTGATCGATCTGGCGCGCCGGCTGGGGCCGAAAATCGGCGATCTGTCAAAGGTCGAACGCATTGTCATCCACACCAGCCACCACACCCATTTTGTAATCGGCACTGGCGCCAACGATCCGCAGAAGATGGACCCGAACGCCAGCCGCGAAACCCTCGACCATTCCATCACGTATATCTTCGCCGTCGCACTGGAAGACGGCGGCTGGCACCATGAGCGATCCTATGCGCGGATGCGCGCCAGCCGTGAAGGCACGGTCGCGTTGTGGCGCAAGATCGGCACGGTCGAGGATCCCGAATGGACCCGCCGCTATCACAGCCACGATCCCGCGGAAAAAGCCTTTGGCGGACGTGTGGTCGTGACCCTGAAGGGCGGCTCGGTGATCACCGACGAGATCGCGGTCGCGGACGCCCATCCCTTGGGCGCGCGTCCGTTCCGGCGGCCGGATTACATCGAAAAATTCCGCAATTTGGCGAAGGGCGTAATCACCCCGGCGGAACAGGGTCGCTTCATCGCCGCGGTCGAGCGTCTGCCCGCGCTGAAAGCAGGGGAGCTCGACCAACTCACCTTTGCCTGCGATCCAAAGCTGCTCGGCGACAACTCCTTGCACGGCATTTTTGACTGGCGCGCGGATGCATAGCCGTGGACGAGCGTGGTAAGCTCGCCTCAGAATCCGTGCCGCCAGAGGGGATTTGCGATGACCTATCTTGTCGGGGCCAGCCTGGCCGATCAGCCCGCCGGATTGCGCTTTCGCGACCTCCTGAACCGACCGGGCATCCTGCAGATGCCGGGCACCCACAACGGCATGGCGGCGCTGCAGGCCCGGGATGCCGGATTCGATGCGCTCTATCTGTCCGGCGCCGCCATGACGGCTTCGATGGGCTTGCCGGATCTCGGCATCATCACCATCGACGAGGTCGCCTTCTTCATCCGCCAGGTGGCGCGGGCCAGCGGTCTGCCGGTGCTGGCCGACGGCGATACCGGTTACGGCGAAGCGCTCAACGTCATGAACATGGTGCGGAGCTTTGAAGACGCCGGTGCCGCTGCGGTTCACATCGAGGACCAGCTTCTGCCGAAAAAGTGCGGCCATCTCAACGACAAGAAGCTGGCCGACGCGCATGACATGGCCGCCAAGGTCGCCGCCGCCGCCAAGGCGCGCCGGCATCTTTATCTGATCGCACGAACCGACGCCGCCGCCAGCGAAGGCATCGACGGCGCGGTGGCGCGGGCAAGACTTTATCTCGAAGCCGGCGCAGACGCGATTTTTCCGGAAGCCATGGTATCGCGCGATATGTTCCGTGAGTTTGCCAGCCGTGTTCCCGGGGTGCCGCTGCTGGCGAATATGACGGAGTTCGGGCAAACGCCGTTCTTCACGGCATCGGAGTTCGAGGCGATGGGTTACCGGATGGTGATTTGGCCGGTGTCGTCGCTTCGCGTCGCCAACAGGGCCCAGCAGCTGCTCTATGCCGCCATCAAGCGGGACGGCGGCACCCACAAACTGCTCGATCAGATGCAGACCCGCGCCGAACTTTACGCCACCATCGGACTGCACGACTACGAAGCGCTCGATGCCTCCATCGTCCGGACCATCATCCCTGCGGGCATGCCGCAGAAGTAAACCGTGTCGGTGAACAAGAATCTGCGATTGCTGTCTTCTCGCGGCGTTCAGCCGTTGCTGGAACGATATTTTTCGATCTCGAGAAGTCTTTCAGTCTGCGATTGCAGTTGCGTTGCGCCCAATTTCAATAGCCGAACGAAATCGGTAGCCGCCGGAGAAAGCGATCGATCATTGCGATGGGCCACGTCGATTTCGCGCATCACCGGTGGGTCGATGAGAGGACGTGCGACAAGCGACTGTTTGGGCAGTACGGTAAGTGCGTAGAGCGGCAGCACCGTGATGCCGAAGCCCGCCTCGACCATGGATACGATCGTCGTCAACTGGTCAAGTTCGAATGCCGGCTCCGCATCCAGCCCTGCTGCCGCGTAGCCGCGTTCAACCTGCTCACGGATGCCGTTGCCGCGGCGCAGCGCGATCAGCGGCAAGCCTGCGAGGTCATTCCAGCGCGGACGCATGTTGGCGGCGAGCGCGTGGTCCGACCTGCAAAGCAATGCGAACAGATAGGAGATCAGCGGGATTCGCGCGATGCCGTCTTCATTTCCCCGGAAAGTGCCGACCGCAAGATTGATCTCACCCTCACTCAGGAGATCATAAATGACCGAAACAGAACGATCGACGAGCGTCACCGCAACACCCGGCGATGATTGGGCAAAGGCGCTGATGACCTGCGGCAGCAGCGCTGCAGCGAGGAGCGGCGGGGCACCGACGCTGATGTGACCACGTCGGCGGGCGCCCACGTCACGGGCTCGATGCACGGCTCCATGGAGATCATTCGTGAGCCGCTGCGCATCCAGCAGAAACTCTGCCGCAGCTTCGGTGAGCTCTACCCGACGCGTCGTGCGATCGAACAATCGAAAGCCAAGCTCAGTCTCGAGATCCCGGATCAGACTCGAGACCATCGGCTGCGCGATACGCAGCTTCTCCGACGCGCGCGTGAAGTTGTGGGTTTCGGCGACTGCAATCAATGCCTCGAGCTGCCGGATAGTGATGCTCATATTGGATTTGGTCTCGTCCGCGACATTTATAAGAATTTCGTATCACTTGATCAGTTAAAGCCGAATTGTCAACTAAATCGCCTCTCCCTAGTATCAAACCAACATGTTTGAGCGCTCGGGGGTGTTTTCCTGGAAAACGGCGCGTTGGGAGGATGTATGACCAACTCCGCCGTTGGAGAACGTATCGCGACGCCGCTCTGTCGCGAGAACGTCAATGCGGGCTGGCTTGTCGTTTTCGGTTCAACGGTCGCCCTGATCGTGGGCAATGGCCCCATCATCCTCTTCAGCTTTGGTGTTTTGCTGCAACCGATCAGCGCTGAATTCGGCTGGCAGCGAAGCGTCCTGGCGACGGCCTTGGTGGTGTCGCACGTCTCCGGCGCCTTGATGATGCCGTTTGTCGGCACCTTGGTGGATCGGTTCGGTGTCAAACGGATCGCGCTTCCTGCCATCGTCATGTTCGCGTTGGCGACGGCTTCCGCAGGCTTGCTGGGCGCCAGTCCGGTGGCGTTCATTCTGCTCTACGCCTTTCTCGGGCTGGTGGGTGCCGGACATTCGACGCTCACCTATGGGCGCGCGGTATCCACCTGGTTCGACGCACGCCGCGGTCTGGCGCTTGGCATCACTCTCGCCGGCATCGGCATCGGCGCGGCGTTGATCCCGAAATATACGGAATATTTCGTCGCCAGCTACGGCTGGCGTGAAGCCTATTTTGCCCTCGGCGCGTTGCTTTTCCTGCTCGGCTTTCCAGCGGTGGCGCTGTTCGTCAGAGATCGGCCGCCGCAAGCCCTCTCCGAGAGCGCAGATCTCGACGGCTTGACCTTGAGGGAGGCGCTTTGCGGTTACCGGTTTTGGGTCGCCGCGATTTCGATATTGCTGGCTGCGGCCGCGGTTAACGGCACGATCGCGCACATCATGCCGATTCTTTCGGATCGCGGCATTTCCGCCGGCACCGCGACGACGGCCATCGCCGCATCAGGACTGTCGCTCATTGTCGGGCGCGTGCTTTCAGGCCTGGCGCTCGACCGGTTCTATGGACCCCACGTAGCGGCGGCCTTTTTTGTCATACCCCTGATCGGAATGGCGATGCTTGGCTTCGGTGCGACAGGGCCGATTGCGGTTCTCGCGGCGGTATTTCTCGGCCTTGGCATCGGCGCCGAGGGCGACATCATGGCCTATCTGACCAGCCGCTATTTCGGCATGGCGCATTACGGCGTGATCTATGGGGGCGTGCTTGCTTTCTTCACGCTCGGCTCCGGTCTCGGTCCATGGATCATGGCCCATGCGTTCGACGCATTTGGTGTCTACTCGGCCGGGCTGATCGGACTCGGGATTGCGCTCTCGGTCGCCATCATCCTCGTGCTCACCCTGGGGCCGTACCGCTATCCGCCAGGCCGTCACCAACGCCGGCGAGCCGGTGTTCTGGATGCACCATCGTGAGACGAGAGTGAACGAGAGAGCCAGATGAAACAGACTGACATATCGACCACGCCTATTCGCGCCGCAATCGTTGGGGGAGGCATTGGCGGTCTTGCCGCGGCGAATGCGCTGCACCGAAGAGGTATCGACGTCACTGTGTTCGAACGGGCTGCCACACTCGACGAAGTCGGTGCCGGGCTGTTCATCTATCCCAACAGCCTGCGGCAGCTCGAACGGATGGGCCTCGGCGAAGCCTTGGCTTCGGTCGGAGCGAAGGTCGGCGCTGGTTCGCAGTACTACCGCATGGACGGAACCGTAGTGGGGCCAATCCTCACCACCGATTCGACCGGCTGGAATGGCATGTACGGGATGCATCGGGCTGACCTGTTGGATGCGCTGGCCGCGGCGCTGCCGCCGGGCATCATACGCACCGCCCACCGCTGCATCGGAATCGAACAGAGTTCCGCCGCGGTGCAGTTGAAATTCGCCGATGGCCGGACCGCCGAGGCGGACGTCGTCATCGCCGCCGACGGGATCCATTCGGCGCTGCAGGAGTACATCGCTGAAGCAAGGCCGCCCGAATATTCCGGCTCGCGTGCCTATCGCGGCCTTGTCGCGCGCGAGAAGCTGGCCGATTGGCGCGACGAGGCGCATCAGGTCTGGATGGGCGACGGCAAACACTTCATGGTATTTCCGGTCAGGGGCGGGCGGCTTCTGAATTATGTCGGCTTCGTTCCAACTGAAAACCAGACAATCGAGTCCTGGTCGGCAATCGGCGATCGCGACGAACTTGCGGCGTCCTTCGAAGGATGGGACCCGCGTGTCACCGGACTGCTTGAAAAAGTCGACAGCTGTTTCTGGTGGGGCTTATATGATCGCAGACCGCTGCCCACCTGGACCAAAGGACGACTGGTTCTGCTCGGCGATGCCGCGCATGCGATGCTTCCGCATCTCGGCCAAGGGGCAAACCAGGCCATCGAGGATGGTGTCGCCATGGCGATCCTGCTGGAGGGACGGACAGCGCCCGAAATACCCGATATTTTGCGGCAATACGAGCAATTGCGTCGCCCCCGTACCGACATGATTCAAGCCGAGGCGCGGCAAAATGGGCTCCGTTATGATTCAAAGTACGAGAGTCTCGAACAGCGAGATCGCGAAATAGCGAGTTCAGCCGCGTTCCGCAAATCGCTTTACGATTACGACGTCGAAAAAGCCGCCCTGTCCCACTTGCGCGACAACCGACAACAGCGAAATATGGCGCCCGTGGAAGGCCCTTATTGATAAAGGCAGCCTCCGGCGTGTTCGGGCTCGACATTTACGGAATATGCGAGCCGCCGGCGAAGGCCGGCCTCGTCCATGTCGATGAGCCCGAAGTCCGATTGAGATGACGATGCACCTACGCACCCTGCTGGGCGACCATCCCTGCACCGCCGCGCTGAAGCGCGGCTTGCTGAAGTCCGATACCGTCACGCTCGATTTCATCGACTATTCGCCGACCAACAAGGGTTTCAAGCCGATGGTCCGCGACGCGGCTTTCGATGTCTCGGAGATGGCCATCGTCACCTATCTGATGGCGAAGTCCGTCGGCAAGCCGATGGTGCTGCTGCCGAGCGTGGTGGTGGCCCGGTTCCAGCACGCCTACGCGCTCACCCGTGCCGGGCTGGGCCCGCCGACGCCGGCCGGCCTGAACGGCAAGCGGGTCGGCATCCGCTCCTTCACCACCACCACCGGCGCGTGGCTGCGCGGCATTTTGGCCAATGATTATGGC
>Ga0182030_10022718_pt1 | contig 11656 bp, 6 predicted proteins | sample 812S3MmetaG_FD_121299 | JGI IMG/M metagenome (GOLD analysis project Ga0182030, IMG submission 121299) | Permafrost microbial communities from Stordalen Mire, Sweden - 812S3M metaG (Illumina Assembly) | ecosystem: Environmental > Terrestrial > Soil > Wetlands > Permafrost | place: Sweden... | reverse complement strand
AGCGTTCCGTGCACGGATTGCGCCTGCAGCACCACCGCAAAGAATGGGGCCAGCAACAAGACCGCGCAGCATCTCCTGAACCGCGAAAAGGAACTCAATTTACTACCTCCCTGAAAGCAATTGGAAGGAGGGACCTGTGTTTCTTGATGAGGGTGTATACCTTTTTCTCGCACACCAAGAGTCTCCTCCGGACGAACGGATATGAGACTATGACGTGCAATGCTGAATGGTCTTGAGCGGATATGCCTATGGACAACAATGGAAAGATATGTGTAGAATGAATATTCTTTTGGACAGCCCGCCGCAAGTTCCGTATTCACACCTGGCGCATCCAAGCCGCAAACTTAGGCATAGAAAGCACTTAGCAGACAAGCCGCAAGCTCCCGAAGACTGCGACCGGGAATTCTTGCCCAGCTTTGTCCTGCCGCCTGCCGGCCAAAATGAAACCCGGGCATGGGGAAACACAAACGCCGGCGCCGGGACGCCCGGCCTTTTGGGCGCTGTCCATAGGAAGCATTGGCGAAACCAGGGAGTCCGGCAGCGAATCAGATATCCTCAAGGCTTACAAGACCGCGAGCGAGGCACAAGCTGACTGCCTCGGTGCGATCCGCGACCTCCAGCTTGGTGAGAAGGCTGTTGACGTGGTTCTTGACCGTGCTGGCGGAAATGCTGAAGACATTCGCGATCTCCCGATTGGTCAGGCCGCGGGCGAGCAGTCGAAGCACTTCCATCTCGCGCGCCGTGAGTTGCTGCCGCAGACCCCTGTCGGTGAATTGCCTTTGGATGGCGGGCGATACCCAGCGCAAGCCCGCACAAACCGAGGTGATTGCCTCAATGAGCATTTCCCTGCCCATGTCCTTGAGGATGTAACCGAGGGCGCCCGCCTGGAGAACCTGAAATATCTCCTCCTCGGTCTGGTAACTTGTAACAATCAGGATGCGAGCATCGCGGAACTCTTTGCGGATCGCCTGAACCACTTCGATTCCACTCTTCTGCGGCATGCGCAGATCGAGCAGGAGCACATCGGGCCGAAGCTTGCGGTAGAGCTCGACGGCATCTTTGCCGTCGGAGGCTTCGCCTGCGACCTCGAAACCTGGCTCGCTTCCGAGCAGACTTCGAATGCCGATGCGGTAGACGAGGTGATCGTCGGCCACCAGGATGCGAATGGGCTTTGAGGCGGACGGGGTGTCTGCCAAACGTACTGCCGGATTATTTGCGTCTTTTTGCGTCATCACACTTCTACCTTCACGCGGATTAAGGTCCCGCTGGAGGTGGATTCCAGCGCCAGTTTCGCATTGATTGCGGCGCAACGCTCGCGCATGCCAGTGAGGCCGAAGTGGCCCTTATCCGGTCCCAGCACCGTATCCAGGTCGAACCCCTTCCCGTCGTCTTCAACTTCCAGCAGGACTCCGTCTTCCAAATAGCTTACGCGAACGGCGATCCGGCCCGCGTTGGCATGGCGAACCGCGTTGGCCAGCGCCTGCTGGGCGACGCGGAACAGGTTATTTACCAGGTTGTAGGGGAGCGCGGCTGGTTCGCCTGTGACCTGCTCTTCGATGGCGGCGTCAGAGGCGGCTCGGAACCGCGGAATGCACTGCGAGATAAGGGCATCCAGGCTATCGTTGCGCGAAAGCGAGCGCAGGATATAGATCGACAGATGGGATTCGTCGCGGCTGTGGCGCACCAGTTGGAGAGCCTCGTCCAACAACTCCCCGGCGCGCTCCGGGTCGCGCCCGATCGTCTGCTGCGCGGCCTCGAGTTGCAAAGCGATTCCGGCATAGCCCTGCGCCAGGGTATCGTGAATATCCCGCGCGATGTTGGCACGCTCCTCCGCCACGGCGCGAAAGCGGGAGTGCTTGATGCGGTGATAACCGTTGATACCGATGAGGATCAAAATGATCCCAATTCCGCCTAGCAGCAACTGATGCGCGCGCGTCCACCAGGAGGGAGGTTCTACAATCTCAATGTCCTCCGGAGTGCGCAATTGCAATGTAAACGCGTCGCCATGGTCCGAGTTGATGCCATGATTGACCACGAGAATGCCGGTAAGCCGCAACGTGGCGCCGGGCTGCATTGATTTTGTGGTCAGTTCACCGCCGGGGCTGTCGTCGGGAAGCACCGCCGAGAAGCTCTGGTGCCCACCTCGGAGACTGAGCCGAACGCCAGTGAGACCGGCGGGAGCGAATTCCACTAATTCAGCGACCACTTGAACCAGAAAGAGCTCGTTCTCTCCGTCCGCGGCCTGGTCCGGCGTGATCGACAAGGGCAGCGGCATGGACCCTCCCCACAGGCGGCGCACTTTCCCCTGCTGTACCTGGGGCTGGGGAGCGAGCGTCATTTGGCCCGCGACCTCGACCTCATCTCCCAGAGCGATCTGTTCGGCGGTGACAGGTTTCACCGCAGTGGCTCCGGTCCGGTCTTCGATGATCATCTGGCGGCGGTTGAGAATGACAATGCCGCGAATGACGACAGGCAGCGCGCGCGTGGAGTAGACGGCGGTCTGGATCGCCGACTCGATGGACTGAAGCCGCGGCGGATCCAGTTTCTCAGATGCGGACGCAGCGGACAGCAGGAACAGGAAGACTGCGAAGCGAAGAGAAACCATCCGCAGAGCCAATCGACCCCAGCGACCGGCTTGCGCAATCCCGTGGATGCGTGTTGAAATCAGCAAAGCAAAAACCACTATACTTGATGCGCTCGGGTTGAGGAATATGTCACAGATGCGGAGACTGCCAAGGATCGCGCTGCGAGCGATGATTGCTATCGCTTTGGCGCTCGCCTTGACCGCCGGTCTCTTTGTGGCTTTCAGGCTGGGTTCAGGAAGAGCGCAGAACAACCGCTACGAGAGCATGCGCGGATGGCAACCGATCAGCGGCCGCTGGACCGAACACAGCGGCACATTGTCAAACTCCAACTACGGCCGCGGCGATATGTTGATCGCCCAGCACTCGCAAGGCACCAATTACCGCATCTCCGCCGACGTTCGCTTCGATCTGCTGTTTCCCGAGACGCAGTATGGAGACGCCGGCCTGGTCATACGGACCACCGACCCCGAACAGGGCGTGGATTCCTACCAGGGATATTATGCGGGATTGAGGCCCGCCGAACAGACCCTGATTCTGGGGCGCGCTTCCTATGACTGGCATCAGTTGGAGAGCGTAAAGCTCGTCACGCCGGTTTCGGCTGGGGTCTGGTATCACCTGGAGTTGTCGGCCCAGGGATGCAGGCTGATTGTGACCGCGACGCCGCAAGGGGGCGGTCCCGCGACAAGCATCGACCACCAGGACAATCAATGCCTGACGGAAGGATTGGCAGGACTGCGCTCGTTCTATGCCCAGGCTTCGTGGCGAAACGTGAAGATCACGACCAATTGAAGCGCCGCTGCTTTCGGGCGTATTCCTGATCCGATCCGAAAGCATGGAACCGGCAGCGAGCTGTTCATGCTGAGCGAGGACCCGCCCCGAAGAGAAGCGAAGGGCCTGCATCTTCTTCGCTGAACCTAACCGACGAACTTCAGACTCACCACGTCAGGTTTCCGACCTCGTGATTTCCTGCCTTCCCGCCCTTGCGGCAAAAACAGATACGACGCAAGAATGAGGCCCACCCACGTTGGTACGACAGCAAGCGGCCAGAGACCTAGTTCACCCCTTTGTTCAACAAATCCACAATTGGGTCCTGGTCCATGGATATCTTGTCGACGATATGAACCGGGAGCTGCGTGGAGTAGATGCCGGCGTCGGATCCGGCAAGCGCGGCGCGCATGGCCTGCATGGCGCGTGCACCAAGCTCCCGCGGATCGCTGATCACCAGTGCGTCGGTCCTTCCATCCTTGAGTCCCGAAAGCTCGTTCAGTTCATCGGATACACCAATCAGTATGGGCCGCTTGCGCGTTCCGCGATCGAACGCATAAGCGGCCGCGTGGGTGGAGAATTCGTCGGTGGTGAAGATGCCCTTGATGTTTGGGTGCTCGGCAATCAGGTCCAGCACCGCCTGGTGTCCTCTCGCCCAGTCTGAGAGGCCGTACTTTACACTCACCAGCTTCACGCGAGGGGCGCGCGCAATCTCCTCGGCGAAGGCCTTCTCGATCAGCGAACTCTCTTCGACTGTTGGGCTCACCCCAACGATGCCCACTTCGCCCCTGCCGCCCAGCAGAGCAATGAATCGCCTTGCCGCCAGTCTTCCTGCTTCCGCTTTGTCCCATCCGATGAAGGCTGCAAAGTCCTGAGACGGAAGAGCGATGGGCGATCCCACGATCACGACAGGAATATGTGCCCGCACGGCTTTTTCCAGTACCGAGGTCAGCACCAGCTGATGGGAAGGCGAAACGATGATCCCCTGCACGTGCGTAGAGATGGCATTCTCCACCATCTGTACCTGCTCGGTGTAGTCGGTCATGGATTGGGGAGCAGCCAGCTCCGCATGAATGCCAGCCGAAGCGGCATTTTCCTTGATTTTATGGTCGAAGTGCTCCCAATACTCCAACCCTCCCGTCGGCGGAATGACCATGATAGTGGGAGGGCGCCTATGACCGCACCCAACTGCCAATCCAAGCAGTGCAACCAAAACTGTCCAGTTCTTAAAAGTTCTCCGCACCCGTCGTTCGTCCACGTTTTTCATTCGATCCTCTTGCTCGTTCTGTCCCACTTGGCGGAGACTCCAGATCCCAATTTCAGGTGCCACTGTTCCATGCCGCCCCCTCTGCCGGGGACCCGCGTCTCGCTGTCCTGCACGCCGCTACTCAAGAACGGTGAGGAAGTTGCCGCGGCTTGTTTTGGTCTGTTGCTCATCAAGACTTCGGGCAAGCTTGGACTCCCTTTCCGACTCATCCTGACGCCCCAGCCGGGCCAGCACGAGAGAGTAATAATGATGCGCCCTGGCATAGTCGGACGCGTAGAACACGGCACTCTGCAGGTACTTTTCCGCGGTTCCATAGTCCTTTGCCCGATACGCGAGAATGCCCATCCCGGTAAGGGCGCCGCCATGATGGGGTGCTAGCGCCAGCACCTTCTCGTAGTTGCTCTTCGCCTCGCTGTTCTGGTTTTGTTCCAAGGCGATTTCGCCCAATTCGTAATAGGAACCGCTCTGCCGCGACTGCAAAGCGATCGAACTTTCGAGCTCCTCTTTGGCCTCATCGCTTCTGAGCATCCGGTGCAGCAGGAGCCCGAGGCCGTAGTGTGCGGTGGCGTCGTCCTGCCGGACTTTCAGATAAGCTCGGAGATTGGCTTCGGCCTCGGGCGCCTTTTGTTCGTCCAGCTCCACGTGCGCCAAGGCATAGAGGATTCTGGGATCGGCCGGAGCGAGCTCATGGGCCCGGATCAGTGCGACATCCGCATCCGCATAGATACGCATGTTTTCCGCCTGAACACCGAAGGCGAACAATAATTCCGGAGAATCGGGGACGAATTTGCGGGCGCGAATCAAGCACATCAGCGCGCTGTCGTTGATGCCGGCCTGACGGTCGGCCAGTGCAACCGCAATGGCCGCCTTCACCTCGCCCTCGCGCGCTGGCGCCGAATTCGGCCGGTCGCCGAGAACCGTCTCAAAAGACTTGAGAGCGTCCTCGTTGAGCCCCTGAGCCAACTGCACGCGGCCAAGCTCGACAAGCGCAGTTTCATTGCCGGGGTCGTGACGCACCGCGTCGGAGAGCAAGGCGTTGGCCTTATCCAACTGGTGCTGCTCAACCCACTCGTGAGCCTGCTCCAGCGTCTTGCCGGACGGCGCGGGCGTTTCCTGGCCGAAGGCAAGAATCCCGGCCATCGAAGACGCCATCACCACTGTGAGGAGTCCGCTCATCGCTCCGGCCTTTCAACCATCTTGGCGACGGAAGCGATTGCACGCATGGAACTGCCTATCGTTTCTAATGAATAAGTTACGGAACCTGTAGACCAGACTAGCGCCACTTCCGAACCCCTTGAGATGACGGTTCCAACGCCCCCTCGCGTGTTGCCTGGAACCGGAAGGCGCGACCGCAATGCGATGTAGGTATTGTGCCACAATGCTTTTCAGTTCCCTGCGCGCCATCTCCATAGATCGTTGAGCTCATTGCAAACGCAGCCCCAGGTTCAGATAAAAGGATACAGAGTTCCCGTTTACGATAACCTCTTTCGATTCAGCCGCGACAGAGCTGTCCGGAATTGAGACCCATCTGTTCGAAATCGAACGTCGCATCCCAAGATGTTGACCGAGATCGGCGAACAGATGTCCGGGATTGTCCATCTCCCCCTTCTCACAGCGTTGCCCCGATTTGCATATGGCAAGAATGAGGGTACAAGGGCGCTACTTGTAGGCCTCATTCCATCGAGGATTCTATAGCGGCAAGCCAACGCGGCGCATCAGATCGTTAAAGCGCGGATCGGAGCGCAAGGGATCGAGACAGGGGTCGATCTTTAGATTTGTAAGCCCCTCATTGCGCATTTTATAGGCCTCTTCCAACCAAGTAAAGGCCTCGTTTTTATCGCCCAGGCCGGCATAGACAAGCGCCATTTCGTACATTCCCACGCCGCCTTGCTTCGATATACTCTTTTGCAGTTGCGCGATGGCATTGCGTGCGGCATCTGTCTGGCCCGCGCGAGCGTAGGCATTGCCCAAGTGGCCAATAGAATGGGGCGAGTCGCCCAGCTTGCGGAATTCGCCGATCGATTTTTCGTACATGCCCTTCTCGGCGTAAATATCCCCCAGGAGAAAGCCTTCGTCCGGAAGATTGATATTCAGCGCATGGGCTCTGCGGATCATCGAAAGCGCCTGATCGTACCGACGGGAGAAATAGTAGGTGAATCCCGCATCCCTGAAGGAGCGGGCGGAAATGGGATCGAGCTCCACTCCTCGCTCCGCTTCCGCCATGGCATCGGGCAGTTTGCCCATGCGTTCCAGGTAGACCGCGTATCTCTCGTGGACGGCCGCCGAACTGGGATTAAGCTCCTGGGCGCGGTGAAACTCTTTCGCCGCAGTGGCCCAGTCCCAGCTCAAATTCATCGCGGCATTCGCTAGTTCGTCATGGCCGTCAGGCAGCGACTCATCCAGTTCGATGGCCTTGGCGGCTTCGGTCTTCTGCTTGTAAAACGCCGTGGCGTAAACCATCGCGCCGCCTTCGCCCATTTGGCCAAAACAACTGGCCAAGGCGGCGTGCGCCTGCGCGTAGCCGGGGTCCGAGTCAATGGCTTTTTGAAAGTAATCGATGGCGCCTTTGCAGTCGTTCCCATTCAAATGGAAGATACCCTGCAGGTACAGATCCTCAGCCCGCGTATTGACGGACCGCGCGCGCGCGAAACGAGCCTTCTGTTCGGGCCTCTCATTGATACTAACCTCTTCAGCGATGGCCTGCGCCAGTTCTCCCTGCAAGTCCAAAACGTTGGACTGGTCGCGAACATAGGTATGGGACCAGATGGGATGATCGGTCCGGGCGTCGATCAGCTGGACGGTAATGCGCACCTGATTTCCTGCACGCATCACGGAACCTTCCACGACGCCCTCCACGGCTAGTTCGCGGGCAATCTCCGGCAGTTTCTTCTTGGTGCCCTTGTAACTCATCACCGAGGTTCGGGAAATAACGCGCAGCGAGGAAACCTGGCCGAGGTCGGCGATCAGCTCCTCCGTCATACCGTCAGCAAAGTAGTCCTGGTTGGGATCGCCGGAGAGATTTTCCAATGGGAGAATGGCGATCGAGCGAATCTCCGGCGAAGAGTTGACGGCGCCATGCCATTTTTTGAAGCCAACGTAAGCGGCAACGCCGATGAGAAGCAACGCCAGCGCGACGCCAACCAAAATGCGCAGCGAGTGAAACGATTTCTTCTCAGCAGCAGAAGGCTCCTCAAGGGTCTTGGCCTGCTCGGAGCTAGGGCCGCCGGCAAGAACGGCAGACTCCGGCAAATTTGGAAGGGCGGTTTCAGGTTGCGGCGTCGTCTCCGATGCCAAGTCCGCGAAGTGGAACCGAGGCACGTAGTGCCCGCTGGGCAGTTCGATGCAGACCTCATGCCGGCCGCCGGCGCCGGCGTAGAACTGCGACAACTTCTTGCGGACCTCGCCGGCTTTGACGCGCACTACGGGATCGTTTCCCGTGTCGTAATCGACCGGCCGGCCGAACATCTCGGCGCCGATCATCCGCTCACGGAGGGAATCGACCTGGCCCGCCAGAGCATGTCCAACCACCAACTGGAGAAAATCCTGAGCGCGCTTGCTGGCCGAGAACGGAGGACTTGCCAAGACCTCTTTCAGATGACGGCGCGCCAAGGCAATTCGCTCCGGAGTGAGATTCTCGTCCTCTCGAATTGGCTGGCCGGTCGCCATCACTTCTGTCTCCAATTGTTCAATGTAGCACAAAAAAACGCCACCACCGCGCCCGGCCTTGCCGCTTGACTCTTTCGTAAAGTATTGATCTGTAACATTTTATGTGAACATACATCCCAGCATACCGTTACATACATTCCGTTGTCTGAGAGTGAGTGCTCGAATGGTCACGTTTTGGCCGGAGACAAGGCAAGGCGCGGAAGGGTAAACGTTTCCCTCCTGCGTCACGATCAAGGCGACAGCTTCCACGACCAGTGATGACCAGGCATATTCCGGAGGACGGAAGGTGCGGATCAAGCCGGCTTTGAGCTTTAGCCCGCAAACGGCGGATGAATCTGCGAAGACGATTGCTTACACTTTCGCTCGCACCTCAGAAACCGCGAGGCCAAGGCAATTGGATGTGCCACAGAAATTTTAGGAGGGAGAAAGTATGAGATTCAAATTCAACGCTTTGTTGTTGACAATCCTGTGCATCTTCGCATCTTCGATGCTGATTGCCCAGTCAACCACAGGGAACATCCTCGGACAAGTGACCGACCAGTCCGGCGCTGCGATCGCCAAAGCAGAGGTCACCGTCACCAACACCCTGACAGGGGAAACCCACTCCATCGCCACCAACGAACAAGGCCAGTATGTGATCCCCCACCTTCCGGTTGGAGTCTACCGGGTCCAATCGCAACCGGCCGGCTTCAAGCGCACCGTGCATGATGGCGTCACCCTTGCGGTGAACCAGGAAGCCCGCGTTGATCTTATGGTTGAAATTGGAAAAACCTCGGAAGAAGTAGAGGTGCATGCCGATACAACTCAGGTAAACACGTATACCCCTGAGTTGGGAGAACTCGTCGACCAGAAGAGCGTAGAAGATCTTCCGCTCAATGGAAGAAACGTCTACAGCTTGCTTGTGTCCCTTCCTGGCGCTTCAAGCATTAACGAGGAAACTGTACCAAGCCGCGACAACAATACCTTCGTTGTCAATGGCGGCCGTGCAACCACAAACTCCTGCTTCATCGATGGCGGCTTCAACAACGACATTTGGCGCAATCAATGCAGCACGCCGCCCAACCCCGATGCCGTGCAGGAATTTCGGCTTCTCAGCTCCAACTCCGATGTCGAGTTTGGCCGTATGCCGGGCGCTTTCATGAACATCATCACCAAATCAGGCACGAACTCTTTCCACGGAACTGCCTATGAGTTTTTGCGCAACAATGACGTCGATGCAAAGACCTACTTCAACTCGAAAGTTACGCCTCTAAACCAGAACCAGTATGGCTTCTCGGCAGGCGGGCCGGCGTTGAAGAACAAGGTCTTTGCGTTTGGATCGTGGGATGAACTCAAACAAAAAACTCCGGCCATTATCAATTCAATTCCGGTTCCAACTCCCCTGGAGCGCCTCGGAGACTTCTCCGCAACCAAAGGCACCGCCCTCGAGCCGCTTGACCCGGCCACCGGAAAGCCTTTCCTGAACGACCAGCTTACAAACATGGACAAGGTTGGCGTGGCCATCGCCAACGCCATTCCTGCGGGCGCCAACTCGGATGGAACCTACACGGCATCGGCAAACAACAATGCGAATGTTTGGCAATACCTGCTGAAGGGGGATTACCAATTCACCAAAAAGCAAAAGTTCACGGTCAGCTGGTTCAAGCTAAACTCAGCCCAGAACAACCCGTTTGCCTACTACAACGAGTTCCCGGGATTTGGACAGCGCGTCGACGGCGCACTGCAGCACAATCTGGTGATCAACCATACATGGACCGCCAGCAACAACTTCTTCAACGAAGCGCGCTTCAACCTCATGCGCCGCGACACCCCGTGGAACATCGTCGACGGCAAGACTCTTGCCGACTACGGCAGCAGCTTTGAACAGGGCGCTCTCAAAGACGATGCGAAAAATGTCCCCTTCCGGATGCAAATCAGCGGAAGATTCACGACTGGCGCGTGGGATGCGGCGGGCCACGATCACTCCATCGGTGGATCGGACACGATCACCTGGATCAAGGGCAAGCATAACATCAAGCTGGGTTCGTTTGTCATGTGGGGCTTTTATGCCGAAACCGGCGCCAGCAATGGCGGGGGGACCATTTACGAGGGCACGGATTACACTGGCAACCCCCTGGCAAACCTTCTGCTCGGCTATTCCACCAACTTCTCGGAAGATAGCGGCGATCACCCGGATGAAAGCGCGAAGTATTGGCATAACTATGCCCAAGACACCTGGCAGATCACTCCCCGCATCACTTTTACCGTTGGAGCGCGCTACGAAATCACCACACCGCTCGTATGGACGGTAAACTACATTTCGTCCTTCGAGAAAAACGTGCAGTCCACCACTTATCCCAATGCTCCCAAAGGCCTCCTGTTCTATGGCGACAAGGGCGTAACCCGCGCCGGACGCCCAGATGACTGGCATAACATCGGGCCCAGACTGGGTATTGCAATCGATCCGTTCGGCAATGGAAAAACCTCCATCCGCGCGGGATACGGGCTCTATTACCTGGCCGCTTATGGCGATGGAATCCGTGCGCCTCAGCCCTTTGTTCTTACCGTCGGAATCAACGGTGATAAAAGCCTCACCAATCCCTGGGTAAACTTTTCCGGAGGCGATCCGTTCCCGTTCACACCTCCTACCGGAGCAAGTGCTACATTTACTCTTCCACAGGCGCCGGTCGTCTTTGCCAACAATGCGGCAACGCCGCGCCTTAACCAGCTCAACCTGACTTTGCAGCAGCAAGTGACCAAGAACATGAGCTTGCAAGTGGCTTATGTCGGAACCATGTCGCGCAAAATGAGTGGCAACATCGATCAAAACAATCCGGTCTATGAAACTGATCCCCTTACCGGAGCGGCGCCCTCGTCGAGCAACGTCGATGACCGCCGTCCCTACATGCCCGGAACCTTCCAGTCAATTGGAACTTATGTTACGGGCTACAATTCCAGCTACAATTCGCTGCAAGCCGTGTTGACCCAGCGCCTCTCTCATGGCCTCGGCTTTAACGCCAACTATACCTTCGGCAAGGGAATCGACTTGGTCTCCGGAGATAACTACAACGGTGGGTTGGGATTTACCGACTCCAACGATCCCGGCCGCGACAAGGGCCCGACCGACGGAATGGCTCATCACATCTTCAATGTTTCCGGATCCTATGAGTCGCCAAAAGTGCGGAACCTCGGAAAGATCGGAAACTACGCTCTGAGCGGATGGCAGGCCAATGCAATTGTCTCTTTGCGTAGCGGGATCCCGGTGAATGTAACATCCGGCGTTGACAGCAACGCGGACAATGTCTGGAACGACCGCCCCAATTTGATCGGAAGCTACAAGGAATCGGGCTCCAGGGCGCAGAAGATCGCCATGTACTTCAATCCCACAGCCTTT
>Ga0182030_10022717_pt1 | contig 11656 bp, 8 predicted proteins | sample 812S3MmetaG_FD_121299 | JGI IMG/M metagenome (GOLD analysis project Ga0182030, IMG submission 121299) | Permafrost microbial communities from Stordalen Mire, Sweden - 812S3M metaG (Illumina Assembly) | ecosystem: Environmental > Terrestrial > Soil > Wetlands > Permafrost | place: Sweden... | reverse complement strand
GTTCCAGGTCTGTATACGTGATCCGCCGCGATTTTCCGGCAAGCTGACGTGCATCCCCAACGTGCTCTGCGAGTTAACGCACAGCAACCCAGGTTCCTCTGCGTTAACTTTGGTCGCGACCCCCAGACGCGAGTTTTCGCTTAGCTCACGGCAGGCAGCTAAAGAAAGAACCTCGCTTTCAGTTTGCGGAGCCAGCACGTGCTCATTGTAGTCAGCCGGGCAAGTCCGCGTCAGTGATTTTTTCGGGAACCTGCTACAGGGAGAGAACGCTGAGGCCGGGGATCGCCTGGAAGTGCCGAAGGTTGAGCGTCACCACATCGAAGCCGAGATGGAGGGCGGTTGCCCCGATAAGCAGGTCTTCGATAGCGATGGAAACACCCCTGGCCGCCTGCTCGCCTTCGATACGTCCGGCAAGCTGGGCGACTGCCAGGGTCAGAGGATACACGATCAGGTCATGGAAGACGCCCTCCACGAAGACGCGCCGCCGGTCGCGGTCAGCGTCGCTTCTGGCGCGATAGATGCCGTGCGTCAGCTCCACCGCGCTGACGGCCGAGAGCGCGATATCGGTTTCGCCGTGCGCCTCCCGCACCCGGCGGAGGATATCTTCCACGCCTTCGCCGCGCCGCTCGCTTTCAATCAGGATGCTGGTATCGAGGATCAGGCCCAAGGTGTCAGTCCCATGCCGACGTGTCGCGGGGCTTGCGGTTGCGGATGATCTCTTCCAGATCGGCGGCGAAGCTGGCGTCCATCACCGGCTTGTAGCCCAGCTCTTTGGTGCGCGCCTCGGCCAGCGCGATGGACTCGGAGATGGACCGGCGCGGCGGCTCCGCCGCGCGGAGAACCGCTGTCGGATGCGTGTCGCTCTCGATGACGACTTCGACGCCGGCCCGCACGCGGGCCATGAGGCCGGCGAAGTCGCGGGCGGCTTCTTCTTCCGAGATGTGGATCACCGGGTCGGCCATGGCGCGATTATACCGTCATCCTTTCTCCTGGTTCTCTTCTTCGGCTTCCAGAGCCAGGACTGCGAACAGCTCCTCCTTGCTGAGTTCGCTTGACGCGGCGTCCTCTTTCGCGAGCGATTCGGGTTTCTGTAGCTGTGCCGGGTGAGTCGCCGTGTGCACATGCTTCAACATGCGGATCGATACCTGGGTGTAAATCTGCGTGCTGGAAAGTTTCGCGTGCCCAAGCATCTGCTGGATGAAACGTATGTCGGCACCGTTTTCCAGCATCAGCGTGGCCATGGTGTGGCGGAACAGGTGACAGGCTCCCATCTTGCCGATCTTCGCTTGGGCGATGTAGCCGCGCGCCATGAAGGTCAGATGATCGCGACCGATGGGCACTCCGTCAGCCGATAGGAACAGCGTGGCGTCATCGGGTTCGAGTGCCAGCGTGGGCCGGGCTTCGCGGAGATATTTTTGTATCCAGGCCACGGCGCGGTCTCCGATTGGGATCACGCGATCTTTCTTGCCCTTGCCCTGGCGGATGGTGACGATGCCGCGCTCCAGGTCCAGATCGAACAGCTTCAGGTGGATCAGCTCCAGCCGTCGCATCCCGGTCGAGTAGAACGTTTCCAGGATGGCGCGATCGCGCAGTCCCAGCGGATCGTTGATATCAGGCTGGGCCAGCACCTGCTCGGCCTCGGCGATGGTTAGCACCGAGGGCAGCCGAAAGCCCAAGCGCGGTAGCTCGATTTCGCTGGCGGGATTGGCCAGCAGATAGTTCTGCTTCACCAGCCACTTGAACCAAACTCGCACGGGCGCAAGCCGCGAGTGCTGGCTATGGAAGCTGAGCGGCTCGCCGTTCTTCTTGCGATAGTGAAACAGATATCGCTGATAGCGCTCCAGCACAGGCCGCGTGATCTCGACCGGCTCTTGCAGTCCGCGCTCGACGCACCAGTTGAGGAAGAACCCGATGTGTACGCGGCGATTGCGCACCGTTGCTTCTGAGTGGTTGCGCACCTGGCTCCAGCGAAGATAGTCAGCGAGCATGGCCTCCAGCGGGTTCGTGGGAGCCGGTTGGGTTGTGCGCTTCCTGCGCCCGCGGCGGCTTTGGCGTGTCATTCGCTCACCCCCGCGGCGAGCACATGCGCGCCATTACTACGTGTCGGGGGTACGACTACGATGCGATTTTCTAGCTGCTCCCCGGAAGTGATTTCTTCGAGATTTTCGTAAAGATCGCGTTCTCGCCGCATAGAGACTGGGGTTTCTTCACTCCGCGCACCCGCCGCGCTCCCCCCATTTTGACCCCGCGATGAGGCCGCGAACTGGCTCCCAGACTCCGCGTTCTTTCTGTCGTAGTTGCAGGTCCTGAGCTTTTCGATTTCGATCAGACCGGGCAACTGCGGCTTGCCGGTCTCCTGTTGTCGATCGAACAGCAGCTCGTAAACGAAGCTCTGGCCGCGTCCGCCTCGATGCACCAGCAGATACTCCAGCTCTTCCAAGCGATGCAGATGCACGCGCAACTGCGTGTCGCCCCAGCCGGTGTACTGGCGCACATCGCGGCGGCTGAGGCGATATTCGGAGCGCTCGATCTTCTGCTCTTCGCAGATGCGGCTCACCATGTCATCGATCAACAGCAGCAAGCGCCGGGTCTGCGGGGGCAACTCGTCCAGCGAGCGCCCCAGGACCTCATGCGCAAGCTGGTTGGCCATGGCGATATCGTCCAGCGTGACCTCGATGTACTCCACCGGCTTGCCGCGAGAGCTGGTCGTCTTTCGTGGCCGCTGGTGCTGGTGGAGAAGCGCCAGGCTGCGAATCAGGGTCAGATACTTCATGTGATCCCGGCGGGTACGTGTCTGGCTGTCGAGGAAGGTCAGCTCGCGGGCGTAGGGGTTAGCCACGAAGATCGGCTTGAGCAGCCGCTGTGCATTGCGATGCAGCTTGAGGACCTCTTCGCGTTCATGCCGGGCGAGCAGGCCCTCCAGTGTTTGTGCTTCCCGCTGCTTGCGATGGATAGCCTGTGTTTGCTCGCGGTCCTCGTTCACCGTCAGCACCAGACAACGGTTCAACAGCTCTTCGTCCAAGTCGATTGCTGTCGTGGTGAGGAAGATCATCACCGGTCCTTCGACACGGTACTGATGCGTAATCAGCCGTCCCGTGGTAGCGTCTTTGCCAGTCGAGGCGATGGTGAGCACGCCTTCCGATTGCAGCAGCTTGAGCGCATAGGCGGCGCGCTGCGCTCCTTCTTCTTCCACGATGGCCAGTACTTTGTTCTTGAGATCGGACTCGCCCATGTAAAACAGCGACTGTCCGGTCATGGCTGAGTACTGCACTCGCTGCTCATCGGGCAGGAATGCCAGCACCGCTTCCATGAGCGAGCTTTTGCCAGCCGCTGAAGAGGATTGCACGATCACCGCCAAGGGCGACTCCAGGTGACGCGACACGGTGGCCACATAGCCCACCAGCTTGTTCGTCTCTTCGCCCACCACGCCACAGCGCTCGAAGTCGGCCACGATGCGCTGCAGCAGATGCGGATCGCGCAACAGCTCAAGCGCGGCCGATTTTTCCTCCGCTGTCATCTCTATGGCTTCTTCGCCGGGCTGCAGGGCCTGCTTGATCTGCCGATCTCGTAGCTCCTCCAGCTTCAGCCACACGCGGCCTAGGTCGCGATGGATGATCTCTTCTTTCACCCCTAGCTCTTCCGCTGTCTGCTTGATGAACACCGAGCGCTGCCGCGCCAGATTCAGGTCGAAGGTGTCACCGTGATAGCCAAACTCGCCGTGCAGGTTGCTGCCGGATACGAAGATGTTCACCCGCAGCAGTTCGTAACTCATGTTCTTGGCCAGGCCCCGGATGCGATAGCGGCGGTCGCCCTGCGTGATCGTGATCTCGTCGCCATTGATTTCGGTGGGCACTTCGACGACGGAAGCGGCAGGGGCGGCGGTCGGGGTTACGCTCTGCACGGCTGCTTCGCTGGGCTGCGGAACAGCAACATCGGCAGCTAAAGAAAGAACTGGCGCAGAGATTTTTTCCTTAGCTGCTGCTTCTGATTCTTCTTCTGTTGCTGCTGTTGGAGCTGGAACGGTGGAGGATTCGGCGGGGAGCGGCTCTGGCAGGATCGTCGTTTCGATGGCTGGCGGCGCGAGTAGTTTTTCGACGCTCGGCGCTGCCGGCGTCGGCTCGATCACCGCCATGCTGGGCCGCGTACCTTTGCCCAGCCATTCAGCTTTGTTGAGCATCACCCCCAGGCTCTTCGGCGCAGGCGTTACTTTCAGCGCGTATTCGTTGGCGTCCATGCTTTTGGGGAACAGCACCCGGAAACACTCGATGCCCATCGCCATCAGTTCTTCAGCGTGCTGGACGGCAGCACGGTCGCCCGCGTCGTCGCGGTCATAGGCGATGTAGATTCGCCGGGTGCCGTGCTTTTGGAATGCAGACTTGATCTGTTCGGTGAAGCCGTTCACGCCGTAGCTGGTGGTCACATTGCGAAAGCCTGCACCCCAGAAGCTCAGGGCATCGATCAGCGCTTCGCACAGGATGATCTCTTTCGAAGCGATCAGCGCTGCTTCGTTCCACACCCCGTTATGCGGCCCTGGCAGATACAGGTGGTCGGGTGTTCCCGCCCGCAGATTAGGCGTGATCTTGCGTCCATACATCTGCCGGACTCGGCCCTGCTGATCGATGATGGGGATCACGATGGAACCGCGAAAGTGCTCGTGCCCGCTGGTTTCACGGAAAATCCCCAGCTTCTCCAATCGCCCGCGCAGGTCGGCCCCCAGCTTGCGGTTTTTCTGCGGCACCAGATAGCCCAGTGAACGATCGGAGTAACCCAAACGAAAGCGTTCGAACATCTCGGTATTCAGCAGCCCACGCTTGGCCAGGTACTGCTGCGCCTCCGGCGATTCCTTGAGCTTCGTATGGTAGAACTCCACCACGCGATGCAACAGCTTGTTGTCATCCGCTGTCGCTTCGAACAGAGGCGGTAGCTTAGGCACGGTGGAGAGTTTCGGCGGCGGTTGCTCCGGGCTGACGGCGGAAGGAAGGTAATCGCGTTTTAACAGCTCGACTGCATGGGTAAAGCTGACCCCTTCGGCCCGCATCACCCACAGCAGAACATCGCCGCCTTCGTTGCACGCGCCCTTGCAATGCCAGACATTCTTCACCGGATCGATATTCAGGCTGGGATGGGTGTCTTTATGGAAGGGACAGAGGCCGATCAGTTCTTTGCCTGCGCGGTGCAGCTTGATCCCTCGCGTCTCGGCCAGCCGTTGAATCGATACCTCTCGTTTCAGCCGCTCCTTCAGCTCGGGCGGAACATTTGGCATCGGCTCGCCTCCTTCCGTTTTCAGGGTTTCTACCAAAACCTTGTCAAGCGTAAAATCGTAAAAAATACGCCATTTCAACTTGATCGAAAAATACGTTAAAATCCGGTATTCGTCAAGAGGGAGCATCCGCGATATGCAAACCTACCCTTACACTCTCGCCATCATGGTTCGAAAAAACACATCGGATTCCGCTCGGGCATCGGTAACAGAGACTCCAGGCGAACGCCTGGCGCGTTTACGGAAGGAACGCGGCTGGACTCAGGTCGAGTTGGCCGAACGTGTCGGCATTACCCAGACCCTGCTTTCCGATTATGAGCGAGGCAGGCTCCGCTTGAACGCAGAGATGATCGTGCGCTTTGCTAATGCGCTGGAAACCACTACCGACGAACTGCTGCAACCGAACGGTGCCCGCTCTCCGCTTCGCCGGAAACCCAGCCTGCGGGTGCAGCGTCGCATGGAGAAGATTGAGAAGCTGCCGCCCCATCAGCAGAACTATCTGTTGAAGACTATCGATGGATTTCTAAAGGGAGTTGCTGGCTAACTTCCCCTCCCATTTTTTCTTTCATTTTTTCCATAGCTGGAAGCCAACAGGAGCGCAGAAGGGGGGCGAGTCAAGGCCGCGCGTTCTGTGCGCGTTCATCGGAGCGAAGCGCAGAGCCTTGACTGGCCTCCCGCGCTCCGTACACTCTCGGCGGAAAAAATGAGAGATTTACTCCCTGCTACACGCCCATGCCTTGCGCCTGACCTTGCGATTGCGCCGGTTGCTGCATTTGGGCCTGGGCAGGCTCGATCTTTTGCGCCGTGTCTTCTCCCGGCTGGATCGCCGTGCGATGTGAAACGTCCCGGCTCAGCTGGTAAGGAAGATCAGTTTTATCGTTGGTGTAAATGCGCGCATCATGGCGTCCGCGCGAGATCGAAACGTAAGCCGTGCGGCTGTTCACCTGTTGCTGGCCGCGTTCGGTGTCGATGTGAATCAACACGCGGTCGGCAGTCTGTCCCTGGCTGCTGTGGCTGGTCAGCGCGTACCCGTAATCCAGATGCGGATGCTGGCGGATGTTGAACTCGACCTCGCGCCCTGAGTCCATGCGGATTCGCACGTCGCCGGCGTCGTTGATTTTCTCGATGGTGCCCAGCTCGCGATTGGCAACCCGCAGCTCTTTGGTTGGCGCAGTGAACTGCACCCGCTCGCCCTCACTGATAGCGCGCTCGTTCTCCCGGTAGATGGCCACACCTTGCAAGCGGCGCGGATCATAGCTCTGTTGCTCACCGCTAGCGCGTTCGATGGTGATCAGATTTTGTTTCGTGTCCACGCGCTCGACGCGCGCATATTCACCTGGCTCGATGCCTAGTCTCGCGCTGCCTTTGGCGTAGCGCACCACATCGCCTTCGTCATATTGCCCGGCCCAGGCGCGATCTGCGCCCGTCAGCTCCTGCCGCGCTTGCAGCACTTTCACCGCGTGCTCTTCCGTTCCCACCACACCGCGCTCCTGTAGCTCACGATGGGTCAGAGTATTGATCTCGCGGCGCGAGTCGTTGTCGGGCGAGACGATCAGCGTTCCCTCCGGGCGCGCCGCATACTCACGCGCCATCTCGCGCAAGCGATCGTGCCGGTCAACGATCTCATGCACCCGCCCTTGCCGGTCCAGGTTGTGGATCGCTTCTTTCACTTCGCCGCGCGCCAACTGCTCCACGGCTTCCCGCAACGCCGGGTCCTGCTGCCGCACGATCTCATCCAGGCGTGCGGTTTGCATTCCCGCTTCTTGTAGCTGCTGATAGGGACGCCCCGCTTCGACTGCCTGATGCTGGCGCACGTCGCCCACCAGCAGCACCCGGTCATGCTCGCCTAATCGGTTAAGAAACTCATTCATTTGCTTGCTCGATGCCAGGCTGGACTCGTCGAGAACATAGAGCCGTTTCTGTCCATCGCTAGGCTCATCGCTGCGCGCCAGATACCGCTGCAGCGTGCCTGATTCGATGCCCGCTTCTGCCAGCTTCTGGGCCGCGCGCGATGTGGGCGCGAATCCTTCTACGCGATAGTATTCCCGCTCGGCGGCTTCCCGGACGGCAGCTAAAGAAGTAGTTTTGCCCGCGCCTGCCACGCCTTCTAAACCTGTAACCTGGTCGCGGCTGGAAAGGATCTGCTCCACAGCCGCACGTTGGCCAACGCTCAGATGCGGATGCTCCCGCTCGATCTCCCGCCGTGTTTCGAAGCTGGCCAGCGCCTCATGTTGATTTTGTCCGGCGCGCATTCGCTGGATGGTCTCGCGTTCGTATTGCAACATCTCGCCGGTGGTGAAGGCCCGCCCTGGCCCGCGTTTGGTGACCTCGATCAGCTCGCCCGACTCCACGCGCTTTTCAAACTGTGCCTTCACCTCGGCGAACGTGGCCTCGCCCATCGAACGCTTCAAGGCATCGCGCATCAGCTCGCGCTCATCGGCTACGGCTTCACGCTCGATGTTGCGCTCGCGCGAGTAGCTCAGTGCCGAATCGATGTGCGTGAGCTTTTTCTCTGCGTCCTGCTCCTGCTGCGGCCCGCGCTCCTGCGCCGCGCGTATCACCTGCTGTGGCTGCTGGCCGAAGGCTTCCGCCATCTCCTGATGCCTGGCCCGCATTTCTTCGTGTGACAGCGACGGCAGTTTGTCCTCGCGTGTCTGGTGCGCGGCGATCTGCGCCGCCGCCGCTCCGCGCAAGCCCTGCTCCTCCAGGTGCTCCCGGATTTGCTGGCTGCGCGGACTCGATGCCTCCAGGTATTCCCGCGTGTAACCCTTGATCTCTGGCTGCCCGCTCCTGCCGTGCTCGATCTCGTAGCTCATCTCCTTCAGCCGCACCGCCAGCTCCGAGCGATACACCGCCGTCGCATACTGCTGTGTGCGATACAGCTCGTGCGGTTGCAGAGCGCGGGTTTCACCATCCTGGGTTTCGGTGAGATTGAAGAACACAACATGCGTGTGCAGCTGCGGCGCCGCGTAGCCATCGACCGGCCGGCTGGAATCATGCTCGAACTTCGCGGCTACCCATTTGCCCGTAGTCTCTGGCGGATGGTTGCCGCCGATCCGCGCCTCCACATAACGCTCCATCTGATTCAGCGCCACCCGCACGCTTTCGCGATGGGCTTGGCTCACCCGCTCGTCTCCGCCAACCAGTGCGGTCAGCGATACGCTCTTCGGTGCCGAGAACGTTGCATCCCAACCCGCGCGGTGCTCCATCGAACGCACCTGCTCGCCCCGTTCGTTGGTGTATTCGCGCGGCGTCTGATGCCGCACCAACTGCTCGCCGGTGAGCGGATGCTGGCCTTCGCTCAAGCGCCGGAAGTGCTCTTCCTGAACCTCACCCTGGAGGCTCCATTGTTGTGCTAATTGGCCGTGCCACTCGCCGTGTATGCGCTCGCCCTCGCTGTAGTAGTTTTCCCGCGCATTGGCGAACTGCTCTTTGTGGTATGCCTGCGCCTGGCTGGAACTCAGAGGCTTGGAGATGGTCAGCATGATTTACCCTGCTATTCGAAGAACGGCTGCTGCTCGTTGGAATTGGAATTGGCCGCCGCCGCTTTTGTCTTTTCCGCCATTGGCTCGATCTCGCGCGGACGTTGCTCGTATGCCGGCACACTGCTCGTAGGCGCAGTGGTCCCCAGAGTGCTTTTTTCCTTTAGCTGCTGCGGTTTTGTCCCTCGCTCGATGAACGCCGCCTCTCGCTTCGGCAGCTCGATATAAGGGAAGCTGAACGGCACCACCAGATTGTCCACCTTCACGAGCGCGTGCAGGCGCGGCAGCCCCTGGATTTCCGAGGGCAGCACCAGCGGCTCCACGCGCCGCTCCGTGTGCTGGCTCCGCGATCTGCCGCCGCGTGGGAACTGTCCCACATTCAGCGTCTCTTTGAAGCGCTCCATCTCCACCTCGCCGATGGTGTCGGAGATCCACTTCGCCGCGCGCGGCTCGCTGGTATGTAAAAAGACTTTGGTCGCAGGCTGCGAGAGCATGGCTTCGGCCTCATGCCCGTAGCGCACCTCTAACTGACTGCGGCCCTGAAAGCCGATCACCACCGGGTTGTTGGATTTGCGATTCTCCGTCAACGCCGTGTGCAACTGCGGCAGCCGTTGCAAGCTGGCCAGCTCGTCCAGCACGAACCACGCCCGCCGCGTCGCGGGATCGCCCTGGTTCATCAACCGCAGCACCAGCGTGTCCAGCCACAGGCTGGTCAGCGGCAACAGCCGCTCGCGGAAGCGCGGAATGGAAGTCAGAAACAGCCAGCCGCTCCGCTGCTTGGACCATTCCTCGGTTGTCCAGCGCTGTTTGGTCTCGCTCTCCTTGGGCAGCAGCTTCAGGCTGTCGGCTACCATGTTAAGCGCGCCCAGCACCCCGCCGCGCTGCGGGCCTGCGCCGCGATAGAGGAACGTCGCCAGCTCCGTGCCTTCCAGCTTGCGGTCTAGCTGGTCCTCGTGGCTCATCCACCACACCAGCTCTTCCGGCGTCGGCTTCAGCGTCAGCAAGTGGGCGAAGATTTTTCGCGGGCCTTCCACGAAGAACGTGTTTTCCCTCGGCTTGTCGGGAAACAGGGACGTGGCCAGAGTCAGCGCCTCCGCCTCGTGCATCACCTCAGCGCTCGGTGACCAGAAGGGACAGCGCGCGTCCAGGGGATTCAGCACCAGATCGCCCCGCGCGGGCTGGTAAAACTGCGGCGTGTATTCCAGCGCCGGATCGTACACGATGGCCGTCTCGCCCCGTTCGGCGATTTGCATCAACACCTGACGCAACAGCGCGCTTTTGCCCGTGCCGCTGTCGCCCATAATCATCATGTGGCTACTCTCGAAGCCGCGCGGGATCGAGAGCATTTGTTTTCGCTCGCTGGTCACGAAGCCGATGCCGTCCGCCCGGCTCCAGCGATTGAACTCCTTCACCGTGACCATCTGCGGACCTTTCAGCCTGCGTCCGTGCTCCAGCATGTGCAGTCGCGCGCGATCGCGCGGGATGGCCAGCACCAGCCCTAGCACGAACACCCCCACCGCACTCATCCACGCAGGTCGTATCAGATCGTCGGGCGACTGATGGTCGTAAATCCACTCCGCCAGCATCTCGTGCATCTGCTGGCTCGTGTAGCGCACCGTGTCCACCACCAGCTCGACCGCTCCGGCTTGCCGCGCCTGCGCCGAAAGCACGAACGGGATCAGTTGCCGCCCTACAGTTCGCGTGGGCACCACGTCGGCATCGATGGCCATGCGCTGCTGCCCGTGCCGGTCCACCTTCGCAAGCAGGCGATAGTGGCCCGGCGGATCGCTGGCCCGCGTCGGGAAGATTTCCGTGTTCAGGTATTGACCCCAGTACCAGCGCTGCAACGGCGTCCACATCACCCCGTTCTGGATGGTGAAGATGCCGATGCCCGCCACGACAGCGATCACCAGCACTCCCAGACTCGATACCGGCCACCTCGTCGGCCGGCCTCGGCCCTGATATTCCGCGCGACCCAACCTCATCCCTTCACCCCACTGCCTGCCGCCTGCTCTAGCCGCGCCTGCGCCTTCTTCAGTTTGTCGGCATCGGCCCGCTCGATCAGCCGTTGCATCTCCTCTGCCGTCAGCCGCTCGCCGTTGGCTTGCTTATAGAGCACGTTCAGCAGGATCGTGCGCAACGCCACCAGCTCGGCCATCAGCGCCTGATCGCTTCCGGTCGGCTCGGCGGATTTCGTCGCGTGTCCGTTCCCGCTGGCCAGCAGCACCGTGCGGCACCACTCGCTCACGGTCAGGCCGCGCTCGCGCGCAGCGGCCTCCAGCTGCGCGTACTCCGGCTCGCTCAGTTTCGTGCCCACTGTTTTTGTGCGAAGGGGCGGCTTCACCATCGATCACCGCCAAAGGAGGAAACCACGATTACAGACCACAACCAGGGAAGGAACTGCACCAGGGGAACTACCTCACTGCTGGAACCAAGTTCCTCCTATGGTGAGCTATTCGGCGAAAGGAATCAACAGGTTTACGGCGGTTAACTTTGGCGGCGGCCAGACAGCAGCCGGATTAGCGGGATTTCGTTTAGCAGGCTCTCGTTTCAACAGGTTCACCCACAGCAACCGCAGGTTGCTGCACAGCTCCCAAGTTGGGGTGTCGTGTCTCTCACCCTCACACCCGACGCCGTAGGCGGCGCAGGGTTTGACCTTCCCCGACACCGGCACAGTAACCCCACGAAACGCCACACCGTCGGGTCAGGATCAGCGGGCTGGAAATCCCGGAATTGGGAACGGAATCGGCACCCGGCCAGTTGGGACTGGGCCGCAATCCGTTATCCCGGACGCCTTAACTGCCGCAGTTCATTTTCCTAGAACCTTCGAGAAACCGATGAGCGCCGTTGTGAGGACAAACAGGGCTATGCCGAGACCCGTGTTCTCAAGGTAGGCAGCTTCAGTGAGGGCCGT
>Ga0182030_10022716_pt1 | contig 11656 bp, 15 predicted proteins | sample 812S3MmetaG_FD_121299 | JGI IMG/M metagenome (GOLD analysis project Ga0182030, IMG submission 121299) | Permafrost microbial communities from Stordalen Mire, Sweden - 812S3M metaG (Illumina Assembly) | ecosystem: Environmental > Terrestrial > Soil > Wetlands > Permafrost | place: Sweden... | reverse complement strand
CTGGCGGGCTTGATCCGCGAATGGTCAGGCTCGGAATTGAACGTCGAGGGAAAACCGTTTCCTGAGTTCATTGACCTGGTGCGCCAAACCAGGCCGACGCAATGCACTTTGGTACCGGACGCGCAGGGCGCGTTAACTTCCGATCACGGTTGGGATCTCACGGCAGAGGGTGAGCGGTTGCGGCCATTGATCCGCGAGCTTCAGGAGTTGGGGATCCGGGTGAGTCTGTTCATGGAAGCAGACGCCGCGCAGATCGAACTGGCGAGATCCATCGGCGCCGATCGGATCGAGCTTTACACGGAGCCCTATGCCTGCGCCCGCGGCACCTCTGCGGAATCCACAGAACTCCAGCTTTTCGCTCGTGCAGCGGAGCATGCCCACAAGTTGGGATTGGGCGTCAATGCTGGACATGACCTCAGCTTGGGGAATCTCGGCGGATTCTGCGCCGCTGTGCCGCAACTGCTGGAGGTATCCATAGGCCATGCGCTGATTGCGTATTCTCTTGAATCAGGTCTTCGGAATGCCGTGAGTGCGTACCTGGACGTCCTGGCGAGGCAGCGGGAGCCTGGTCCGTCAGTAATACTGTAAGTGCCATGGAATACTTCGTTCGCAAATTTCAGGCCGGGGATTGGTCCAGTGTCTGGCACATCCTGCGGGCCACATTTGCCGCGGGAGATACCTATACCTTTGCGCCGGACATCTCGGAAGAGGAGGCGAGGAAAACCTGGGTGGAAGAGCCACTGGCGACTTATGTGGCCTGCTTCGGCGAAGGAAACATAGTCGGGACCTACAAGCTGCAGTCCAATCAACCCGGATTGGGATCGCATGTCTGCAACTGCAGCTACGTGGTCTCCCCCGCCGCCCGGGGCAAGGGGATTGCCTCGATGATGTGCGAGCATTCCCAGGCGGAAGCCATTCGCCTCGAGTTCCGCGCCATGCAGTTCAACATGGTTGTAGTGACCAATCTGGCGGCCGTACATCTTTGGAAGAAGCACGGATTCCAGATCGTCGGTACGCTTCCCAAGGCATTCCGCCACCGGCGACTCGGGTATGTCGACGCCCATGTGATGTTCAAGAGATTGACGAATGGCAGCGACGTCTGACGCACCGACGCGTTCTCCCTGGCTCGATATACCGCTGGCGGACTATGAAGGCCACATGTCCGTGCCGGGGGTCGGACAAGCCGAAATGCTCGCCTCACAGTTTGCTGAGCTCCTGGAGAAGTGGTCGCCCGCGTCCGCCGCGGTCATTGGCTGCGCGGGCGGTAATGGCTTTGATCGACTCCGTGTCGAGGTCACCGAGCGAGTCGAAATCTCAAGTCCATCTGTCGCCAGCCGCCTTGGCGGCCGATGCCAATAAAGCGGGCTTCAAGCTTTTGTCGTCGCGTCTGCTTCGCCTGTCCTCCGGTAAGGGGTTTGCTGTTCAGGCGTTTCAGTTCGAGTCGGACTTCACAGTTCAGTCGCTGTGATGTCCTCGGAGTCTATCCCAGGAGTAAATGCCCGGTCGACGATGACTTCGAATCGCTTCACCTCATCATCTGTCATCCATGAGAATTGAGAACCGCGCTTGGTGGCGGATAGCTTGCCGCCATTCTGGCGCACGACTCGAATGAATAGGTCGAGGCTGTGGGGTGGCCAATCTGCGATGGAAGTAAGTACGTGTTGTGCTCGGTCGAAACTCAGCAGGTACGAGATTGCATCGTCCAGATCGTGCTCGACCGTGCGTTCCAGCGCGTCGTAGAGGAAACTCGCCTGGTCAGTGGCGTCGAAGTAGCGGAAGTACACCGCGTCGTTGCCTTTGGCGGGCGCGCTCGGCACGTCAGGGTTGTAGCTCGAAAGTGCATTTACTTTGCGCGAGAACGATTCCAGCGCCTCTTTGTAGCGCTCAATGTTCGCAAGGATCACGGCCGACACGGGCAGGATTATACCCTTTGGGGTAAATCCCGCGGTCGAGAGCTGTTCGTGGATAAGATAACGATGCAATCGGCCATATAACCACTGGGTCGATCGCGCCAGGCGAGTTGCGAATGCGTTCCGACATCGCGACCAGGCCTTCCATCAGAGGGCGCACGTCCTCGGGTCTGGGCGGCACAAAATCAACCTTCTTGCGGTACCTGTGGTCGGTACCGACCCAGTTTTGTTCAAGCCGATAGGAGGCCTCCATCCAGCGCGGATCGACGACTGCATTTTGGAGTTGTACAAACCGATCCTCTGATAGCGGCGTTCCTGTCTCCGCTTCCTTGAGCAAATCGGCAAAGCGTTGGGCTCTTGAGGCCGTCGGCTTCACATGTTCGACCTCAAACGAGGAGTGCGTTTCTTTGAGGTAAAGGTACATTGCGGCCCGCTTCACTAGCTGTGGATCGTACTTCGCAAGTGTTGCGGCCGTGTACGCCTGCAGCCCCTTGTTGATCATGCCCTCCAAATAAGGCGTCTTGCGCACCAAGGGACAGTAGGCCGGTGTGCCCGGTAGGTTGTCGATAATCCTGTACTTCTCGATCCGCAGGCTGGCATCGGGTGCGAGCCCGAATTGCAGCCTAGCGTCGAGCAAGGGCTCGTAGCTGCGCTTACGGATGGCTAGCGGAGTGTCGGTGGTGACAGGAAGCTCCTGCCCCATGAGCCACTCGAAGAGGTACGCCAAGCGGCGGATGAGTGGGGCACTGGGTCGGGCGCGGAGAGCTTCCTCGATCTCACCGCCGCCTGTGCGCTCGAACAGCAGCCGAAGCACCTCGAGGTTGATTCCCTCGTACCGAAGGGCAAAACGCAGATGGCCGAGCGCGGTAGGATCGGGCTCGTAGACCTTGGGAAATTCCTCGATCTGCTCACCGCCACGGTCTCGCTGAAGTCGGGATGACGCCGCGTCCGAAATCAGCCGGGCGACGGGTAACGGGAGCGCGGGCAGCGCATGCCGATCGATTAGATAGCCGTAGCCGACAGGTCTCATGACAGTCCCTTAGAATCGCGCGCAAGGCTTTAGAACGTCGCATTCAAGTTCCACCCCGTGCAAACCGTCATTGCCCATACGCTCGAACCCAACGCCATCGCCGCGGGCGTACTGCAGCGTTGCGGGTTTGTACGCGTGGGTCCGGGTGCGGAGCCTGGCACGATTCGCCACGAGCGGGGCCGGGACTTTAGTCGGGAATACATCACAGGCGCTCGGTGATCAGCCGGTCTGCATGCGCGAGCTGCGTCGCGCTCAATGGTGAAGGCGCTCCGACAGCGTTCTTATCCCAGCCGGCATCGTCATCCAGGACATCCAGTATCTGCTGCTGCACGGCCCCGCGCCTGAGTGCCTCGGAATACGAAATCTCGGGGTGAAACATCACCATGGCGTATCGGGGAATGAAACGCTCCGGATACAGGCGTTCCAGCTGCAGCGCCCAGGCCTTCTGTCGCAGGAAACGTTCATCCAGCACCGCTGAGCGCATCTCGGCGTAGTTCTCCAGCGCCATCTGTGCGATGGCGTCGGCGTCGCGACGACGGGCTTCATAAAATCTGGCAAAAATTGCCGGCCAGTCAGGGGCAGCACCACCGTCGTGTTCCAGCATCGAGTCCAGAACTGCGCAATCCTCGAACGCGGCGTTCATGCCCTGGCCGTGGAAGGGCACGATGGCATGCGCGGCATCCCCGAGCAGCAGCACCGGGCCACGGGCCCACGGCTCAGTACGGATGGTGCCCAGATGGCCCTGCGGGTGCGCGCGAAACTGTGCGGCCAGATCGGGAATGAGCGCGGCGGCACTGGCGAACTCGCGTCGGAAAAAATCCTGCACGGCAGAGTCACTGCGCAGCGTATTGAATCCAGGATCGCCGGACTGCGGCAGAAACAATGTGGCCGTGAAGCTGCGGTCCGGGTTGGGCAGGGCAATCAGCATGTAGCCGTGGCGTGGCCAGACATGCAGCGCATTCGGGTCCAGAGCGTAGCCACCGTCCCGCGGCGGGATGTGCAGCTCTTTGTAGTCGTGCTCGAGCGGCAGTTCGGTGACGACAAGCTGGCCGGCGCGGGCAAGGCTTGCGCGAATGGCCGAGCCCGCCCCGTCGGTGCCGATGGTGACCGCGTCGGTGAACACGCGCAGCGCGCCCGTGCGATTGTCCTGGACAGTCAGACTGCCGCGCGCCGGGTCAGCTTCAGCGCAGGTGGCATCGAACCGCAGCTGCACGCGCGGATACTGCGCCGCCGCCTCGATCAGCACGCGGTTCAGCGCCGCCCGACCGACTGAGTAGATGACTTCGCTGTCGCGCTGGCCGTAGGCCAGGAGGCGCGGCGGCGCCGCGGCATGCGGTTCATGGATCATGCGGCCGCGCATCGGCAGCATCACCGGTCGGATCTGCTCCATGAGGCCGGCATGGTCCAAGGCACGGATGCCGCGAGCCGCCAGCGCGAGGTTGATGGAACGCCCCGTATCGGCCGCATGATCGCGCGGATCCGGACGGCGCTCGAAGAGGCGCACGGCGACGCCACGGCGCGCGAGCAGGACTGCCAGCAATGCACCAGCGAGGCCGCCCCCGGCGATGTTCACGGTTTGCGCAGGCATCTATCCGACGGCCTTCAGCGCCGTCTCCAGTGCCGTCGCAAACCGGAACACATCTTCAAAACTGTTGTACAGCGGAACGGGTGCGGCGCGGATGACATCCGGCTCGCGCCAGTCGCACACCATGCCATCCCGTTGCAGAAGTTCGAAGACGGCGCGACCGTGGGCGGCATCGCGCCCCATCCGCAAAGATAGCTGGCAGCCCCGCGACTGGGCCTCCTCGGGCGTCAGGATTTCGACGGGAAGCGATGCGAGCAGGAATGCCAGGTAACCGGTCAACGCCACCGACTTCGCCCGCAGGTGGGCAAACCCCGCCTGCGCGAACAGTTCAAGCGAGGCCAGCAACGGCGCCGCGGACAGGATCGAAGGGTTGCTGATCTGCCAGCCGTCAGCGCCTGCGGCGGGATTGAACGAAGGTCCCATCGCAAATCGTGTGGCCGGATCGTGTCCCCACCAGCCGGCCAGGCGCGGCAATGTGCTCGAACGCGCGTGCCGCTCGTGCACGAAGCAGCCACCGATCGCGCCCGGCCCGGCGTTCAGGTATTTGTAACTGCACCAGACGGCGAAGTCGGCGCCACTGTCGTGCAGATGCAGACTGACATTGCCGATCGAGTGGGCCAGGTCAAAGCCCACGACGCAGCCGGCCTTGTGCGCCGCCGCCGCGATGCGCGGCAGGTCGAACACCTGGCCGCTCAGGTACTGCGTGCCGGGCCACACCACCAGGGCGATCTCCGAGCCGCGCTGCTGCAGGAAATACTCGATCTGCTCGGTCGTGATCTGCGAGCTGCCGCTCACCGGCGTCAGCTCCAGCAGCTCCTCATGAGGATCCAGGCCGTGCCAGCTGATCTGTGAGGCAAGCGCGTGACGGTCCGACGGAAAGGCATTGGCCTCGATCAGGATCCGGGTACGGGACTGCTGCGGCCGATAGAAACTGGCCAACATCAGATGCAGGTTGACCGTCAGGGAGTTCATCGCCACGACTTCTCCCGGCAGCGCACCGGTGAGATCGGCGAGACCCTGAGTCAGGAACTCGTGGTACGGGATCCACGGCCGACGCGCCGACTCATGGCCGCGGACCCCCATTGCGGCCCAGTCATCGAGTTCCTCAGTGATGCGCTCCCGGACCGCCAGCGGTTGCAGGCCCAGCGAGTGACCGCACAGATACACCAGCGGCTTGCCGTCCTCAGCCTGCGGATGCGCAAACTGGCCGCGAAAGCGCGCGAGGCCGTCGGCGGCGTCGCGGGCTCTGGCGTAGGCCAGCGTTCGTTCGAAACTCATGCGCTTGGCTTACGCAGAAGGGCGGGTCTGCACGGTGCCGCAGTTGCTGCAGGTATACAGACGCGGGTTGCCGAAGAAGCGGTCGAAGACCGGCGGAAACTGCGTCTCGATATTGGTGAGTTCGAAGAATTCTTCGTATAACTTCGTCCCGCAGTTCTCGCAGTACCACTGCAGGCCGTCCTGCTCGCCCGGGCGGCGATCGCGTTCGATCACGAGCCCCACGGTATTGGCGCTGCGGCGCGGGGAGTGCGGGACTCCGGCGGGCAGCAGGAACAGCTCCCCCTCGCGGATCGGGACATCGACGACGCTGCCGTCCTGCACGGTCTTCAACAGCAGGTCGCCCTCGACCTGGTAGAAGAATTCCTCGCCCGGGTCCACGTGGTAGTCCTTGCGCGAATTTGGACCGCCCACGGCCATGACAATGAACTGGCTGTCGCGGAAAATGCGCCGGTTGCCCACCGGGGGCTTGAGCAAATGGCGGTTTTCGTCGATCCAGCGCTGCAGATTCAGGGGACTGGGGACTGACATACGTATTCGGCTCCTTGCCCCCATTGTAAGCCGGAAGCATTCAGGTGCGACTGCAGGTAGGCTTATAGACATGAACTCCAGAAACGCCCTTGCCGCACTGACGGTCGGCCTCCTTGCCGCCGGGATTCTCGGGCTGGCCGGTTGCGCTTCCGTGTCCGCTCATCTGCCCTGGAGCCATAAGGCGCCACCGCCTCCCGAGGTCTCCACGGCGCTGACCCTCGCGACGCCTGAAGGCACCGCCGTAACCTGGCCGCAGTTCTGGCAGCGCAACGATGTGGTGCTGGACATGTCCGGCGTCGCCGGCACCGGTTCCGCCGTCGTCGCGCCGCGCGCCGGTCTGGCGTGGCCGGTGCGCGTGGCTTTGCGCGTTACCCCAGGGACCATCGGGGCCATCGATGTGCGCGGTGCGCAACGCTGGATGGTGCCGGTTCCGGCCGCCGGCGCTGCGACCGTGGACCTTGAGTTGCCTCCCGGCGTCTACCAGTCCACCTCCCGCCAGATCACCGTGAACTGGGGTCCTGCGGCCGGACCTCCTGCGCCATGACCGACCCCCACAAGGATGCTGTCCTGGCCCGCCGGCTGCTGGGCATGCTCGACCTGACGACGCTCAACGCTACCGATGACGCCGAGGTGATCCGCAAACTGGCGGTGAACGCGGCGACTGCCGTCGGCCACGTGGCGGCGCTGTGCACCTGGTCGCGTCTGATCGCCGCTGCCCTCGCGAGCCTCAAGGGCACGGGAGTGCCCGTCGCGGTGGTCGCCAATTTCCCGGCCGGGGAGCCTGATATACAGGCCGCCGCGGCGCAGACCGCGCAGGCTGTGGCGGCGGGGGCTGCCGAGGTCGATGTGGTGTTCCCCTGGCGAGCCTATCTCGCCGGCGACCAGACAACGCCGCTGGCGTTGGTACGCGCCTGTCGCGAGGCCTGCGGCGAAGGGGCGCATCTCAAGGTGATCCTGGAAACCGGCCAGCTTGCTACGGCGGTGCGTATCCGCGAGGCATCCGATATCGCGATTGCCGGCGGGGCGCAGTTCCTGAAGACTTCGACCGGCAAGACGCAGCCCGGTGCGACGCTGCTGGCCGCCGAAGTGATGCTGGATGCCATCGCGCACGCCCAGGCGCGCGGTGTCCGGGTCGGATTCAAGGCCTCCGGCGGCGTTCGCACCATGGCGGACGCGACCGGTTACCTGGCATTGTACGAGCGCCGCTTCGGTGCCGGCAGTGCGGGGCCCGCGGTATTTCGTATCGGCGCATCGCAGCTGGTGCATGAACTGTTAGACGTTGCCAAGGAGTTCGCGTGATGTACCGAGACAGTTTGTGGGGCGTCCTGGTCCTGATCGCCGACGTCTGGGCGATTGTGAACATCATTCAAAGCTCGGCGGATACGACGAAGAAGGTCGTGTGGACGGTGATCGTGATCCTGCTGCCGGTGCTCGGCTTCATCCTGTGGTTCTTCCTCGGGCCAAGAACCGGGCGCAGTTAAGGCTCGCCGGGTTCCTGGTAGCCCGCGCAGGGCACGCTGATGGGCCGGATCGGCTGATCCAGGTTCACCGCAGTCAGCGAGCCACCCCACACGCAGCCGGTGTCCAAGCCGATCACGCCGTGGGCATTCACATAGCCCAGCGTGGACCAATGGCCAAAGACGATGCGCGTGTCGCGACTGGCGCGACCGGGAACTTCGAACCAGGGCAGCAATCCCGCACCGGGCCGCGGCGGCCCCTTCGCCTTGAGCGCGACCCGGCCTTCGGCCGTGCACACCCTCAGCCTGGTTAACGTATTCACGATGAACCGCAGCCGGTCCGCGCCGCGCAGATCCTCGGCCCAGAGGTCCGGCTTGTCGCCGTACATGTGCGCGAAGAAGTCTTCCGGGTCGGCCTGGAGCGCAGTCTGTACCTCCTGCGACAGGGCCACGGCCCGCGACGCGGTCCACTGCGGCACGAGACCTGCGTGCACCAGCAGTTCACCGTGCGTCGCATCCTGGTAGGCGAGCGGGCGACCCAGCAGCCACTGCAGCAGAGCGACCCGATCAGGCGCACGCAGGATCTCGCTCAGCGTATCGCCGGGTTTGTCCTTGAGATCGGCGCCGTAGCCTCGCGCGAGCAAGTGCAGGTCGTGATTGCCCAGCACCACTACGGTGTTATCACCCAGGGCGCGGACCAGCCGCAGACAATCCAGGGATTCGGGTCCCCGATTGACCAGGTCGCCCACGAACCACAGCTGGTCCCGGTCCGCCGAAAACTTCAGTCGCGCGAGCAGCGCGCGCAGCTCGGTGGCACAGCCCTGGAGATCCCCGATGGCAAAGCGCGCCATGGGTGCGGTCGTTACTGCAGCACGCCGGGCATGGCAAGGCGGAACGGCGCGATCGGCGCATCAAACGCCTGGCCATCATCGGCAATCATCTGGTAGCTGCCCTGCATGACGCCGACGGGGGTTTCGATGATGGCCGCGCTGGAATAGCGGAAGCCCTGTCCGGGTTTCAGATGCGGCTGTTCGCCGACGACACCGTCGCCGCGCACTTCCTGAACCTTGCCGTTCGCGTCGGTGATCAGCCAGTGCCGCCGCATCAGTCGAGCAGCCAAGTCGCCATCATTGCGGATGGTGATGGTGTATGAGAATACGAACCGCGGCTCATCCGGGTCGGACTGTTCGGCCAGATAGCTGGTCCGAACGTCTACCGCGATCCTGTGGGCGCCTTCCTGCATCAGTACCTTGACTCGCTGTCAGACCGCCTGGTCACCGATGACGCGGACGGCGAGCACATCGCACGGGGCCGCGTGCAACACGGTGTCTTCGGTGAGGTTCACAAAAATGGACAAGCCGTGACGCTCGCGGGCGCCCAGCAGAATCAGATCGGAATTCATCGCCCGCGCCACGCGGATAATCTCGGCCTTGACGCTGCCGACTTCCACCCGCTGGTGATCGGCGTCGACGCCGATATCGGCGCACAGTGCGACCAGGCGCTGGCGCGCGGAGGCGGCAAGCTCATCGAGCATCTGCACCGGCGCGACCATCGTCTCGCCGCCCGGTTCAACCGGCACGTATTCAACGACATGCAGCACCGTCAGCTCGGCGCCCATCAGGGCGGCCAGGTCGCGCGCGCGCCTGCCGATGGTGATGCCGTCGGGGTTCAGATCGACGGCAAGCAGGATTCTGCTGTAGATGGACATCACGGCACCTCCTGATCCACAGGCGGAAGAGTAACCGATCGCGCTGCAATCCGCAGCGCCAGGCGGTTGAACGCTTCCGGCGCGAGGGTCTCCGCGCGCGCTGACGGATCCACGCCGCAGGCTTCGATGTCCGGCGCCTCGATCAGCGCGCGCAGGGCATTGCGCAGGGTCTTGCGACGCTGGGAGAACGCGGCGGTCACGACCTGCGCAAACTGCGGCGCGACCGCGAAAGCCGGCCGCTCCCTGGCGGTCAGGCGGGCCACGGCAGACCAGACCCGCGGGGGCGGCCTGAAGGCTCCGGGACCGATATCGAACAGCTGCTCGACGCTGACCCAGGGGGCGAGCATCACGGTCAGTCGGCCGTAGTCCGTGGTTCCGGGTGCGGCCGCCATGCGTGCCACCACTTCCCGCTGCAGCATCACGTGCAGATCGACGATGGCCGGGGCGGCCGCAATCAGCCTGAACAGCAGGGGAGTCGAGATGTTGTAGGGCAGGTTGCCGATGACCCGCAGCCGGCCACCGCGCTCCCTGGCGAGTTGGCCGAAATCAAAATCCAGCGCGTCGCACTCGTGCAGCGTGGCCGCGCGGCCTAAGGCCATGGTCGGGCGCAGCGCGTAAGCCAGATCCCGATCGATTTCCACGGCATCGAACGTGGCGTACTCGCCCGCGAGCAGCAGGTGCGTAAGGGCGCCGCGGCCCGGGCCGATCTCCAGCAGGTGATCCGCGGGCCCCGCGTTGATGGCGCGCGCAATGCGGCTGATCACACCCGGATCGTGCAGGAAGTGTTGGCCGAAGCGCTTGCGGGCCCGGGTCACGCCGCGTGTGCCGCCATCGTGGTCGCCATGCGTACGGCGGCCGCGAGGCTCGCAACATCCGCGTGACCCGTCCCCGCCAGGTTGAGCGCGGTGCCGTGATCCACCGAGGTGCGAATGATCGGCAGCCCCAGGGTGATATTCACGGCCTCATCAAAGTGCGCATGCTTGATCACCGGCAGCCCCTGGTCGTGGTACATCGCGAGGACCGCGTCGTAGCCGGCCATCAATCGCGGCACGAAGATGGTGTCGGCGGGAAAGGGGCCGCTGACATCCAGGCCGCGTTCGCGCATCTGATTGACCGCCGGTGTGATCACGTTCAGCTCTTCACGTCCCAGGTGGCCGCTTTCACCGGCGTGCGGGTTCAGGCCGCACACGGCGATGCGCGGCGTGGCCAGACCCCACCAGCGTTTCAGATCGGCATTGAGGATGCGCAGCACGTCGTGGAGCAGCTCGGCGGTGATGGCCTGCGCGACACTGGCCAGCGGCAGATGGGTGGTCGCCAGCGCCACGCGCATGTGGCCGGAGGCCAGCATCATCACGGGCAGCGCTGCGCCGCAGCGCTGCGCCAGGTATTCGGTATGGCCGGTGAAGGCAAATCCCGCCTCGATGATGGTGCTCTTCTGCACCGGCGCGGTGACCATGGCGGCGAACTCGGCGGAGAGACACCCCTGGGCGGCCCGATCCAGCATCGCGAGCACCGCCGCGGCGTTGCGGGTATCGAGTTTGCCGGGTTCGGCCGGATGGGCCAGGGGCATGTGCAGCACGGCGAGTGTGCCGGGGGTATGCGGGCGGGCGGGCTGACCGGGCTCGTAGTCCCACAGATTCAGTTTCAGGCTCAACTGCCGGGCGCGAGCGGCCAGCAGTTCCCGGTCACCCAGGCAGATCAGCTCACACGGCAGCGGCCCTCGCGCCAGCTGCAGACACAGATCCGGTCCGATGCCCGCGGGTTCTCCCGAAGTGACCGCGATCCGCGCCTGCGGCGCCATCACTCAGGACTTCAGGTCAACGTACGCTTCGTCGCGCAGGCGCCGCAGCCACAGCTCGGTCTCCTCGTCGACGCGGCTGGCGCGGATCTGATCGGCGGCTTCCTTGCTCTGCAGTTCCTTGGTGTCGTCGTACTTGCGGCGACCGAGCACCTGGAGGATGTGCCAGCCATACTGGGTATGGAAGGGTTCCGAAATCTCATTCACCTTCGTGTCGTTGACGACCTTGGTGAAATCCGGGACGAACTGATCGGTCGTGCTCCAGCCCAGATCGCCGCCGTCCGCGGCCGATCCCACATCCTGCGAGCTGATCTGCGCGAGGCCCGCAAAGTCTTCGCCGGCCAGGATGCGCTTGCGGATGT
>Ga0182030_10022715_pt1 | contig 11657 bp, 9 predicted proteins | sample 812S3MmetaG_FD_121299 | JGI IMG/M metagenome (GOLD analysis project Ga0182030, IMG submission 121299) | Permafrost microbial communities from Stordalen Mire, Sweden - 812S3M metaG (Illumina Assembly) | ecosystem: Environmental > Terrestrial > Soil > Wetlands > Permafrost | place: Sweden... | reverse complement strand
GACCACGGCGCCCCTGTTCCCGGTTTGAACGCCAGCGACACTTCGCAATGGGGCGCCACCTTGGGCAATCAGATCTACGTCTGGCGATCGGGAGTGGGGATCACGGCCAACGGTGCCCTCGTGTATGTGGGTGGTCCCGCCCTCAACATCACCACGTTGGCCAATCTGTTGGTCGACGCCGGTGCGGTGCGAGGGATGGAGCTCGATATCAACACCGACTGGGTCAGCCTCGCCACCTACGACCCCACCCCACCCCAAACCGAGGCCACGCCGGCCAACGGGACCGATCTTTTGTCGACCATGGTCGGGCCGCCCGGTCGATTCTTCGCCTCGTACTGGGCCCGCGACTTCTTCACCATGTCGGCTCGGGAGCCATCTACGCCGTCTCCTTGACGGACGGCGCTTTGCTCACTCCTTAGTTGATGGCCCGATCCCGGTCAGTCCAATAGGACTGGCGCAGTTTGTATTTCTGCAATTTGCCGGTGGCCGTGCGGTCGAGGGCGTCACGAAACTCCACGCTGGTGGGCGCCTTGAAGTGGGCCAGGAGGTCGCGGCAGTGGGCAATGAGATCATCTTCTGACACCTCGACCCCTTCGCGTGGCACGACCAGCGCCTTGATCGTCTCCCCCCACTTTTCGTGGGGCACGCCGATCACCGCCACTTCAGCCACGGCTGGGTGCTGGTAGAGACAATCTTCCACTTCGATGGAAGACACGTTCTCTCCACCGGTGATGATGACGTCCTTCTTGCGGTCCGAGATCACCACATAACTGTCGCTGACGTAACCCCCGTCGCCAGTGTGGAACCAGCCTCCGCGCAGCGCCTCCGCCGTCTCGCCCGGTTGTTCCCAGTATCCGGCAAAGACGTGATTGGAACGAGCGAGGATTTCCCCTTCGTCATCGACGTCGATCTGCACCCCAATAGCGGGCACGCCGGCTCGACTGAGTCGCTGGGCCCGATCGGTCGCCGAGAGATCATCCCACTCCGACGGTGCCCGGTTAATGGTGAGCAGCGGGGCCGTCTCGGTCAGCCCGTATATCTGAATGAACTCCCAGCCCAGCTCGGTCTCCACTCGCTCGATCGTCTTGGATGGCGGCGGTGCCCCAGCCACCACAATGCGCACAGTGCCCCGCCCCGGGATCTCTCGACCTTCCTTGAGCCGGTTTGCCGCCGCATCGAGAATGGCCGCCACCACGGCGGGCGCCCCACACAGCAGCGTCACTCCCTGGGCTTCAACGCGGGAGAGAATGTCCTCGCCGTCGACCTTGCGCAGCACCACGTGCCTACCGCCCATCCCCGTCACGGCGTAGGGCATACCCCATCCGTTGCAGTGAAACATGGGCAAGGTGTGCAAGAGCACATCGCGATCATTCACTCCGGTGTGCCAGCCGAACGCGGCCGCATTCAGCCAGCAATTGCGATGGGTCAGTTGCACGCCCTTGGGTCGCGCCGTGGTACCAGAGGTGTAATTGACCGAACAGGTGCTCTCCTCGTCGGCCGGCCACTCCAACGGCCGCACCCCAGGCGCGGCCGGGGCGAACAAGTCGGCATCGTCACGACCATCGAGCGCAAAGCGGTGCGCGACGTCAATGTCGGCCACGACGTCGGTGAGCTCGGGGTCATAGAGCAGCACCGAAGCACCGGAATGCTCGACGATGTAGGCCATCTCGTGGGACGTCAGTCGAAAGTTGATCGGAACGAGCACGCGCCCATAGGCACTCACCCCAAAGTACGACGCCATGAACTTGCCCGAGTTGGGGCTGACGATGGCCACCCGTGCCCCGTGGTCCACCCCGAGGTGGTCGAAACCGAGCGCCATCCCACGCGCCCGCGCTTCAAGTTCGGTGTAGGTCAGCTCTCCCAGTGATCCGACCGCGTCGGGTTCGTCGACCACAGCCACTCGGGGCCCGTAGACAAAAGCGGCTCGGTTGAGAAAGTCCGACACCGTCAGCTCGACTCGCACGTGAACCCCCCTCTTGGTGTTCGGCCTATTTGCCCTGGCAGCGAACCTAGTTGATCGGGCCTTGGCATCCCCTAGAAGTGACCCAGAACTGGGTGGGGCACATAGGGAGCTTCCAAGGCCGTGACTTCTTCTTCGGTCAAGGTGAGCTGCTCAGCCGCTAACGCATCTTGAAGGTGACCCAACTTGGTAGAGCCGACAATGGGCGCCGTGACACCTGGTTTGGAGAGCAGCCAAGCCAGAGCCACCTGGGCGGTGGGGACGCCCCGAGCCGCCGCCACTTCTTGCGTCCGTTCCACCACATCGAAGTCAGTGGGTTGCTCGTAGAGGTAGTCGGTGAACGGGTCGGTGCTCGAGCGGGTGGTGTGGCGTTCGCCGCTTCGGGTGCGGTTCCCCGCCAAGACGCCTCGGGCCAATGGGCTCCACGGAATGACCCCGACGCCTTGGTCGATGCAGAGCGGGATCATCTCTCGCTCTTCCTCGCGGTAAATCAAGTTGTAGTGATTCTGCATCGAGACGAACTTCGTCCATCCGTTCTTCTCCGCCACGTGTTGCGCCTTGGCAAACTGCCAGGCGAACATGCTGCTGGCCCCGATGTAGCGCGCCTTGCCAGCTTGGACCACCTCGTGCAGCGCACCCATCGTCTCTTCAATCGGTGTGCGCGGGTCCCAGCGGTGAATTTGGTAGAGGTCGACATAGTCCATGTCGAGTCGGTCCAAGGAGGCATCGATGGCGGAGAGGATGTGCTTACGGGAGAGGCCCCCTCCGTTCTCCCCCGGCGTCATCGGCATAAACACCTTGGTGGCAATGACCGACTCATCTCGGCTCAGGAATTTGGGGACGAGCTTGCCGGTTGCGACTTCGCTGGCGCCGGCCGAGTAGGTGTTGGCCGTATCGAAGAAGGTCACTCCCCCAGCCACTGCGGCCTCAATAATGGGCTCGGCCGCATCCTCCTCGATCACCCAAGGGCGTTCGCTGTTGTTCCCAAATCCCATCATGCCCAAGCAGATTCGTGAGACCCGCAGTCCCGATGTGCCCAAATTCAGATAATTCATAGCGCCCTCGCAGTCCGTCACTCCTCTATGTGAAGTGAAGACACCGGCTTATCAGCTCGGGCTAGCCCTGCGAGCGTCTCGATCAGACGGACGAGCTGAGCGAACTCCCGAGTCCCGTGACCAACGTGCCCACGCTGTCGAGGACCCCGGTGACCGGAGCGATCGCCGGCAGGGCGGCGCCGGTTGTCGTAGCCAGTCCGGACACGGAATTACCCACCGTCGTCACGACGGCACCAACCAGAGTCGTCACAGGAGCCAGGGCGCTCGTCGTTGATGGAGGCGGCGCCGTGGGGCCGCTCGGTGAAGGGCCTGCTCCCGTCCCATTGCCCGACCCTGAGTCGATGACCACTGACTCGCCCGAGGCCCCGGGCAAGGTCGTGCCAGGCGATCCTTGGGGCGCCGAATAGGCCGTCAGCTGCACGGTGGCCGTGCCATTGGGAGCCGCACCGCCGGATGGTGCGCCGCCGGTCGTTGACCCCGCAGAAGTCGCGGGACCGCTGGCCCCGCTTTTCGGAGGTTGTCCTCCACTGTCGGACTTGGTTGATTTCGTCGCCGACTGACCACCGGTATTGGATTTGGGGGTATTCCCGCTCAAGCCCAAAGCGATGACCAGGGCCGCCGCCGCACCGCTCATGGCGACCAGGGCTGCATTGCGGCGCCGGTGCGTAGTCGTCGTGTGGCCAGCCGCTTCGGTAGCCGCCAGCGGGGCCAATGGCCCCGCTGGCGAAGTACCGCTCATGCCGCCGGGTTCCACGTCCGTGGTTCCGGGTGGCATTTTGCCGAATTCCTGAGACAAGAAGAGGTCTTCGAGACTCAGAATTTCCGTCACTGCTTGTTCCTGGGACATCGACCCCTCCATCCTCCGTCGGATCTGCCCGCGTCAAGGGCTTCCGCCCCTTTGTACTGACTAACGCTTGGCGGGGACATCCCTTGCGGTCCGGCGCTGACGACGGGCCAGCAGAGTCAAGGACCAACCGGCCGCTAGGGCCATCAGGGCGATACCCAGCTCGAGGAGAAGCGAAGCTCCAGTGAAGGCCAGGGCTCCGGCGGGAGCGGATGACGCTGCCGCCGGGGCGGGGCCAGAGGCCGAGACCAGTCTCACGGGAACCGGGACCGGTGTTGAGCCACCTGGGCTGGTCGGCCCAGTCGGACTGCTTGATCCCGTGGGCGTCTTGACGCTCGGGCATGAGGCGCTGGCCGTGCCACTGAGCGCACCTTCTATTCCGCAAACGGTGACCGGGATCGTGACCCCGGAACCGCCACCTCCGCCAGTGCCAATGGGCGTGCCGGTGTTGCCGCTTCCGGTGCAGACCGTGGTGGCCTTCCCGTCTATGGCGGCCGCCACTGAGCAGACCGTCACTGGAGCGGTTACGGGGAGCGTTCCGGTTTGGGCCGCCTTGACGTGGCTGGGCTCACACGAATTCGAGCCGGTGCCGTCAACGGCGACCACCACGCTGCACGCGTTGACTGGCAAGACGCCGTCAATGGGAGCAGATTGGGTAAGCGAGTTGGTGGGCACTCCATCTACCAGCGGCGTGTCGCTCGCCGGTATGCACTTACCAGCGGCATGACCATCGACCACGGCGATAACACCGCAAATGCCGACCGGGACATCGGCATCAGCCAGTTGACCCGTTTGCTTGGTCTTGTCGGGATTGGTCGGGCAGTTGCTGGTGCCGTCACCGGCGATCTCGACGATCACGTCACAGACAGTGACCGGTACCGCGGCATCGATCAGTCCCGCCTGCGTCGTGGTCCCGTTGGTGCCCTCGGTGTTGCAGTCACTGGACGTATTGCCGTCCACGCCGGCGTTAATGGCACAGAGCGACACCGGCGCTGACGCATTGATCAATCCGTGCTGCGTCGTCGACGCAGCAGAAGATGAGTGCAGTCCGAGAGCCGAGGCCGCCTTACCCAGCAGGCCCACCGCGTTGTCGTTGGCTGAGATCGGCACATTGACATTGGCGAATGCGCCGTGTTGGCCGGTGCCCACCGACGTGGTCGAACAGCTGGAGTTGGCATTGGCGATGACGCCGGCCGAAATGGAGCAGGCGTTGATTGGCGCGCTGACGTTGGCTACCGGACTGGTCTGGGTGGTCGTGTTGGAACCAGAGGCGCTGCCTTGATTCGGAATGGCCGACCCAGCGATCTCGTCGCTGAGCGCCGTGATGGGCGCGGTAATCGATATCGGGAGGGCAGCCAGAGGTGCCAGTGGGTTTGTACTACTCGATGCGGTAGCCGCACCGGCAGGCGCAAAACCGATCGCAAGTGAGGCCAACAGCACCACACCGCCCCCGATGGCCCCCAATGATGTACGACTGAAACGCTTCAAGGTGATACTCCCTTCAAATTTGATGTCGCAAAAGGTGTCGCATGAAGAGGAACGGCCAGATGCCAACTTCATGCGGAATTTCTTGCCAAAATTTTCAGGGTTTATACAGCCGCTATGTACATAACGGTTGGTAAATAAGCGTTGTCACCTCGAATTCACTCAATCTCCCGATCGTTTGAAGTAGCGACTCAGTGTTTCTTCCTGCTGTTGATAGGAGGAACCGATGTCGGTGCCGTAGAGCGTTTTCGGCTCTTCCAACATGCGTTCGAACGTGAGCTTGCAGACGGACTGCCCGTTCTCGACCATGAATGGCACGTCGTGTGCTCGCACTTCGAGGGCGGCCCGAGATCCTTGGAATCGTCCATTGGGGTCGTAACCGAAACCCGGATCGAAGAAGCCGGCGTAGTGCGTGCGCAGTTCCCCGCTGGTGGGGTCATAGGCCGTCATCTCGGCCGCCAGATCGGGCGGGATACTGACCGCCTCGTGCGACATCAAAAGGTAGAAGCGCTTTGGAGAGAGGACCAACCGATCACCCTCTTCGCGGTAGACCGGATCCCAAAACGCGGCCGGATCCACTTCGCGCCCCGACGTGAGATCGAGCAACGGCGCGCTGTCCCGAGTGCTGTGCCCGACCCGGCCCTGCTCGTCGCCGTGAAGATCGAGCCCGAGGAATAACCCGTCGGAGAGCACCAACTGCTCGGTAGGCACAGGGACACCCGAGCGAAAGAGGATGGGCTCCTTCTCATGGGCGGCGCGCACGTCGTCATCGCTGAGCCAGGGGCGACCGATGGAGAGACGCAACTGGTTCAGGGTCAGGTCCTCGCGCACGCGTACGGCAAAGGAGAGCGGGACAACTTCCAAATAGAGAGGCCCGGTGTAGCCCGGAGCGATTTCATCAAAGCGCTCGGAGTGATCGGTGATGACGCGGGTGAAGACATCAATACGGCCGGTTGAACTCTTGGGGTTGGCTTTGCCCCGCAATCCACCCGGCAGATCCAGGCGCTCTTTCAATTCGATGAGGTAGGGGCACCGGGCCTCGAGCATGGCTCCGTCGCCACGCAGGTCGATCTCATCGAGGACGTAGTGCTTGAGCTTCTCTTCGACCGTCTCGCTTCCGGGCAGGAAGCTGCACCGGATCCGGAGGGCCCGCTCCCCCAAGCGCAGGTCGAGGCTGGCCGGCTGCACGTTGCTTTCGGGGACGTTGAACCGTCCAGCATTGATATAGCCCGCCTTAATGGCGCGCTCGAGGTGGTGGCCGGGGAGAACCCCTTCGGCACTGGCGGGCAGGTTCAGATCCATGAGCGGGGTCCGAGGATGCGTCGAGTCATACGTGGAGTGAAGCACGTGGGGTCACGCGACGAAAGCCGAGGTGGTGGACACCTCGTGATCAGCCTGTGGATGACTTGGGGACGAATGGAGGCGACACGTGTATTGCCCAGGCACCCCATGGTTATCCACAGCCACAATGTTGCAACCAAGCGTCTGAGGAGAAGATGTCCCCTGGCCTCGCCCTAAACTGACGCCGCGTCAGATTTCTTGGCCACACCCCGCACCCATCCCCCTCACGGAGGCTTCATGCTTGACTACGTAATCCGATCCGGCACGGTGATTGATGGCACCGGAGGTCCAGCCCGCCAGGCCGATGTGGGGATAAAGGATGGACGGATCGTCCAGGTGGGCGACGTCACTGATGACGCCGCTGAAATACTCGACGCCACCGGGCTGATCGTGATGCCCGGCGTCGTCGACCCTCACACCCACTACGACGCCCAATTGTTCTGGGATCCGACGGCATCGCCATCGAATATCCACGGCGTCACCACGGTGATTGGCGGAAACTGCGGCTTCACGCTGGCCCCGATCAATGCCGAGGATGCCGACTACATCCGTCAGATGATGGCCAAAGTCGAAGGCATGCCTTTGACGGCACTCGAACAGGGAGTGCCCTGGAACTGGTCAACCTTCGGCGAGTACCTCGGCGCACTCGAAGGCAACCTCGGAGTCAACGCCGGCTTCTTGGTCGGGCACTGTGCCCTTCGCCGCAAAGTCATGGGCGCGGCACGAGGCGAAGAGGTGGCGACCGATGAAGAGATCGCCGAGATGCGGGCCCTCCTGGCCGAATCGCTGTCGGCCGGTGGTCTCGGCTTCTCGTCGTCCCAATCGCGCACCCACTCCGACGGCGACAACCGACCCATCTCTTCTCGCTTTGCCGATCGACGCGAGATGCTCGCCTTCTGTGAGGAAGTGGGGGCTCATGAAGGCACCACGCTCGAATACATCACCAACGGATGCCTCGACGCGTTCAGTGAAGAAGAAGTGGATCTCATGACCACTATGAGCACCACCGCCCAGCGACCCCTCAACTGGAACGTCTTGACGGTCGATGCCCGCTCGGCTGATCGCATTGAGCATCAACTGGCGGCATCGTCGACGGCGGCAGCCGCCGGTGGCCAGATCGTGGCCTTGACCATGCCCACGCTGGTCCCCATGAACATGAGCTTTCGGACCCACTGCGCCCTTTTCCTCATTCCGGGATGGGGCGAGATCATGGGCTTGCCGGCCGATGAGCGCATGGTGAAGCTGGCCGACCCCGATGTGCGTGCCCTTTTGGACGAGCGGGCTCGCTCAAAGGAGGCCGGCGTCTTTCGCGGCCTGTCACATTGGGGGACCTACCGCATCGGCGACACGTATTCGGCGGCCAACGAAGGGTGTGCCGGCCGATTGGTCTCGGACATCGCTGCGGAGCGAGGTACCACCGAGCTCGACACCTTGCTCGACATCGTGTTGGCCGACGATTTACGCACCGTGCTGTGGCCCAACACCGATGACGGAGACGAGAAGACGTGGACCATGCGGGCCGAGATCTGGAACGATCCCCGGGCCATGGTGGGTGGATCCGACGCCGGCGCCCACCTCGACCGCATGTGCGGGTCGAATTACCCCACCGCCTTCCTGGAGGACTGCCTACGCGGTCGCAAGCTGGTACCCGTTGAGCAAGCCATCCGCATGATGACGAGCCAACCGGCCGAGCTTTTTGGCCTGCGCCATCGCGGCGTGGTGGCCGAGGGCTACGCCGCCGATCTCTTTGTCTTCGACCCGACCAGGGTCGGCTCCGAGCCAGCCCGGCTGGTGCATGATCTCCCGGGCGACGCCCCGCGTCTGATCGCGGCCTCCAACGGCGTGGTGCGAGTGATAGTCAATGGGACAGAGACCGTGCGCGATGGTGCGCCAACCGGTGCTGTTCCCGGTACCTTGCTCCGCTCCGGTGTGGACACGGCATCGGTGGTCCCCGCCGGCGTCTAGCGCCTCGCTATTGGTCGAGCTGACCCAGGTGTCGGCGGCGGCGGACCTGGGAGAGAGCGACGATGGCCGCCCCTACCAAGACGAGTGCTCCTCCGGTGACGAGGAGCGGCAGCACGTCGAATCCGGTGAAGGCCAGTGGTGCATCCTTCGCCGTCGGACTGGCCGCAGTGTCACCGGGCGCCGTCGACGTGGTGATCGGCGTTTCGGCAGTCCGGGCCGGAGTCGTGGCGTTGGCGGGCGCCGTGGTGGTAGTCGGCGTGACCACGACGTCCGGCCCATCAACCACTGGAATGGTGAATGGCGTCGTCAGGGTGGGACCACTCAGCGTGATCCCTCCGGAGGAGCTTCCTCCGCTGCTGACTCGCACGTACAAGCGAATCGGATCGGCACCACCGAGGTCGGCCTTCGACACCGTGTAGCTCACCGAGCAAGTCATGTGGGCGCCCGCGGCCAAGGTGTTCGTCAGGCATTTCGCCGGCGAGGTGGTGCCGCTCACCGGGTCAAAGAGCGAGACGCTCACCCCGGTCCCCTCCGAGTCTCCGGTGTTGGTGACGACGAAGGCGAGCGGTACAACCTGTCCAGCCGACGAAAAGGTGACCGTGGGCAGCGAAGGGACCGTCACTCCGATGTTCGGGCCGCTGGTGGCACTGGCCGGCAGGGCGTTGCCGGCAGCGATTGCGAGACACACCCCACCAAGTCCCAGTGAGAGGGCCGACGCTCCGACGAGTCGCATCACACCTCGAAGCGTTTTGGGGTTTCGCATAGCAGTTGTCTCCGTTCTGAGATTTTTCGAGCTCGACGAATGGATGGCGCATGCCCGGGTTGGCCTGTGCACTTCGCCTCAGCTGGTGGTAGATGCACGGCAGAGACGGCGTCTTACAGCCAAAAGCCGCTTTCTCGGGCTGCGTACCACTGAGAATCCTCATAGTTCGCCCGAACCGTCCATTGCGACAAGGTCCTGCTGCTTCGGCCAGCGCGGTTGGTGCGAGTAGCCTGCCCGACGGTGACGAGCGACCACACTGATCCGACATCGGTCGACGAAAGCGTTGCCTCACCGCTCGGCGACGACGAAAACGCCACGAAGCCGTCCGGGCCCGACACTCCGCCGCAATCCCATTGGTGGCGCGAGCTGGCCGTGGTCATCGTGTTCGCCCTGGCGCTCGCACTCGTCTTGCGTATCTTTGTGGTGCAGACCTTCTACATTCCCTCAGGTTCCATGGAGCCGACCTTGAAAGTGGGCGATCGGATCCTGGTCAACAAACTCAGCTATGACCTGCACGGCGTCGACCGAGGCAACATTGTGGTCTTCAAACGCCCGCCCGCCGAGAACTGCGGCGGACAGTTCGTGGCCGATTTGGTCAAGCGGGTCATCGGCCTTCCGGGCGAGACCATTTCTCTTTCGGGCGGCTACGTCTACATCAACGGCAAAAAACTCAATGAGTCCTGGCTCCCATCGTCGGTCCAAGGGATCAGCCAGCCGGGTCCAGCCGGTACGCCGTACAGCCTGGTCAAGCCCTACAAGATCCCGGCCAACCACTACTTCATGATGGGCGACAATCGAACCGATTCCTGCGACAGCCGTTACTGGGGTCCCATCGATCGCAACCTGATCGTGGGCAAGGCCGACGTCCGGGTCTGGCCCCTGCTTTCCTTCCGCATCTTTTAACGCTCGCAACCACCGTGAACCGAACCGCTCCGCCTCCGCGCGCCAAAGGCATTCTCCACTCCACAGGTACAATGGAGGAGTCAGTCCGCCAACAGAAGGGGTACGTGGTTGCTCAGTCGTGGCGCAAACCCCGCCAGTGGTGAAGGTCAGGTGACGTCGGACTCCGTCCCGGATATCGGGCGTGCGCTTCAGCATGCCCGGACCCAAGCCGGACTGTCGCTGCCTGACGCCGCCATGCGCATTGGCGTGGCGTCGTCCGAACTTGAAGCGTTGGAGAGCGGCACCGTCAGTCGCATGGCCGACCGGGTAGAGACCCTCCGATCGTTGCGGGACTATGCCGACTCCCTCGGATTGCCCGGCACTGACTACGTCTTGACCCTGGTCGAGCTCTGGCCCAGCCTCGACCTGCCAGCTCGTAATGGGGACACCGGCGTCGTGCCGGTGGTCTCGGTGTCCTCGGCTCCGGCTGGCGGCCACTCGCCCGCAGCCGACTACGGCTCGGCGTTCCCGGCCGACAGCACCGGCGTGAGCGACAACACCATCACCGGCGTCGTGGCCTCGGTGTCGCCCTCATCCATCACGGACACCAGACAGGTGCCGATTTACGAGACTGGCGTGGTTCCCGCCGTCCGCCAAGGGGCGCCGCGCTATCTCAAGGTGTTGGTCAGCCTGGTGGCCGCCTTCGTCATTTTGGCCACTGTCGGGTTGATCATGCACAACCAGGTCTCGCGCTGGATCCACACCGCCCAATCAGAAACCAGCAGCCTGATCAAGACAGGTAAGAAGGACGCCGGCTTGTCCGGCAATTCGGGCGGCTCGAAATCGAAAAACAACAGCACGGCCGCCAGCGGGCCCAAGGTCACGGTGGTCAACGATCCCAGCGGCCAGGGCGCCACCATGACCATCGCCATTCCCACCTTCACAGTGGTCGTGGCGACCGATGATCGCCCGAGTTGGGTACAGGTGACGAACTCAGGCAGCCAGTCGCCCGTCTTTTCTCAAGTCATCGACGGCAATCAGACGCAGACCTTTGCGGTGACGCAGTCGACCACCATTGAGACTGGCAGCCTGGCCGCCCACTTCTTGCTCTACAACGGCAAGAAGCCGATCACCTACTACGTTCCGACCAAAGCACCCTTCACCATCACGTTCAACACGTCTGGCTGAAGCGAACCTCGACCGCTACGCGTCCTCATTCTCGGCGGTGACCCGGGCCACCGCAGCGACGGTCTGACCGTCGTCGAGGTTCATCACGCGCACGCCCGTGGCGTCGCGACCTTGTGAAGCGATTTCTCGGGCCGCCGTTCGGATGACCACACCACCGGAGGAGACCAACAGGAT
>Ga0182030_10022713_pt1 | contig 11658 bp, 7 predicted proteins | sample 812S3MmetaG_FD_121299 | JGI IMG/M metagenome (GOLD analysis project Ga0182030, IMG submission 121299) | Permafrost microbial communities from Stordalen Mire, Sweden - 812S3M metaG (Illumina Assembly) | ecosystem: Environmental > Terrestrial > Soil > Wetlands > Permafrost | place: Sweden... | reverse complement strand
GTTCGAATCCAGTAGGACCCACGTAAGGGCATCTATTGTAGATGCCCTTTTTCGCGTATAATCCTTTCTGGACACCGGTTCTACGGTGTTTCAAAACAACTTTCTTTATCAAATCGATTTAATTCAATTCAACGCAGTCGGGGACTAATTCGGGGGCCTATCTTAGTAGGCCCCCCTGAGCTGAAACTGAAAATTATGCAAGGTGAGATCACCATTTTATGGATGGGCTTGACCACTGCAGCGATTCTTAATCAGTGGGTTATCTGATCTTTCAAATAATAATCAGGTGGTCAAAAGGTAGATTAATCTCCATCCCTAGTGAAATATGGTGGCAATGTTAAATTCCCGGTCATCACCGATGATTACCTGTTTATATTCGCAGATTGGATGAAAAAACTAGGCAATTCAAAATCATCCACCGGCATTTACCTGCGAGCGCTCCGTTCTGTATTTAATGAAGACTCTAACTTTATAGGTCTTGCAACCAGGTCTCTGGTTAGCCGCTTCGCGGGCGGCGCGATTTTGTCGGTACGCTGCAATTCCTCGTCGGCGCCGTGCTGGTACTGTAAGGCTTGGCCGAAACGATTTTCCCGTTTCTGGAGCAATTGCGTACGACCTTCAGAACCATCTTCCCACACCCCTAATAAAGCTATATCCTTTGCCAAATAAAGGCTTTCGGAAAACTGATGCGCAATGCCGATTCCAGGTTGTCGAAATCGTCTTTTGATACGTTTTTTCCGCAGGCTATCTCTGTTATGGTTAAATCAAAAAAGGGATTTTTAGTCTTACTGGTTCCAAGCTGGAAATTATGCAAGGTCAGATCACCAAATTATGAATTGCCTTGACCACCATTATGATTCTTAATCAGTCGGTTATCTGACTTTTCAAATAATAATCAGATGGTCAAAGGGCAGCATAATTTCCAGCCACACACAGCGTTAGCCGGCAGGAGTGCCTCAGATTAAAATTGCATTAATATTTATAATTTGGCAAACTAAATTGGGACGGCTGACCGGTAAAATCGATTTTTACCATACTTAGCCTTAAAACAACACCACAGTGAAGAATTTTACCATTACTAATGCTTATCGGGGCGTTCCTGTCCGATCTATTTTTCTCAACGGTCTTTTTCTCTTGTTCACCGCAGCAGCTTTGGCACAACCGCCTGCCATCACTTCCTTTTCTCCATCCTATGGTCTCCAGGGTTCGTCCGTGACGATCAACGGCAGCAATTTTAATAGCACCGCTGCGGATGATATCGTTTACTTCGGATCCGTGCAGGCCACGGTGACGGCCGCCAGTGCTACCCAGCTTACCGCCTCGGTCCCGCACGGCGCCACCTATAACTCGATCACGGTCCTCAATACTGCCAATAACCTACTGGCTAATTCTCCCACGCCCTTTTTGCCGGTCTCGGGAGGCGGCGGTACGCTGAGTACCTCTTCCTTCGGATCGGGCACGTCGGCCGGCACTTTTTCCGCCGCCACGGGCATGAAAATGGCTGCGGGAGATATCGACGGCGACGGGAAAGCGGATATCGTCACGGCCAATGAGTTGTCAGGCAACTATGCCGAGGGTGCTACCGTCTTCCGGAACACGTCTACTGTTGGCAGCCCCAGCTTCGCCACGCCGGTGAATATTACCATTCCCAATAACGGGTCCAATGGCCGGCTCACCGCACTTGCCCTGGCCGACATCAACGGTGACGGCAAACTGGACCTTGCGGGGACCGATGTCTATGGGTACGTATATGTGTTCATCAATACCAGTACTCCCGGCAGCATCAGTTTCAGCCCGGTGATCTCCGTCAATTTGTCCGGCGCATCTCCCTTTTCCATCAAAGTGGCGGATTTTGACGGGGACGGCAAGAATGATATCCTGGTCGGTGCGTCCGGCACCCTCTTCCTGATCCATAATACGGGTACTCCCGGTGGAACGTATTCCGCCGTGAGCTTTGGTACTCCTGTCAGCATCACCAGCGGCGGGAGCCTCAATTATAATGTGGATGCCTACGATTTTGACGGGGATGGCAAGATCGACATGGCGGGATCAGGAGGAACTACCACCACCAGCATGTTCCATGCAGCCATCAATCAATCGACTTCCGGTACCATCTCGTTCGGTTCTGTCAGCAGCTACAGCAATACCTATTATATTGATGCAGGCCGCGCCGCTGATATCGATGGGGACGGCAAAGTGGATTATGTCGGCGCCGGTTATGGAACGGCCCAGTACCTGAGCATTTGGAAGAATAACAGTACGGCCGGCAGCCTGAATTTCGCTGCTGCAGCGAATTTTTCGGTTACTTCTTCCACAGAGAGCGGCTATACGCTGGATATCGGCGATCTGAACGGGGATCAAAAGCCGGACTTAGTAGTGGATTCTTATAATGCCAATTTTTCGATGTTCGCCAACACCGCCACCCCAGGCACCATCAATGCTTCGAGCCTTGGGTCGGCGCAGGCTTTTCCCCTGTCCTCTGCACTGGGCGCTCTCATCGTGGACGTCGACAATGATGGTAAGAACGATATCGTAGCCGCCACGGCTTCGACTCTTTACGTATATATAAATGGGTTGACAGGCACACCCCTGCCGGTACAATTGATGAATTTTGCCGCTGTCGTCAATATCAGCGGACTGGTCAGCTTGTCGTGGCAGACGGCCACCGAACAAAACAATTCGGGCTTTGAAATCGAGCGCCAAAATCTTGCCGGGGGCGACTGGCAGGACATCGGGTTTGTGGCTGGCGCCGGTAATTCGTCTCTGGTTCTCAGCTATTCCTACCAGGATCAGCTGCCCGCTCCGGGCAGCTATGCTTATCGCCTCAAACAGGTCAACGAGGATGGCAGTTATGTCTATACTCAGCAAACCGTCGTGAATTTCAGTGAGGCCGGAGCGTCTCCCACCGTCACTTTGTATCCCAATCCGGCTCCCGCTTCCGGGCAGGCGACGCTGTCGGTTACGTTGAATGAGACATCGGATCTCCTGATCAAAGTAACGGACGCCATGGGTCGGGTAGTCAGGACGATGACCCAAAGCTCGCTGGTGGCCGGGACCTACAGCGAGTCGCTGGATTTGCAGGGCCTTTCGGCGGGATTGTATTTTTGCCAGGTATCCGTGACGGCCGGCGCGCAACACAGCAATCTGTTGACGAAAACGATTAAGCTGGTAGTAGAAAGATAGATAATTTATTAAAATTATATTTACAGCGCCGGTTCCCATTTTCGGGCCGGCCTTTCAAACACGATGACGCACAAAACCAGGATCAATGATTGGATGACGATGTCAGACCTGCCGCCTGTTTTGGATGTCCGGACACCCGCTGAGTTCAACCACGGGCACGTGCCCGGGGCTTTCAACATGCCATTGTTCAGTGACGCGGAGAGGGCGCAGGTGGGTACCACTTATAACAGGTGGGGCGGGAGGCAGCTGATCAGCATAGGCATGTTGATAGGCGAGTTCAGTGAATGACCGGATTGTTTGCCTGTGAATTTGATTCAGCGATTTCTGAAAACGGTTGATGCGGAAAAATTGGGCTGAAAATATACCCCGATGTTACGATAATGCCCTTTTGTTGTTTTTTCTGAATGCTTTGTTGTCAGGCCGTGTAAAAAAAGCTGGGGACATAAGGCCGGAGATCGTCTTGCTGGTAATATTTGCCTGTAATTCATTTGCCAATCAAAGGTATACAATCGTTTGCACTGCAGGAGCGGAAAAATTAGCCGGTGCTATCGTGGCTTTTTACCGTATTTTCATTTACTTGTAAGGCCAAAATGTAAATTGACTTATTAAGACCCTTAACAATAATTCTACATGTATCGACATCTGCGCTGTGTAAACTTGTTTTTTTCGCTGTCATCGCTCGTTTTTTTGGCAGGATCATGCCACAACTCCAAAGAACCGGATACGGAAGTATCCTTAGATCCCAAAATCTCGAACCTGAAACTTCCAACGGGTTTTCACGCGGATCATTTGTACAGTCCCGGCGTCAACAACCAGGGGTCCTGGGTCGCGATGACCTTTGACAACAAAGGACGTATGATTACCTGTGACCAGTACGGTAATTTGTACCGGCTGACCATCCCTGCAATCGGATCCGATACCAGTCAATCAAAAATCAAGGTAGATTCCATTGCGCTCCACATCCCCGGCGATACATCAAAGTTCGGCCGAAGGATCGGTTATGCGCATGGTCTGCTGTATGCTTTCAATAGCCTGTATGTGATGGTCAACGATGAAGGCGAAGATTCCACCACTACCCGTCATAGCGGGCTGTATCGCTTACAGGATATGGATGGCGACGACCAATACGATAAAATCACCTTGATAAAAAGACTGGAGGGCGATGGCGAACATGGTCCGCACAGTATTGTATTGTCACCAGACAGCAATTCTTTATACATCATAGCGGGCAACTTCACAAAGATCCCCAAAATGGATACCTACGCAGCGCCTCCCGTCTGGCAGATCGACAACCTGCTGCCGCTCATCCGCGATCCTAACGGTCATGACAATGACGTGAATACGCATGGCGGCTGGATCGCCCGTATCGACTCTACCGGGGGCAACTTCACCCTGGTCAGTTCCGGTTTCCGCAATCCTTTCGACCTCGCTTTCAATGACGTGGGGGAGATGTTCACCTTTGATTCCGACATGGAATGGGATTTCGGCCTGCCCTGGTATCGTCCTATCCGCATCTGTCATGTACCCAGCGGCGGAGAATTTGGCTGGCGCCCCGGGACGGACAAATGGTCCTCCCTTTACCCCGATAACCTCCCTCCTTTGCTGAATATAGGCCAGGGATCGCCCACCAGTGTCTTTAGCGGGCAAACTGCCAGGTTCCCGGAGAAATACCGTCGTTCGATGTATGCTTTCGACTGGAGTTTCGGGATCATTTATGCGTTCCGGCCACAAGCCGATGGGGCCACTTATAAAGCCACCGCGGAAGAGTTTGTCTCTGGTTCACCGCTGCCTTTGACAGATGGCGAGATCGGCCCCGATGGCGCCTTGTATTTCCTGACGGGGGGCCGCCGGCTGGAATCAGATCTTTACCGCGTCTACTATGGCGATAATACCGGCGATACCGAAAAGTTGGCGCCCACGGAACTGACCGACCTGCAGAAGCTCCGTCGCCGGCTGGAGACCTATCACGGAGCGCCGAAGGCGGATGCTATTGCTTTTGCATGGCCATACCTGAAACACGGGGACCGCTTCATCCGTTATGCGGCACGTATCGCTGTCGAACACCAGCCGGTCAGTGAATGGCAGGGAAAGGCTCTGGCTGAAAAGGATCCCGTCACGCTCACCGGGGCGGCTATTGCGTTGGCCAGGGAAGGCAGTGCAGCTGTGAAAGATAAAATACTCATGGCGCTCGCAGCTATCGATTATACCCGGCTTTCCGAATCGCAGCAGATAGACCTGCTACGCGCTGTCGAACTGGTCATGGCCAGAATGGGGCTACCCGCTCCGGGTGTGAAAGCACGGCTCATTGATGATCTCGATCCCCAATACCCCGCAAAAGACAATGATCTCAACAGGTCGCTGAGTAAGGTGCTCGTATACCTGGAGGATCCGAAAGCCGTTGAAAAGACGATGGCGCTGATGGCTACTGCAAAAGACGATCCCTCTTATCAGAAACAAGTTACCCAATCCTCCGATCTGATCTTTCGCAACCCGCAATATGGTATTGACATTGCCGGGATGTTAGCCGACGTTCCGCCTGCACAGCAGACTTATTATGCCACCGTGTTGAGCGAGGCTAAAACCGGCTGGACGCCTGAACTGCGTGAGACCTATTTCCGCTGGTTCTACAAAGCCTTTGGCTATAAAGGCGGCCACAGTTTTGTGGGTTATATAGATCTCATCCGCAAGAATGCATTGAAAAGGGTCCCGAAAGACAAGTTTGCCTGGTATAATACCATTTCCGGTGATTCGATCGTCGGCCGTTCGGGTATGGGCCTGGCCGGAACCGTACAACAGCCTAAAGGACCCGGAAAAGAATGGCAGGTTGATACGGCGCTGGTCCTGGTAAAAGACGGCTTGTCCAACCGTGATTTCGATCGGGGGAAGGCTATGTTTATCGCTTCCATGTGCAGCGCCTGTCATACTATGCGCGGCGAGGGGGGCACAGTAGGCCCTGATCTCACTCAGTTGGGGAGCAGGTTCTCCTATAAAGACATGCTTGAATCCATTATAGAGCCCAGTAAGACTATCTCGGATCAATTTGCCGCCACGGTGTTCTTTCTCCATGACGGCGGTACGGTCGTGGGCCGGCTGATGAACCAGGATGCCGACAATTATTATATTTCGCAGAATCCGTTTGCGCCGCAGACGCTTCGGCCTGTCCCGAAAAAAGACGTCGCACGGACCCGCTTGTCGGAGGTCTCCATCATGTTGCCCGGTCTGATCAACCGGTTGAACGCGGAAGAATTGAAGGACCTGCTGGCGTATCTGAAGGCCGGTGGAAATAAACAGGATTCGATCTTTGTAAAAAAATAGCCGCATAAAAACGCGAGTCAATTCGAAAAACGATGCTTAATTCCGCAATGCCATCATGGACCGGCAAGCTGTCCAACCCCGCGCAGCTGGGGGGGATCGAGACTTCGGTGCTGGACAATGGGGCAGGCCGGGGCACCCGCATCGCCTGGATCAATACGGGTACAGGGCTTCGCTACAAAGTGGTAATCGATCGTGGGATGGATATTGCCGACGCCTTCTTTAACCAATATGGACTGACCTGGCTAAGCCGGTCGGGTATCACCAGCCCGCAGCCTTTCTCCGACAGAGGGACCGGCTGGCTGAGGACCTTCGGCGGCGGTCTGCTCACTACCTGCGGCCTTTCCCATATTGGCGGTCCCGAGACGGACGCCTACGGTGAGCGGGGGCTTCACGGTGAGATCAGCAACACTCCCGCGGAAATAGTCTCCATCGTCCAGCCCGACCCGGTGATGGGAAAAATGGGAATGAGCATCACCGGAATTTGCAGACAAAGCCCGATATTCGGCCCCAGCCTGGAATTAAGACGCACCATCTCCGGGACGATCGGCCTGGCTTCTATCCGCATCCACGATGAAGTGTGTAATCGCGGCAACAGTCCGGCCCCGCATATGATCCTGTATCACTGCAATTTCGGCTGGCCGCTGGTCGACGAGGGGAGTCTTATTTGCTGGCAGGGCGATTGGAAACCCCGCTATGCGGAGGGTCCACACGGGATCTTCCGGGAAGGGCAGGACTTCCGCAAAGCACCCGCGCCGCTCGACGCGCATTCGGGCTCCGGTGAGGAATCGGTGGTGATCGATCCGGCAGCCGACGCCTCGGATCTTTGCACCTGCGGGATCTACAATGCCCATATCGGCATTGCCGTCGTGCTTCGCTTCTTCAAGAAACAGCTGCCCTCGCTCACCAACTGGCAGCACTGGGGCAGAAATGAATATGTCACGGGTTTAGAGCCCGGCACCAACGCCCCGATGGGTCAGGCCAAGGCCAGACAGCTGGGGGAACTGATCCAGCTTGCTCCCGGTGAGACGCGCAGCTATGACCTGGAACTAAGGGTTTTGAGCGAGCCTGAAGAGACAGGGGCTTTTTTGAGCGCATTTGAAAATAGTATTTAATTTTAATTGCCATCAATGGAAAAACTAAGTTTAGCAGAAAAGGCATTTGACCAGGGAAAAGGAATACTGCGATTGGCACCCACCTGGGTGCCCCGATCCTTTTGCGTACCCGGACGAAGGATCAAATTACATCCTGACGACTACTACGTGCTGGGAGGACAGCGCGGCGGGATCGATGAACGTTGGCTGTCTTCAACGACCCCTGCCAAGAATGGCCCGTTAACCGGCAGGAACGAGGGCCTGAGCGCGATTGTTTTCCGGGACGGATCCAAAGAAGAGCAGATCCTGTTAAAGGACGCCATCGACCATCTGAAGTCGGCGCTGGTCGGTAAGCGGATCTGGGATCAATATGGCGCGTGGCCTATGTATTCGAAATTCTTCGATAATATGGGGCCTCTCCCGCATCATGTACATCACAATGATGAGAAAGCTGCCCTAATCGGCCAGCTGGGGAAGCCCGAAGCCTATTATTTCCCGCCGCAGCTGAACAATCATGGTGGCGATTTCCCCTATACGTTCATGGGGATCGCCCCGGGCACAACCCGGGCGCAGATCCGGGAATGCCTGGAAAACTTTACGAAAGGCGATAATAAGATCACGAATTATTCCCAGGCCTACCGGTTGCAGCCGGGCACCGGTTGGGATGTTCCGCCGGGGCTATTGCATGCACCCGGCAGTCTTTGTACGTATGAGCCGCAAAAAGCGTCCGATGTTTTTGCGATGTACCAATCCCTGGTGAACGAAGCGATCATTCCCGAGGAGCTGCTCTGGAACGGCACGCCTAAGGAAAGCATCGGTGATTTCGAAGCGCTGCTCGATGTCATCGATTGGGAATTAAATCTTGACCCCCTTTTGCATGCGCACCGGTATATGCATCCCAGACCCGTGAGCTCACCGCAGGCCATGGAGGCGGAAGGTTACTTCGAAAACTGGGTTTGTTATAAGTCGGATGCTTTCAGCGCAAAGGAGCTGACGGTGTTCCCCGGAGCGACGGTTACCGCTAAAGACGCCGGAGCCTATGGCATCATCATGATGCAGGGGAGGGGCAGGATGGGTGTCTGGGAGATAGAGACGCCTGCGTTGATCCGTTACGGGCAATTGACCAATGACGAATTCTTCATCAGTGAGCAGGCGGCAAAGGAGGGCGTGACCATCACCAATGCTTCCGCCACCGATCCGATCGTCATGCTGAAACATTTCGGGCCGGGCAATCCGGACCTGCAGCTGAATTTTTAATTGAGTTTTTAATCTAACGATATGCCAACAAACAATTATCCCAAGCTTCACAACGCTACCTGGCCCGGTATCGTTGGTAAGGGCGCAGGCTCCGAGCCTGTTATTCCGCTGGACACCCTGCTGGCGCTGACTGCCGCGGCCTCCGCCGACGGCGTAAAATTCGATGGGGTCGATCTCGGGCTGTTCGATCCTCATGTAGAGATCGATATCACCGAAGAGGGCGCCAAAAAACTGGCGGACAAGCTCTCCGCACTCGATCTCGTTGTCGGCAGCCTGGTGGCGCCCATCTGGCCTCCCGCAGGAGGTTCCGCCATGGGAAGCAAGGAAGAAAGGGTCCGGTTCGTAGAACAGGTGCGCAAGGCCTGTGAGTTCGGGAAAAAACTGCGGACGGCCGGTATCCGTCCTTATGGTGTCATCCGCATCGACTCAGCCGTTAACCCGGAAACCTGGGCGGCCGATGCCGTCAATAACACCAGGCTGATCGCGCAGACTTTCCGGGAAGCCTGCGATGTCGCCGCGGACTATGGAGAGAAACTGGCTGCCGAGGGAGAGATATGCTGGGGAGGCATGCATAGCTGGAGAACGATGATAGATACATTGGAGGCCGTCGACCGTCCCAATATCGGTTTCCAGGCGGATATGGCCCATACGCTATTATACCTGCTGGGTTACAATAGCCCCCGGGACAGGATCCTGCCGGAAGACTTCGCATGGACGGACCGCGAAACGCTGAAAGAAGGTCTGAAAACACTGACCCATGCCCTGCGGCCATGGGCTATCGATTTTCATGTCGCGCAGAACGATGGTACGGTCCATGGCACCGGCTCTCATGATAAAACGGGTCGTCATTGCCTGGCTACGGACCCCAATGGAAGATTGTACATTGCAGCCGATGCCGGGTATTGGTTGCGGGATGATGCCGGTGAGCTTACCAAGGCGTTCAGGCATATATGTTGGGATGGTTGTATGTTTCCCAATGACGTGATGTCAAAGCAACAGACCTGGAACGATATCCTGGCATCGATGGTGAAAGTCCGCGAAGCACACGGCTGGTTCCAGGCCGATTGAATTATTGAAAAAGTTATTGCGATGAACATCTGTTCCCGATTGCGCGGGGACAAAAAATCTGAACAGCATGAAAAATAAACGAGAGCTGCGGATAGGTCTTGTCGGATGCGGTTTCATGGGCAGGACACATACCAATGGATACAAACGCGTCGGGGATTTTTTCCCCGCCCTGGAATATTCCCCGGTTTTGAGATCAGTCTGTGCACGCAACGAAGAGAAGGTCCGTACCTTTGCGGACCAGTGGGGTTATGAGAGTGTGGAAACGGATTGGAAGGCGCTGGTCGCCCGAAAGGATATCGATGCCATCGATATTTGCACGCCGAACGACACGCATGCGGAGATCGCGATCGCCGCGGCTGCAGCCGGCAAGATGATCCTTTGCGAAAAGCCGCTTGCGCGAAACCTTGCCGAATCCCGGGGCATGGTGGATGCTATCGAAAAAGCGGGTGTCGCCAATACGGTCTGGTACAACTATCGTCGATTGCCTGCCGTCACGCTTGCCCGCCAGCTCATCGAGTTGGGAAAGTTGGGTAAGATCTTTCATTACCGGGCCAATTTTTTGCAGGACTGGACGATCAATGCCAACCTGCCGCAGGGTGGGGAAGGCCTATGGCGGATGGATGCGGCCGTTTCCGGATCGGGCGTACTGGGCGATCTGCTTTCGCATTGTATAGACACTGCCATGTGGTTGAACGGAGGGATAAAGGAAGTCACGGCGATGACCGAGACGTTTATAAAAGAACGGGTGCATCAGCTGACCGGCAAGATGCAGCAGGTTACGATCGACGATGCCTGTTCTTTTCTCTGCAGGTTTAGCAACGGATCGTTGGGGCTTTTTGAGTCGACCAGGTATGCGCGCGGGCATAAGGCGCTTTATACATTCGAGATCAATGGCGCGAATGCCTCGATCCGGTGGGATCTGCATGATCTCAACAGGCTGGAGTTCTTTGACAATGCCGATGATTCGCTCGTAAAGGGATGGCGGTCCATCCATGTCACGGATGGCGGTCAGCCTTATATGGATAAATGGTGGGTCCCGGGTCTTGGGATAGGGTACGAGCATTCGTTTGTGCACCAGGTGGCGGACTTCCTGAAAAGCCTGGAAACAGGGGCCCCGTGTCCCCCGGATTTCCGCGACGCGTTGGAGACGCAAAAAGTCTGTCAGGCCGTGGCCGATTCGGCGGCTTCGGGAACGTGGAAAAATACAGGGGTAACGATCGGCTGAGCCTGGCACAGAGGAGATCATCACTAATATAACATACAAATGACCATGAAAAATTTTTCTACTTTCCGGTCCTTAACTCTTGCGCTGAGCTTCTCCGCACTCCTTGCGGGGGGTTGTAACAATGGCTCCGCCGACAAAGGCGGTTCGGATACCGACAGCTCTTCTTTGAAAGACAAAGATGGTTTTGTCCGGCTGTTCGACGGAAAGACGTTTACGGGATGGCAGGGAGATACCGCCTACTGGCGGATCGATAGCGGGATGTTCATCGGGGAAGAGCATCCCGACAAGGAGTTGAAGGAGAATACCTTCCTGATCTGGAGGGGGGGTACACCGGGAGACTTTGAATTGAAGGCTGAATACAGGATCAGCGCGGGCGGCAATAGCGGCATCCAGTACCGCAGCGAAGAGTTGAAAGACATTCCTTTGGCATTAAAAGGATACCAGGCCGATATCGACGGCGCCAATCAATATACAGGTCAGAACTATGAAGAGCGCGGACGCGGATTTTTGGCGATGCGC
>Ga0182030_10022712_pt1 | contig 11658 bp, 10 predicted proteins | sample 812S3MmetaG_FD_121299 | JGI IMG/M metagenome (GOLD analysis project Ga0182030, IMG submission 121299) | Permafrost microbial communities from Stordalen Mire, Sweden - 812S3M metaG (Illumina Assembly) | ecosystem: Environmental > Terrestrial > Soil > Wetlands > Permafrost | place: Sweden... | reverse complement strand
CCGAAAACACAACCCAGCGTTTCATGGTTTTGAAAGCCCCGTTGCCGCGGCATCTCCAAAATCACAAACTAGCGAATGTTGCCGCTGATGGTCTAATGCAACCCGGAACCCACCAGCATCCACCTTCCGAGGCTTGCCGCACCAGAGAGCCACCGCACAAATTTATTCATCTCCAGTCCAATCTACCACCGCAGAGCTGTAGCGGCCGATAATGGCCCATAACGGACCTTCAAATGCTTCCCCTGGCGTCGCAGGAGAATCTGACCTTGCACCTCTCAGTTCGGGTGCAAGGTCGTCGGCCGCCCTTTGGAATCGCCGCGTAGGGTTATGTAGAGGACAGCATCGGGCGAAGGCGGAGCGGCAATATGGAACTGCAACTTCTGTCGGCGGCCATCGCCAGAAAAGGGCTGAGGCAGTTGCGAAACTGGAATTTCCTCGTCAGCTGTCCAGCCTGCCTTGCCGATCGTTTCTAGACTCACTCCCACGAGGGTCGCGACGGGATCGCCGCTGCCGTCGGTTGCAATATTGAACTGCTCAAAAGTCGGCACGTCAACGATGCGGGCCACGCGGCGCGGCGCGGAATCACCATTGCTTCCGGTGACCGTTGCGTTCAAAACGCACCCATTGAACCACGCGCCACTGCCAAACGTCAAAAACAATTGATCGGACGTCAGCTGTTCCAGCCTGGAACCGCCGGCTTCTTGTCCCGGATGCAACGTGAGAATTCCGGACGATCCTGACTGTTCACAACCCAGCCGGACGCCACCGTCGGCTGGATAATGCGTCGCGTGAATCATCGCGGTGAGGACCAGCCCTCCCGGCAACTCACCGGTGTCCAACTGCACCGACTGCGCGGGCAATTGCGAAATCGTCAGGTCCGTAATCACTGGCCGGGGACCGACCACTTGCAGCGCCTTGTTGATTGTCATGGGCTCCACTCGATCCTCCACGAAAGCCCGCGCGGTGAGCGTCCTCCCCTCGGCAATGCCCGATGCGAGCATGAAGGTCACCTCGCGTTCCGTTCCATCCGCGGAAGCCGCTCCTACCGTAGCGGTGCCCTGGGGGATCTCCACGCGTTGAAGCAAACCGAGCCTCTTTCCTTTGAGCCCGAAGGTAACGGATAAAACGTCCTGGTTGACATGCACGGGCAGATTCTCAATCGCGGGGAGCGGGGGGAGGAGCTTGAGCGCAACATCGCGCGATTTTCCGTCCACCTGCGAAAGGATCAAATGGTAGCTCCCAGGATCCATGCCGTCCGTACCGATCTGAACATCCATATGGTCCTGAGCACCCTCCCGCAGACCTTTCGGAAGGACGAAGGGGACGGCAACCGCTGCAGCGAACTCGTCGTTGAGCTTCTTGATCTCGACCTTCGTCACGAACTCGAAATCGCTGTTTTGGAGGGTAAGGAGCACTTTGCCGGTTCCTGCGACGAGCAGATCGTGAGTTGCCGGTGTCGGCTTCGCGGCCGCGAAGTCGGCCAGCGGTCTCACGTCGAAGAAGCCGCGAACCTCGAAGGCGTCCCAGTCCCAGTTCGCCTTCAGGCTGTAGCGGCCGGGTTTCACCGTCTTAGCGATGTCGAGCTCGATGCTCTTGACGTTGGCCAGCACCTGCACTTTTACAGGGATCGCTTTGCCGTTATCGGGTTGGAGCTCCCAATTACGCGCACGGTCCAGATATTTCCAGTCCTCGTCGGCGGCGGTGAGAGGCAGCGGCGATTTCAGAGCCCCTGGAAGCGAGTTCGCCTTGCCCACCGTGAGATTCGGAGATCCGGAGTTTGGCACGCGCACGGCCCACACATAGTCGACCCGCGTATGCACCGGCCCGGAAGCGGTCTTTGCGCACAAGCCGACACCGTCGTTGGGCATGGCTTGAGAAAACGCGGAACGAAATTCCGAACGCGGAAACGCCAGCGCGCTGAGGTTCAGAAGCATCGCCGTGCCGCCTGCGGCCAAACCCACTGGGCTGCCGAAGAACATCTCCGCCGTTACCGTTGCGAGCCCGGTCGCCTGACTTACGGATTGCGAACTCTGCGCAGCCAGCGGATCGTAGGCGGCCACGCTTGGGTTCAGAGTCTGGAAAAGGACCGTCGCCTGCTGATTGGTCGACTGGTCTCTCACGAGCTGCGAGGCGCCGCCAAACTTCGAAGCAAAGCCGCTTAGTGCAGCGTTGACGGTTTGCGGTGAGTTGTCCGACGACGAAAGCGCGGAAATCAGCGCCTCGGCTTTCGCTGTCTTATCCGCATAATCGGCGAGCTCTCCCACCAGTTCATCGTCGCGATCGAGAAACGTCTGGACCTTTTTCTCATTTACACCGGCCGGGCCATAAACGAATGCCACCAACCCGACACGCCACGGCGCCGTCCACTGCTGCGGTTTGGCCGCCGGGCGCGAATCGAAGATTAAGAGATTTTTGCCCGCCTTCTTTTTGTCGGCCGGCACCAGGACAAGAGTCACCTCGCCCTTACGTTCTTCTTTCGGACGGAGGACCGGCTGGTAACGAATCGTGTCGCCTTCTTGGATGCGGTTGATCGTGCGCAGAGGCAGCGGACTCGGATTTCGCAGCGATGGCGAAGTGACTCGTAGATCGATGGTTCCGACCGCGCCCCCGGAGGCACAAACCAGCGGTGGCAGAGAGGCCGCGAAAAGTCCATGGCAGGCCACCAGAGCGAAAACAGCACGTTTCATGACTGGTCCCTTAATTATAAGGCGGGCGGCCCGGCGAACCGCAAGTTTCGAGACGTATGCGTGGAGGGACATCATCATTGACTGACGGCGTCCGGCGGCGAAAGTTTCCTGGGTTACGGGATGAAGTTGAACACCGATTCCGCCAATGCGTCGACCAGTTTTACACCGAGCCGGAACCGCGTTGGTCTCGGAACGAATGAGTATTCAGCTTCGCCGGAATCTCCATCCCGGGATGGAGTTCGCTAAGACCCCCGATAATGGTGGACATCAGGCAGCTACTTCTTCACTTACAACCCCAGCCATTCCAATCGTCGCGGTTTCCACCCGAGAACCCGCTTCACCTTTGCGTTTGAGGCCCCACTCAGTTTCGTCGCGTAGTACACCTTTTCCTGCGGTGATCCCGCAGAGAGATGACTTCAATCCTGGCCGCCTCGTAGGTGCCCGTTGTTGGTGAACCGGTGAACAATACCGCTTGGCCTCCCGGCAGTATTTGCGGCCAGTGATGCGTAACTTCGCCGTTCGCCAATTCCGTTACCGACGTGGGCTCGCCCCCAGCCGAGGGGATGCGGGATAGCGCACCGCCGATCGTAAGCGAAGCAATGATGTTTCCATCCTCGCCCCAGCTGCCACCGCTGCCCCGCACGGCGCTGCACAAGACCGTGACCGCGCTCCCTTCCACGGAAACCTTCTTCAGCTTTCCTGCCGCGAAGAATGCTACCCACTGTCCGTCCGGAGAGAAGAAAGGAGAGAACGCTCCTTCTGTTCCAGCCAATTCGGCGGCGTTGGGCTGATCAAGCCTACGGGTGAACAATTTTCCCAGCGCTGCGTATACCAATCGCGTGCCGTCAGGAGAGATGATCGCGTCAGCACCAATGCGAAAGGCGCGCGGCGCGCCGGCTCCGAGATCGACATCCAGGCGGACAAGCGGTTTGAGCTCCGGGGGCCGCGTCCCGCGATACCACCCCGCGAGGCCAAGCGCCGCAATGAGGGTCATTACTGCCGCCGCGATCCAGGGCAGAAGACTGCGACGCGCAACCGGAGTAAGGGCCGCAGCTGCATGGCCGGACGAGCTTGCGATCCACTCGAGCTCAGCCTTCAAATCCCGCGCGGTCTGCCAGCGGTCGTCGGGATCTTTCGCAAGGCATCGCTTCAGCAGCCGGTCCAGCGCCGCGGGCGCGACATCCGTGATCGACGGCGCTGGACGCTCCATGATCGCCGCGATAACACTGGCAGGAGAGGCTCCCTCGAACGCTCGCTTGCCAGTGAGCATTTCGTACAGCACAATGCCAAACGAGAAGATGTCGCTGCGCGCATCGATCTCTTTGCCCGTCGCCCGTGACTGCAACTGTTCGGGAGACATGTAGTACAGCGTGCCCACGATCTCGTTTTTACCGGTGAGTGCCATCGTGAGCGTGGCGTCATCCGGCTTTGGCGCTTGCCCTATTCCTGACGTTTCGAGTTTTGCGAGTCCGAAGTCCAGCAGCTTGATCCCTGCCACGAGAATATTCGCGGGCTTCAGATCGCGATGCGTGATGCCCTTCTTGTGCGCGGCATCGAGTGCGTCGCATATTTGCGCGGCATATTTCAGAGCTTGATCGACAGGCATTGGCCCCTTGAGCGGCGCACCCTCGATGTATTCCATTACCAGGTAGTTTGGTCCGACGTCGTGCAGTGTGCAAATGTTGGGATGATTCAATGCCGCGATGGCTTTGGCTTCTCGCTCGAAGCGTTCGCTGAACTGCGCATCGGAAACTTTGAGCGCGATAATTCGATCCAGCCGCGTGTCACGGGCCTTGTACACCTCTCCCATCCCACCTTTGCCGATGGGCGCGATAATCTCATACGGGCCGAGTTTATCGCCGGGAGATAGCGGCATATAAGCGATTTAGCTCAGTTTACCGGATCAGAAAGTAGCTTGTGCATTGAGTTCTTTTTTGCAAACCGCTCCGCAGCGGTTTTTTGTCACGAACAAGCTTGCCGGGCTCTTGTCCCTGACGGGTATTCGTACACGATCCATCTTCGACAGTCCGGACGCTATCCCATCAACCCAGCTTGATGTGGGGCTCTTTTTGAAAATAGCGGCGAACTATTTACTGGTCCGGGCGTGCCAGTTGAGCGCCACGGTGAGCTTTGGAGTGGCGCCTTCGTTCGCGGGGATCATCGCCAGAAAGCGCTGGCCGTCGGACGTCGGCTCGTAAACGAAAATATACGGATTGGTTTCAGGCGTGCCCTCGGCGAATAGCACTTTGGGCGTGCCGACCTGAATGGTTCCGGCCTGTGTACTCGCATTCGGCAATTGGATGGGAACGGCCGTCATTTTCTGGTCCGCGGAGATGTAGAACAGTTCCTTGCCGTCCCGGCGCCAGCGGGGCTGCGTTCCACCGGCCGAGCTGATCTGCACGGGCGTGCCGTTCTTGGGAACAGCCTGGATGTAAACCCGATCTTGCCCGGATTCACCGGATACGTAAGCCATCCAACGCGAGTCCGCGGACAATTGCGGAAAATATTCGTTCGCAGGCGTATTCAGATACGGAACCGGTTTGCGATCGCCCTCTAGCGGTAACAGCCAAATATCTCATTTGTTCTTGCCGTCATCCTGTGCATACACGATGAACTTCCCGTCGTTAGACCATCCATACGGAGCCGCATTGGCGCCGGCGTGCGCCAGGAACTCCGGCTGGCCGGTTCCATCGGCGCGCTGCCAGAAAAGATTGCGTGGCGACGAATCGGGAGGTCGAATCGAAAACGCAATGCGCTTGCCATCCGGAGACCAGACCGAAGTGTCTGCATAACTTCCCGCGCCCGTTACCGAAGTGAAGCGCGCGATTGCGTTTCGCGTCACGTCTGCCAGCCAGATATCGCTCGTTCCAGCCTGGGCGTCCCGAATGGAAACCGCAACCATGCGGCCATTCGGTGAAATCGCGACATTAGTGAAGGTACCGGTTTTACCCAGTACCCCTAGCTGCTGGCCGCTGCGGTCCAGCCAAACCAGTTGCTCTGGCGCGACGGTAGAGCCAGACAGGTAGACTAATGTTCCGTTCGCCGCGACAGCGAACCCGGCATGGGAAGTGTTGCCGGCGACGGCTACTTGCTGCGCCAGAGGGAACATTTCGCCAGTGGCTTGGAGCCGCTCCGGATTGAACGGCAGCGCCATCACAGTGGATTCGTGCCTAAACAAGAGATAACCGTCGCGCGCCGGGGCGGTCGCTGGCACATAGGAGGCGCTGGATTGGTCGGGCAGCAGACGCACCGGAGGAGTCCCTTCTAGCGATCCCACATAAATGCCGTCTATCTCGGTCTTTTCGCTGGTGACCAAGTAAAGAAAATGCCGGCCGTCCGGCAGAAATTCTGGATACTTGTGGACATCTCCTTGGTTCGCAGCTTTTGTCACAGCCGCAGGAACACCTCCAGCGGCGGAGACCCGCCCGAGAGTCCGCCCCGAACTCGCGGCGGTCGGGGTTAGTGCAAAAAGGATCGTCCCGCTCGGGCTCCAGCTTCCTCCGAGATTGCCGCTGGCATCGCACAGGATCTGGGCCGCGCCACCAGCCAAAGCCATTTTTTTGAGTTTTCCACCGGCAAAGAAGCCAAGATAGGAGCTATCCGGAGACCAAATCGGGTATGACGCGCCCTCAGTTCCTGGCAGCTCGCGGGCTTCCAGCGAATCAATAGGCCGGACCCAGAGCCGATCGCTACGGCCATAGCCGCTCATGGCGAGACAACGTCCATCGGGAGAAAGCGAGAACGCGCTCACTCGAGTGACGGGCGAGGTCACCTCGAATTGGGCCGAGAGCGGCGCGGGGGGCGGCGTTTCCGGAAAAGTGCACAAAGGATACGGCGAGCGCGCCGACTATGGCAAGCGCCGCTATACCCCACGGAGCCCAATTGAACCAGGTCTTGGGGAAATCGGCAGCGGGCTCAGGCTCAATTCGACCCGGATCCGCTAACACGATACGTGCTTCTCCAATCGCCTGCAACCTTTGCTTACGATCCTTCGCCAGAATCCGCTCCAGCGGTCGTCGCAAATACCCCGGCGCCCCCGCTGGCAGTGCCCACCAATCCGGATCGTTCTTCACGACCGCTTCCAGCACATCGGGTGTCACCGCTCCATTGAAAGCCCGTTTGCCGGTGAGCATCTCATACAACACTGCGCCGAAGGAGAAAATATCAGTGCGCCGATCCACGGGACGGCCGACGGCTTGCTCCGGCGACATATACGCCGCAGTATCGAGGATCATTCCCGCGCGTGTGTGGCCGATGGTCAGCGTGGGCGAGTTGGACATCTGCGCCGACGGCGAGGGCTCGTCTTCCAGCACTTTCGCCAAACCGAAGTCCAGCACTTTAACAACACCATCTGGAGTGATCTTGATGTTCGCGGGCTTCAAGTCGCGATGAACCACGCCGCGGTCATGCGCGTACTCGCTGGATTTCGGATTGGCGAAGCTCGGAACGTCAGGCATCGGACAAGCACCCAAGCCCGACGACGCCACGCTCACTGTGGCGCTCACCAGCAAGAACGAGATCGTGGGCACGTGCCGGTTCATCACCAGCCCGATCCGCCGAAGACTACCTGATCATGGATGTACTACATGTCTCCCGAGCAGTTGCAGGCACAGGCCAACGGCCAGGAAATCGATGCCCGCAGCGACATCTTTTCGTTCGGCAACAATCAGCGATCCGATGATGCTGAAATGCCGCGGCGCCGCATCGCCCACAACGCCCGTATCGATCAACTCTCGTAATCTGTCCAGCGGCAGGGCCAGGTTCCGGTCCGCCTCAATACCGGAGCGATCAAAGACATCACTGCTTTGCCCGATCTGGAGCGTTTCCACTTGGGTTCCCCACGGGATCTCGCGAAAGGAGCAGTCGTCGTGCCGGTAAGATTGATCAAACGGTTGCTGGCCGGGGAGATAGAAACCAGCCGTCGTGATGAGCGCGATGCGAGCCTCGCAGCTGTTTTCGCAGACTTGTTCCGGGACTCCAGTCCACACGTCGAAATGGATAGCCCCGGATCAAGAGCCGGTACTTCAGCTTCAGACCCGATAGATGGGCCATTTCACGCTCGCTCTCCGACGACCAGGGCATACCCAAGCCTTCGCGCCCGCACGGCTTCCGAGGCTGCGCGTGCCAGCTCCTTCGCCTTGGTGAAGTCGAGGCCTTCCAGATCGAGCTTCTTCAACTTGCTCATCAACTCTGCTCCGAGAAGCTTCGCCTGAATGTTCCGCACCAGTTCGGCGAGCGCCTCGTCATGAGTCTCGACTTCAATATTTCCGATGCCGACTGCTTCGAGGTAACCGACGTATTCCTCAACCGGCCGGGCATCGGCAATGCAGGCCGCCCAAGCCAAAAGTCCTTGGAGTTGCTCGGGCAATTGGGCCAAGCGCGTCAGATCACTCAATCCCACTCTTCCGCCGGGGCGCAAGACCCGGGCAAATTCCGAGGCCGCCAGGCGCTTGTCGGGGAAAGTGCAAAACGCGCATTCGCACAGGAGAGCGTCGAAGCTTGCATTCGCGAAGTCGAGCTTTTCCGCGTCGCCCTGCTGGAATCGGACGAGATGGCCAACGCCGGCCTCACTGGCCCGCGCCGCCGCCTGCTTGACGTTTTCCGACCCAAAATCGATTCCGACGACTTCAGAGCCAAAGCGCTGAGCCAGGAAGATCGCGGTTTCCCCCTTGCCGCTCGCGACATCGAGGACTCTCATTCCCGGGCAAAGCGCAAGCTTCTCTCCCAAGCGTTCGGTCAGGCGCAAGCCGCCGGGGTGGAACGAATCTCCCAGCAGCATCCTTGCAAAGTCGCTCTCATATAGCGTGGCGCAGCACGCTTTGATGCTGTCGCTCATTTGCCTCCGCCGAGTTTTACCAATGGATCGGCCGCGCCCGCACCGAAGGAAAAGTTTACGGGCTGAACTTCATACCTTGTTCCCGCTCGGCGAGCCGCTACGCGGTCGTGTTCCTGGGCCATGAGCTGAGCCCGGGCCTGTTCGCGATAGCCGACCGTGTTGTAGGCGCAGAACGGAATCTGTTTTCCTCCTGGCAACAGAAATTCCTTGCAGCACTTCATGAGGTTCTTCTGATTGAAAGTCCACGGATCCATGAAGTCTTGCAGCATGATCATAAAGATGAAGTTCGAAAGTCCCTTCGCATCCAGGCGGCCGTCCGGCTGACCGCACGCGGAACACGAGAACGAGAACTCCCTGGCTACTTTCTCCGAACCCAGCACGGCGGACGACGACCACAGACCCTCCAACGCGCGCCTGATTTCGGCTCCCAGATCTGGCATGACTCGATTCGAGATGTAGTCGAGGTAATCCTCGACATTCAGAATGCGAGGGAGAGGGGTGACGTTCTTTTCCCCATCAACGTACGCGTAGGTTACCGAATTACAGGTCGGAAAACAGCACGGTACCGGAATGAAATCGGAGGTCCGGAACGTACCCTCGGTTTGCTCTTCGATGAGCTTGATGATGTCGGGATTGGTCATCCGCCGCATGGGGTCATGCCGCTCATGGCGACCGGCGTGAAATGCGGCTTGAAAGTTTATTCCCTTCACAGCAGGATGATCCAGCCCGAAGCGGACGATCTTTCCGATTTCATGTTCGTTGACACCGCGTTCGATGGCGGGCACCAGAATTACGGTGCAATCGATTTCCGCCAGCCGATCCAATGCCCGCAGCTTTTTCGGAAGGATGTCCGGCTCGCCGCGGATGATACGATACGTCTCGCTGTCGAAACCGTCGAACTGGAAATAGATGTTCGGGTGAACTTCAGCTAACCCCGCCAGGAACCGGTCATCGGTTGCGATCCGCTTTCCATTCGTGTTGAGCATCACATTCGGAATCCCTCGCTGCTGGGCTGCTTTCATCATCGGGATGATCTGTGGGTGGATGGAAGGCTCCCCGCCCGAGAATTGCACCACCTGAGGATTTCCTTCCGCCTTGATGAAGTGATCCAGAATGTCTTCGACTTCTTCAAGCGTCAAGCTGAATCCGGGACCCGCCTCGGCAAAGCACAATGGGCAGGCCATGTCGCAGGCGCTGTTGACTTCGATAATGCCCAGGCAGGCGTGTTGCTGATGGTCCGGGCACAGTCCGCAGTCATGAGGGCACCCAAAATCCACTTCCGAGGCGAACTCCAGCGGGATCGTGCCCGGCTTGTTGAAGCGGGATGAATTTGTGTAGAGCTGCGCGTCTCCGTAAACCAAGCCCTCGAACATTCCATGGTCCGGACAGCGCTTTCTCATAAAGACCTTGTTGTCCCGGATCAAGATGTGCGCGTCGATGACACGGCGGCATTCCGGACAGATACTGCGGGTCAACTCGTAAAACACGTAGTTTGCATCTTGCTTGGGATCGGATGCCGTCCCGAGGGTCAGGCGGGGATTTGCCATAGGTGTTTGCCAACGATGAAACGAACAATGCGTTCTCAGAATGAGTCTGAAATCACGATAGCAGTGATTTAAACTTCCGGTCCTGGGTCTCCAAAATACGAATTAGGCCCGGCTCCTTCAAATCTGCCAGGCCTCACAGACTCTGCTGGCACTCGGCCGACCCGATTCTGCGCGGGCGTAGCAAGCGAACTCCGGCGTACCATGGGTGTGGATGCGTTTCACCGAACGTAACATTCTCCTTGCGATCTCGGCCATAAGCGCGGCGGCGATGTTGTACGTTGGAGCTTACCAGGTGCGCGCGGTTGCTCACCTCAGATGCCCTCTTCTCGGTCACAGTTGCGAAGCTGTGGCAGATGCGTCGTTCGCTAGACCATTCGGCATTCCCGATGGGTTTATCGGAGCCGGCCTGTACGTGCTGCTGATCGGAGTGGCCCTTCTGAATCCCCATGTCGTCTGGGTGAAGTACTCCATACGCGGCACAGCAGTATTGGCAGGCGCGGCAAATCTACTGGGTATGATCGATATGTCGCGGTTCGGCGCCTATTGTTTCTACTGCCTGTTAACAACGGTGCTCACACCCTTTTTGGTCTGGATGGCGTTCCTCCTTTAGTAATGCGGGCAGCCGATTCAGAGCGCCGTAGCGAATCAAGAAACGGTTAACTCCTGGAGCACGCGCCATCCTTCCACAACTTCTTGCGATTCAGGTTTCGCGCACAGTCGTGGCACCGCAAAAACTCAACTTACAGATAACCAACCGCTTATTGCATATACGCGTCGATGTGAATTTTGCCGGTAACCAGGTTGACGGTCCCCGGTGCCCAGATCTGGCGCGTGTTGACCCGTGCATAGCTGGCGTTCGCTGTGATGAGACTCATGTTCTCACAGAGATCGGCGACCGGCTCACCGGAACGCATCACCGCTATACCGTCTGCGGACAGGCCTATGCGAAATCTGCGCACGGCCCGCTCATTCACATTCGCGGTTCGGCAGCAGAGCTGTGCGGGGCGTCGCCTCACTTTACGGGCGTGAATCGGTAATCGCCGGAGACGTGCATTTCCATCAAATATTTCACGTCTCCTTTTTCGTCGAAAACGAACCGGATGCCCCAGGCGCCGAAGCCGGTGAATGTATTGTCCGACACGGCCACAAGCTGATAGTTGGGCTTTCCGACGACGCCTGCGAATAGTTTCCCGTTAGACGTGGTGACCGCGATGGTCCGCAGGACCGGCTCGTTCTGCCAGACGTCGAGCTCCTTATAGCTGCCCACGTATTTCGCGAGGATCTTGGGATCGACATTCACTTCGGCGTTCTTCGCGTCGGAGGCCTTACCCACCAGATGCTCGCCGTAGACTTTGGTTTCCAGGCAAACGAATTCGATCAGCTCGGTGTCGGGCATGTAACGCAGGTCTAACTTTATGGTCCAGGGCTTGGAATAAATCGAAGGGTCCGAGTAGGTGGCTTCGAGCTCGATGTGCCCGAAATCTATGCGGCGGTAGCGTTCCGTCACTCTGAGGGCTTCCGAGTGGGGATGACCATCGCTATCGAGCCAGGTCTTGGCGTTATAGCCGTTGCTTTCGACGACGAGCGT
>Ga0182030_10022711_pt1 | contig 11658 bp, 1 predicted proteins | sample 812S3MmetaG_FD_121299 | JGI IMG/M metagenome (GOLD analysis project Ga0182030, IMG submission 121299) | Permafrost microbial communities from Stordalen Mire, Sweden - 812S3M metaG (Illumina Assembly) | ecosystem: Environmental > Terrestrial > Soil > Wetlands > Permafrost | place: Sweden... | reverse complement strand
GCAGTTTCTGTTCGTAGGCTCAAACTTTTGCCTCCAGCTTCTTTCAGATTCCACCTCACGATGGACACCCTTGCTCTTGGCTAATGCTCCCTACTGCATGGGGCATTCGGGACTTTCACCCTACAGCTAATAAACATGCCTGGCACACAAAACGAAGAGGCCTGAATAAGGGCCTCTTCGCTTTTTCATTTCGTTCACATTTGTCTACTGCTCCATTACAAAATGGATGAAATTGCTTTGTGTGCCGGAGCGGAGTGTGAGGATATACATTCCGTTGGCCAACGTGTTACTCAATTGTATCCGCTGGTCTATATTTCCTGCATAGGCCATAACCTTATTGTTGTACACTACCTGGCCGAGCATGTTCACTACTTCCACAGATACTTCTTCATCTGTGGTTGCACCGGTAGTTCCTTTCAGGGTAAATGTCCCCTTATTAGGATTTGGCACCAGCTTGATGTCACTGCCTGCTGAGGTTACTTGTGTAACACCTACCCTGCTGAGGCTGATGATCGCATAAGCGGATGATGGCAGTCCCCCGCATGGGCCGCTTGAGGTAACTACGCAAACTACAGAGTCCCCGTTGAAGAACTGGAGCGCTTTATAAGTGGGGCCTGTGGCGCCGGAAATAATGTTGCCGTTAATATACCATTGGTAGGTTGGGTCCGGGCCTGCATTGGTAACCTGCGCAGTAATGGAATCAACATGTCCTATACTAGCACCTGTAGGAAATACATGAATAGAAACATTTGGCACCAACAATGTATCCAGGGAAACAACTGCTGTACCTGTCATGGTATCAGCGCAGGTGATAGTATCTCCTGAAACAATTACCCTGTCAATACCAACAACCATATAATTACCTGCCAGCTGATTACCAAAATCTATAACAATTCCGGTTCCATTTATGGACTCTCCAGTGAATATACCGGAGATGTATAGCTCGTAATACATACCCCTGTCGGAGCCGTCAACCAGCACATCCTGCCCAACGCCACCGGGGCAGTAACCACCGCCACCGTTTACGTTATGAAGAGTTGGCAGAGGAATGATGTTTACAACAGGGCTGCCTGACATTGTATTACTGCACACCGCAACAGGATCTGTGGCGGTAATGGTATAGGTGCCTGCGGCTCTCTGAGGCCCGAAATCAAGTGAGGAACCTGTGCCGGCCATGGTAGATATTGTGGTAGGTCCACTGGTAAGCTTGTAGCCGATACCGGTTACAGAATTACTCAGTTGAATGTCTGCGCCCGCACCACCCTGGCAATAATTACCAAAATTGGCTGCTGTAACAGTAAAGGCAACAGGTGTAGGCTTCACGATCACTATGGCAGTATCTGACATAATATCCTGACAGGAAGTAGTGGAATTGGTAGCTACTATGCTATAAGGGCCAGAGGCTATTCCAAAGCCAAAATCAAGTGATGAGCCAGTGCCTGTTATTGCAGCGCCGCTGGCCATCGTACCGTTGTACAACTGATAAGATACGCCGGTGTTTGAGCCATTCAAGCTTAAATGGATACCCGTACCACCTGCGCAATAAGAACCGCCACCCGTAAGGTTGTGAAGTGCCGGAAGCGAGTTAATAGTAATTACAGCACTACCTGCCATGGTCACGAAACAGCCGGAAGTAGAATTGGTACCTACAATTGTATAAGTGCCGGCACCAGTTGGAAGGCCTAAGTAAAGAGCCGCTCCGGTACCAACAGACGGTGCGCCTACGGACGTTGGGCCATTGAATAACTGGTAGCTAACACCCGCTTCTGATCCGCTGATGGTAACCGGGCCACTGATTGCTCCCTGGCAATAGGTTGCGGTTCCTAATACGGTAAAGATTGCAGGTGAGCTTATGGTCACAACGGCCATGCCTGTCATATTCGCAGTACAGCCGGATAATGTATCAGTACCTACAATGGTGTACGTGCCTGCTACTGTTTGCGAACCGAAATCAACAGCGCTGCCTGTGCCCTCCATAGGTAGAAGACCCGAAGGGGCGCCATCACGGAATAAGCTATAGCGGACATTAACTTCAGAAGGATTTAAGGAAACATCTACACCGGCGCCACCAATACAATAAGTTCCTCCGCCCACTACTGGTTCGGGGTCTGGCAGCGGATAAAGAGCAATATAAACAGGACCTGACATTACCGTGCTGCAGCCATTAGCAATGTTGGTGGCGGTAACATCATAAGGACCCCCCGTCACGGTATATAAGCCAAAGTTCAGCGGAGCGCCGCTGCCAGTGAGCACGCTGCCTACCGGTGATCCGCCATACATTAGCTGGTAGCGTATGCCAGCGTTTGAGCTGTCTAAACCAACGGCCTTGCCTACGCCGCCAGGGCAGTAATCTCCTCCGCCGGTTATATTATGCACCGGCGGCGAGGATAATACAATTATCGCAGGAGTTCCGGTCATGTTCGCGCTGCAGCCTGCGCCATTTGTTGCTACAACAGAATATCCTCCGCTGCCGGTTTGTAAGCCAAAGTCAATAGGAGCACCTGTTCCACCGCTAGCAATACCAATGGGTGACCCACCATTGAATAGCTGATAATTTGTACCAATGGTGGAGTTGCTTAGCATAATGTCAGCACCTGCGCTATTAGAACAGACCGTACCACCACCCGTCAGATTGAACAAGGCCGGAAGTGCTTCAATAATTATTGTTGCGCTGCCAGTCATTGTAGTACTGCATCCTGAGCCTGTTCCAATAACGGTATAGGTGCCTGCCAGGAATGTACCGAAATTTAATGTGCCAACTCCACTACCTATGATGGCTGCGCCAACCGGTGAGCCTGAGTTATATAGCTGGTAACTAACGCCGCCATCAGTTGCGTCCAGGCCAACAGGGGTGCCCGGGGTGCCGGCACAATAACTGCCGCCCCCTGTTACATTATGAGCTACCGGTGAAGGGTTAACATTTATTATCGCGCTGCCTGACATAGTACTACTACATCCCGTCACTGTATTTTGCGCAGCCACAGTGTAGCTTGCAGAACCGGTTTGCAATCCAAAACTTATTGCGGCACCTGTTCCAGCCACCGTAGCAATTAGTTCCCCATCTTTATAAAGAAAATAGTTGATACCAACCGTTGAAAGGCTGACACCCACTGCGCGGCCAGCATCGTTGCTGCAATACGAGCCGGTGCCGGTTACACTATAAGTGTTTGGCAATGGATCAACAACGACGGTGGCAGTGCCTGACATATTGCTTGTACAACCTGCTGTCGTATCGATAGCTACCACCCTGTAGGTACCGGCGGTAGTTACATTGCCGAAGCTTACGATGCCATCATCATTACCCACTATAGAGTCACCCAATTCCGTAACTCCGTAATATAGCTGGTAAGTGACGCCAAAATCTGTATTGCTGAGCATTACGGGTGCTCCTGTGCCTCCGGCGCAATATTGACCGCCGCCTGATACCACATATACATTAGGGAAAGGAGTGGCCCCTACGGTTACACTACCTATCATAGTATCTTTACAACCGGTAAGAATACTCGTGGCCACTACTATGTAAGTACCGGGTACTGTAAAGCGCGAGCCGAGGCTGAACGCAGTTCCAATGCCAGTGAGTGGACCAATACCCTCCGGCATACCTCCGGTATATGCCTGGTAAAAAGCTGTAGTTTGCGAACCATTGAGTCCTATTGAAACGCCCGTGCCCCCCGCACAATAATTACCACCCCCGGTTACGGTGAATGAAGCCGGAGGATAATTTACAGATATGGTAGCAGAGCCTGTCATATTTGTGCTACAGTGTGTGACAGGGTTATCTGCAACAACCGTATAGCTACCAATTGTAGTCATGGCGCCGAAATCGAGAGCCGTGCCTGTGCCGGGAATACTGTCAACAAAAACACCACCTCTGAACAAGCTGTAGTTGACACCGACAGTGGAAGAGGAAAGCATGATATGCTCACCCGATGTGCCATTGCAATAAGCGCCGCCGCCGGTCACTGTATATGCTGTGGGCATTGGATTGACCACAATAGCCGCGCTTCCTGTCATAGTAGCCGAGCAACCGGTTGCTGGATTCACAGCAACGGCCGTATAGTTGCCACCTGTAGAAATTAAACCAAAATTAAGCGGCGACCCGGTTCCGCTTAATGAGCCTACCGGAGAGCTACCATTAAATAACGTATAATTTATACCGGAAACAGAACCGCTTAACTTTACGCTATCGCCAGTGCCGCCTGCACAGAACGCCGTGCTTCCGGAAACATTGTATGCCGTGGGTCCCGGATTGACAGTAATCGTGTCGGTCCCTAACATTAAATCAGAACAACCAGCAACTGTAGATGCTAGAACGGTGTACCTTCCGGCACCAGAAACAAAGCCGAAGTTAACCGGCGATCCTGTACCTGCCGCTGAAATACCTGTAACTCCGCCTGACCTTATTAACTGATAGGTAACTCCGCTATTGGAACCGGTTAAGCCAATCTGAATAGGACTGCTTGCACCGGCGCAGTAGCTGTTGCCTCCTGTTTGAGTTATGGTATATCGGATAGGTAAAGGATTCACCGTTACCGACGCGGTTGACAAACAACCTGTTGGTAAAGCATAGCTAACTAAAGTAGCACCACCATTTACGCCGGTAACCAACCCCGCAGCTGTTATTGTGGCGACACCAGTAAAACTGCTGCTCCATACGCCTCCAGTAGTGGTAATGGTTAGTGCAGTTTCCTGCCCAGCGCATATAACAAGTGAGCTTCCTATGATCGCAACGGGAGCCGCATTAACTGTGACAGGTGGTGAAGTAACATTACAACCACCGGCTAATGTATAGGTAATGACCGTAGTTCCGGGTGTAACAGCGTATACTGTACCTGATCCGGAACCCACAGTAGCTTGCGCAGTATTACTGCTGGTCCATGTTCCTCCGGAAGGGCTTGAACTTAAACTGGTTGTTGTTAAATTACAGAGCGCCATCGTTCCCAAAATTGTTGTTGGCGTCTGATTGACTGTGAAAGTAGCTGTAGCCAGCGCTGCAGGGCCACCACATGGACTATTCACCGTATAGGTAATTGTAGATGTACCTGGAGAAAGCCCCGCAACAAGACCAGAAGCTGGATTTATAGTTGCTACACCAGGATTGCTGCTGCTCCAGGTTCCACCTGTTATAGAGCTAGGGTTACTAAGTAGCGAGGTGGTGCCCGCACAAATGCCTGTTGTACCAGTTATTGTGCCTGTGGGGTTGCATAAAACCACAATCGTAATGGTGCCATTGCCTGTAGTGTTAAAGCCTTGAGTATGAGTGAATGCTGTGACCAGAATGGGATCTGTGTATGAGCTGCCGCCGCCGGCGCCCCCCCAGCTGCCACCGCCGCCACCGAAATAACCACCGCCGCCGCCGCCGCCGGCTGATCCGGGACTATATGTAGGAAAAGAACTTGCTATGCCCCCAAAACGTGATGTGCCACTAGAAGAGGTACCATACGCACCATAGGTGCCCCCCAAACCCGGGCCGGACTGACCACCGCCGGTACCATCATATTCAGAGCCAGGACTAGGTGTCTGGCCATTTTGTCCTGTAAGCCCCCCACCGTTTCCTCCATAATTAGTGGGCCAGTTTGCTCCGGCACCTCCACCCGCACCTGCGACCACAACGCGGTTTGTAAGCGCTGTGGTGCCAATGCAAATTTCACTGCAGCCACCACCGCCACCACCGCTGTAGCAGCATATTGAACTACAATAGCCACCATTGGCTCCGGCATTATTATATCCCCCCGGTTCGCTAGTAGTAGCCGCCCCATTACCACCTGTACCACCAACAACTAGGCTAAGCACTTCTCCGGGAGTTACAGTAAGTACACATTGCACACGGCCCCCATAACCTCCATGACCAAAAATACCCGAGCCACCCGAGCCGCAAGAAGCCCCTCCCATTGCACCTTGCATATCAACAGAAATAGAAGTCGCAGCTGCGGGAACTGTATAAGATTGAACAGACCCAGTATAAATATAACTGCTGGTTTGAGCGATTGCATTCCAATTACATCCTGATAAAATGGCAATAAGAACTATTAGCCTGGAGGTGTAAAACCGTTTCATTCTGCAAATATTTAAATGATTAAAAAATTAAAATGCTACCGGCACTAATAAACCACGATTTCCGAACACATTATTTTTAACACGGCATAAGGAACGATCATCTCATATCAGTGCTTTGAAATGGTAACGAAAATTAGTAAAAATTTGTGACAACTCGTATAATACTTATTGATTTTAATACCACAAATAAATTATCCTGCCGTGCAGCACCTCAGAGGTGCAGTAGATCTTCCGGCAAATGGCTAAATCATCATGCAAAATGGCCCCGGATAACCAGGGCCATTTTATTGAATTTCGCCAGCAAAAAACTGCTATTGTTCGATTACAAAATGGATCACGTTGTTTTGTGTGCCTGAACGCACGGTCATAATATACATGCCATTTGGCAGCGAACTATTAAGCTCAACCTGTGAATTAATGCTACCACCCTGGGTCAATACCGTACTCGTATAGATCACCTGGCCCAGCAAGTTGGTTACTTCAAGGGTTACTTCTTCATCCGAAGTGGTACCCAGATTACCTTTCATGCTAAATATACCTTTGTTAGGGTTTGGAACCAATTTGATGTCACTTCCTGCTGTAGTAACCTGGGTGACACCCACATTATGAAGAGAAAGCGTAATTGATTCAGAGGTTGCTATGCTGCCACATGGACCATTTGCATTTACTATGCATGCCACGGAATCCCTGTTAAAGAAAGCATGATTAGTGAAGGTAGCAGATGTAGCGCCAGGTATGATATTGCCGTTGATTACCCACTGGTAGGTAGGATCTGGCCCACCATTGGTCACAAATACCTTCATGGAATCAATATGCCATACGCCAACCCCATTGCCCGGATACGCACGCAGTACCACAGTAGGAGTCAATGATGTATCAACAGAAATGACCGCTGAACCAAACATAGGATTAGGACAAGTAGTAACATAACCCATAGCTATTACTTCGCTGTTACCGATAATCGTGTAAGTTCCGGCCGGCTGTATGCCAAAATTAAGCGCAACACCGCTACCAAATACAGGTCCGCCAACGGGTGTTCCTGCATCATATAACTGGTAATAGATGCCTGCCTGGGAGCCATCGAGGCCAACATCAACACCCGCACCGCCCGGGCAATAACCACCGGTGCCTGTTACGTTATGAACTATCGGCAAAGGAATAATGTACACATTAGCGCCGCCAGCCATAGTGTTAGCGCAAGCTGGAGTCACATCAACCTGGCTGCCGGTTACTATATAGCTGCCTGCTACTGTCTCTAAACCGAAATCAAGAGCAGAGCCGGTACCGAGCATAGTAACAGTAATTGGTGCAGTCGTACTTCCGCCGTGTAATACATAGCTCACACCGGGAGTGGAATTAAGAAGTCCAACGTGAACACCCGTATCTCCCGCGCAATAATTGCCATAATTCTCAGCAGTTACAGGATAAGCTATAGGCAGCGGCTTAACAATTACTGGTGCATCGCCCAACATATTGCTCTTGCAGCCTGTGATGGCATTTGTGGCAACTACAGTATACGCACCAGAATCAGCTCCTATTCCAAGACTCGGAATAGGAATACCTGTACCTCCCACGGAACCACCTACCAGGGTAGATCCATAATACAGCTGGTAATTTACGCCTTCGTTAGAGCCATCAATGCCAACAGGTACTCCTGTACCGCCTGCGCAGAACGTACCGCCGCCTGTCACATTGTGAGCAGCAGGAAGAGAGTTGATTGTGATGGAAACGCTATCGGTCATATTGCCAACGCATCCCGTGCTAATATTTGTGCCTACTACAGTATAAGTGCCAGCCAGCGTATCGAGCCCAAAGTCAAGTGGCCCGCCTGTACCTATTACCGGGCTACCAACGTTTGTTACATTTACCAGCTGGTAGCTAACGCCCGCGGTGGAACTGCTTTGACCGATATGAACACCTGTACCGCCCTGGCAGAAGCTGCCTCCTCCTATAACTGTATATGCATTCACCGAATTTATTGATATAATGGCATCACCTGACATATTTTGAGCGCATCGCGGCGCACCTGCATCAACACCAACAACTGTATAAATACCAGCTGCCGGTTGGGCACCAAAATCAATGGCACTTCCACCACTCACTGAATCTATAAATGTGCTGCCGAGGTATAACATATAGGTAACCCCTTCCGCTGAAGTACCAAGGAATACATGAGACGCAGGAGATCCCGCACAATAAGGCCCACCGCCAGATACAGGCTGAGGCGCTGGCAAAGGATCAGTACCAATTGAAACGCTTCCTATCATATCTACAGTACACGTTGTAACCGGGTTAGTAGCAAGGACAGTATAACTGCCAACAGGAGTGCGTAATCCGAAGTTAAGTGGAACCCCGCTTCCTGAGTATACGCTGCCGATAGGTGCACCGCCAACTAATAGTTGATAGTGTATGCCGGCATCAGAACCGTTAAGCCCAACCGGGCTGCCAGTGCCGCCAGCACAATAATTTCCACCACCGGTCACAGTATGAAAGCCGGGAAGAGGAAGCACATTAATAATTGGAGACCCTGTCATATTACTGGTACAGGTCGTACCAGGATTAGTAGCAACTATGGTATAAGCACCCGTGTTAGTCAGCATACCAAAATTAATTGAAGACCCGGTACCAGCAATAAGGGTATCCGGAGTCCCTGAATTAAGTAATTGGTAATTTATGCCTGAAGTGGAGCCGGAAAGTATTAAACTTACCCCGGCGCCTCCGGCGCAATAGCTGTTCCCTGCAGGAGCGGATAACGTATAAATTATTGGCAAAGGATCAATGGTGATTACCGCATTACCGGTCATATTGCTCACACAACCAGTTGACCCATTTGTACCTACTACTGTATAAGTACCAGCCGCAGTATCATTGCCAAAGCTTATACTTCCATCATCAGCAACGCCTGAAACAGTAGCGCCAATAGGTGATGCACCAAGGTACAATTGATAATTTACACCTAAATCAGATCCGGCAAGTCCAAGGGTTTCGCCTGTACCACCCGCGCAATAATCACCTGTGCCGGTAACTGCATACGCACCGGGCAGTGAGAATATGTTAATTATTGCACTGCCGAACATATTACTGGTGCAACCTGTAAGGGCGTTAGTACCGATTACTGTATAGCTGCCTGAGGGAAGTAAACCGAAATCAAGACCGGAGCCGGAACCAGCAACGGGCGCCAAATAGGCCACACCGCCACTATATAACTGATAGCTAACGCCAGCGTCTGAAAAGTCAAGTCCTACATGGTGCCCCGTCAGGTTTGCGCAATAGCCGCCTGTACCGGTAACATTATGTACAGTAGGCAGCGGATTCACAACTACTACAGCGCTGCCAATCATATTGGCCGTACAAGTGCCATTGTTGGCAACAATAGTATAATCTCCAGCAGTAGTAATATTGACAAAGCTGAAGGAACCGCCAGAACCAGTGACAGAATCCCCTACCTCAATACCCCCATTATATAACTGGTAAACAACCCCAAAATCACCACCACTTAGTGAAATATTTACGCCAGAGCCACCTGCGCAGAAAGGACCGCCGCCACCAACAGTGTACAGAGTTGGCAAAGTATTAGGTGTGACAGAAAGAGATCCCGGCAAGGTATCTTTACAACCCGCAGTGCTTGTGCCTGTAACAAGATAGGTACCGGCAGTGGTAAATGAAGTACCGAAGTTGAAGGCTGAGCCGGTTCCGGTGAACGGACCGCCAACAGGAGCCGTGCCATTATAGAGCTGGTAAGTAGCGCCAAGGTCTGAGCCGGTTACACCAAGTGGCACACCGGGACTGCCAGGGCAAAATGAACCACCACCGGATAATATATAAGGATATGGCGGGTTATTGACACCTACCGTAATGCTGCCCGGCATATTGCTCGAACAGCGGGACGATGTATTAACCGCAACAACAGTATAGATACCTGTAACGGTTTGCAGTCCGAAGTCAAGGCCTGCATTGGAACCGTACACACTATCTACCAATCCTGCACTATTATATAACATATAAGTAACACCGGCGGCGGAGAAGGCGAGGCCAACGTGTACACCACTTGTGCCTGCACAATAGTAGCCGCCATTTGTTACAGTTATGGCCTGCGGCCCGGGCAGCGGCTCTGAAGTAATAATGACCGGTATTCCTCCGTTCATAGTGCTGCTGCAATGGTTAGCAGTCGCATCGCTGGCTATTACTGTATAACTGCCGGCAGGAATTAGACCAGGGAAAGTTATTGAGGTGCCGGTGCCACTGGCTGTGGCAACTACAGTGGATGCCGAATTATATAATTTATAAGTGTCTCCTGAAACGGTGCTGCCAATTACGCTGACACTCACACCGGAACCACTGGAGCAGTAAAGGCCGCCATTACTTACAGATACCGGGAGGATACCAGGCAACGGAGTAATGGAGATCGACGTGCTGCCAGGCATATTCAGAGAACACTGGGTAACCGGGTTGATAGCTATTGCCGTATAAGTGCCCGCAGACGACTGCACGCCAAAATCGAGAATACTACCTGTACCCGGCGTAGCAGGAAGGCCTGTGGCGCCATTAAATAAATAATAATTGATCCCAACAGTAGAAGAGCCTAACTCTACATGTATAGTGCTGGGGCTACCAGCGCAATAAGCAGTATTACTGCCTGAGGGGCTGTAGGCTAATATAGGGTAAGGATTAGGGAGGGGGTTTACTGTGGCTACAACAGATGATACGCAGCCCGTAGAAGAAAAGGTGTAAGATATGGTTGGGAACCCTTGCGAAACACCACCAAGCACGCCAGTAGGCGAAATCGTACCCACGCCGCCAATAGTGCTGCTCCATACGCCTCCTGTGCTGGCCTCTCCTAAAGAAACTGTAGCATTCACACATACCACAGGAGTTCCGGTTATGGGTGCCGGCCCCGCATTAACGGTAACAGGACTTGAAACAAAGCAACCGTCCGATAATGTGTAAGTAATGACAGGTACTCCGGGAGTTCCGCCGGTAACCACACCTACGCCGGGGCTACCGGTTACGACAGTAGCCAGCGCCGTATTATTGCTGCTCCATGTGCCACCCGCAGGGCTGGAACTTAAGTTAGTTGCTGCAAAAGAACAAACTGAAGTGGTACCAATAATTGATGTTGGGGTTTGATTTATAGTAACTACAACTGAAGCAGGTGTAATGCCGCCGCAGGGATTGGGTACACTATAAGTAATAACAGAAGTACCTGGCTGAAGACCAGTAACCACTCCGGTGGACCCAACCGTTGCAATAGTTACGCTACTACTGGTCCAGGTACCGCCCCCGGCGCCAACAGCAGTTAAAGCTGTTGTTGACCCCGCACAAGTAGTAAGAGTTCCAGTTATGCTACCGGCTCCGTTACAAAGAGCTGTGATCACGACCTGGCCATGGAGAATGGCTGCACTATACCCCTGTGTGTGCGCTATGGCAGTTATACTTCCACCAGCCGTAGCAGGGTAAGATGAGCCACCACCGCCTGCTTCATCACCAGTACCACCATTACCGCCCCACCAGCCGCCGCCGCCGCCGCCCTCGGAATATGTATTTGTATTGCCTCCCTGGCCGGCTGTTCCAAGTACTGATCCAGTGGCGCATGAGGGCCCT
>Ga0182030_10022710_pt1 | contig 11658 bp, 12 predicted proteins | sample 812S3MmetaG_FD_121299 | JGI IMG/M metagenome (GOLD analysis project Ga0182030, IMG submission 121299) | Permafrost microbial communities from Stordalen Mire, Sweden - 812S3M metaG (Illumina Assembly) | ecosystem: Environmental > Terrestrial > Soil > Wetlands > Permafrost | place: Sweden... | reverse complement strand
GCTCCGACGTTTTGCCCTTCATGCCGAAGGGATGCGTTCCGGTCGCACTTGGGTGTGGACGCAGAACGGCGCCGTACTGGCGTATTTCACGCTCGCTGGCCACGTCATCGAACGCGGCGATCTGCCCGTCAGACTGGGCCGGGGCTCGCCCGATCGAATCCCGGCAGTGCTCATCGCCAGGCTTGCGTTGCACGAGACGCTGCACGGTCGCGGCCTCGGCGGCACGCTGCTCGCCGATGCAGTAAGCCGAATCGTCGCGGCCACCGACATCGTCGCCGCCCGCTTCGTCGTTGTCGACGCGATCGACGAACACGCGGCGGACTTCTCTTCGCACTACGGCTTTGAGCCGATACCCGACACGCACCGACTGGTGCGGAAGATCGGCGACCTGACCGAGGATGTCCGCCGGCGCTAACGCCCGGGGGCAATCGCCTCGGAGCGATTCATCTCATCGATCGAGAGCGTCGAGGTAGTTGCTCGCTTCACCGGGAAGTGGGTGCAGGTGCACGACAGTACCGGCGGGCTTGTCGACGAGATTGACTACCTCGGCGATCATCCGCGCGGTGGGAGTGCCGACGACGACAAACGCGCCTGGAGTGATGACCGAGGGGTCGCGTGCTTCGTCAAGGAAGGTACAGACGAAGCCGGTTTCGTCGTCGTCGTTCAGGTCGGCAGTGATGGTCATCGCGGTATCTCGATCCGGCGTCGCTGGGCCCAATTATACGGGTGTCCCCGGCTACCCCTCCTTCGCCGTGCCGAAGATCAGGTCACCGAAGGTGGTGGCGGCCTCAGCCTGCATACCTGGGAGGACGTGCTGGTAGACGGTCATCGTGAAGGCGGGGCTGGCGTGTCCGAGGCGCTCACTCACGACCTTCACTGGCACGCCAGCTCGTAGTAGCAGCGTGGCATGAGTGTGGCGGAGGTCGTGCAGCCGAATCACCGGTAGGCCGGATTTCGCGACGAGGCGCTCGAAACTCTGGCTGAAGAAGTCAGGGTGGAGTGGAGTTCCTTCGGGCCTCGAGAAGGCAAGGCCGTGATCTTGGTGTAGCTCGCCGAGCAGCAGCCGCTCATCGAGCTGCCGCTTCCGCCACTCGCGCAGGACCGAGACCGTGCGCGGATCGAGGTCGATCGTCCGTCGACTGGAACCCGTCTTCACGTCGGCGACCTGGATGTCGTAGGCGACCGAGACGACCGCTTGGCGCACCGACAGCCGAGCCCTTTCGAGGTCGACGTCGTTCCAGCGCAGTCCGAGGACCTCGCCCCGGCGCATTCCGGTATTCGCCGCGAGGTAGTAGGCGGGCATGAGGCGGTGACCCTCCAGACCGTCGAGGAACTGGCGGAGCTGGATCGCGTCCCAGACCCTCATGTCGCGCTTCTTGCGGGAACTGAGCTTTGGCGGATCGGCGAGCTCCGCGACGTTGCGGACCACGCTGCCCTTCCTCATCGCGTCGGCGAGTGCCTTGTGAAGCGTCTCGTGGATCGAGTGGATCGTCTTCGGTGACAGGCCGCGTCGATCCTCACTGCCCACAGCGAGAGCTGCATAGAACGTGTCGAGGTCCTCGGCGCTTAGCCGTTGGAGGGGAATGGCGCCGAGCGCAGGAACGACGTGGCGTTCGATGTTGCGGCGGTACGAGTCGAACGTGCTCGGGCGGAGCTGGGAACGTTTGGTCGGTAGCCACCGGTCGGTGAGGTAGGCACTGAAGGTGATCCGGTCAGGTGGCCGGTATTCGCCGTCGTTCTTCCGCTTCATGATCTCGGTGACGAGGCGCTCGGCATCGGCCCGCCGCGTCCCAGCGGCAAACCAGCGCCGACGTTCCTTTCCCGTCGAGGGATCGACTCCCTCGTAGATCACCGCGTAGTAGCGGTTGCCCTTCTTGGCGGTGTAGCCGCGCATCGACGTCACACTCCTCTCGGGCGCGCACTGTCACGTTCGAGGAAGCCCTGACCCGTGGCTTCGAGGGGCTCGTGCGGCCGAAGCTCGCACGGCGGCGTTCGATGCCATTGTCGCGCGCCCGTCAATGGGGATCGTGTCGATTGGCAATGACGCCCGATATCGCGTTAGCGCCCGTATGCTGGTATTGACCCCAGGGGTTCGCAAGTTCCCATGGGAGTTCCTTGCAGGCGAACCGTGAGTCATCCGGTGAGCCGCTTAGATCAGCACTCGCGCTGATCTAACTTTCGTCACGCGATGGCCCACGCATGCGCACCGGGCCGTGAATCGTGGCCGTGGAATTCGGCCGCCTCCCCTCGTTCCTACTCGACGAAGGAGGCCGCCCGTCTGATGGCCATGAACACGAAAACCACAGAACCGATTGCCCTCGAAACCCTTCCTGCAGTACTCAGCGTTGGGGAAGCCGCCGCGCTCCTCCGAATAGGTCGGACCGCGGCCTACGCACTGACCGGCGTCTGGCGCGCTACGTCTGGGCGCGAAGGTCTGCCCGTCGTCCAGCTCGGACACAGCCTCCGCGTCCCTCGGGCGGCTCTCATCCGGTTGCTCGACGCGGACGCGCCCTCAGCAACCAATTCGCTGCCATGACCCCGACAAGTGCCGGTTCAGTCACCGCAGAGGACTCCCGATGCTCCGTTTCTCTGACGTTTGACACCACTGCATCGCCGATGCCGGGAGTCATCGGAGCGTTTGCGCCGATGATGAGTCTCACGCCGATGTCGCCCTCGGCCTGGCGCTGCTACGTCGAGGAGATCGCGAAGGGCCGCGAAGACTACTTCGCGAAAGGCGCCGAACGTTCTGGCCAGTTCGTCGGTCGCGGTTCTGAAGCGCTCCGAGTACATGGCGCTCAGGCTGACGCGCTTAGCTTGGAACGGCTCTTCGGCCACGGCACCGATCCCCGCGACGGCTCTCCGCTCGGTCGCAGCTTCGACCCCGACAACGAACGCGCTGTCGCTGGGTTCGCGCTCACGTTCTCCCCACCGAAGAGCGGCTTCGATCCCCCGCGAGAGGCGCCGGAGCGAGAAATCCCCCCGAGGTCGTGATGGCGCGGAGCTACACCATTCTTCGCGGTCCAGGTCGTGGCGCATCGCCATGCCCGTGAGTATGCGGAATCGACGTCCGCGAAAAGGTCCGCGAAGTCGTCCCCGAAAAAGGTCCGCGAAAACGCCCGTGGCGCTGGTAGGCGGGACATTCTGCGCGTCGCAGAATTTTTTGAGAACAGCAGACGTCGTCCGTCGCTCTCTCGTTCGCGTTTACGGTCGTCGACATGCGGAATCGACGGAGCATGACGGAGGGGTGTTGACGCGAACGTCGACGGCGCAGCTCAACGCACGAAAAGAAGTTCCTGAGGGCTCCGTGTCCCCCGTAATCCAAAGCAGACGCCGGCCGTGCGTCGGCCCTATCACTTGAGGGCAGCGGGGCCGTTTCTCCAGTGTTGCTGATTAGGCGATGGTGGGGCTACAAAGCCGAACGACGCACCACGGAGGCGTCGTCCTGCACGCCAAAGAGGTAGTCACATCGTGGACACACCCATGACGGCTTTGGCTGACCTAGTGAGTTCAGGCTCATCACGTTGGGCCGGAACTGAAGGTCCTCGTCAGGGCAGTCGACGCACTTCGGGCTGACATTGCTCATTGCTGAACCTCCGCTGTTCGTGCTCGTAGCGGTGTCCGAGCTGGTTGTTGCTGTGGTCGCAAATCGTACTAGCGACGCATCTCGCATCTAGGGTTTTCGCTAGCGCCAGCCCTCGCACTTCGTCTGCAGCGTCCCGTCTGGGGCACGGCCTCCAGCTCTGCGGCAGTGTCTCGGGGCGCGCTCCCTACGTCGGTTCACGGTGTCGACGAAATTGTCGACGGAGGGGCGCATCGGGCAGCACACCTCATGTGGAACGGCTAGTCAACCCCCTTGAATGACTTGTTTTGCACGGGTTTTAGGGCGCGACGAACTGCAAGGTTCGTCGCTTGATTGATTTCGAGCAGGCGGCGGGGCTCCAAGTCAAGGTGGAGCGCCCACAGCGAAGCGAGGACGAACGACCTTGACTTGGAGTGACGGCTGCTACGTCGTTTCCCGGGTTGCCGGGGGCGGTGGACGGGCTCCGGTGCTCGCCGGACGCGCCAGCCGATCGTGGATCGGGCCTCCGCCACTCTCATGTACGCGGGTCGGAACCGCAGGGTGTCGATCCGCAGGAAGTTGCCCCAAACTGAAGACGTCATCGGGCGTGCCCGACGACAAGGTGTGCACGGGGATCTGACCTGCGACGGCGGGTGGCTGGCGCGTCCGGTGAACTCCGGGCACCTCGTGCGCCCTTTGGCGAGGTAACCCGTGGAAAAGGCTCATCTCAAGCGGTCATCTCCGCGTAGACAAAGCCGGCGAGCTCACGCGCGATCGCCGCGGCGACGGTGTTGCGCGAGTCCTTGCGAGCTCCGAGGCGACGGAAACGGCTGCATAGACGGACCTGGGCCCGCCAGGCCCGCTCGATCGTCTCGCGATCGAGGCCCTCCTGGCGTTTGGCCAAGGTGGCACCTCGGGCCGGTCCGAACTGGTAGGACCAGGCGGATTCGACGAGCTGGGTGCGGACGTGCACATTGCCGGCGAGGGTGAGGTGTCCGCGCGAGACCGTCTCTCCACTCGAGTACTCCGAGGGCACGAGACCGCAGAAGCCCATGAACGCGCCAGCATGCGCGAAGCGACGAAAGTCACAGACCTCGCAGATGATCGTGAGCGCACCGAGATGGTCGATCCCGCGATAGGCGGCGAGACGGTGCACCGGGTCCGACAGGCCCGGCGCGTCGAAGTACGCGGCGAGATCGGCAGTGATGGCCCGCAGCGCCGCGTCCTCGACCGCGACGGCGCAACGGTAGAACGAGAACGCACTCTTCATCGCCGGGTCGCTGAAGTGGCGAGAGGCGATCCACGCCTCGTGGCGCGCCGTCCAGGCCGCCCCGTCACGAAAGACTTCGTTGTGGCGCAAGAGGAACGACCCGAGTCGTTGTCGGGCCCGTCGGCGCTCTTCGACGACAACCTGGCGCGCGCGGCATAGGTCGCGCACGCCTTCTTCGGCAACGGTAGGCACCCGGATTGGCGTGAGCTCGCCGGCCCGGTGCAAACGCGCGAGACGTCGCGCGTCTCGCCGGTCGGTCTTCACCCGATCGCCTGGGTGGCGCGGGATGAGCGATGGCGCGACGACGTCGGTCCGCACGCCGAGCGAGCTGAGCAGGCGGTGCAAGTCGTATCCGGTCGGGCCGGCCTCGTAGCAGGCCCAGAGTCGTCGTTGGTCGCCGAGGCGAGCGACGAGGCGGCGGATCGATGCCTCGTCATGCCCGATCTTCTCGGCATCGGGCTCAGTCTCCTCGGGTCGCAGGATCGCGACGGCGATCGAGTTCTTCGCGACATCGAGCCCGAGATGGATCATTTGTCGCTCGGTAGTCTTGGAATTCGGCACGGTCGGCTCCCCTCTGTGTGTGGCTCCGTACGCCTCAAGGGTGGACGATCCACGTCTTTCTTGCTGACGGGAGCCGGCCGTTCCATTACAACTGAGTGTGCACAAGAGTGCCAAGGGGGTCGCGCGGACAATTTCGCGGAGATTGTTCGAGCGTCCTCCGCGCGTCGACGTTGGCTACCGCCGATGTGGAACTGGCCGAGTCGGCGTCGCCGACTCGGTATCTCCGATTGGGCTGGCAAGCTGTCGCTCTAAGTCGGTGAATGTCTTGATGAGGTCAGGTGACTCGAAGGCGCGATTCCGGCGACCAACGTTCACTTGCCGAAGGACTTTTGCCTCCGTGAGCCGGATGATCGCCTCGTTGGTGGCCTGGAATGTGCGCCCGATCAGCTCGGCGGCACCATTGACGGTGATGATTGGTGCGCCAGGGAGCATGTGAACCAGGAGATCGACCGCGGAGTTGGCACGCACCCTGCCAAGGCGCTCGCGCCAGCGGCCCTGTAACTGAGCGACTCGCTCCTCGAAGGTTTCCGCGTCCGCGATCGCGCGACGGCACGCCGTCGCGAACAGCGCGACCCATTGATTGAGGCCCTCTGTTGCTTCTTCTGACGATGACGCTCCCAGATAACGAGTCGCCGTGAGGCCACCGACGTAGTCCCGCGACAACGTCGCAAGGACGAGCGAGATTGGCGGGAGGACTCGCGTGGCGAGTCCTCGACGCCGCAGCACGAGATGGATTAGCGCCCGACCGATCCGGCCGTTGCCATCCACGAAGGGGTGGATCGTCTCGAACTGGGCGTGGGCCAGTGCCGCTTGGACGACCGCCGGTAGATTGTCGCTGTTACAGAAGGCGCAGAGATCGGCAAGAAGGGCGGTGACCTCGTCCTCGGGCGGTGGCACAAATGATGCCGAGCAGGGGTTGTAGCTGCTGCCTCCGATCCAGTTCTGCGCGTCGCGTATCCGCCCTCCGTACTCGGACAGGCGCGAGCCTTCCAGTAGCCGCCGATGGGCTTCCAGGAGATGTTCCACCGTGATGTCGTCGTTTGGCTGTACAACACCGAGCGCCCAGGTCATCGCTGCGATGTTCCCGAGCACCTCGGTGGCGGTCACGTCACCCGCGTCTTCGCCGATGGCTAACGCGGCCTCAGCATGGAGGAGGCGGCGTGTTCCGACCTCGAGTCCTTCGATTCGCGAAGAGGCCACAGATTCCGTCCGTAGGAGGAGCCGCGCCAAGGCTTCCGTGTCCGCGAGAGCGATCGCCTTGACGTCGAAGCGCGTAACGGCAGCCTCGGCGTCAGCGACGTCAGCAGCGACGTCACCGTCGAGGCGGATGACTCGTCCGACGAGCAGGTCGGGAACGTAGGCTTCGTAGTCGCACGATGCTCGATCTCTGCGGGGCAAGCCCGACGCATAGGTGGACTCCCACCGGCGCTTCACAACCTTGGACAAGATCCCTCCTTATTCAAGGTTAGATCTGATCCTTGAATAAAGCGCTCGGTTGTTCCAGGATTGCCACGGCCCCGGCATCGCTCGAAATTGTCCGCGCGGTCTCCTTGGCACCCTTGTGCAATATGCCGGGTGGGCAACTATCCGGTCCGATGCTCCTCGAGCCCTGGCCATCACCCGTGATCACTCCTCTGGACCCGGCATAACTTCCGCCAGCCGTTGAAGGCTTGGCTCCTCGATAAAAGAGAGGAGCCGGTTATGGTCATTCGAGTCGATGCCTCGTCCGAGGCGACAGTCCAGGCGTTCGCCAACTACCAAAGCAATGAGCGGGGTCTCGCCGAACGGACGGTGTACAACGCCACGTTCGTCGTGCGTGCCTTCCTCGCCTGGCGAGAGGCCCAGACGAGTAGTGCCCTCGCTGCACTGCAGCCCGAAGAGCTCGGTGGCTTCGTCGTCCACGAGGCGCAGCGTCTTCGCCGACGCGGGATGCCGACGGTCGTCTCGACACTGCGCAGTTACGTTCGGTTCCTGTTCGTCACCGGGGTGATCGAACGTGACCTCTCGGGGAGCATTCCACCGGTCAAGGCGACGCGCTTTGGAGCCTTGCCCGTCGGCGCCGAGCCGGCGGCGCTCGAAGCGCTGCTTTCGAGCTGTGATCGCACGAGCGTGACCGGTCGTCGGGACTACGCCGTCTTGGTCCTCATGTCGCGCCTTGGGCTTCGAGCCGCCGAGATCGCCCGTCTTTGCCTCGATGATCTCGACTGGCGAACGGCCGAGCTCGTCGTGCACGGGAAAGGAGGACGCTACGATCGACTTCCCCTCCCCAACGACGTCGGCGAGTGCCTCGCCGACTACCTGCGAAACGGGCGTCCGGCAGCCACGAGCAGGGCGGTGTTCCTCTCGGCAAGGCCACCGTTCGAGGGGATGTCCCGAAATGCGGTCGTGTTCGTGCCGCGCTCGGCCTCCGAACGTGCCGGCATCCCGGTCGTCGGCGGCCATCGCCTGCGTCACCACCTCGGCACCGGGCTGCTCGCCAAAGGCGCGTCATTGCGAGAGGTCGCTGAGGTGCTCCGCCACGATCAGACGACCACGTCGGCCATCTACGCGAAGGTCGACGTCGCGCGTCTCGGCCTCGTCGTGCGCCCCTTCCCCGGAACGAGCACGCGATGACAGCGCTCTCGGACCATGTCGATCGTTACCTCCAACTCCGTCGTGCACTCGGCTACCGGCTCCGTGACCACGAGCGACTGCTTGCCTCGTTCGTCATCTTCCTCGAAGAAGAAGGATTGACGACGCTCAGCGTCGCGGCCGCACTCGACTGGGCAGGGCGAGGCGCGAGCGTCGGAGACCTCGGGCGCCGCCTCTCGGTCGTGCGCGGCTTTGCCTCTTATCTCGTCGCCTTCGACGAGTCGACCGAGGTCCCACCGGCACGAATCGCTCCGTCCGGCTGGGCGCGGCGGACTCCCTATTTGTTCAGTGACGAAGAGGTCGCCGACTTGCGAGACGCAGCAAGCGAGCTTCGCCCCGTCGCCTTCGGCGAGACGATGGCGACCCTTCTCGGGCTGCTCGCGGCGACGGGGTTGCGCCCCGGCGAGGCCTATCGGCTCGAGGGCGACGACGTCGACCTCGCATCGAGTCGGCTGGTTGTGCGAGACACGAAATGGGATCGCAGTCGGGTCGTCCCGCTCCACGAGACGACGGTCGAGGCGTTGGGTGACTACGCGAGCACACGCCGGTCCGCATCTGGTGAGGCGGGGTTCTTCCTTGGCCGTTCGGGCGGGCCGCTCAGCTCTGCCGAGGCGGCGCGCACCTTTCGTCGCCTGTGTGCGTCGTCTGACATCAGCGCGCCGAGCGGACGGAGAGCGCCGCGCCTTTACGACTTCCGGCACCGTTTTGCCGTCGCCACCCTTCGTGACTGGCACCGCGCCGGTCTCGAGGTCGAATCGCTGTTGCCCGTGCTCTCGACCTACCTCGGCCACCTCGCGCCGGCGAACACCTACTGGTATTTCGAGGCCGCGCCGGAGCTGCTGGAGGCGGTCGCAAGTCGCGCTGCGTCGTCGATCGGGGCGAGACGATGAGCGCGCTCGCGCCCGTGCTCGAGGGCTACTTCAAAGGCCACCTCGGCGCCCGCCGTGCGAGCGTCCACACGGTCTCTTCCTATCGGGACAGCTTCCGTCTCCTCGTCTCTTACGCGGCGGCCGAACTTGGAAAGGCGCCTGTTGCCCTCGAGCTCACCGACCTCGACGCCCCGCTCGTCGTGGCCTTCCTGGACCACTTGGAGCGTGACCGTCACGTCAGCGCCCGCAGCCGCAATGCTCGCCTCGTCGCGATCCGTTCGCTCTTCACCTACGCCTCCTATCGCTGCCCCGAGGACTTGGGGGTGATCCGTCGCGTGCTCGCCGTTCCCGCCAAGTCCGGGGAGCGCACCTTGGTCACCTTCCTCGAGGACACCGAGGTGAGCGCGCTGGTCGAGGCACCCGATCGCGACTCGCGGCTTGGCCGACGCGATCACACGCTTTTGGTCGTCGGCGTCGAGACCGGACTACGCGTCTCGGAGCTGACCGGGCTTCGGTTCGCGGACGTCACCTTCGGTCGCGGTGCCCACGTCTACACGCTCGGCAAGGGACGAAAAGAGCGGATCACGCCGCTTCGTCGCACGACGGCAAGGCTGCTCGAGGAGTGGCGAGGCGAGCTCCGTGCCAAAGATGACGAGCCGGTGTTCCCGACGAGGACCGGCGGCCGGCTCAGCACTGACGCCGTCGAGGACGTGCTCGACAAGTAAGTCGTGCTGGCGAGCGCTCGGTGTCCGTCACTTTCGTCGAAGACGGTGACGCCGCATACCCTGCGTCACACCTGCGCGATGCGCCTTCTCCGCTCCGGCGCCGACATCGCCACCATTTCTTTGTGGCTCGGCCATTCGAGCGTTAAGTCGACCGAGATCTACCTCCATGCCGACCTGCGCGCCAAAGAGGAAGCGCTCCGCCGCATGGCGCCGACGCCGGCCGCCCGTCACCGTTTCCAGCCGAATGACGCGCTGCTCGAGTTCTTGGAAGCGTTGTGACTATGCCGGGTCCAACGGAGCTGTCAGCGGGACTGACGAGGGCTCGAGCACCAGCGACCGGCATAGTTGTCCACCCGGCATATTGCAGAGAGTGCCGGGTCCGGCACTCTGTGCATAAGGTGTGCTGCCCGATGCGCCCCTTGAGGGGAGCTGATGCATACCGTTAGCTGACCTTTCTCTCGAGCCGGGAGGCGGACCGTTCCCGGCGTGCCTGATACATGCCTAATACCTGCCGAGTTCGGCCGCTAAGGCATGGCGTTCAGACTGCGCGCCGGCGAACCAGCCAAACGGTCACGGCAATCAGCACGACGGACAGCGCGAGCAGCCAGCCACCCTCGATCCACTGGAATGCCCAGAACCGGCTGGCCGGCTGGTAGCTGGTCCAGAACGTGAAGCCGTGCTGGACCATGCACTGGAGGGGATTCCCTGACGACGGTCCACCGCCCTTGCCCAAGCCTGCCGCAGCGGGGCAATACTGCTGGTAGATAGGAAACGTCGGCGGCCCGGTGAAGACGACCCGGCCGCCCCTACTTCCCCATTGGCTCACGATCCGCACGGAGCCCGGCACGTTGAGTCCCTTGGTGACCAGTGGAGTCAGGTAGTGCATGCGTAGCCACCCTCCGGTAGCGAAGGCGAGCGCTGCGTAAACAACCAGAGTGGTGACGATGGTGGGGACGACCCTGCGAATGAGCACGCCAGCGAGGGCGCCGACGGCGAAGGCCACCAGAGTCCACGCGGCGAAATCGACGCCGCGCAGGTCGAACAATCCGGAATTGAGCGGATTCAACTTGGTAAGGGACGGGGCCTGGCTGCCTGAGGCGAAATACGGCTGGTAGTACCACGAGGCCAGCGCGCTGAGGACGCCGCTGGCCGCGGCCACCACGACCCCGAGCCCCACCAACTTGGCGAGCGTCCAGCGCCACCGCCCGAAGCCCTGAGTCCAGGCGAAGCGGAAGGTTCCGGATTCGAACTCGCGGGCAAGCACTGGCGCCCCCACGAACGCACCGATCAGCGGCGACACGACCTGCAAGGGAATGCCATCGGAAAGAAAGTTGCCGACCTGATTGAAGTTGGCGACCACGGCATCGCAGGCGGCCGAGCTCGCCGGATGGCAGGCAATCGCGACGGCGTAAGCGTGGTGCAGCTGAAGGCCGACGATCAAAAAGCACAGGGCGACCGCGCCGGTAAGCGCGAGCACGCCGATTAGCGCCGTGCGGTGTTGACGCCAGGTGACCCAGGCCATCTTTCGCCACGCAACTGGTCGCAGGCTCGCATCTTCCTCCGGACGAGCGGGAACAGTGAGCACGGTCATCGCGGTCAATTCGTCACCTCCGACGATTCGGCGTTGCGCGCTCGGGCGGGACCGGGCAGTGCTGCTGCGTCGGGCCCGCGCAAGTAGGCAAGGGTCAGCTCTTCGAGCGTGGTCGAGTGCGCCTCCCATCCCGGTGGCACGGAATCGGTGGTGCTGCCGCAGCGGACGAGTAGGTGCGCTTGCAACGTCGCTCGGCTTTCGTGCACGACGTTCCACTGCTGCGTATAACGCTCCGACTCTGAAGCTGGGCCGGTGAGCACGCGGTGCTGCGCGAGCAGTTCGTCGACGTCACCCGCCATCTGGACGCTGCCGCGCGAAATGAGCACGAGATAGTCGGCGACCCGTTCGAGCTCCGCGAGAACGTGTGACGACAGCACGACCGAGACGCCATCGTCTGCGACCGCCGTCATCACCGTCGCCATGAAGTCGTGCCGGGCGACCGGGTCGAGCAT
>Ga0182030_10022709_pt1 | contig 11660 bp, 12 predicted proteins | sample 812S3MmetaG_FD_121299 | JGI IMG/M metagenome (GOLD analysis project Ga0182030, IMG submission 121299) | Permafrost microbial communities from Stordalen Mire, Sweden - 812S3M metaG (Illumina Assembly) | ecosystem: Environmental > Terrestrial > Soil > Wetlands > Permafrost | place: Sweden... | reverse complement strand
TGTGGATGCTGCTTGGTAACAACATCGTACCAATCTCGGTGGTCAGCCTTCTTCTTTACTTTCAATCCGTTGCATCAACGTCGCTATACCGCAGCGGCTAAACTAAGTGCCATTCATCCCTATGGCACTTTGCGCGGCGGTGCGGTGCCTCCGGTCAATCCGGTCGTGTTTCCGGTGGCGGATCTGATACGACAGATGGACGCGTGCGGCAGCGCGATTTCCGGGGCGGCTGGCACCGATCGTGGTCCTCGATTCGCAGGAACCCGATGCGATGGAATGTCTGACCCGCGTTGCCGCGACTCCGGAGAAAAAATGGGGCGAGGCCCATGGCCATGACTATTCGATACCCGGCGGCCCGGACTTCGGTGTAGCGGAGCATCTGGCCGAATTGGGCGCCCTCCCGCACGTGTTCTTCAAGGTGACGGCTGCATGGGCCGCTGGTGGATAGCCACGCCCATATCTGGCAGCCGGAGATGCCCTACGCGGCGAGCGCCTGGACCCGGCCCAGCTACGTCTACACGGCTGAGCAGTTTCTGGCGGATATGGAAAGCACCGGCGTACGCTACGGCGTAGTTGCCGCAGCCAGCCTGTTCGGTACGTACAACGACTACACCATCCGGTCGCTGCGCAAATAGCGCAATCTGCGCGGCACCGCGATCCTGGATCCCGCCGTCGATCTGTATACACTCGAAGCAATGCGCGCGGACGGCATCGTAGGCGGCCGCCTGCAGTGGTACATGCTCGACCCGCTGCCCGACATCGCCGGTGAAACCTTCCGGCGGTTCTGGCGACGATTGCGGGACCTCGGAATGCATCTCCACCTCAACATCGAAGGATCCCGCATGCCGGCAGTCGCACGCGAACTCAGCACAACCGGCGTCACGCTCGTCATCGATCATTACCGATGGCACGATCCCGCGCCCCGATCGCGACCTGCCGGCAGAATATACCCAGGAGCTCCTCGCCCGGTTCGGCCCGGAAGGGCTGTTAGGGGGCAGCGTTTCCAGCTGCATGATGGCTATGACCGCGCCGGTTTCCTCATGACCTATCACCGCCGCGCGGCGGGCTACTACATAGACGTGGGTGCGAGCGACCTGATCTCCAGCGGCAACCTCATGCAGGCCCGCTTCCATTCACTCCATCTGGCGTTGCAGATCAAGGCAAGGATGGAAAGGTTGAACGTCCAGGTCTACTCGCGGCCGGCCTGACGGGTTGAGACTTTCATGGAGCAAGCCCACTCCGAGCAGCGTCGACGAACGGCGATATCTCCTGGACTGCGATCCGGATAAAGAAATACGGCACGCCCCAGATGATTCCCAGCGCCCAGAATGCAGCCCAGCCGCGCCGGCTCACGGCGTGATAGCCAGCAGGGGATTCGCCTTTGACTTCAAGACGACTCTCCTCGAAGAACTGGGCCGTCCCTTATCCGTGCTTTAGCCAGGTCAGTCAATTCCTACCTTGTTTGCGGCGATAATCCGGCAGACTCCCGCTTGTCGGACTGATGAGGCGGACGGCGAAGCTCCGTCTGCAACCGCGATGCTATAATTTTCCCTGCTGCGCATTGGTCGCTCTTCAATAAAACCCAAACTATCCATGGCTCAATCGTCGGCCCATTCGGGCCCGCCTCTCCCCCCGTCTGCACTGGCAGGGTTTGCGGCCGCGGTCCTCGCGGTCATCCTGATGGCCGTCCTCTCCTACCAGGCGCAGACCGGGAGCGCCACGGCGGGCGATGCGGTCACGCGGGGCGTGGCAGTCATCGATCAGATCCAGAATGTGCTCTCGAGCATGAAGGATGCCGAAACCGGCCAGCGTGGTTTCCTGCTTACGGGCGACGAAGCCTATCTCGCGCCCTTTACGACCGCCAAGGTCGCGATCCCGGGTGAACTGGACCAGCTGCGCGCTCTCACCTCACAAAGTCCGGAACAGCGGCAGCGACTGGAACAGATGCGAGGACTGATTGACGCCAAGCTGGAAGTAATGCAGAGCACCGTCACCCTGAAACGGGCCGGCAAATCGGAGGAAGCACTGACGATTGTGAGAACGGACCGCGGCAAGATACTGATGGACCGGCTCCGCGCACTGGTCGGTGATGTCGAAAACGCCGACCGGGCAGAACTGGCCCAGCGCCAGCAGGATTGGCAACGCACTGCGATTCTCACCACCAGGATCACGTGGATCGGCTCGACTCTTCTCCTAGTGCTCATCGGCGCAGCGGCGGCGCTCGTGTCCCGCGACTATCGGGCACGGCAACTCCAGTCCTGGCTGCGGGCGGGACAGATGGGCCTCAGTGAACGCATCCAGGGTGACCAACCGCTGGAGACCCTCGGCGACAACGTAGTGAGTTTCCTCGCGTACTACCTCGGCGCACAGGTCGGAGCGATTTACATCGCGGAAGGCCCCGATCGTTTTCGGCGGTTCGCGGGTTACGCGCTTCCGGCGCAGACGCAGAACGAAATAATCCGACGGGGCGACAGCCTGATCGGCCAGGCGGTGAAGGATAACCAACTGCTGCATCTCGTCGATGTGCCTCCCGACTACGTGCTACCGGTTAACTCGGCGATCGGGCAGGGATCGCCGCGGGAAATAATGATTGCGCCGGCCAGCATCGATCGCGCCGTACATGCAGCGGTTGAGTTCGGCTTCCTTCGGCGAACGGATGATTCGCAACGGCAATTGCTCGCGCAGCTGTCGACGACGATCGCTGTTGCGGTGCGCTCAGCGAAGGACCGGACCCGGCTCGAGGAGCTGCTGGAGGAAACGCAACTGCAGGCAGAGGAATTACAGACTCAGCAGGAGGAGCTGCGCGTCAACAACGAGGAACTCGAAGAGCAAAGTCGTGCGCTCAAAGTTTCCAACGCCCAGATGGAATCGCAGCAGGTGGAACTGGAGCAGACGAATTCCCAGCTCGAGGAGCAGTCGCACCTGCTTGAGCACCAGAAGGATGAGCTTTCGAAGCAGCAGAACCTGCTCGTCAATCGCGCGGCGGACCTGCAGCGCGCCAATCTGTACAAGAGCCAGTTCCTGGCGAACATGAGTCACGAACTGCGGACGCCGCTTAACTCGACCCTGATTCTCGCCAAGCTGCTCGCTGACAACAAGGACGGGAATCTCACCGAACAGCAGGTCAAGTTCGCGCGTACGATCACCACGGCCGGCAACGACCTGCTGGCGCTGATCAACGATGTGCTCGACCTTTCCAAGATCGAGGCCGGCAAGATTGACCTGAAACCGGAAGTCGTGCGAATCGTCAAGGCAGTCGATGAGCAGTGCCGGTTGTTTCAGCCGTTGGCCGAGAAGCGCGGTATTAAGTTCAGCGCGACTGTCCTCCCAGGCACTCCTGAGGCCATCGAAACCGATCCGCAGCGTCTGGGGCAGATTCTCAAGAACCTCTGCTCGAACGCGGTGAAGTTCACAGAGGCGGGAGAAGTCTCCCTGCAGATTTCCTCAACCGCCGACGCGATTTCATTCACGGTGACCGATACTGGCGTCGGGATTTCCGAAAACCAGCATCAGAATATCTTCGAGGCATTCCAGCAGGCCGACGGCAGTATTCATCGTAAATTTGGCGGAACTGGCCTGGGACTCTCGATTTCCCGGGATCTCGCTCGCCGGCTTGGCGGGCAGATCACCCTGCAGAGCACGCCTGGCAAAGGCAGCATCTTTACGCTGACACTTCCGCACGTCCTGTCGACTGAGCTGCCCACCGGGCCGGCGCTGGATGAAACCGGTATTCGAGCGGCGGCTTTGGCCGCTTACCCCGAACCGATGCGGCGGCGGACGGCGCCTGCGCAGATCGAAGACGATCGCGGACAGCTGCTGCCGAATGCCCGGCTCATTCTGATCATCGAGGATGACGTGGCCTTTGCGGCCATCCTTAGCGATCTGGCGCATGAGCTGAAGTTTCAATGCATCGTCACTCATACGGCCACCGAAGGCCTGCTCGCCGCCACGGAGTTCAAACCAAGCGCGATCCTCCTTGATATCAACCTTCCCGACCACTCCGGTCTCGGAGTCCTCGAGCAGCTGAAGCGCAATCCGGAAACGCGGCACATCCCGGTACATATCGCATCAGTAGCAGATCATGCGCATGGGGCGCTGGAACTCGGCGCGGTGGGCTATGCGCAGAAGCCGGTCACACGGGAGCAACTCATCGAAGTGCTGGGCCGTCTGGAAACCAAGATCGCCCAGAGCGTCCGTCGAGTGCTCGTCGTGGAAGACGACGAACGCCAGCGCGAGAGCATCCGCGAACTGCTCGGGGTGGGCGACCTGCAGATCACCGCGGTCGAAAGCGCGGGGAAGGCGCTGGAGGCGCTGCGCACAGTGACTTTCGACTGCATGGTCATGGACCTGAGCCTGCCTGATTTCAGCGGCTTCGAATTGCTCGAGCGCATGCAGGATGAGGATGGTGTCTCGGTGCCTCCGGTCATTGTGTACACCGGCCGCGCACTGAGCCCTGACGATGAACAGAAACTCCGGCGCTTCTCGAAATCGATCATTCTCAAGGATGCGCGCTCCCCCGAGCGGCTGCTCGACGAGGTGACCTTATTCCTGCATCAGGTTGAAGCAACGCTGCCCGCGGACCGCCAGCGGATGCTAAAGGTGGCACGTGATCAGGACAGTGCGTTCGTAGGACGGCGAATCCTCGTCGCGGAGGACGACGTACGGAACGTCTTCGCGCTGACGAGCCTGCTCGAGCCGAAAGGTGCGAAGATTCAGATAGCCCGCAACGGCCGTGAGGCGGTAGATGCCCTGCTGGCCGCCGGACGTCGAGATGCGGATCGAATCGACATCGTGCTGATGGACATCATGATGCCGGAGATGGATGGCCTCACGGCCATGCGCGAGATCCGCAAGCGACCGGAGTGGAAGAAACTTCCGATCATTGCGCTCACCGCCAAAGCCATGCGGGACGACCTCGAGGCCTGCATGGCGGCAGGTGCGAATGACTATATCGCCAAGCCGCTGGACGTTGAGAAACTGCTGTCGCTGATTCGCGTATGGATGCCGAAATAGATCCGGCCTGCGCCGCTCACGGGACGCGCTGGGAGATCGAGTTCCGACTCCTGATCGAGGCCATTTACCAAGTGTACCATTACGATTTCCGCGGGTACGCCGCTGCATCGCTGAAGCGGCGGCTGCGAACGGCACTGCTGCGCTTCGAATGCCGGACGCTGTCCCAGCTTCAGGATCGAATGATCAATGAGCCGGGATTTTTCGGCTCGCTGCTCAACTTTCTGACCGTGCCGGTCAGCGAGATGTTCCGTGACCCGGGCTATTTCCGCGCCATTCGCGAACAGGTGGTCCCGTTACTGCGAACTTATCCGTCCATCAAAGTGTGGATTGCCGGGTGCAGCACGGGCGAGGAAGTTTATTCGCTCGCGATCCTGCTGCGCGAGGAGGGACTGCTCGAAAGAACACTCATTTATGCAACCGACATCAATCCGCAGACGCTGGAAAAGGCGGAAGCGGGAGTGTATGACATCGATCGCATCGCCGCGTTCACCGACAGTCATCAGCGCTCCGGCGCGCGCTCCTCACTTTCCGACTACTATGTGGCAGCCTATGGGCGTGCCGTGTTCGATAAATCGCTGCGACGCCGGGTTGTCTTTTCAGACCACAGCCTCGCCACCGACAGTGTGTTTGCCGAGGTACAGCTTGTCTCCTGCCGCAACGTGCTGATCTATTTCAATCGAGAGCTGCAGGATAGGGCGCTGCGGTTGTTTCGTGAGGCACTGTGCCGCAAGGGCTTCCTGGGCATCGGCTCCAAGGAATCATTGCGCTTTTCGTCCGAAGCCGGTGCTTTCGATGAATTCGTCCGCGAGGAACGAATTTTTCAGAAGCGGGATGCCGCATGAGCGCATACTCGTCTCTGGCAGGTCGCGTCGATGCCATTGTCATGGGAGCGTCCGCGGGCGGCGTGGACGCCTTGATGACACTCCTTCCGGCACTCTCCGAATCTTTTGCTGTACCGATATTCATCGTTCTGCATCTACCTCGCGCACGACCCAGTCTTCTTGCCGACATTTTCGCCCGGAAATGCCGGTTGACCGTCTGTGAGGCTCAGGACAAGGAGTTCGTGCGTCCGGGCACCGTGTATTTCGCACCACCGGACTATCATCTGCTGATCGACGAAGGTCCGCAGCTGTCCTTGTCTACCGATGAACTCGTACATCACTCACGCCCTTCGATTGACGTGCTCTTTGAGTCTGCCATCGATATCTACGGAGCCCGGCTGCTTGGCATCGTACTGACCGGCGCAAATGACGATGGCGCCGAGGGCCTTGCCGCAATCCACGAAGCCGGTGGGATCACGATCATTCAGCAACCCGACAGCGCCCAGGCCAAGCAAATGGTAGTTTCAGCCTTAATTCGCAATCCCGCCGGCCAGGTGCTCGATCTGCATGGCATTTCGGCGCTGCTGCGCACTCTGGAACAGGGTGTGACGGCATGAGGGAGGTCGTGAAGTGCCTGCTGGTGGATGACCTGCCGGAGAATCTGCTCGCACTGTCGGAACTTCTGCGTCAGGACGATGTGGAAATCCTGGAAGCGCGATCCGGGAGGGAGGCGCTCGAGATCCTGCTCGTGCACGATGTGGCGCTGGCCTTTCTCGACGTGCAGATGCCGGATATGGATGGCTTCGAGCTTGCTGAGCTCATGCGCGGCAGCGCTCGAACCCGGCACATCCCGATCATATTCGTCACCGCCGGCGCGCGCGACCAGCACCGCCTGTTCAAGGGGTACGAGAGCGGTGCGGTCGATTTTCTGTATAAGCCGATCGAGTCGCAGATCCTGCGGAACAAAGCCGCGGTGTTCTTTCAGCTTGATCGGCAGAAAAGGCAGCTCGATGACCAGCTGCATGAGCGTACGGAGACCTTACGACTGAATGAGATGTTCACGGCGCTGCTGGCCCATGATCTTCGCAATCCGCTCAACGCCATTGTGACCTCCGCACATCTGGTACAGCGCATCGCCTCCGAACCTGTAGCAAAGGATTCCGCGGCGCGGATCCTGGCGAGCGGCCAACGCATGAGCCGGTTGATCGAGGATATGCTGGACCTGGCGCGGGCGAGAATCGGCGGTGGAATTGCCGTCAAACCGCAGCAAGGCGAGTTTGACGTTCTGGTTGGTCCTGTGGTGCGCGAGCACCAGGCGGCTTCCCCGGATCGGGACATCGAGGTCATTCGCAGCGGCATGCTGAGCGGTCAATGGGACCCGGACCGCATCGCGCAGGTTGCCTCCAATCTGATCGGTAACGCCTTAAAACATGGCGACCCGCGCGGGCCGGTCAAGGTGCGCCTTGATGGCACACACAGGGATAACGTCGTCTTCTCCGTCGAAAATGATGGCGTCATTCCCGCCGAACGACATGCGGGGTTATTCGACCCCTTCAAGAACGGACAGCAACGGGTAGGCCGTAACGAAGGGCTGGGCCTGGGGCTCTACATCGTTCAGCAGATCGTCAGTGCGCATGCGGGCAGCATCGATGTCCGTTCCGAGCAGGATCGGCGCACTATATTCAGGGTACAGCTTCCACGTCACTCCGCTTGAATCAGGCGGGCATCGGCTGAGGTTTAGGGAAGGGCTTGAACAGGCTATGCAGATTCCTCTGTGAAGCTTCAACGTTGGGCACCAAGGCAGCAGGTGATCGCCCGGATCACGGCAAGGCTTGTCAGTAAGGCCTGAACGGCTCAGTAATTTTCCCCTCTGTACGTGTGACCAAGTCGCGCGTGCAGAGAGAGAATATCGCATAACTTGTAAGATCCTTTTTAGATTCCTCTTACCCGCGGTTGCGACAAATCGGATCAGCCGCACTACGCTTGCGCTGAGCTAGACGTGCGGTGTCAGGTGGCGGTGCACAGCGCCGCCATGGCTATGGGATTGCGTCATTTGGACACTTACGAGGTTGAGCTGTCCGTGCCGTACGCCCCGCTCGGCAATGACCTCCTACGCGAACTTGCGTACTCGCTGAACGGGTCCCTTGAGCATCACCGTCTCGATACATTGATCATGGTCGAGATGGGCATGCATGCTCGAAATCGTCAGATCATGGTGCGCATGCTGGATAATCGTCAGGCGCTCGGATAACGCGATTCTTGATCAGCTCATCGAATGCGGTCGCCAGATTCTCATCAAGCGATATCGTGAAGCGATCCATGGTGTCTTCCGGTAAATCGATCGGCGTTCTTGAAGGGGCGCCCAAGCCGGTAGTCTTGCATTTCCTGATGGGCGAGTTGCGGCATGCCGGGGCCCTGCGGCGGGAGGGCCAAAGAGGTGCAACCTTGAGCGGGAGCACAGCTTCGCAAGTGCCTGATAACGTTGGCAGTTGGAGGAATCCCGAAGCTGGATCGCAACATTATAATTTATTGTGGTGCTAACTCGTTCTTGGTCTGTTCAATTTGCCACGCGGCCGTCCACTCATTCGAAGGCAGCGTCCTACAGACGGCAGGTGCGGTGCGTATAACGATGCGACGCGGAGGGAAACGATCAGTGAATGGGCAGAGCATGATATTACCGGCGGGCGACGACGACACAATTGAACTCGTGTTGAGCCCGGACCAATTGGCCGGCCTGTCGCAGGCTGCGGAGGCGGCCCAGAGTGCCGCGCCCGCCTCGGTCCCTGTGATACCCGCCTCACAGGCCCCCGTGACTGCTGCTGTAGTTCCCAGTTTAGTTCCCGGCCCGATGACTCCGGTGCTCCCGTCAGTGCCGCCCGCGCCCCTCCTCAAAGGCAAGCCTGCGAGCCGCTTCGGTCATTGGCATCAGACACCCATTGCGAAAATGGCGGCCAACACCGTCGCGTTCGTTGCGTTCGCGTGGTGGAGTGTGGCGCAACTCGCCGGCCAGCCGCAGCATCCTCAGGCAACCGTGACGGCTGCCGTGCGGCCGATTGCCCTTGTTCATCAGCCAGTGCCGGCGGCCCCCAGCGCGCAGCAACCAGCCGTGCAAGTCGTCAATCCGTTTGACTCGAAGGAAGTGTTCCAATTTCCGGCTGGCACGAGCGATGCCGAGGACCGCGCGAAGGTGGCGCAGATACTCCTGCAACGCGCACGCGAGCGGCAAAGCAAATGGGAACACATCAGACCGGAGGCGGCCCTTCGCACCGCGAGCCTTGCAACAATCAGGAAATCTGGTCCAGGGACCTGAAGTCTTCCTCTGAGAGCTCGATAGCCGTCGCCGCAACGTTTTCGGCGAGGTGCGCAGGTTGCGATGTGCCAGGTATCGGCAGCATCACCGGGCTCTTACGAAGCAACCACGCCAGGGCCATCTGCCCGGGCGTCGCGGCGTATCGTTTCGCGATCGCCCCGACGCGGGCTGTGGTCTGGGTCAAGCGGCCGGCAGACAGCGGGAACCACGGAATGAACCCGATGCCGTGTTGCTCGCAATAATGCAGCACAGGTTCGCTGGCGCGGTCCGTCATGTTGTAGCGGTTCTGCACGGTCGCAACGGGGAAGATTTTGGCGGCCGCCTGAATGTCCGCAACCGATACCTCGCTGAGGCCGGCATGTGCGATGACGCCGGTATCGATGAGCTGCCGCACCGCGTGGAACTGCTCGTCCCGGGGGACTTTCGGATCGATCCGGTGCAGTTGCCAGAGGCCGATCTTCGCGACCCGAAGCTTTTGCAGGCTGCGATAGGCTTGCTGGATGAGATATTCGGGCCGGCCCAGCGGAGTCCAGGCGTTCGGCCCTGTTCGCGCCAGTCCAGCCTTCGTGGCAACCAGAATATCCGGATAGGGTTGCAGCGCCTCGCAGATCAGCTCCTCGGCGACATCCGGACCGTACGAATCGGCCGTATCGACGAAGTTGACGCCCAGCTCCGGCAACGTGCGCAGCACCTTCAGCGCCGTTGCCCGATCGGCAGGAGCGCCCCAGACGCCCGGTCCAGTTAAGCGCATCGAGCCGAATCCAAGGCGTGCGACCGGAATGGTGCCCCCAATCAGAAACGTACTGGATTTATTCGCAACGGGTGCAGACAAGGTTCACTCCATTCAATAGTCAGTATGACGGCGTCCACGCCGCTGGCCCCGTTGTTCCGGGCCGCGGTGGTTGCGCGGCAGATCTGTGCGATCGATTCGACGCCGGTCCGACGTGCGCCGATCGGGAAGGTGCTTGTACCGACAATCGCAGACCCGCGCATCGCATCCCGGCAATGGCAGCCGCGGTGCCGCGCCATATAGCCAGCGACGCTGGGTCATGCTCCGGGCAAGTTCGCACGAATGCTCGGCAGGCACAATACTCAGCGCGCGCCAGGGCGATGCGGACGGGTTCGACGGCGGCTTCGGAGCCGGTTTCCGGGGTAGCATGTGCCAACCATGCGTCATGCGCAGGCGCCGCGTCTGTAGGGCTTCAGCGCTGCGCCGGCGTAAAAAATCCGACGGCAGGGACGCAGCATCGCTCCCCTGTCGCCGGCTGCCGCTGTGGGTGCCCGGTTACTGCAACTGCGCCGTGATGCCCGGCGCGCAGGGTTCCAGCTGCGGCTTGGCTCGCGGCCGTGAGTTACCCAGGAAACTCAGCACATCGCCAATGAATCGCTCCTTGTGCGACGCAAAGAGGCAGTGGGGCGCTCCCTCGAACTCAATCAGGGTGCTGTTCGCAATCCCCTTGGCGGCCGCCCGTCCGGCCGCATCAATCGGCACCGTCTTGTCGCCGGTCCCATGAATGATCAGGGTCGCTTTAAGGCTGGCCTGCATGGCAAGGTTCTGCGACCACTGCAGAACCTGCTCGCTGACCGGATGACTGAGCACGGTCCTCGGTCATATCCTTGGTCATGGAATCGAAGGTGCTCTGGTCGGTGCCATGCGGATTGTCGCGATGAGGATCGGGGCCGATATGGATTGACCCAGGACTGTCGTCGAAATATCGATCCGCTCGACATCAACCAGCAGATTCGGACGAGCCCACGTCTCGGGAGAGAGTTTCTGCCGGGCAAGTTCCTCGTATTCGAAGACATTCAACGTTTTGGATTGGTTGTTCATAGATCAACGGTCAGGTAAACCAGGTAGGTGCGCGGCGCGAACTGCAGGAAGCCCGGACTGTTGCCGATGTTCCAGATGTAGGCACTGAAGACATTCTGAAGCTGTGCACGCAGCGTCGCAGGTGCGCCGGGATTGACAAACGTGACCTGCGGCACGTACGCAACGTTGTCCACGGCCGCGGGTACGCTGCTGAAATGTGCCACGCTGAGATCGACCGACCACGCCGGCAGATGCGGCAAGGAATAGACGGCATTGGCCAGAACCATGTTATGAGGCTGCCCGGCCAACGACAATTCGAGGCCGGACGCGCGCTGGTCGCCGAGCTGCCGATCCACGTTGTTCGCATCGAAGTCGAAATACAGCCCGTCGATGCGAGCATTGCCAGCGGTCTGGGGATTGAAGCCGCGGATCGAACCGGGGTTATAGAGCCCCGTGCTCTCCAATCCAACGGTGAGCCCGAACGCGTCCTCCGCCGAGACCACGGGATTGTCCGAGGCGTGCTGCGCCATTGCCCGCGAGAACGGAGCCATCGGCGGGAGCATGGCAACCCATGCCCAACGAGCAAAAATTCGGCGGTCCATGAAGGTCCGCATTGGAAATTCCCTTGACCAAAAGCGCGAAACGCCTTGGCTGAAGGACTCCCCTATTCATCCGCTGCAGCAGACGCTGAAGGATCTGGAACGCG
>Ga0182030_10022708_pt1 | contig 11661 bp, 2 predicted proteins | sample 812S3MmetaG_FD_121299 | JGI IMG/M metagenome (GOLD analysis project Ga0182030, IMG submission 121299) | Permafrost microbial communities from Stordalen Mire, Sweden - 812S3M metaG (Illumina Assembly) | ecosystem: Environmental > Terrestrial > Soil > Wetlands > Permafrost | place: Sweden... | reverse complement strand
CTCCCGCACAAACTGAGAATTATTCTCCGCCGCTACAAGGAGGCCAACAACGCCTCGCAATCCAACAATTGCGGCGCGGAGATCGCCGCATGAGACAGAGAGAACTTAGCACTGACCAGTCAAGATTGAACGTGAGAATAAAAACCGCTACCGCACAGCTCTCCAACAGATCGATCAAATGGGTGACTATGATCCGCTTGAAGACGTCATCCTTGAAGGACTGCTTGACCGCTATAACGGGATTCAGCAGAAGTTAATATAGGAAAAAATGCAAAAGGCACCGGTTAACGGGTTTTCCACAAATATGGAGTATTGGGCAAGTTAGGCAGGGGAAGATATACCTCCGGAAGATGTTTTACTACTAATTGGTGGCGGCTCGGCTATGTTCTGATAAAATACTTTAATCTACTATGAATGAAAATCTTTGCCCAGTATGTGGTTATGACCTTGGGGTCCCGGCGTGGAAGGGGTTATCTCCTTCAGATAAGATATGTCCTTCTTGCGGCATACAATTCGGTTATGCTGACTTTGCGGGAGGCTCGATAGAAAAGAGAAAGGAACTTTATAGATTTTGGCGCGAAGCTTGGATAGCTAGCGGCAAAACGTTTATACCTAAAACACAATGGAAAGCGATTATTTCGCGAGCGCTATCGAACACAACGTGCCCCCCCCCTGATGCAAAGGATATCAACACAAATAACTAAAATGATCGAGATAATATCAGATCGCTTAGATCGCGCAGCAACTTTATGGGGTCTGGATCGAGAAGCAGAAAACATAAGTAATTGGAGCCAATGATAATAATAATATTAATACCAATCGAGCTTGTTGTTCTTTGGGCGGGGATGATATGGTATTTTTTTAACTTCTTCAGACTTGCAAGTCGAGGTATAAAAATTAAACAAGCAAACCTTAGGATAGCCGGCCATGTAATCGCGCTGGTAGGAATCGCCGTAGGTATTGCCCTCCCAAATATATTCGGAATTCAAAGCAATAATAGTGATATAGGCGATATCATATATCTTGTAGCCACCGCATTTTCAATATTGTTATTTTTCTTGGGTTGGGGTCTTATAAGTTTCTCATATAAGTCAAAAGAAGAAAATCCAAAATGGGTTAGGGGGATTTTAAAAGTATTGGAATAACAAGCATTATAAATAAAAGTCGCTAACCAATAAACTAACAATACATTCATGAAAAAACATTCATTGCGAATCGGTATCGTGGGAGGACTGGCGCTGTCTGCCCTACTCGTTCTCTCATTTGTGGGTTTTTCATTTTGAACCCCAATCAAGAGCCAACAGAACCTCGAACTGATTTAGCCCCGATATTCCTTAACAAAAAGTAAAAAACGTTCTGATTGGGTCGCTTTTCCATCTCTCAACCTCGAACTGCATTTTTTATAAGTAGAATAGGCCTTGCGGAGCGACTTGCAACCAAAATAAGCGAGTGGTAGCCCCAATCGGGGCGTACCTCGAACTTGGGACACACTGCTGACGCGTCTCATGCACTTCTTCGAGAGCGAACAAGCCCCATAGTGATTGAATTTTTTGCATTGACGGTACAGGTAGACGCCTAGATTAAAAAAGTTCGATTCCCCCTGGGGCGAATCACTTTTCGCTCGTACGAAAAGGAGTCGCTCATCGCCCACGCGTTTCACGAACCTTCCTCTGGTGCGCACCGACCATCGCACAGCACTCCTCACAGAGTGCTGTGTTGATTTTATCGAATGTGCATCTTCTCGAAAGGTGGCACAAATTGCGTGGTGCGCAACCTTGACAATCGCTCGCGATTATTTCCAGTCAATCGTCTTACTGCCAATCCACTTGGTTAGTCGGTAGCGCAATTTTCCAGAATATTTTGCGGCCTTATTCCCACCTAAAATACCGAACGCCAATTTCAACAAAAAGTTCACCGCGCTTCCGAAGAGTTGATTGAAAATAGGGGAGTGCCCATTGTTTGGTCGGGGCCCGGTGGGTCGGTGATAAGTCATATTTACCAGCACAGTAAGTCATAGCCAAACAAAGGTCAAATATTGCTTAGCTGGGTGTGCATAACTAACAGTTGAGTAAATAACCATCTCTGGTACCATTGAGATAAATAAATCGATCCATATATATTGCATGATCGGTCACCGCATGTGGGACCAAGGGAAAGGGATCAGAACAATCTATTCACGTAGGGCCGCTTTTAATCTTGCGGCCTTTTTTCTCACTCTGCTCATAGTAATCATTCCATTGGAGCCTGCGTTCGCACAGAGCACGGGTGCATCTTCAACGGGTGGTGCCGATAGTTCCACGATTGATACAACGACCAATTCGAGTTCGAGCGGAGACAGTTCGGGTGGGACAACGAGTGGCAACTCGTCGGCTCCGTCGGATGCTTCCACGGGATCATCGGTCACAACACCGGCCTCCACTGCTGACACGAGCAACGCAAACAGTGATGCTGCTCAAAACACCTCAAACTCTTCGAATGCCCAAGCCACTCCTGACCTTGCGCCATCGGCACAAACAGGGCCCGATCTCCAACCTCTCGTCTATCCATCTTTTGACCAGAGTCAGGTCAAGATTGACACGAATACCGGAGCACTCGATACCTCGTATCCGATCAGCATTCCGCCCGGTCGGAACGGTCTCCAGCCCAATCTGAGCCTCACATACAACAGCCAGAACAGCCAACAGGGAGGCATCTTTGGGGAGGGATGGTCCATCAGCATTCCATATATCGAGCGTCTCAATAAGAGCGGCGTCGATAACCTTTACAGCACAAGCACGCTCAACTACTTCACTTCCTCGCTTGACGGAGAACTTGTTTCTACTTCGACCGTCACTTCAACGGGCGCGATCTACATCGCTCGCACCGAGAACGGCACGTTTGATCAATACACGTTTTCAAGTTCAAGCGACGATTGGACGATGACCGACAAGAACGGCACGCAGTATGTGTTTGGTTCCACTTCGGACAGTCAGCAAAGCGATCCCAATAATTCTGCCCACGTCTACAAGTGGATGCTGAAGACCGTCACCGACACAAACAACAACACGGTTAGCTATTCATACTTCAAAGATTCTGGCCAGATCTATCCGTCGAGCACTTTATATACCGGCAACGGCACCTCGACCGGCCCGTTTGAAGTCGATTTCAAACTAGCGACGACGACCCTTATTGATAACGGCACTTCGAGCGCCGCGGGCTTTGCGGTGAGTTCAAATTACCGCGTGAGCGAGATCGACGCCAAGGTAAACGGTACGTGGGCACGGAAATACACCCTCGGATATATCGCGGGCGATGACGGATACACGACGCTTCTCGGTTCCATCGCCGAGTCGGGGGAGAATGCATCGGGGACCGTCGTTTCCCTTCCTTCTTCCACGTTCACCTATCAAGTGCAGACGCCCGGCTGGACGAGTTCCTCGACGTGGAACCCTCCGGTTTCGTTTGTCGCGTCAACCGGTGCCGACAACGGGTATCGCATTGCCGATCTTTTGGGTAATGGCCGCGCAGACATCATTTCGTCATCGAGCGCATGGATCAACACGGGGAACGGTTGGACAAGTTCTTCCACGTGGGATGCTCCGGTATCTTTTGCATCGAGCACGGGTGCCGATAACGGCTATCGCCTTATGGATGTTCTCGGCAATGGCCGTGACGACATCATCTCGTGCAGCAGTTCGTATATCAACACCGGTTCAGGATGGGTGAGTTCGTCAAGCTGGAATTCACCGGTCTGCTTTGGAAACAACGGAACATCCACCGGGGCAATTGTCGCTGACGTGAACGGCGATGGCCTGCCCGCTATTCTTTCGGGAACCGCAAGCACGACCGTCAACAAATCATTCCAGGTTGATCCGAGCAGTACGCTTACCACTAACCTTGAAGAATATTGGAAGCTCGAAGATGGGACTTCCTTTTATACCGCTAGCAACACGTACAGCATGGGCGGTACGGTGAACTATGACAGCGGCATCGTGGGGAACGCCGCCGACTTCGGTTCGTCAAACTCAGGGAATCGCCTCTATATAAACGGCATTCCTTCCTTTGGAGGAATGAGCCCGATGACGTCAACCTCGACCTCCATTAATGAGTGGGTATATCTCGAAGCACAGCCTGCTCTCAACACCGGCATGATGATGAACACGTGGTCCGATATGAACACGGCGAACCATTTTGGAGCGACCGTGATCCAATACGGCAATTCGGGTGGTACTGATGGACTCTACATTACAAGAGCCGACAGCGCTGAGAACGATCAGGTGGGCACAAACTACACCTTACCCCTGAACACCTGGACGATGCTCACGTACACCTATGATGGCCAGAGCAACTATCTCTATGTGAATGGGAGTTCGACCCCGCTCGTTTCCGGATCATCGACGATCCGTGGAACCAACGCAGTCTTTGATTCCAATCCGACCGTATGGGAACTTGGCAGTTATCAAGGTGGCTCTCGCTACTTCTCCGGCAAGATCGATGAGGCCGGTATTTGGAACAAGGTGCTCTCGTTGCAAGATATGACCAATCTGTACAACTCTGGGAGTGGGCAGACGATGGTGGGAAATTCGCCGACCGTGTCTGCTGCGTATCTTGATAACGGCCAGGGATGGGTAACGAGCACGGTCTGGGCACCGCCACTATCGTTCGTGACAAGCGGAGGATTGGATGCGGGCACCCGCGTCGCCGACGTGAACGGTGACGGCCTTCCCGATCTCATCCAGAGATATACCGACGCGAGCGATGTGGATCATTACGCTGCATTTCTGAACACAGGGGATGGCTGGGTGACGAGCACTGTCTTGGCGCCGCCGACTGCTTTTGTTGCGAATAACGGATGGGATAACGGTGATCGCGTTGTCGATGTGAATGGCGACGGCCTCTCGGATATTGTTACCGGCTATAGCGACATCAGCGGCAACCCGACGATGGCCGGATACTTGAATACCGGACATGGGTGGACGAGTGACAACGCTTGGAGCCCGCCCACGATATTCTCTTCGGACGGAGGCTATGATCAGGGCGCACGCATCGCGGATGTGTTAGGCGACGGCCTCCCTGCCATTATTTCTGGCTACACCGATTTCTCGGGAGGGTTTCATTCCGCCGGGTGGCTAAATGACAATGCGAGCCGCGCGGACTTGCTGACGAGCATCACGTATCCGCAGGGAGGCAATTCGAACATTCAGTACGAAGCCGCTGCATCGCTCCTCAACGCATCGGGCACGCCCACAAACTATGTTCCGTATCCGGTGTACGTCGTCTCGAACATCACGACCGCTGACGGCGCAGGGCATACCGCCTCATCCCTCAGCTATCAATATTCCGGCGGCACGTATTACTACGGCAGTTCTGTGGATCATCAATTCGCTGGATTCGGCACAGTGACGCAGACGGACGCCGCAGGGAATGTGACGAAGACGTATTACGACACGTCGAATGGCATGAGCACATCGACCGGCCAATATTTGGACAACTTCTGGAAGATCGGGAAACCCTATCGCGTGGAGCAGTACGACAACGGGGGCAACCTCTACAAAGCCACGGTCACGAAGTGGGATGATGCGAGCCTTGGCGGGAATGCAGCCTACGTGTTCCCCGATCAGACAGTCGAGATGGATTACGACGGACTTACAACGCACAACGATTCTGCAGAATCATTTACCTACAGCACGTCCACCGGGAATAAGACGCAAAGTATCCTCTGGGGGCAGGTGACGGGGAATGCGAGCGGAACTTTCGCGACGAGCTCTGCGTCAACGCCCTTCACCACGAACTATACGTATGCAACAAGCTCGACCTCGACCGTCATCGGAAAAGTTTCCGACGAAACATTATTGAATCCAAGCAGCACAAAAATTCAAGAGACCCAATATTATTACGACAATCTTGGATTGGGGAATGTGAGCACCGGCAATCTCACGAAGCAGGAAGATTGGACGACTGGCAGCACCTATGTAAACACCGCGCAGAACACGTACAACGGGTACGGCCTTATTACGCAAAGCCTCGACCCTCGCAACAACACGACGACCTATGCCTACGACACCTACAATCTCTATCCCGCGACGACGACGAACGCCCTAAGTCAAGCAACTGCGTATCAATTTGACTATTCCACTGGCCAGCCGACGCAAACCATCGACCCGAACAAGCTCGTCTTCCAGACCTCATACGACGGTCTCGGGCGTCCGCTCCAGGTTTTGCAGCCGGATCAGGTAACGACTTCCACGCTCGACACGAAAACCGCATATACATACACCGATACCTCGGGCGCGGTCTCCGTTGCGGAAACGGATTATCTGAATGCCTCCACTACCGTCAACACCTACAACTACTACGATGGCTTGGATCGTTTGATCCAAACGCGGAAGTCTGCGACAGACGCGGGAACTTACAAAGTGACCGACCAAGCGTACAACAACGTCGGAACGCTCGCGCAACAATCGTTGCCATATTTCGCTGCGAGTTCCACGGAGAGCGCGGCCACAACAACCCCGGCGCTTTTCACTTTCTACGCTTATGACCCGCTGGGGCGTGTGCTTACAGCGGCAAATGCCGTGGGCACAACAACAAATGTTTACGGGGATTGGGAAACCACATCCACCGATCCGAATGGGGATGTAAAGAGCACGATTAATGATGCGTTCGGCAATCTCGTCAAAGTGCTCGAACATAACGGCACAAGCACCTATACGACAACGTATACCTACGACGGTTTGAAAGACCTCCTAAAGCTTACCGACGCCAACGGCAATATCCGAAACTTCGGCTATGACGGCCTGGGCCGGATGGTCTCTTCGACCGATCTCCGTGCGCCGACCTCAAGCAACTATGGCATCTGGAATTACACCTACGATGCGGCGGGGAATCTGACGACGAAGATCGATCCGAAAAACCAAACAACCACGTACAGCTACGACGCATTGAATCGCGTCTCGACCGAAAGTGAGGGAGGCGCGACTCAGATCGCTTATACCTATGATTCCTGCACGAATGGTGTTGGTCGCTTGTGTTCGGTATCGAGCACCGATGCGGTATCCCTCACCACGCAAACATTTGATCCGGAGGGGAATCTTACAAACCAAACGAAGAAGATCAGTGGAACAAATTATTCGACGAGCTATACCTATGATCGCCAGGGAAACCAACTGACCATCACGAACCCCGACAACTCCATCGTGCAATATACCTACGGAACGGGAGGGCTTGTAACAACCGTTCAAGAGGAAGAGCCAAGCAGCACCTTCGCCACCATCGTCTCCGCCATCGACTATTCCCCGATGGACAAGGTGACGACGGAAACATTCGCGAGCGGCGTGACGACAGTGAACATTTATGACCCCACGCGACTCTATCGATTGATCAGCACGGTATCGACAGATAGCGGGTCCGGATTTACACCACTGTTCCACGGCGGCGGAGGGTCTCAGCCGCTCTTCCTTCCTCCGAGTGGGGGAACCACTTATTTCTGCACGGGTGCGGAGACGAGTTACACCGTACCCGCCGGAGTGACGGCACTCGTGATCAGTCTTTATGGCGCACAAGGTGCCACAAGTGGAGGGCTTGGTGGTGCGGTGACGGGCACTCTTGCCGTGAGTTCGGGCACGACATACTACTTCAACGTAGGTTGCGAGAACGGATATAACGGCGGCGGCGCGGGAGGATATGGCGTTAACGGCCATGGAGTTGGCGGGGGAAACGGCGGCGGCATGACATGGTTCTCGGCGAATAGCAATTTCAGCACCACGACAGAGCTTCTGGTCGCGGGCGGAGGCGGCGGACAAGGTGGCAGTGGAACAGCGGGGAGTCCTGGTAACGGTGGCACGGGAGGAGGACTGAATGGCAGTAATGGTGGCACGGGAAGTCCGGGGAGTTGTGGCATTAACGAATGTGCGGGCGGGGGTGGCGGGGGAACTACAACCGGAGCTGGCGTTGGGGGTAGTCCGGCAGGCGCAGGGGCATATGACGGTACCTCGGGTGGTATTGGCTATGGCGGTTTCGGAGGTAATGGTGTCACTAACCTTGGCGGTGCAGGAGGGGGTGGCGGAGGCGGTGGATATTATGGCGGAGGCGGAGGCGCGGGTGACGGGTATAACTTTAATAGTTATCCTGGCGGAGGCGGAGGAGGAGGGTCATCGTATATAGCGACGAGCCCATCACTCACGGCGACCAGTACGGCGTCAGGCGTGAATTCCGGCGATGGATCAATCACGATCATCCCAGTAACACCCCTTCAGAATCTCAATCAGTATGTGTTGAATACAACGACGACACTCAACGAAGGAAGTTCTACTAATACCGGAGTGACCTTCGGGGCAACATTAGTCTCCAGCTCGAGCGCAACACTTCAGCTACAGGTTGAGGTGGAACCGACAGGGACAGCGTTTATAAATACTCCGACTATTTCGAGCGGTTTCGTGACGTCGGGAATTAATGCCACCACGTCATATGTGAGCATCAACGGCGGGTATCACTGGCACGCTCGCATGATGAATGCTTCGGGAACCGCCACGGTGTGGCAAACATTCGGTCCGTATAGCAGCTCAACGGATTTCATTATCACGAATAGTTCTTCCGGTCTCGCGATTCCCTCCATCTCGTCTTCGAGCCAATATCAAGCGAATGGCGTGACTCCACTCGGCAACGGCAGTTCGACGAACCAATCAAGCGTCGTTCTTGGCGCAACCGTGAATTCATCGATTTATCGTAATGTGCAACTCCAGGTCGAAGTGGAGCCTTCAGGCACTCCATTTATGAATGCTCCAAACGTCACTTCGAGCCCATTTGTTGCACCGGGCAGTATTGCGACGACGACATTCACGGGAGCGAATGGTTCATATCATTGGCAAGGGCGCGCCGCTGACGTGCAAAGCGACGTGTCTTCGTGGTGGCCATTTGGTACCACGAGTACCACTCCAAAAGCGTTCCAGTATGACCCATCGAGCACGCTCACGGCGAATCTTGTCGAATACTGGAGATTGGAAGATCCCACCTCGTATTACACCCCGAATAATAACTTCAACGCGAGCGGTACGGTGAGTTATGACTCGGGCATCGTGGGAAATTCTGCCGATTTCAGTTCATCAAATTCCAGTAACCGCTTCTACGTCAATGGCATTCCTTCTTTTGGCGGCATGAGTCCGATGACATCAACCTCGACCTCCATCAATGAATGGGTATATCTCGAATCGCAACCGGCCTTGAACACGGGCATGATGATGACTACCTGGGCAGATTCCGCGACGGCGAACGCCATGGGAGCAACCGTGATCCAGTATGGGAATTCGGGCGGTACCGATGGGCTCTATATCACGAGGGCGGACAGCGCCGAGAATGATCAGGTCGGCGCAAACTACACATTGCCGCTGAACACCTGGACAATGCTCACGTATACATATAACGGGCAGAGCAATTATCTCTACGTGAATGGCAGTTCAACCCCACTCGTTTCCGGATCATCCACGATTAGGGGGACCAATGCAGTCTTCGATTCAAATCCAACAGTGTGGGAACTCGGCAGTTACCAAGGCGGTGCTCGATATTTTTCTGGCAAGATCGATGAAGCCGGTATCTGGAACAAAGTACTCTCGTCGCAGGAAATCAAGAACCTTTATAACTCGGGCAGTGGGCAGACGATGAACTACGCCACGGCCGCATCGTCGAGCAATTTCACCATTACCGCACCGCACATCAACTTTACATTCCCCACGAACGGCACGACGACCGCATATTTCCCGAACTGGCAAATGAAAGCGCATACCGTAACATCGACCGATAGTTACTCGCTCACGGTCAATTGGGATGATGCGGCGGGAGATCCGGCACAGAGTTCCACGATTATGGCAAGCGGCACGGCGCTCATCGCAGGCGTAAACGTGCCGCATCCGACTTCTTCGCTCGACTATACGTATGACGGCACGCCCGTTGGCATGAATGCTTCGGCGACGCTTATCGATGCTTCAACGACGACAGCGACAAGCTCGATAACCTTCACCGAGAACACGGCGGCGAATCCAGTGAACTGCGGCTCCTCGACGGTACAGTGCATTTCGTACAAGTACGATAGTGATGGGAATGTCACCCAAGTCACCGACCAGTCCGCAGCATCTTCCTCAATCACGGTGAATTACACCTACGATTCGTTGAACCGACTTCTCTCGGCATCTTCCACAAATGCAGGTGCGGGACAGAACTATCTCCAAACATTCACCTACGATCCGGTGGGTAACATTCTCTCGGGTCCACGCGGTGCCTATGCATACGCCGCCCCGAACTTTACCGATCCCGATTCGGTAACAAGTATCGTGAATGGGACATCCACCACGTCCTTCACTTACGACCACAACGGCAACCTCACGAATGCTTCGAGCGGTCCTGCGTACACCTGGGATTACCGCAATGAATTATCAACGGTAGCTTCATCCAGCGCCTCCTCAACCTACGGCTATGACTATACCGGCGCGCGCATGAAGTCGGTCAATGGAACGTCCACCATTTATGATCCAGAAACCACATACAGCGTAAGCGGGGCGACGTCAACGAAGAATATCTTCCTGAACGGCGTATTGGTCGGAACCATTGTGGGCACGGGAGCGTCGAGTACCGCCTTTACGAACCTAACTGATATGCTCGGGGGAGCGAATATTTTAGTAGGTCCGACGGGTGCACAATCCGAAGTGTTGAGCTACTATCCCTTTGGGTCTATCCGCGTCGATCAGCAATCGGGGTCATCGAATCAGAGGCGAAAGTACATAGGGCAGCAGTATGACGCGGCGACACAACTCGTCTATGACAATGCCCGCTACTACAATGGAGCACAAGGACAATTCCTGAGCGAAGATCCAGTCTTCTTGGGCGTCCCATCTCAACAGAATCTTTCCAGCCCTCAAGCGCTGAATGCATATTCGTATTCAACAGATAATCCGGTCAACCATGCCGACACGACCGGCAAATACGTCGAAGATATTAGTCAGCCTATAATTATTGATGGCTATAATATCGGATACAACCATGCCTTCTTATATGTTGTTCCGGAGCCTGGAGAGAGCTTGCCAGTAATTTACTCGAATAATTCGACGATTGATACATCGCAGCCGTTTACGCTAAGCGGCGAGCCTTCTACTCAATATGGTGGAATGTTGGACTGGGTCGTAAATGATTCTCATGATTATGGAACCGCTAGCAATCAGGCAAGTGCTCCTGGGGTCGCTAGAGTCAGGGTTGCCCCTCCTAACGGAATGACGTCGGCACAGTTTGATGCGAGTGTTGTATCCAGCTTCAATCAATGGTCGCAAAGTCAATTCGTGTATAACTATGTTGGCGGTCGACAAATTACTGGAGGCGGGAATTCTAACAATGTGAATACAACGCTGCTTGAAAATGCCGGAGTGTCGCCTCATCAGGTAAATTCTATAACCACGCAGTTTACATCTCAGGGTGCGAATAATGCCCCAGGTCTTGGTGTGTCGCTAAGCAGTCAAACGTATTTACAATCAACTCTAAGCGCACTTTCTTCAGCGTTGAGCTCCCTATCAACTCTTTTGTCGAAATTATAAACTAATCACACAACATACCAATGAAGTCTTTCAAGAAGTTTGGTCTTGGCGTAGGTGTAGGACTGCTGATTGGAGTCGCAACTCTGCTCATTTGGAATTCAAGACTCAT
>Ga0182030_10022706_pt1 | contig 11661 bp, 9 predicted proteins | sample 812S3MmetaG_FD_121299 | JGI IMG/M metagenome (GOLD analysis project Ga0182030, IMG submission 121299) | Permafrost microbial communities from Stordalen Mire, Sweden - 812S3M metaG (Illumina Assembly) | ecosystem: Environmental > Terrestrial > Soil > Wetlands > Permafrost | place: Sweden... | reverse complement strand
CCGTCTGTCGTGTCTGGGCCTTCATGGGAACCTCCGATCGATGTTCTCGAAACGGAGTTCGAGGTGCTGGTTCTTGTGGCGCTGCCGGGCGTGAACCCCGACGAGGTTGAAGCAATTATTGATGATTCTGATCTCCTGGTAACGGGGACTCGTATCCTTCCCTCCGCGCTTCGGACGGCCGTCATCCACCGGCTGGAATTGCCGCAGGGCAGGTTCGAACGACGCATACGACTTCCCGTCGGGCGTTACCAACGCGTCCGTCGATCTGTGGTCGATGGCTGCCTCCTCATCGCCTTGGATAAGGCTGGAGCTTCCCATGGATGAGACGCAAAACCTTGATGTGATCGGTGGCGTTGAGCAGGGAGTTGCCGCAAGCCCGCCGTCCGATGCTCTAATTATTATTCCTGTCCGTGACCTCGTTCTGTTTCCCGGAATGATTATTCCAGTCACTGTTGGACGGGAGCGATCGATCGCGGCCGCTCAGCACGCCTTGCGCAATCAAAGGCAAGTGGGAATTCTGATGCAGCGAGTGAGGCTGCGCTACATTAAAGAACCTCGCCGCCAATCTGCGGCCACGATCAATCAGGCCGTTAAAGTGAGAAACTATTTTCTTTGAGGGAGCGTCCGGACCACCGCGCCAAACCGCCTTCGCGATCGTCTGCATCGCCCGACTTTTGGCTTCGGCCTCGGTCAGTTGCCGGGCTCGCGTATTCCTCGCGATTTCAACACCGATTTGGCGCCCCATGAGACGAAAGGTCTCGATACGAAGCGCCTCTTTCGCGGTCTTTACAATTTCGTGGTCTGGAGGACGATGTTTCGGATTGTCATCATGGTTCTCCCTCGCCACGCCACTTACCAAGATCGGAAAGCCTTTCATGTATTGTTCAAGCTTATCAGTTGGAGTCTGAACAAAGAGATCTTTCAGCCATGCGGCGGGGACGCTGATCGTCTCGCTTGGGTCGTCGCCCAGGTGATCTTGCATAGCTTTGATCTGCTCGCGACCGGCATCGGTCAGTCTCTCACCATCATAGAGGATGATGTTTATCCCGGCCCATCCCCAGGCTTCCATGGTACTCGCCGTGCGAATAAACTCCGGATCGTTTCTCATTATATCTTCTCTCATCGTGATTGATGCGCCGGTATCTGGTGTCCGCCCCATAGCTCTTTTGACGAAATCAATCCTCTTCGCGCCAGCCGTCCCAAATACACGGTGCGGTAGCTGCAGCACTGTTTTCTACAGTCCCGCTCTCAGCCTCGAGCGACGCGCGTAGTTTGACTGGGATACCCGGCAGCTCGACCCCATGCGCCCACAACATGCTGATTATTTCACGCACGCCTCGCGGGCCTAGACCGGGAATTTCGCAAAGGGTGATGAAATCCAAAGACGCCATCATATCCAGCGCGAGGACGCGACCATCAGCCAAGGCAAAATCCAAAAGCCTCGAGTATGTGCGGTTGCTCAACCCGAATCTGTCGATCGCTCGCGCCTTGGCATATCCGTCATGTTCTACGATCAGACGCAGATGGCCCACGCTGAGGTCGAACGTTGCTGAAAGTTCCGGGAATGCCGCGCCTGCGTCTCGCAACCTGACGATCTCTGCGTTGCGCTTGGCCTTTGCTGCCTCCGTTTTTCGTACGATCGCCATCTCACCACTACTATTTCCGTTACCTGACTCTGCGTGTGCCGCGACGACTTGCTTTGAAGCTGTAGACCTGCGGCGGATTTCCATCTTCACTCAATTTAGTTTTGCATTAGGGGGAGGTGCCGACAGGCAAAGGCGCAACCTCTCACCAAGAAATTTGCTGGTTCTGTCCATAACCTCAGGTTCGATCTGCTCGAAAACACAGAGGTATTGAACATCGAAGTTCAGCCATCCGCCAGGCGAACTATTTACCGACAAGCTGTAGCGCGCCCGGGCGATCGTAAGAACGGTCTCTGCGATTATTCCGGTCTGCTGATCGAATGAATCGAATATCTGCTCCATCAAATGCTTTGCTGCTTGGTCCAGCATCGGCGAAACGATCCGCTCGAAGTGCGGATCGTCGATGGAGTGCCCGCAAGAGACCTCGTCCATCTTGGTTCCGGAGGCGATCAGTTCGGCTCGGCCCACCGGGAAATACCGAACGTCCGGGTGCGCAGTCGGCCCGCAGGCAAGATCGCGCGCGCTCTTGGTCGCGAACCTCTCGGGCTGGTAATAGTCTAGCGCGACCAGCATGCCTTGGGTCGCCGGGGTCAGCTCGGCGCCCTTAGCTTTCGCTCGCTGGAATTTTTGGAGGCTCGCCTGGCGAATGTGCGGCTGAACGTAAAAGCCCGGCTGAAGCATCCTGATCTTCATATCTGACTATCCATATACAAGTAAACGGTACTTGGAGGTGATAGCCGTTGAAGCAGCTTCATCCAAACCGAATCCATACCGTATCGGAACCACGCTGTCAAATACATATAAACGGTCATTTAGGGGTGATTATTGCTTTGGCGAACCTGAACATCCTAACTTTAACGGGTAGGGGCCTTGTCAGATCGTCCAAATCGCCTCATTACGACTGATCGCTCCCTGAATTCCTCTCAGAGCTCCGGTTTGAGCTTCCGAGGCATTGCCGATGATTTCGCAATTCTCGCCATTGGAAGGTACCGAGCTACTCTCCCTAGAGATGTCGGCTACAGAACCGAGCTTGGTCGCCAGCCTTCGTTCCACGATTCCGCCCGACCCATCCTGCCCCTATTGTGGCGGACATAGAGTCAAAAACGGAACCAGGCGTGTCCGATTCCGCGACATCCCTCAAGCCGGTTCGCCTGTCTGGATCGAGTGGTGGCGGCAAAAATTCATCTGCCAAAAATGTCTGCGGGCTTCTCATGACGAGCACGCTGCATTCGATTATCGACGCGATCTCACAATACGCTTCGTCGTGTGGGTCGAAGAGAAAGGAAAAAAGGAAACCTTCACCGCTATCGCCAAAGAGTCGGGAGTCAACGAGAAAATCATTCGGCGGATATTTCAAGAGCGTGGAGCTCATTTCGGAACCAGCTTCAGGTTACTATCCGACTTGCTTTCAATTGAGCTCATAGAATTGGCGGGCGCGCACCGACCGGCGCTGATAGATGTACAAACCGGATTCATCGTAGAAGTTTTTAAGTCGGTTGAAGCGATGGAGGAAGGTCTGGCAGACAATATGAAGTACTTTGGCGGCGGGAATCTCGGCAGAGTCAGCTTACTTCTAAAAGATATTAGATTACTCTCGTTCGGCCGCTATTTCCCATATGCTGCACAGGTCGTTAGCCCATCGTCGGCTCAGCGCGAAGGCATTCTAGCCCTTGAGCAAATGAACGAGAATATGTTCTTGGCCCTTCCGGCGACCGAGAAACTCTCGACGGTCTCAGCAAGAATTCTGTTCAATAAAAAAAGTTCGCACTTGGGACGATCCGCGAAAAGGCGCCTTGATCGCTGGAAGGAGATCGCGCCAACGCTCCATGACGCTTACTACTTCAAAGAACAATTTATAGACATATGGTCTGCGAATTCAGATAAAGTCATCGACAGATGGGCCGCATGGAAGACCAACGCCAAGGCCCATCCCGGTCTCCAGCCTTTTGTGGACCTCATAGACCGTCATTTCCAACAGATATTGAACTACTATCGAATTTCTACCTCTCTATTTCATCTTGACGAAACTTTGAAGCGAATAGGAATTCAAGATGAGGGTCGAAGAACGCACAGTTTCGCGGCTGCGCGCGCCGCGCTACTTGGAAAATATCAGAGGAAAGTTCGGTAATCGAGCAACGGCTACTTCGATTTATCTATTCGTTTTTCGCGATTTTGGAGCCACACGTGGTTTACCGGATATGCAAGTAGCGCAGGTGCCGAAACCAATCCGAAAAGTAAAAAGTCGTCCGTGAAGAATGTTTCTGAGCGCGGGACTATGCGGGGCTTGGCGTTGAGCGGCTGCGACAGAGCATGAACAACAGGACGTGCAAAAGCTGCTCGAACCAGCGCCGGAGCAGGCTGAAGTTGTAGCCCGCGGCGGCGAGCACGGCATTGATGCGGTCGCCTTCACGGCCCTTTAGATGGTTGCGGCGCATTCGGTGGCCGTCCTTGAGATGGCCGATCACGGGCTCGACGGCGGAGCGGCGGTGCATCTCGCGGCGGATGGCTTTGGTGACGCGGCGGACCTGGCCTGAGATCCAGACCCTGAAGCGGTCGGGATAGTTGTGGCCGCGATAGCCCTTGTCGCCGTGGATGCGGTTCACCTCGGCACCTGTGAGCTTTTCCAGCTCGGCGATGACGGGACCGAGCGTATGGCCGTCATAGGGGTTGCCGTGCAGCGCCTTGGCGTGCAGCACGAACTGGCCGCCCTTGGGTACGGTTACCGGGGTGACGATCGAGACCTTGCAGCCGAACTCGTAAGGCGTCCGGGCCTTGCCTTTGCCGATGCACTCCACCTCTGGGGCGTGCAGCGAGTAGACCTTGGGGCCGCGCTGACGCTGCTCTTGCTGGCGCAGCCGCGAGGCGAGATCAAGCAGCGGGCCGAAGCGATCCTCGAGTACTGCGTTGCCGTCGATCTGGCGGCGGATGTCCCGAATGATGCGGCCGAGCCGGGTGCGCAGGAATTTGAGTTCGCGCCGGGCGCGTTTGAACTGATGCGCATGGGTATAGCGCCCGACCATGATGGCGGCACGCTTGGCCAGACGCAGATAGCTCTGGCGCAGCTTGACGCCCTCACGTTTGGCCAGATCGACCAGCTTCTCGATTGCCCGGTGGGTAAGCCGGGCATCGGTCGGATGCGCGACCGCTTTCTCCTGCACGGTGGTGTCCACCACGACCCGCTCGAGATCCTTGGTCTCGATCGCTCCGGCCCGGTGTGCCACCGAAAGGCTCTCCTGCAACAGCGCCGCGATCTGTTCCTCACCCAGCCGTTGGCGCCAGCGCGTCAGCGACGAGCGGTCAAACGGTGCCGCGTGCTGGAACACCGCTTCGCCGCAGAAATATTGAAAATACGGGTTCTCTACCCAGCGGTCGCACAACGCCTCATCGGAGAGGTTGTGCATGTGCTTGAGGATGAGCAGTCCGGCCACCAACCGCGTCGGCAACGGTGGTTGGCCTGGGCCAACCCGGCAGACCGAACCAAAGCGTCCGGCCAGGAAACTCCAGTCGATTTCCGCCGCCAGACGCACCAGCGGATGGCGAAGATTGATGATCTCCTCAAGGCGGGGCCCAAACAGATCATCCTGACGATCGTCGCGTGGCTGGCTCACGGCTTTCCTCCGACAGCGAATCCGCCGTCAAAGGAACCACGAACCGCCTAAATCCGGAATCCCAAATCGCAAGAAAACCGAGACCAGACCCCGGCTTTCTTGCAAAATCGAATACTTGCTCAGGTCAGATCACTGCGACTTATCAATCGCATCCGAATTCTTCACGGGCGACTAAAAAGTCCTTTATCGTCAGAAAAGTTCTGAACGCGTTCTTCACCTATCCACCCCGCACGTCTTCCGGCTTCGATCCTTCGCAAAACAATTTTATCAAGAGCGTAATTCAATATTGAGCCGCTCGCCGGACGCACTCGGTCCCGGGTCCCGCCGTCATTTCATGCCGGCGGCGCTATGCTGACCCTCCTGCGGGTGCCTTTGCAACCGGTCTCGCGACCGTCGACTGGCGGCCCCGCTTCGCTTTGGCGCAGACGCCCTTTTTCTCTTTGGAAGCTAAGGGCTCCGCCCTCGCGCGGGCAAGGGTAAAGTCCCGGAAGATCCGGGACCGGCCGCGGCGGTCTCCCCGACCTTCCGCGCTGACATCAAGACCCGAGAGCTCCCACAACCGAAATCCGCTTGTGCAGGCCGGGCGATCCCCCTCCGCCCCGGCCGCCCTTGCCCTTGCTACCCGGTCTCGCCGACGGGCAGGGCTGCAGGCGCGAGGTGCGCTCTGCACCCAAGCCCTCAAAGGAGAATGATCATGTCTGCCAAACAGGTTGAAACCATTGTCGAGAGCGGAACGGAGGTTTTCATTCCGCTCAACAAACTCAAGAAGTCCCCAAAGAATGCCCGCAAGACACCGCACAGCGAGGCGTCGATTGAGGCCTATGCTGCCAGTATTGCCGCGAAGGGCATTCTGCAAAATCTTGTTGTCGAGCCGGAACGGGATTCGGATGGCGCGGCAACCGGGCTCTATTTGGTCACGATCGGCGAGGGCCGCAGATTGGCGCAGCTTCTGCGCGTCAAGCGCAAGGAGATCAAGAAGACCGAGCCGATCCGTTGTGTCATCGATACCACCAATGACGCCTTTGAAATCAGTCTCGACGAAAACGTCACGCGCGAGAACATGCATCCCGCCGACCAGTTCGAAGCGTTCAAGAAACTCGCCACAGAACGCGGATTCGGCGCCGAAGAAATCGCGGCTCGGTTCGGCGTGACGCCGCATGTGGTGCGGCAGCGCCTCCGCTTGGGGGCGGTCTCGCCCAAGCTCATGGAAATCTATCGCAGCGGCGATCTGGCGCTCGACCAGTTGATGGCTTTCGCCATCGTCGAGGACCACGCCCGGCAGGAAGCGGCCTACGAGCGGCTATCCTATAACCGGGATGCCAGCACGATCCGACGCATGCTCACCGAAATTCATGTCGCCGCCGCGGATCGCCGCGCGATCTTTGTCGGTGTGGAAAAGTACACCGAGGTAGGTGGTACGATCCTGCGCGATCTCTTCACCGAGGATCGCGGCGGCTATTTCGAGGACGTGGCACTTCTCGATATGCTGGTCTTGGCGAAACTCGGGCGCGAGGCCGACGCCCTGATGGAGGCGGAGGGCTGGAAATGGGCGCAGGTCTTCCTGGACTACCCCCACAGCCACGGGCTGCGCCGGACCTATCCGCAAGACGTGGAATTGTCTGCGGAAGATCAGGCTGCCCTCGACGCCGTCAAGGGCGAGTTCGACAACCTGACGGCGCAGTATGAAAGTGACGAGGAACTGGCCGACGAAGTCGATGCGCGTTTCGGCGAGCTTGAGGCCGAGATCGAGCGGCTTGAAGCGAAGCGTCAGGCCTACGATCCCGCCGACATCGCCCGTTGCGGGGCCTTTGTCATCCTCAACCATGACGGGACCTTGCGTGTCGAGCGCGGTTTCATACGGGCCGAGGACGAGAAACCGGAACTGGAAGGACCGGACGTAACCGGCGAAGGCGAGGACGGTCACGCCGTGCATGCGGCCGGCGCGGCCGGCCCGAACAATGAGGCCGGGAGTGACAGGCTGAATGGGGAGGAAGACGATGCCGACGATCACAAGCCGCTGTCGGACATCCTGATCCGAGACCTCACGGCGCATCGTACCCTCGGGCTTCGCCTTACTTTAAGCGAACAACCGGAGGTCGCCATCGTCGCCGTCACCCACGCGCTGTCGGCGCAAATATTCTATCGCGGCGCGGACGCCCACGTTCTCGACATCCGCCCCGTCAGCTCGGCGCTGGCCTCCCACGCGGATGGTATCGAGGATACCAGGGCGGGAAAGGGGTGGGCGGATCATCACGCCAATTGGGCGGCGCAGATGCCACGCGACGTAGCTGACCTGTGGACCTTTGTTGCGGAATTGGACCATGACAGCCGCTTGGCGCTGTTCGCGCATTGCGTCGCACTGACGGTCAATGTGGTGAAACTGCCGTCGGAGCGCAGGCCCCGTGCGGTGGCAACTGCGGACAGGCTGGCGGAAGCCGTCTCGCTCGATATGACCGCGCATTGGACGCCGACCGTGCGGGCCTATTTCGGTCGTGTCACCAAGCCGCATATTCTTGCTGCCGTGCGGGAAGCTGTCAGCGATGAGGCCGCTGACCGGATGGCGGACATGAAGAAGCCGGACATGGCGGAGGCCGCCGAGCAGTTGTTGGTTGGCACGGGCTGGCTGCCCGCATTGATGCGGACACCGCGAGCCGCGCAAGAGCCCACTGAGCAACCGCAGGCGGATGCTGTCACGGAGACGAACCCCGACGCCTATTCCGACGCTGCCGAGTAATCAGCACGGCCGGGACCGCTCTCGCGGTCCCGGCTGTTCATCATACCGACTGTCGAAATTTTGGCCGCGCGCCATCAGGCGCGCGGCCAACCTCTTGATACTCACGCCCTCGACCGGGCACATTTTGGAAAGGCAAACACTTTTCTAACTGAGGCGGATGAAGCAAAAGCATTCTGGCCAACGCCCGTGACCCACCCCGAAGGACGGCACGTCGTTGCGGATCATGCCTCGGGCTAAAACGCGACATTGGCTATGGCAATTCGACGCCCTCGCCCTTTACCAGCGAGGCGTAGTTCGTGGGCGGGCGCATCGATCGTTCCTGACATCGAGCGAGCTTGCGCGCCGCACTCAGCGGATCTTTGGCGGTGCGCCCGGATGGGCGCGCTGCGATGCGAATTCATGCGCGCCGTACCCCAGGTCGCGCTTTCGCTTTCCGTTGATTCGCTGAAGCATGTCTTTCTGCGACCGGCGTTGCCATGTCCTTGTACGGTGACGATAGTCATTGTGGTCTCCATCGGTCTGTTTGATGGGCGCGCCCCACGCTACCTCGAATGGACGGATCAGGCCTGAGGGCCGGCTACGCCTCGATCGCCTTCCCGCAAGGGCTACGTCGGTTTATTTCCCCTGCCGCCAAGAAGCGGCATTCCTCGCGAGGCAAATAACCCGTCTAACGCCCTCCTTCGCGTTGCTGCGGGCCTGACGGCTGCGGGCCGATCGCTCCCCGGGCCAAGGACCGCCATCGAGGCTGCGATGGTCGCGGCCCGACAACAGAACGGAGACCAACATGGCTACCATCGGAACCTTCACCGCTGTGGATAACGGCTACACCGGATCGGTCAAGACGCTTACGCTCAACGTCAAGGCTAAGTTTGTCGCGACCGAGGCGGAGAACGACAAGGCGCCTAATTTTCGCATCGTCGCAGGCGCTACCGAATTCGGCGCCGCCTGGAAGAAGACCGCGAAGGAGAGCGATCGCGAATATCTCTCGGTCAAGCTCGACGATCCGAGCTTCCCGGCCCCTATCTACGCCTCGCTGGTGAAGGGTGAGGGCGACGACAGCTTCACGCTGATCTGGTCCCGCCGCAGCGGCGACTGATCCCAAGGGATCGACTAACCCCGCCTCTTCGGAGGCGGGGTTTTTCCTGCGCTCATGGCCACAACGGCGCAGAGAGAAAGGGTGGTCCAAGGACTCTAAGTCTCCTTGTTTGCCTGTAGATAGCTAAGGGCGCCGCCCTCGCGCGCGCAAGGTTAAAGCACCGTCCCGGCGCCGGCCGGAGCGGTCTCCCCGGTCTTCCGCGCCGTCGTAGAATCTGCACGGCAACATCAGCGCCAGGCGCGTGCAGACGCACGCGTGCCGCGCGCCCCTTTGGGCGGGTGATCCCCCTCCACTCCGGCCGCCCTTGCGCTTGCTACCCCGGTCTCGCCGACGGGCAGGGTTGCAGCGCAGCGCTGCGCTTTAACCCAGCCCCATAAGGAGAATGAGCGATGACCATGATGACCCTGACCCAGAACGAGCAGCCTGTTTCCAGCGGATTCCGCGTCGACGTATCACGCGGCGAGCGTGTTGGCCGCGTGTCGTCGGAATGGTTTTCCCGGCCCGATGATGAGCGCTATCTCAGTCTGACCGACCTCCATGCCGCGGTGCGCCGCCGCGCCGACCGGGCGCAGGCCCGTACCGTGGAAAGCCGATCCGTGAGGGTGGAGGCTGCTCGCGACAACGCCGAGCGGTTGGCTCTGATTGTACCGGGACGTGACGAACCTATCACCCCGACCCATTGGAGTTTTGGGCAATTGTGCGGGCTCGTCGGCGCGCCATCATCCTATATGCGGCAGCTTCCCGCACCGCTGGCCGGGATCAATCTGCAACATGGCTTGCTGTCGCATCGCGCGGAGTTGGTGAAAACACTGGAAGCCGACGACGGTCGCGTCGAGCTTCGCGCTGTAACAGGCCCGGACTATGGTCGCATTTGGGACCATGAGCTGGTTGCCTCCGTGACGAAGATCGCGGGTAATGGCACTGGCGACACAAGGTGGAAGGTTCCGGGCGTGCTCGACTGGAATACGATGACCCATAACCCCTTCGTGGACGTCACCAAGGACACCACGACGCTCTACGCCAGCGACCGCGATGTGTTCCTGTTTCTGGTGGATGACACCCATCCTATCGAGGCGGGACGTTTGCCGGATGGGTCACCGGATTTGTATTTCCGGGGGTTCTATTGCTGGAACAGCGAGGTCGGATCGAAAACGCTGGGCATCGCCTCGTTCTATCTCCGGGCCGTCTGCATGAACCGCAATCTGTGGGGTGTGGAGAATTTCGAGGAAATCACCATCCGGCATTCCAAATTCGCGGCTCAGCGCTTTGCGCATGAGGCGGCACCCGCGCTGACGCGCTTTGCCGATTCGTCGCCCGCGCCGTTCATCGCCGGTATCAAGGCCGCGCGGGAGCGGGTTGTCGCCCGTAGCGACGAGGACCGCGATAACTTCCTGCGCAAACGGGGGTTCTCCAAATCAGAGACCGCGAAAATCGTCGAGACGGTCTTGCATGAGGAAGGCCGCCCGCCGGAAAGCCTGTTCGATTTCGTGCAGGGGATATCAGCGCTGGCGCGCGGAAAGCCGCATCAGGACGCGCGTCTGGAGCTTGAAGGTAAAGCAAAGCGGTTGCTGGAACGCGCCGCCTGAATGTCAGGCCGCGCAGCCAAAATCTGGTTGCGCGGCTTTTCAGGAAGTTAACCGATTTTCCGCCGATCCGGCATCCGGATCGGCGGCGGACCCGTATGCGCGTCGTGGCTCGCCGGGCCTGTGGCCCGGCTCGCGAGAGTCACGAAGCTTACGGTTCGCTATCACTCAATGAATTGACAGGTTGAAGGTATTAGATCTGGATTTCGAGCGCCATCTTCACAACTGCGCCAAATGCACTTCACCGCGGCGATGCACTCCGGCGGCCCAATGTTCATCAGCATGATGTCAGAGGTGCCGCATAGGCTCCGCTTCATTTGATCGCCTCCAACCGAATGCGATCAGTTGATCACCCACGACTCGCGGCTTCGTTTGCGATCTGGGTCATGCCGGGACTGCCGGGCAGCCCACCGGAGACTTCCGGCATCAAGGGATAATCTACTCCCCCGATTTGAATCCGCGAACTGCGGCGGAGCGCTGCATGAATGCCAGCAGATCCTTCTTAGAAGAGGCTTTCGGCAAAATTGTCACAGACTTCGTTGGCGACAACTGACGTTCCGTTGAAGCCTCGACTTGTTTCTTTTCCTCCTTCTTCGAGCGACGTTCAGGCTTCTCGGATGTCGATCGTCGAACTTGCCTGGGCTCGCGCGGCACTTCGACATTCCCGCTACGTATTGGGGCGAGATCCAATCGCCGTTTTCGCGGGGGCAATTTCTGCTTCGAGCCTTGAATTTCCGCAGTCGATTTTGAGAACGAGGCGGCGCGCCCACCGATAAGCTGGGCATCTTCGCGTTTGCGCCGAACCGTCAAGTACAGCGTGCTCACGGAAAACGGACTGCCATTTTCGCCCTTAGCCCCTGCGGCGAAAAGCAGCCGGCTCATGTCCGCCCAGGTGAAGCCGCGGTCCTCCGCCATGTCAAACCAATCGAGGTGATTTCTCACCACTCTTGCGAGCTTCTGCTGGCCGCCTCCCGGAAGACGCAAGTCTTCCGCAATT
>Ga0182030_10022705_pt1 | contig 11662 bp, 8 predicted proteins | sample 812S3MmetaG_FD_121299 | JGI IMG/M metagenome (GOLD analysis project Ga0182030, IMG submission 121299) | Permafrost microbial communities from Stordalen Mire, Sweden - 812S3M metaG (Illumina Assembly) | ecosystem: Environmental > Terrestrial > Soil > Wetlands > Permafrost | place: Sweden... | reverse complement strand
GCATGAGGTATCAGATTGTGGTTCACAAATTCTACATAATGTTTCATTTGATCCTGAAAAATTTGGATTGCGTCACTTTCATCAGGCAGCAGGGTCTTTAGCTCACTAATAATTTTTGAAAGTTTGCCTTCGTCAACTATGTATTCCAGATGTTTTATGTAGGGGTAGCGACCATTCGAGCCATAGGCTGCGATGAGTTTAGCGGTTTCTTCTTGTATGGCTACGACAAATGGGCGGGCATTGCCATCACCATGAACATAGAATTTAAAGCGAGCTGCTATCTCAGGAAGAGCTGCCTTTATCAAAACCAGGGCATTAAGGCTTCCAAATATTATGTCGGCAGGATTGAGAAGGTTGATGAGTGGCGATGAAAGTATGGTGATGTAATTAAGATCGATGAGTTGCGCAACAAGGCAGATAGATTGATCAAGGGTGGTGCCAAGTAAATTCAGCTCACGTCGATGTATTTCTGACCCCTTAAAACCGTCCTGCACCGACTGGAGCCATTGCCTCGTTTCTTGCAGGCTGGCCAGGTAATGGGAATTGTGATCGTGGTGGATAGTTCTTCCCTGGCTTCGCATTTCCTTAATACCAATTCTGCTTTGGTCCTCCGGAGCTAAAGTTCGGATATATGCCATGGCAATTTCGTCCATTTGTTCTGAGGCAAATGTTAAGGAAGATACAATTGGCATCACAAACCACAATGTTATAGAAATATGTCCTATTTTCCTGGCAAGATCCATGACGAGGCTCCTCTGTTGAGTGTGAGGATTATATTCATTAGGTTATTTGGCGACCTGCCAAATGTCAACCATTTAACACCCTTTAACATTCAGGCATATTAGGGATTTAGCTAAGGAGGAAAATGGCGCCTTTTTAAAAATCCAAAAAGACTAGCCAAATACAACCCCAGGTTCCGTAAAGACATGATTACGGCATGGCGTCGACGCTGTCGACGCATTGATACCCGCAGTTCCCCTTTAACATTTTGACAAACATCTGTCCCCTTATGTCTTGCAGACGCTATCATTTCATGATACTGGCATTATGAACCATATAACATTATAAAGCGGAGGATGGCCATGACCACCTTAAAAAAACTTCTTATAGCAACGACCTTCTATTTCGGTCTAACGAGCGCTTCAGCTGCATCAGCTTATGAGGAGATCTATGATGAGTTCGATGAGCCTGAGTTTGGCGTGATCATTGTTTTTATGCGTCCTGATTATATACGTCCTGAGGAGGCCGCTGAGATGTCTGCGACGATATTGCCGTTTAAATTTGATATTCTGACTGAAATAAACAAGGCAACAGAAGCAAAGGATAAATTCTTCCAACGAGCTCATGCTGAAACTACCATTAGTTTTTCAAGGACTATTGCTGATGATCATGATGGAGCTCTACTTAAAGAGCCCTGCGCTATAGATACGAGGCAACCAGGTCTTTACGAATTCCACCCTACATTTTCTTGCATCAAGAAAGGTGAGAGAGATCAATTACATAGCAAATTAGTAGCTTATATAGAAATGAGAAATCTTGGAGTAGATTATGATTTATGTTTACCCGAATATGAACTAATGTTTCAAGAAAGGCGGAATCGATGCCTTCGGTTTGCTAGAGATGAACTTTCATGGCTTAGAGAATCATTGGATCATTTGAACAGTCGTTTTGAGAAAACACGTAGAGAGTCACCCTACTTTTCATTGAAAGATATCTATTTTAAATCTCTTCGTGAGCAAATGTGCATCAATAACGCCTGTCGACCTAATAAGCCTAATAAGGAAGACTTTTATGAAAATGTCATGAACCCCTTTAATAGCTTTACAGGTCCAAGTCATGTTTTATGGATTAAGGATCATGCTGAACGCCAATTTAAAGAATTAATGAGGCTGTTTATGGATATAACCGCGTTGTCGGATAGTGTTGAGGTAGCGGTACAAAGAGCCGGCGAATCTTACTGGTGGCGAAATGTCTATCTGAGAATACTAAAGGATTCGTCTTCTGATGTTAAGCCTTAGCCAGATCCAGAACATGCTTCTAGGATGCACAGGCTCTTAAGTTGATTCCGGTCCTCATCCCTTTAACAGGTACTTTTGGAACACTCAAAAGTGATAACACCGCCGCTACGATTGGATCTGGCGTTTGGCCTCTTGGATGCGTCCCAAAATTACTCCCAATAGCCACTGTACCAAAACTCTCCTTGTGTTCAGGTTTCTGGGGCACCAAGGATTTGGAAATATCTGCCACATCTGCTATAAACAAATTAACAAGAAGAGGTGGAACAAAAATGTCCAAAATTACACCCGAAATCTATAGGCACAGACCTATGTTCATTCGAAGGTTTATGGTCATGCTTGCTTTGGCTGTGGCTTATGGAGTAATGCATTTTTCTGACAACCTAGTATTGATGACCGCCTCCTACTTCGTGGCCGTGACAGCTTTGGATGCTTTCATGTACTACGTATTGAGGATCAAGAGCTCGGACTATGCGAATGCTGAACAATTGATGACTGATAATCAGACGACTCTTGAGGGGCTGGATAAGTATGCTAGCGACCGCCGCAATATAAGATTTTCCAGTCTGTTAATTGGCTTTGTAGGTGGAGGAATAACCTATCTGGTGGCTCCGGCCTTTATGTACCATACTTTCTGTATCAGCTTTTTTGTAGCTACTATTATTGGTCTTGCCATTTTAAAGCCCCACTACAGGAAAAAATATCCAACTTTACTCGTAAGAGACGATAGGTATTATGTTCCAGGCAAGGCCCAAGAGCTGGATATGTAACCGCTGCTATGCATGCTGCAGGAAGACTGAATGGCTATACTTATGGGCCAATTGACGCTTAATTAGCTAAACCTATTACATAGGCTTTAGCCGAGACTTACCCTGAATTCTTTTTATGTTTTCCGCTCTATCCCCGGCCATTTTCTTTATATGGAAGATAGATGTCGATGCTCAATAGCGATGAAATTATATAATTCTGTTCTGCAGACTGATCAAGGGCTTAATTGAAATATTCCAGTTTGCTACCCATGTGCTCCCCCGCTAATTTTTCAGATTTCCTCAAAACCCCCACAAACACTGGTGCCGACGAGGTGATTTGAACACCCGACCTATTGATTACGAATCAGATGCGAATGATATATCCCAAGATATCCCAAGATGTCTTAACGTATACGCAGCAAGGTTTTACGCGGATCTCGAGATATCCCAAGATATCCCAAAACATCCCTGAGTTTCTTTCTATTGCTTCCGGATTGCTTCCGGATTATGATCGTAATCAGATTGATCTACGTTTAGGAAAAATAAAATGAAGGATAGTTTTAAACTCACGAAAAGGTATGTTGAAAGCGTTAAACCCGACGAAGTGGAAGAGCTCCTCCTTTGGGACACCGAATTAAAAGGTTTCGGGGTGCGTATTTTCCCCACCGGCAGACGTACGTATTTTGTTCAGTACAGGAACCAGTTTGGGAGAACGCGGAGAAAGAAACTTGGCGTTCATGGATCTATAACGGCTGAACAAGCTCGAGATGAAGCAAAAATAGTGCTCGGTAATGTTGCTTCGGGAGAGGATCCTTCCGCAGACCTTAAACTTGCAAAGATGAAAACGACCTTCCAGAATCTGGCTGACCAATATTTGCAAATTTATGCTAAGGAAAACAAGAGGGAAAAGAGCTACGCTGGAGACTGCACTATGCTTAACAGGATCATATTGGTGAAATTTGGCAATATGAAGGTGGAAGAAATTACCAGCCACGACATCCAAACGCTTCATCACTCGCTTTGTAAAACGCCATATATGGCTAATAGGGTTAGAGCTCTTTTGAGCAAGATGTTTAATCTGGCAAAGCAGTGGAAGTGGATTACGGCTAATCCCGTCGAAGGTGTCAGTAAATACCAAGAAGAGAAACGTGAGCGTTGGCTGGATGATGCTGAGATGGCAAAACTTTGGTTGGTATTGGAAAAACACTCCAACCACCCTACCTCGTTCGTATTTAAGTTGCTGTTACTGACAGGCTCTCGTAAAGGTGAAGTCTTAAACGCGACCTGGGACCAGTTCGATTTGGTAAAAGGTGTTTGGAGCAAGCCTGCACACCTCACCAAGCAGAATAAAAATGAGCACATACCGCTTTCCTCAAATACTCTGGAGGTGTTGCAGGATCTGAAGGAGCGACACCCCTCCCCTAGCCCATTCTTGTTTCCAGGCAAGGTTGAGGGGAAACCTATGCAGGAAGTAAAAACGTTTTGGGGAACCGTCTTGAAAGAGGCCGGCATTGAAAACTTTCGTATCCATGATCTTCGACACACTCATGCCTCGCACCTGGTATCCAGTGGATTGAGCTTGAGTATCGTTGGTAAATTGCTCGGGCATACTCAGGCATCCACAACTCAGAGGTATGCTCACTTGGCAGATGAGCCATTACGTGAAGCTACTGAATTTTTTGGGAACAAGATTGGGAAGAAGAAGGTGTAGGTTTTCACTATTTTGCATAAGTTTTGCATAAGCTACATAAGATTGGCACAATTTTGCAGAAGTTTGCAGAAGTGCAGAAGTTGGCACGAGTTGTGTATGAGTTATGGGAGTTCGTTTGATTATATTATTTGAGAATGCTTCCCCTCACTTATTAATCACACCTGGATGTGTCGCCATTTTACACATTTGGGAGTAATTCTTAAATATCTCTTCGTTCCTATTTCTGCTGACGGGATAGCGGCTAGAGATGTTGCTAATTCCTCACATATTCCATAATCAGGCTCAATGCAAATTGAACAGATTCTGCTTGATTCTTGTAAGAAATAGTGCTACTTTTATATACAAGGAGAGAATAATGTCTATCGCAACCGCATTGATAAAGAAAATCGCAAAACTAGCTGCAGGCGCCGTTTTCTGCGCTAATGACTTTTGTGATTTAGGCAGCAGAGGAGCGATCGATGTGACACTTCATCGGTTGGCCAAGGCTGGCATTATTCGCCGCCTAGGCTTTGGTCTTTATGACAAGCCTCGAAAGAGCTCTTTATTGGGTGACTTAACCCCTGACATATCATCCATACTAAAGGCCTATTCAAGAAGAACGGGTCAGACCATCACGATGGACCCCTTGAGTTCTGCAAATGCTTTGAACCTAACAACTCAAGTGCCTGCTCAGATGACATTTCTCACTGATGGTAAGTCACATGTTATACAAATCTGCGGGATAAATGTTAAACTCGTCCATGCTTCGCCCAAAAAGCTGGCGGGGGCGGATACGCCAGTGGGGATCATAATCCAGGCTTTGCGTTATTATGGATCCCATGATATGCCTGATAAAGACTTAAAAGCTCTTGCCAGGCGATTGTCGGATAAAGATATACGAATCTTGAAGTCCTTGCGAGGCTCGACCTTGCAACAGATCACAAACAAAATAGATCGGATCGTATCTCATGCGACAGTTCATTAGCCTAAGCCAGCCCGAAAAAAACGAACTGATCATCAGGGCCTCATCAAAGCTTCACATCTCCCCCGTTCTTGTGGAAAAAGATTTTTGGGTAAGCTGGCTGTTGAACAAAATCTTTCAGCACGAGATATCAAAGGACATTACCTTCAAGGGCGGCACTTCCCTTTCTAAATGCTATGGCATCATATCTAGATTTTCGGAAGATATTGACCTTACGATTGATAGGAAGATCTTTAATAACCCAGAAAATGAGAAGAGCCTTTCCAACAAAGGCCTACAACGCCTTATAGAATCAAACGATAAGCATGCCTCTGACTTCGTGAATCAAACCTTTAAGCCTACATTAGAGGGCATCTTTACTATTGAGCTCGGTAAAGTGGGCTGGAAGATAACACCCGATGAAGATGAACCAAAAAACCTGAGATTCTATTACCCCTCTGGCATAACAACCACGAACGACCCGTACGTAAAGCAGTCTATCTTAATAGAGTTGGGAGTACGGGGAGAGATCAATCCACATGAGACCAAGACTGTAATTTCGTATATGGAAAACGCTTTTGCCGACATCCTTGAGCCTGAAATTGCTGAGATCAGAACACTTTCACCCGTTAGAACATTTTGGGAGAAGATCACCTTAATCCATGCTGAAAATCACCGCCCTAGAGAAAAATCATTTGGGGATAGACTCTCTCGGCATTATTACGATCTGCACCTGCTGATCAAAGATGGAATCGCAAACAAAGCGGTTAGCAACCTTGCCTTATTGAGCGATGTGATTGACCACAAGAAGAAATACTTCCGAGCAGGTTGGGCTCAATATGAAACCGCCATACCAGGGACCTTAAGCATTGTTCCGAACCCTTATCTGCAAGAGGTTTTGGAGAAGGACTATGCCCAGATGCAGCATATGCTGTTTGGTGATAAACCTGAGTTTCAAACCATTATCGAGAGCCTGAAGGGCTTCGAAGAGACGGTTAATAACCTAGCTTAGCTTTTGAATAAAGCTGTTCAAAACCTGAAAGGACGGAAATATCCTTGCCTGGCATTGGTTTGCAATTGTTATTCACGGATCTATCCCCAGTTTTTGTGGATATGTATTATTGTAAATGTATGACTCACCCATACCTCAGAAGCCGCTCTCCGGTTCGTTCGTACTCAGACATAGCCTCATCAGAGTCACTGAGGTCTTCTAAGCAGCGCGATAAAAATCCGAGAAGTCTTGCAGCCTTGTATAGAGATTCATAATCCTGAAGGTCATCACTTATTTGAATTTGGAGTGCCTCCATGACACCGGATTTTTGTACTAGGCCTCCGATTTGGATGAGCAAACGCGTGCGGCTTTGGCGCTCCGAGTTGCGTTGGTTTTTCATGGTGGAAATCTCTCTATTGCGTGAAGATTTATGACGGTTGATCTGTTGGATTAGCTTGGCAAGCTGCCTTTGTAGGCCCCCGGCCCCTGCCCTTTTGCCGGCGCAGAAATTTCTCACCGGCTTTGAGCCAATCCTCCGTGATGGGATCGTCCGTGGTGATTTTTTCGCTGAGGAAAAGCAACCCGCCCATAAGCTTCATGTGGTCGAGGTGAGCAAGGTTGAGCCGGGAAATATCCTCGGCTATGTCTAGGTTTCTTTTTTTGAGAAGATCACTTTGCTGAGCTTGTAGTTCTGAGATCTTGGCACTCAGTGCGCGTAGTTTTAAAGAGGCAGTCATGGATTTCACTCCGTTCACGTTGCTGTAAATTTGCCTCTTTACCCTCCAACTATACTAAATTTGGAATCTGGCCACAATGAGAGAATAATATTTTGGTCGTAGTTACGGAAAATTGTTTAGGGGGCTTATCAGCAGAAAACGCGCCCTCCTTTACACCGTCACTCAGGCGCCGCTAAGGCTTGTTTGGCGGTGATTTGTGGTGCTTGGGGGTGGGTTTTAAATCTATCATCCATTATCCTTACGAGTAAGGCGCACTTATGCACGAATTGAAAATTCGCTTGTGCTTGGTGGCCACAGGCGTGTATATTTATAAGGTACTCAGGCAAGTACAACAAGAACATTTCATAGACGTTCGCACCCTTAAGACTCCAGGTTTAGAAAAAATGATTGACGCCTAATACTATTGGGCGCGGTTCGTTATGGCGATTTGTTCGCTGAGCATGGGGTTTGTATCACGGTCGGTAGGGCGGTCTTCCGTTGGCTTTGCTGCGTACATTACTGGCTCCAGAGGTCATGATCAACGCACTGGCGTTTCCTATAATTTTTCTCACAAAGAAGAAGTTATCCATTCAAAGATATTGGCGCCTGAGGGTGCGTCTGCTTGGGCTTTGAACTCGCATACTTTGTGGAATCGTGTTGAGCAGTTTGAGGATGACCTGGCTGATCTCCGCTTTGCGGGTCACCCTAATGATGAAGAGCGCAACAAGCGTAGTTTGGATGCGAAGGAGAAATTTCTATCCTCAGCACAAACGTCTCAAACGATCATGGGGGCAATACCTCTGGAGCTTACACGCGAACAGGCTGAGGCATGTGTAGAGAGGTTCCTCAGTAATCGGTTTGTTTCTCGCAACCTTGTGACGGAATATGCATTACACTGGGAGAAAGGCAATCCCCATTTCCATGCACAAATCAGTCGTCGGGCGCTCATCGATGGTGAGTTTTCTGTGCGTAAAGACCGGGAGATTGCTTCCAAACCGGCATTACTAATTACCCGAAAAGAGTGGGCGGTGGCGGTTAACCAAGAACTGGCAATGGCCGGTCATGATGTGCGGATTGATGCGAGATCCTTGGAAGATCAGGGGTCATTTTTTATCGCCACTCATCATGAAGGCTGGCACGCACAAAGGCTGGCTGAGCGGGGTGAGTATTCTCGGATTGTGTCGGATAACAAGGACATCCGGCAGCAAAATATTCAGATTATGTGTGAGCGGCCTGAGGCCATTATTCACGAAGTGGCCATGAAGTACACGACCTTTACTCATAAACAAGTAGAGGACGAAATCATCCGTCGGGTAGGCGGCGATGAACGCTTGTTTGCGATTCTGCGGGCAAAGGTAGAAGGCCTTGAAATCCCATCCGAGCTTATTTTAAATCAGTCCAGTTCAGACATCGTTTATGAGGGCTATGCCTCGGATGTGCAAGATCTGGCAGCAAAGCTGACAGACAAGTTGCTGGCTGATCGAGATGTTGCGCATGAGGTTGGGCAGAATCTGAATAGGCAAACTATCTATACATCCACCCAATATAAGCAGCAGGAAGACGCTTTGTTGGGGATGGCAGATAGCCTCAATCAAAGGTCTTCGAAGGTGGTTGCCTCGGACAAGATTGATGCGGGAATCGCGAATTTGCAAGGGTGGATTTCACGGGAAAAAGGTCATGACTTTAGATTCTCCGCTGAGCAAGCCAAGGCCATTCATCACCTTTGTTCTGGCAGTGATATCAGGGTTTTGAATGGTAAGGCTGGCACCGGTAAAACCACGCTACTTAAGGCAGTAGCCCAGATTTATGCCAACGAGGGTTTTAACGTCATCGGCACCTCGTTCCAGGGCAAAGCTGTTGAGATCATGCAACAGGAAATCGGCATTCCCTGCCGGACGCTGGATAGCCTCAAGCACAGCTGGGACAAGTATGAGGAGAAGAAAGCTGCTGTTGAAAACGGTGGCTTGTGGGGCAGCCCTTATATCTACGCGTTCAACCGCATGAAGCAGCTGGAGAAGAACCGTTTTACCAGCAAAGACGTCATTCTGGTGGATGAAGCCAACATGATTGGCGGGTCTTTGTGGGAGCCATTCCTTAAAGAAGCTGCATCTCAAGGAGCTAAGGTTCTCATTATCCAAGACCCAGCACAGATTAAATCCCGCGATCCCGGTGACTTTGGTCGGCTGTTTGCGGAACGTTATGGCTTTGCCGAAACCAGCAATGTGGTGCGACAGAAGGTTGAATGGCAGAGACAATGCTCGATGATGCTTAACGATCATCGGGTCTTGGATGGCTTGCAGCCATATAATGAGCGTGGGCATATGCATTGGTTTGAGACTGAAGTCGATGCGCACAGGCAGATGGTCAAAGATTTTCTCGCACATATGAAATCCAATCCATTTGAGACGCGAATGGTGATGGCCTATACCAATAAAGAGGTATTTGAGCTCAATCATCAGATCCGTTCCGAGCTCAAGGTCCAAGGCGTTTTGAAGGAGCATTTTCATGTGGCCGGCTCGGAATATTCCATCGGTGACGTGATCCGTTTCACCGAGAATGACCATTATGAAAGATTTGTTAAGAGCACGAACTTTTGGTCTGAGTACAACAAGGGCGTTAAAAATGGCAGCCTGGGCACCATTGTTGGTTTCGATCAACGGCAACAGCAATTGACGGTGCGGCTGGACGGCGAACGTGTTGTCAAATTCAAAGCCGACGAGTACAAAGATTTCACCCTCGGCTATGCCATGGGTGTGCACAAGTCTGAAGGCTCTACCTTTGATAAAACCTTTGTCTCTCCTGACGACATGATGGATCCATCTACGACGTTAGTGGCTATGTCACGCCATCGGATAGATTTGCAGATCTATGTTAATCGCGAGCAGTTTATCGACTTCAAGCACCTGGTGGATAAGCTGAGTTATGGCGGCATGCGGGATACATTGGCTGATTATCAAGTGTCGGATGCGCAAAAGCCGTTTTTAGCAAGGGTGCAGAACTATAAAGATCTGATCGCGGAAGTGGGTACTTTGCGAGAGGAGATGGAGTGGACGTCACATAATCATAAACCGAAAACGTCCTTAGATAAGTCCAAATTAATTACGGACAAGAAACCTGAGCCTATCTATAAACAAGCTGCTTATGATGCCTATCAGCAGTTGTTTGAACTGAAAGAAAAAGCTGCTAAAGAAATTCTTAATGATTGGGACAATCATCTACCATATGTCCGCCTGGCCGGTATTCGTCGTGATGTGTTGGAGGTTGATGCAGGCTTGCGCAATCGATTGCTGTCAGATCTTGAACATAGAGCCTCCATATCAACACAAGGCTATGTGACGCTAGTTCAGGAAACCAGGGTCTTATGGTTAATAATTGCAGACACTCATCCTGGTAGTCTGTCTCAGAGCCATGAGCTTTATGCGGATTACACCGACCTCAAATCAAAACGGGACTTCTTGGCCTCAGTTATCCATGAAAACCCGAGCCTTTATCGGCAGTTCTTCAGCGTTAAGAAGGAAGAAAATACCAACATCCATTATGACTATTGGGGCGAAAAGGTGCTTCCAGAGGACATGGTCCATTTTGCAGGGGTCAAGGATCAGGCCAAGGCCCATTATAAAGAGCATGCACGAATTTCATATTACGAGGGTTTGACGGATACGCAAAAACAAGACTTCAAGCTGGTGGAGTGTTATGTCCAGCTGCGCAACCAAGCAGCCACCATCTATGGCCAGCTGAAAGATCTCGACGACAATGGGTTTCAGATTTCTTCCAGCGCAATCATCACCCAAGATGAGTTCAAAAAATGCCAAGTCGGTCGCGACGATCTTGCCTTCCGGTTAGTGTCTTCAAGCAACCAAGTTCAACTGCACTTAGACCATCTCAAAATTGATGAAAACAAGCTACTAGAACATGCCATATGCGGCCAAACGCGGAGTTTGATTAAGGATTATAAGGATGCTATTGAAGCACAGGCCCGTGCAGAATTGGCAGGCAAACTGCTATTCCAACAAAGTCACCAGAAATCCAAACAACTCATAAAAGAAGCCTGCATCGAGTTTTATCGCCTGAAGTTTGATGTGGCATTCTACCAGGGCGTGCAGGAAGGAAAGATTGACTGGTCATTAAATCCCGAAGATGTTTACAAGCACATCAAAGAATATATGACACCTTCAAGGGAAGTCGCACGCCTGTGGAGCATGGTCCAGGCCAAAGGCAAGGAGGACAACAGCCAAGACGAGCCTATGGAGATCATGAACCAGAGCCCCATGAAGCAAGAATGGTTGCGTATGATTCAGGTGCGAAATGTGAATGCAGCGGCACTCACGCAGAACCAAGCAGCGATGGCCTTGGTGGCCAGCATGCGGGAAGGAATTGAAAACAAGCTTTATCAGCAAGCAGCCAAAGGTCAGAAATCCATGGCACAGGCTGCACCGCAAACCCAGCTTGCCACACAAGAAGTCAGGAAAGATCTACAGCAGAACGGCGTGCCACAAACCCGCCCAACGCCACAGAGCATCATTCCCGTCGAGAAGGTCCT
>Ga0182030_10022704_pt1 | contig 11662 bp, 7 predicted proteins | sample 812S3MmetaG_FD_121299 | JGI IMG/M metagenome (GOLD analysis project Ga0182030, IMG submission 121299) | Permafrost microbial communities from Stordalen Mire, Sweden - 812S3M metaG (Illumina Assembly) | ecosystem: Environmental > Terrestrial > Soil > Wetlands > Permafrost | place: Sweden... | reverse complement strand
AGCTCGCGCAGATGTGGCTCCACTGCGCTCCTCTGGCGCGGTCGATGCGCTGGTTATTACGCCGAATGCCGGTCTGATGATCGTGGGCTGGATCGATGACAGTGCGCACCCACTGAACTGCATCCGCATCATCAGCGCCGAATGGCGTCTGGTCCTCGACGGCTCGCAGCTGATGCGAGTCCGCAGAACCGACGCTGAAAAGGCATTGGGCAGCCGGACGAGACATCCATTCGGCTTCTTCGGGTTCATTCATTTCGAGCACGGCGGCGCCATTTCCGGCACGGTGACCATCGAACTCTGGCAGCACGGAGGGTTGTCTACCACTCTGCAATGCACGCCCACACCCGCCGAGGATGTCGAGCTTCGGAGTACGGCGCTTGCGTATCTCGCGGGGGCAGAATTCTTCGGAAATCCGATCGTCGAGTGCATGGAATGGCTCTCGCGAGGAGTCGGCACCCAGCTCCTGGCGCTCAATCGAGAGATGACCCAGAAGATCGTCTCAGATCCCTATATCGAGCAGTTCGGGCGTCCACGATCGAAACCGCGGGCAACGATCGTCGTCTGCCTTTATGGAAAAGCGGAATTTCTGTTTCTGCAGAATTGCATGTTCGCGGGGCTTCCGGGCACCGATGACTACGAATTCATCTACGTGTGCAACAGTCCGGAGCTGGCGGAAACCCTACTGCAGGAGGCGCGTTCCGCTAGCTTGATTTATGGGATGGCGAATAAACTGATCATACTATCCGGCAATGCGGGCTTCGGCGCCGCCAACAATGCCGCTTGCCGCGTGGCCAACAGCAATCGCCTACTGATAGTGAATCCGGATGTATTCCCGAAAGACCCGACCTGGGCCGTCACACACACGCTAGTGGTGGAATCTAGTCCAAGGGATAGGACGCAAATCTTTGGTGTGCCTCTATACTATGATGACGGATCTCTCATGCACGGGGGCATGCATTTCGAGGCGGATGTGGGACTAAGTCTATCCAGCGGCCGGCCAATACCGATGCGTATGTGCCGCGTTGAGCACTATGGCAAGGGCGCGCCCCCAGATACGGCCCAGTTCACACAATCTCGGCCTGTGCCAGGCATCACAGGCGCGTTTATGAGCCTGAATCGCGGCTGGTTCGAGCACCTAGGTGGCTTCACCGAAGATTTTATATTTGGTCACTACGAAGACGCGGATCTGTGCTTGAAGAGTGTCGAAAGAGGTGTCGCGCCATGGATACATGACATCCGGCTTTGGCACCTCGAAGGTAAGGGGTCAACGCGTCAACTTGCTCATGAAGGCGGCTCGCTCCTAAATCGGTGGCTTTTCTCGCAGAGATGGCTCGGCGTCATAGAGAACGGACTGCTCGGATCGAATCCCACTCATCCCCTAATGCAGGCACCATTAGAGAGCGGCGAAGCACTAAATGCCACCGTACCGCCAAGAAGGCGGCGTCGTATCATGGGACAGTAAGGTTGTGAAGGTACTTCTCGTTAGCCTCTATCATCCGGAACTGGTGCGAGGTGGTGCCCAGCAAATCTGCTACGAACTCTTTCAAAGCCTTAAGCAACGTCCAAACATCGAAGCCGTGCTATTGGCCGCGATTGACCCGTCCTTCAACGCGCTATACAAGAGCGGCGCTAGGATCACCGGCTTTGATGGACGCCCGGGTGAACACCTCTTCCTCAGTCGGGATTACGACTACACATGGCATAAAGCATCATCTCATGCACTGATAGAGTCATATGCCGAATTCTTGCAACTGATTCGCCCGGACGTCGTCCATTTCCACCATTTTCTACTGTTGGGTATCGATCTGCTGACGCTTACGCGACGTGTGTTGCCAAAGGCACGGATCATCTTCACGTTCCACGAGTTTATGGCTATTTGCGATGCGCAGGGACACATGCTAAGACGATGCGACAATTCTCTGTGCACGCGCGCATCAGCCGTCCGATGCCATCAGTGCTTTCCGGAGCGTCAGCCCGAGCACTTCTTTTTGCGGGAAATGTGGTTTAAGCGACACCTAGCTGCAGCGGACCTGTATACCGTTCCAAGCCGCTTCATGATTGAGCGATATGCGGCGTGGGGCTTAAATTCATCGAAGATCCGCCATGTTACCAATGGTCAGGCAGATTACCGATGTAGCGACACGGCTATTGATAAACGGAGGAAGCGCAACCGCTTCGGCTTTTTTGGACAGCTTGTAGACAATAAGGGGGTCTGGCTTCTTCTCCGCGCAGTTCAACTGCTGCGCAATGAGGGGTTCACCGACTTTACGGTCCAAATAAACGGCGACAATTTAAGGTTTGCGTCCGATGATCGGAGAAAGGAAATAGAGAAATTTCTTGCCGAGGAATGTGCGTTGCCGATGGCGAGCCGAATTGTGTACTTCAACGGCAGCTATTCCGTCGATCAACTACCTCAGAGGATGGCCACTGTTGACTGGTGCGTCGTGCCATCTGTGTGGTGGGAGATTTTTGGCCTGGTAATCTCGGAGGCATGGTTATTTCAGCGACCAGTAATCGCCTCCAATGTTGGAGGTCCAGCTGAACGAATCGTTCATGAAAGAGATGGGCTTCTCTTTCAGGTTGGAGACGTAGTTGCCTTAGCTAGCACGATGCGGCGAGCCTGCACGGAGAAGAACTTGTGGGAAAGGCTTGTGAAGGGGATTCGCGCACCCGCCAGTATTGAAACGATGACAGACGGCTACCTAAGTATTTACAACGCGGCGTCTACGTCGAAACGTCATTCAGAGAAACCCTGTTAAGCAGCCTGCGCATTACAGCAAGTGAGCATCAGAGGCTTTGTAGAATTCGCTAACCCCGAAGTCGTTCGAGGCTGGGCTTTCGACCCCGAAGATCCAAGCGCGCGTCTCAATGTGGTTGCTCGAATCGGAGCTGACGTTGAAGTTACTGGGTGCGCCTCGGCCCCTAGGAGTGATCTTTTGGCTGCCGGCATCGGGGACGGCGCCCATGGCTTTGTCATCGACCTTCCCTCGCGAGGGGTTTCGGATATCGCGTCTGAAACAGTAGAGGTATACGCATTGTCCGACGGAAGGTCGTGCAGGCTACCGCGAATATCTAGTGCTTCTGAGTTAGGCCCAGAAATCGTGTCTGAATCATTTTACCCCGTGTCCGATCTGTCTCAATATCCTGTATTCATTCTTGGGGCGGCTCGCTCTGGAACCAGCGCCATGACCCTCGGTTTGCTAAGTACCGGGGGTTACGAGGGATCCGGGGAAGGGCATCTCTTACCGATTGCTGACGCGCTTCTCGGCGCCGTGCAACGCTACTATGATGGACATCGAGCCCTCGCCTTTGATACCTCCCTGCGGCGAGTGCCATCAGACACATTCTATCGATTCATTCGGCGCGGGGTTGTTCACCTGACGCAATCATTATTTCCAACCGGAAAGTGGCTCGATAAGACTCCCACCGTCGAAATGGTACGTGCAGCTCCACTGTTTCTCGAGCTTTTTCCAAAGGCACGCTTCATATTTATGAAGCGGCGTGTAATAGAAAACGTACTATCACGACGCAGAAAATTTCCACTCGAGAATACAGAGGCTCACTACTCTGATTGGGTTGCTGTGATGAAGGACTGGTTAACAGTCCGGGAGATCCTCGGTGCTTCCGCACTTGAGATTGAACATCGGACCCTGGCTCTTTATCCATCCTTGGTCTCGGCACAAGTTGGAGAGTTTCTTGGCCTATCGAGCGAAGAGAGGAGTAAGTTGGACTCTGGCCTCCGACTTCATCCAGAGCAAACTGACACTTTTTTTGGAGCCACTTATTCACTTGGTTCGCTCGCATTGCCAGACACTGATGAGGCAAAGCTCCGCGCGGTCTGCGATCAATTGATGTTCTCGTTCGGCTACACATACGATGCTTCCTACTCCACGCAATGACGCGAATCTAGGTTTACTATCGGAGTTGGACAAACCAGCGGAAGGTACGATTCTTGAGCATGCTTCCCGATTCAATTGAATCAGATCGACGGGAGTTCTTCCGTCATGTATTCGATGACAGCATCGGTCTCGAACAACTGCTGCGTTTTTATATCAGTTACCATGGATTGATCTTTCAGGACCAACGTAACCACTTTGCCAGTAGAGTAAGTCGCCTCCTAGGGTGCGCCACCGAAATCCCACACTCCGAACTTTTCGGTAGACACGACGAATTGGCGGAGGACTTTTTAAATAGCCATTGTCCAACTTTCAATGATCTCTACTTTAAAGCAGCGGACCACAGTTCGTTCAAAGCCGTAGAAATACTGCCGGAATCTCCGAATACGCTGCAGGACAATTCTCTCCCGCAGCCTTTGAATCAACGGTCCGGTCGCGCTTCCCGAGCACCCTTTACGGCTTACGTTGGAAACGGCGGAAGCCTGATGTGCGGGCCGAATCAGTTCCAATATTTTGATCGAGCAGCTCGGCAATTTTATCCGGCGGCTTCACTTCGATCCTATTCGGCCGATATCCTGATGTACGAAGCGCGGTCTGTTGATCGCCCCGTGGTATTGATTCAGGACTATGGTGACGGGTCTAACTTTGCACACTTCGCGTTCGACTGGCTTCCAAGGATAATGCACGCCATTGAAAGCGGTCTCATCGATCCAAAGGCCTGCATTTTTGTGATGGGAGGACGCAAGGTTCCTTTTCAAATGCTCCTCTTGGACGCGTTGATCTCACATTACAAGCTCGACTGGAGTAACTTTCTATTCCCTGAGTCGAGGCTAGTATTGGATATTGGCGATAGGTTCGTGTTTTTTTCCGATCAGCGACTAGTGCCACTGCATCCAGCGCAAATGGCGCATCCCCGGTCGATTTCTCTTATTCGGGACCTATGTGCGCAGATTAGAACTCCCGTTGGTATCGATGAGGGTCCGAAGATATTCATCTCTCGAGAGGACGCAAAACTACGGCGCATCGCGAATGAAGCGGAGCTCTCCACTGCAGCGCATAAGGCAGGCTATCACGTAATTCGCATGGGCGATCACCCCATCGAGCGACAGATAGCGATTGTCCGCAACGCACGCTACGTGGTCGGGCCCCACGGAATGGGGCTGACGCACCTCATATTTAATAGAGGTCCTATGGGCGTATTTGAGTTATTTCACCCGAGCTTGGGTACTGACGCGTATTCCCTAATGGCACGTGCATTAGGTTTTCACTACCATTGGTATGTGGGTAAGGAGATTTTGGATCACAAAGGATCGTATTCCGTTGATGCCGCAGAGTTCGAGAGCACCCTTAGTAACCTTCAATGGTGAGGTGGGCGGCGAATAGCCGCCTGTGAGGCATGCGACGAAATTTCATGTTCGGCCTCCTTGTGGTGGCGGCTGCGACGATAGGCCCACTCTTCACGCAGCCTTCGAGCGCGTCCGATCTTTGGGTCGACGCTCCTGTTCCGGACTTCCTCGATTGGAAGAATATTGAGACGGCGGCAAGGCTTTTTGTCTCAGCGGAAAGTCCGGCCGGTACGCTACCCTTCGATGTCGAGCTAGGCAGCGCAGCTCACTTTAAACATCAGGTTTTCGCGCACTACTTCCCTCCTTATCCTGTGTCGTTTGACAACATGGCGGCTGGGGTGGATACGTATGCTATCTCCTATCTCGCGCGAGAAGGTGAGGGGGGAAAGTACTCTTCTCAAGGCGGCTTCTTGCGCACTCGCCCGCTTCCTATCGGACCTTGGCCAACTCGTTATTGGATTCAAATCGACGACGCGATTGAAATCCTGAGGGCCGACAAGATGGGCCTAAATGGATTTATTTACGATATTGTGGATGTCAAGGGAGGGCGATGGGCCGCCGGCTACGCCCTAATGCTTGACGCAGCTGCACACGTCGATCCGAAATTCAAGTTGGTCGCCGCTCCAGATTGCGTGATTTTGTCAGAGGCCGATAGGAGCGACATCGAGAAGGTTCTCGAACAAGTCTGGTCGCATCCATCTAGTTTACATTTGCCCGATGGGCGACTATTGGTAGCCCCATTTGCCGCGGAGCGCCGATCAGTACAGTTCTGGGCTGGTCTAATAGCGGAAATGAACGCTCGTGGCAGGCCGATCGCACTGCTTCCTGTCTTCCTTGATCCTAATCGTTACGCAGCCGCCTTCGCGTCCATTAGTTATGGGGAATCATCGTGGGGAGATCGCGATACTTTGCTTCCAGACTTAAGGCTTCGACTAATAAAGGCTAAGGTGGTATCAGAATCGGGCTTGTGGATGATGCCTGTCACACCTCAAGACGAGCGGCCAAATTCCACCATATTTTGGGAGGCTCGCAACACCTACTTATTTCGCAGGGAATGGGAAGAGGCCATTGGAAATGGTTCACAATTAGTTCAGCTAATAACTTGGAATGATTTTTCAGAGTCGACAAATGTGGAGCCGGCTACCGCGACGCAATTTGTCTACTACGACATTGGAGCATATTACGCGTATTGGTTCAAAAGCGGACGAAAGCCCAGAATAACAAAGGACGCGATTTACTTTACGCACCGCCGTGAACTATTTGACCCCGACCGCGTTCCCAGGGAAAGTGACAAGCCCATGCACCGTCTGGGGGGCACGCCTCTTACCAACGATATCGAAATGGTAGCATTCCTTGTATCTCCTGCAACCCTTGAGATCGAGCTCAACGGTCAACACTTTCGTCGACAGGCGCCCGTTGGCATGGAGACCATGCGCGCCCCAGCGAGTCCTGGTAGGCCCATCTTCCGAATATTGCGACACGACAAGCCCGTGATTGAACTATCAAGCGACTGGTCGATCGTCAAGCAGGAAGATGCCCTAGATCCAATCTATGTCGGCGGTTCCAGCAATCGTAGGTTCGTGGCGGATCGGTAGAGACTCCATGAGTCACAAAGAGTCGCCCAGGCTTTCTACGTGACCTTCCGAGTATTGCTCTGCCGTCCTTCTGGCGGCTTAACAGACACTCTTTGCCAAGTTGAAAGGTGCTGGAGATATGCGGCCGCAAACAGAAGATTGTTAGTCATAGACTCGTTAAAGTCCGGGCTCTGGGGCCCTTTTTCTAAGTATTTCGTTCTTAGCGATGCGACTACGGAAGTTCTACCGCAACCAACAACAAGCTTGATGGCTGAACTAAACGGTGCGCGTTGCGTGCCATCGGCGCTGCAAGGACGCCTAACCACCTACAGGTGCAATTGGGACGCGAACCTGCGGGCGTTGGTTGATGCTGAAACTCGCGCCGAACTTTCCTTTAACTTCGATGTTGACTACGACGAACCGTTGCTTGTTCATCATCAAGCGGGTGGGGGCGCAAGAGAAGCGCTTTCTTTATTACAGCGCATTCGCTTCCGTGAAGATCTCGCTTCAATTTGCCGCGAGAAGCTCCGGAGCCTTGGAAGTGACTACGATGCTATCCATATTAGAAATTCCGACTACAGGACCGATTGGAAGCCGTTCTTAGCGGAGGTACGGAGTAAGCTAGAAGCGGCATCGGTATTGATTTGCAGTGACGATCTAAACGTACTGCGGTTCTGCGAAGGTTTCTTTAAGCCCAAACAGGTGCTTATTTCGAGCTACCCCCCCGATACAGGTGGTAAGGCGCTACACACACATGAATCTAATCTGTCGGCGACGCAGAGAGATGCCGTCGTAAGGGATTGTTTAGTGGATTTGCTTGCATTATCGCAAGGGGTTACGCTTCATTACTCGAATACCACCAATGGGCATCCGTCTGGCTTTTCACAATTGGCGGAGCTTCTTCATGATCGTCCTGATGTAATCGAAGCGTTACTTGCGGGCAAGTCGGAATAATTACGCACCATGACTGCCGCGCACGGCGACTGTTTCAGTTTGGTGACCTTTCATAGACGACGTCATAGTAGCAGCCCGCTGTGGGGTGTTCCGAAAACTTGGTTCTCTGTAGCTCACGGAAGCCAAAACCGCCTAAGTAATCAGACAAATCACCGATCTGACAGCAGCCCAAGTAGGATTCAAAATCCGGCGCCTCAGCCTTGACGTAGCTAAAGCTACGTAGCAGTTCTCCTGCACCCTTGAGGACCAGCAGCTCCGAGCCTTGCGTATCTAAAACTAGCGCTTGGTAGCCGCTGATGTTAATACCTTGTTTGCCGACCAAAGCTTCCAGCGTCGTGCTCACTAGAGTTATCGTGCGCGTGTATTCAACTCCTGGCCAAACGTCCTTATGAAGAGCAAGGTCTAAAATTGAGGACGACTCTCCAGCGTTATTAGAGATGTTGAATTCATACGAATGATTCACACGGTCCGTGACTAGACAATTGTACGCGCGTTGCCTTGGATATTCGCGGATGTTCGCCTGTAGCTTCTCGAATATTTCCGGAATTGGTTCTACCCATATGACAGAGAGACCATAGCGCTCATATCTTTCTCGCTCCTGACCCGAGTTTGCACCGATGTGGATAACTCCAGTTACTTTCTTCAGAAAGTCATCGGGAGATGGCACCGGCGTTCCAAAGATCTCCACCTCGTCCAAATGAAAACAAGTCTGCCCGACACATTCGAGCTTAACGTACCTCGCGCATGCATCAGCTAACATTATTAGCAGTGGGGGCTTCGACGATCCCATGCCTCCGAAAGGCTCTCGATTGCTATGGTCGTAGACGAGGTGCCACCTTACCCCATCAAGAGATATCGAGGCTCTGAGCGTCCGACTTCGCTCCGGGCAGCTATCAACACGATTATAAATCGCTATATCGGAGATGGAGAATGCGCCTCTTAGATCGACCATCCACCAAGGATTTGACTCATAAAGCGTGTGGAATCCATACGCTCCATTCTTGACTCCATTGATTGCGCCGTTTGCTGCCTGAGCAGTTGACCAGACCGATAATGAACTTTGTGTTGCGACCTTACCGCGCGCAACGTTTAGAGTCTGATCAAGAGCACGTACTCTCGCTACAATTGAAAGATCCGATATGCAGCGTAATTCTTGTGTATTGTGATGGATTCCTATTGATAATGATTGCACGCGTGCTGCCAACCATTCGACGGATTGGCGAATTGCTGAGAGTTCGGACGACGCGGGATCTGCATGCTCTAACCAAAATCCGCTAAGGTGAAGGGGCGGGTGGTCAGGCACATTAATGATATCAAGCGGATTCGGAAGTACCACACGAGACGAGACGGTCCGCCCAACTCGATCGTGCCTTAAAAGAGTAACTTCTAATACATTCGGGACTACGAGACCGCGCCCTAAATCGGTAACGCCGCAGCAATTATTAGGGTGTGCATGCACGCACCTAAAGAGATCTGCGAGCTTGCGTATTGTCGGGCTAAATATACCTCGCAGAAAGCTGAGTTCTCCTAGAAGATTTAGCCCGTGCAGTTCGATAGAAATAATCCTAAACCTAGATAGCGTTCCCCGCGATGTATACAAAATATTTCTGTATTCCGCGCCTTCTATGTCCATCTGCAGCAGAAGGTCTCTCTCGGAGTTGGATCTAGAGTGAACCCAGTCGTCTAAGTCGATGCTATCGGGCCTGCCATTTATGTCGAGCCATTTTTTTTCGAAGTGCTGCATCCCGCTTATTATTGGCGTAAGAAAGTTCTCCGGGTCGGATGAGAAATCGCACATGAATGAGTTGATTCCAAAATTCACCGCGAGCTCGTCTTCGAAATTTTTAAAGTTGTTTACCCCTGGTGAAAAGCATGCCTCGATACCCACTAAGTCATTGGGTATAAGATACCCGCCATCGCGTCTGCCTCCGATCAGGATAAGCTGGTGATCGGATGGTTGCGGGACCAATAGAGAAATTGTTTCTCTGATTTCTTCCGCCTCCGCGCGAAGATTGCACTGACTCAGCAACTCAAAATTGCTATCGGGCTCGACCAATTCGCGAGTGAGCCCGTATTCGTCGAATCGGTTTTTCACAAAGGATCCTTCAGTTTAGATTGAAATAATCCGCGCGTAACTGACCCCCATTGAATCCGGACATGGCTTCGAGTATTGGCGCCCCTTTCGGAATTGGCCTGGCAGACGATACTGCAGTGTGCTTTACTGCTGCACGGTTGTAATCGCTGAAATGGTACGGCTGACCCGGCATCCGCTGGATATGATTCTGACTCGTTCCGCTTGAAAGTCTTGGCGAGGGCATCGGGCAAACCGTTGCTCTAGGGGTATGGCGTTCGGCCGGGAGGACAATGCCGATCTTCGCGAATCGCCGCACAGCGATGCCCCTAGCCTGCGGTATCCATAAGTTTCATCGCCAGGGCAAGCTCCGCGGCGGCTAGAGTCCAACCCCGTCCTGCGAGTCGAACGGACGGCCAGTTACGATACGACAAACTGTCATTTTACAAATGCCCGCCGCAACCATCCCCTTTTTGTTGCTTTGTAACTCAGGATGTTATGAGGCAAGAGCGCAAGTTGCATCGTCCCTCTATCGAGAACCCTGGAGGTTCTGCTCCAATTTTCCACAGAGGGGCGCGCAATATCGGCGGCAAGTACGCGAGTCAATAGACCTGGGCCAGTTCCAAGCCAAATATTGTCTGGTTCACTTCGAATGAGAGCGCTGACGGCGCGCTCTAGCGCATGACCTATTAGTGTGTTGCCCGGTATACAAGCAAGAAAGTTATTACCAATGGTCGCGTATTGTTCTAGGTAAGCGACTAGTGCCGCATTTTCAATCGGGAGATCAGATAGGTGCCCAGCACAAAAGTCATCTGCATCTATGTAGTAGCCGCCATCTTGATATAGATACGCCAAGCGGAATAGATCACTGGCCTGAGCCGGGTGTGAGACTCGTCGATACGCGGTCAGGACCTCATGGGGATAGTGGTCCATCAGGTATTTCCGCGCTGAGAGATTGTCGAATCGGCGGTATTCGAAATCCGGATGGCGTTGCTCCCAGCCTCTCATCAGGCGATCGATCTCCGGTGGCGGCGTGGGCTGATCCCAGAACTGCATGATCTTCTTCGGAATCGGCGAAGGTCCATTGGCGGCTTTATCGGGGCGTTCGAATGATCCAGCCTGGCGCAATGCCAGCAACAGGTAGATGGAAGGTGGCGTCAGCGTGCTGCCTTGCGCTACGCATTCCATCAGCGGGCAAATGCGTTTCTCTGGTGGTAGTCGGCTGAGCTTGGCCATTTGCGCGATGAGGTCCGGATCCAGTCTGAGTTCGTTGAGCAATTGCCCTGTCAGATTCTGGGTGATGTTGGTGGACTCGCCACGCAGCCAAAGCGTCGAACTCATCTTACGCACCATCGCCGTCAGGTGCGCCTGCGATTGCTCGGCATCGCCGCGTAAAAAGTAAAGCCTTGCCAGGTGGTGGTGTGCGCCAGGATCGTCTGCATGCATGGACAGCGCCTGCTCGAACGCAGTAATCGCATCATCGACCTGCCAGCGCAGATCGGCCAGCATCCCCCGGACATAGCACACACGCGAGCGTTCATACGCTCGGATCGCGGGGGGTGCTTGTAGGTCCGCTTCCGCGCCATCGAGGTCGAAGAAAGTCAGCCGCGTGAGAATCCGCTCGAGCCACAGCGAAAAATCGGACTTCGAGGAAGGAGCCGGCTCCTGTATCAGCGCCAGCGCTTCCCGACGCCCGCAGGTGCGCAGGATCTCTAGCTGCGCAATTCGTACCTCGGTCGGCGAAGCGCCTAGCAGATCGAGCCCCATTACGGTCTCGAGTGCCTCGTCCGCGCGGTCGAGATGGATCAACGCGCGGCATTT
>Ga0182030_10022702_pt1 | contig 11663 bp, 7 predicted proteins | sample 812S3MmetaG_FD_121299 | JGI IMG/M metagenome (GOLD analysis project Ga0182030, IMG submission 121299) | Permafrost microbial communities from Stordalen Mire, Sweden - 812S3M metaG (Illumina Assembly) | ecosystem: Environmental > Terrestrial > Soil > Wetlands > Permafrost | place: Sweden... | reverse complement strand
GCACGACTCTCGATACCGTTCAGGAAATTCTCGGAACGCTGGTTGCCCGCTACCGCACGGACGAAGTGCTGACGTCCGTGCGACAAATCCCAGCCCGCGAGGCGGAGTTTCGGCCCGTGCCGGGCTGGGTTAGAAGTGAACTGGCTGAGGCGTACCGAGCAAAAGGAATCAAGGAACTGTATTCGCACCAGGCCGCCACAGCCGAGCTACTACACAGCGGCAGGAACGTTGTCGTGGTAACGCCGACGGCGTCGGGCAAAACACTCTGCTACAACCTTCCAGTGTTGAATGCCGTGCTGGAGAATCCCGATACTCGCGCTCTTTACCTATTTCCGACCAAAGCACTGGCTCAGGACCAACTTGCCGAATTGCACGATCTCGCCAAACGACTCGACGATTGTTTTGGAGTGTTCACCTACGATGGCGACACACCAAACGACGCGCGCAAGGCGGTCCGAGAACGCGGACATATTGTCCTGACGAACCCGGACATGTTGCACACCGGAATCCTGCCGCACCACACCAAGTGGATGCGCCTGTTCGAGAACCTGCGCTATATCGTGCTGGATGAATTGCACACCTATCGCGGGGTATTCGGAAGCCATCTTGCAAACGTGTTACGGCGCTTGAGGCGCGTCGCGCGGTTCTACGGTTCGGAACCGCAGTTCATCTGCTGTTCCGCTACGATTGCGAATCCTGGCGAGTTAGCCTCGCAACTCATCGAGAGCGAAGTCGACGTGATCGAGGAGAATGGCGCGCCCGCTGGGGAAAAGCTTTTCGTTTTCTACAATCCGCCGATGGTCAACCGAAACCTTGGCATTCGGCGCAGCTATATCAATGAAGCCACGCGTGTAGCCAAGGAACTGCTTGCACGCAAGCTGCAGACAATTGTTTTCGCCAATAGCCGATTGCATACGGAGGTCCTGCTCACGTATTTGCAGCAGGCGAATCCGCCGAAGCCTGGCCACGCGGAACCGGTCCGCGGCTACCGCGGCGGTTATTTGCCGGGGGAACGGCGCGAGATTGAACGTGGGCTGCGCGAGGGCCGGATCCGCGGAGTAGTAACAACGAATGCACTCGAGCTGGGCATAGACATTGGGTCACTTGATGCTTGTGTGATGGCGGGTTACGCGGGTTCGATTGCTTCGACTTGGCAGCGCGCCGGGCGCGCGGGGCGTCGCAGCGGGACCTCCTGCGCAGTGTTCGTTGCATCTTCTGCGCCGCTCGATCAATTCATCGTCCAGCATCCGGACTACTTTTTCGGGAGTTCGCCCGAGCATGCACACATTCAGCCAGACAACCTTGAGATTCTCGTGAACCATTTGAAGTGTGCTGCCTTCGAGCTGCCACTCTCGCCCGATGAGCGATTCGGCGACGTGGACTTGCCCGAACTCTGCAAGCGACTGGGCGAAGCGGGTTTCCTGCATAAGAGCGGCGGGAACTGGCACTGGGTCCAGGAGGCATATCCTGGGGACACGATCAGCCTGCGTTCGGTGACGTCTGACAATTTCATCATTATCGATACGACGGGTGAAGAGAATGGTGAACCGGAGGTGATCGGAGAGGTAGACTTTTCGTCCGCCCTCACTACCGTCCATCCAAAGGCGATCTACATTCATCAGGGTCAGCAGTACCACGTCGAGCGGCTTGATTTCGGCCAGCGCAAGGCATACGTGAAGCGCGTGAACGTGGACTACTTCACAGACGCCATCCGCTACACGCAGGTGCGGGTACTGGAAATCGCAGAAGAACAGCGTATCCCCGGCCCGGCAGCACGGGCGCATGGCGACGTGCTCGTGCGGTCGCAGGTCGTCGGTTTCAAGAAAATCAAGTTCTTCACGAATGAGAACGTCGGCTCCGGAAAGCTCGAATTGCCGGAGAACGAGATGCACACAACTACGTTCTGGGTGACGCTCGAACACGAATTGCTGGCAGGACTGCCTTTCACGCTTTCCGAGCGGCAGAGTGGCATCTTCGGGCTAGTCTACGCACTCGCGTCCATGGCGACGCTGCTGCTGATGTGCGACCGTCGCGACCTTGGCACGGCGGTTGGTGAGCGGCCGCCGAGTGCCGGCGCCGACATTGAATGGCAGGAGTTCGCAACCGCGACAAGTATCGAGAGGGAACTCTTCGAGCCCAACTTGTACCTGTATGACTCGTATCCGGGAGGGATTGGATTCAGCGAACCGCTCTACCGCGTCTGCGATGTGCTTTTGACGCGTACGCGTGAACTCATCGCCGCCTGTTCATGTGATAACGGATGCCCGTCATGTGTCGGCCCCACAGGTGACAAGAGCGAGCGGTCCAAGGAGGTAGCTCTGGCGATCCTTCGGCAGTTGTGTTCCTGAGAGGCCTCCGGAGCGCCCAGTATTAATAAGGATAGATATAGATAAAGGATGGGGGTATTCAACTCAAGGTGAGTAGCACGACACCAGATCGCTTCGCCCGGTTGAAGGCACTCGAGCGTCCTTCGACCATGTCCCTATCAGGAGACGAGGTCGGGCCGGTGCGGAACCATGTCGAAGAGGAATCCATCGGCGGCGCTGCCATTGGATCCGAGAGACTTGCGCTGATCCTGGGGGCCTCGGTGAAGCAGAACGACCATGGGGAGCATCTGTCACTGCACTGTTGGCATGGTGACTATGCCCCGTGCGCTCCAGATGCTGCGGCATTGCGGTTGCTCGCACCGGATGCTCCGGAAGATGTCGCGGACGCTCAGCAGTGGCTTTTTCTCGACACGGAAACAACGGGACTCGCCGGCGGGACGGGAACGTATCCGTTTCTGGTCGGCCTGGCATGGTGGGAAGGCGGGGGCCTAGAGGTCGAGCAGTTGTTCATGCGTGAGTACAGCGAAGAGCGTTCGTTGCTCGCGGCGCTTGCAGAGCGGCTGGCAGAACGCCCGGTGCTCGTCACGTTCAACGGAAAATCGTTCGACTGGCCGCTGCTCGAAACACGTTATCGGATGACGCGAACCATTCCTCCGCCCGCACTCCGGGCCCACCTCGATTTTCTTCATCCGGCGCGGAATCTGTGGCGCCTGCGGCTCGGCTCCGTAAGATTGTCCGAACTCGAACGTCACGTGCTCGGATGGGACCGCGGTGCAGATGTAGTGTCAGAGATGATCCCGAGAATCTATCTCGACTTTGTGCGCGGCGGGCATGCAGACCCGCTGGTCCCTGTCTTTCAGCACAACCAGATGGATCTGCGCGGGCTCGCCGGACTCTCAGGCCGTATCCTGTCACTCCTCGGCGAGGAGGAATTAAGTAGCCAGGATGGACTAGAGCTGTACGGTGTGTCTCGCATCTGCGAGCGGCGCGGTGAGGTAAAGCGTGCGCGCAAACTGTACGAACAATCGATTGGCTCCGTACTGCCGATGGAAACCGATCGTGCTGCTCGTGCGGCACTCGCACGACTAGCAAAGCGCGACGGGGACCTCGCACGTGCGCGGGAGCTTTGGGAAAGCGCATTGGGAAACTCTCGCGAGGGCTACGAAGCTTACGAGCAGTTGGCAATCTACTACGAGCACGAAGCCCGCGAGCCGCGACAGGCGCTGACGATCGCGCGTGAGGCGCTCGCTCAGCTCCGCCGCGCAAATCAAGTGGGGACGATCGCGGTGGCGACATATCGCACGATCAAGGCGCGGTTCGAGCATCGGCTCGTGCGCCTCGAACGCAAGGCCCGCTGGACGCTTCTCGATGCGTTTGACGCATAACCAGGGGGGAGATTCTCAGTTTGATTGCAGCGGCTCAGAATTAGAACAGGTGAACGCCCAAGATATGGAGGAAGGACGCCAACGCGTGCTGGCAATTGTGGCTGGAATCCTGGTGGCGCGACATCTAAAGACGCCGGAGGATCTGGGCGATACTCGCCCCAGCCCGCGAATGGAGTACCTGATCTCATCCGCAGTTCAGTGGGCCGATCGAATTATGAACAAGATCGACGGCGTGTTCGATAATCCATCTGGCGACGAAAAACGATGGCCACGAGCATAGAAGAAACTCTGATTTCGGTGTGGCGGCAGGTCTTGGTTGAGGACGTCAAGACCGTCACGCTGGAAAGCGGGAGCTACCCAGTCCGGCGCACCAGTAGATCGAAATTGCGTGAGGTGGATTTCAGGTTTGAGAACCAGATGCTGAGGGGTCTCGAGCAGAACCCAAATACAGGCTCTCATTGGGCAGAACTGGCAAGGGCAGGCAAGAAAGTTATGCAATTTCTTGATAGCGGTCGCTACGTGGCCAATGTGGTCGACGGGGAAGTGAAATTCTACGGACGCAAGCAGTGAAGATGCTAGTTGCGTCGCGACGAGGTAGGCTGGGGAATGATGCTTGCACAGCAGTTTGGCGGAGAGCAGGCTTTCGCAGGTGAACAAGCGCTTTAGTCCCCAACCAACGTGATGACGAGCGTGCGCTGGCGCCCGCGCACATCGCATTCGAGGTGGAAAATCTGCTGCCAGGTACCAAGCACGAGCTTTCCATCCGCGATCGGTACCGTCAAGGACGGACCCAGTAGCGTTGCTTGCAGATGCGAGTGACCGTTGCCATCTTGCCAAGCCTGTTCGTGACCGTAGTTTCGGCTAGGTGGAATAAGCCTGTCCAGGATAGCGGGCAGATCATGCTGCAGGCCGGGCTCGAACTCAATCGTGCCCACCGCCGCGGTGCTGCCGACGTTGAAAACGTTAACCGTGCCGGCTCGGATACCCGAGGATGTCACAATCGCAGCAACCTGCTCGGTGATATTGAGCATGTCGCCGTGCCCTTTTGTCATCAGTGGAATCTGCTGTTGATAGTTCATAATTTTGCGCCCCGCCGCTCCTCGATTTCGCTGTTGCTTTGATTCCAGCCCATGAATATACATGGTCACGGATAAACCTCCTCGCTCGTAGGAGGGGCAGGGAACAGGCGGGCGGTAGAGCGGCTTCTCGAGCGTATGGTTGAGGCAATCAACCAGGTTGCTCAGAGTGTTAAGCTCGCAGCGCCCCGCAAGGAACTCCGTCGATCAGACCACAGCACTCCCTGGACTCTGGACGCGCGTCACACGCGACCGTGACGAGCCGCACGGATACCAGAACATAGTCGGGGAAAAATCCGGGTAGAGGTGGGCCATGCCAGTGCTCATTTTGGCCGTTGCCTCATTTCTGCTGTTCTTCGTCATTATCGTCTTGCTGTGTGTCGCGAGCACTCTGGACTCACGAGCAATTGAACGCGAGAGAATCCTAACTTTCTGGAAGTAAACCCTCTGTTCAGGACTCTTGGTAGAGTCTTTCCACCACAATTTCGGAAATCAATCTTCCGGCTCCGACAGCGCCCGCTTCGCTCCCCAAAGTCGAGATCTTGAGTTGAACTTCATTCGCTGATTTTTCCAGCGCGCGTTGCTTTATGGTGCGTTTCAAAGGTTCCAGGAATAGTTCAGGTGCGGAACGGAATAAAGCTCCTCCAAAAATGAGAACGTGCGGATTCAGTAGGTTCACAACGTCAGCCAGAGCTATAGCAATATGTGACACTGCCTCATGCAAAACGCGAAAGGACAGGCTGTCATTTTGCATGGCAGCTTGTCCGATCATCTCAATACTGATCCGGTTCATATCTCCTTGCGCCAACTCCCGAACTTTCGAATCCACACCCTTTTCGATAGCGCTTTTCACTGATTGAATAATGGCTGCGCAAGAAGCCAGCGTCTCCAAGCATCCATAATTGCCACAGCAACAAAGCGGGCCGTGTTCATCGACTGTCATATGACCGAATTCGCCGGCGCTGCCACCAGGTCCGCGGTACAGTTTGCCATCAATAAAAATCGCTGCTCCAATTCCCATTCCTACGTCAACATAGATGAAATCGTTCAAGCCTGTTCCGAATCCAAAATGCTTCTCCGCTGTCGCGATCGCTCGTACGCTGTCCTCAAGCAGGCAGGCCACGTCAAATTCATGCTCCAGGATGTCTCTGAGCGGGACGTTTTTCCATTCGGCCATCTGACCGGGGCGAGGGAAGGATAATACCAAGCCTTTATTTACATCGATCACACCCGAATGCCCAATTCCGATCCCTTTAAAGGCATTTCTTGGCTTTCCGGAATCATCGATCGCTTTGTGAATCGCCTTCAACGTTCTGGAGAGAACAAGATCGCGGCCATCGGCCATTCCGGTCTTTAATTCCCGCTTGTAGACCAGAGTGCCTCGAACATCTGTGATGACTACTCTCGTGTAGAACGATCCCAGATCTACTCCAACGAGGAAGCCGGCGTCATCACGAAGGCTGAGAGAAACAGGTTTTCGTCCAAAAGCGCTTGCGTTGTGCCCGGATTCCACAGCCAGCCTTTTGTCGATCAGATTTTGAACGATGGCGGTGATGGAAGCTGCACTCAGGCCAGTCTCCTTCGATAGTTCAATTCGCGAAATGTTGCATTTCGCGTGAATGAGTTGCAAAACATTTAACTCATTCTTGAAAGATTTGGATTCCGGATTTCGGGTCCGAGTCCTTTGTAGGCTTCTACTGTTCACTATCTGCCCTTTCACGGGAGTCACTCAGTTCTCTTTACGCTCCCAAGCATTGGACGATTCGAGTTGCGGCTTAAAACCAAAAAGGCCATTTGAGGTAATTTACCCTACTCGTGCAGAGTTCACTAACAGAGCCTCCGAACGTTGATGGCGGCCAATTCCGCTGGAACCCCAAGAGGAGCACACAAATACTTCTTGACAGAATTGAACGAATACGCGTAAATGTTGGCACGATAGAGGCATATTACTTCAGTATATGAAGTAAGTACAGGAAACATATTTCGAGCCAAAACAGAAAGCTCACGGGAGAGCCATGGTATATAAGCGACTTGCCATGACGGTCGGAACAGAATTCGACCATCGGTTACGAAGGATTCATTTGCGTCCAATGGTCTGGTCGGTGCTGCTCGCTGGCTTGTTCTGCATATCCACCTTTCAACGCGCTAGCGCCGGTGTAACCGGGAGCATTTCGGGGATCGTCACGGACGAGAGTGGCGCTGTAGTTGTCGGAGCGGAGATCACTGCCCGCGGCATCGAAACCGGAATGCAGCGGTTAGTTCACACTGATGACAAGGGCTTCTATTCTTTTCTGGCATTGCCGGTTGGCACCTACACCGTCAGTGTGCGCAAGAATGGCTTCAAGGAATTTCACCAGACCAGTATCGCCATCGACGCGAATAGTGCAGTGAGGATGGATGCACGTCTCCAGGTGGGCGGCGTTCATGAGGAGATGACCGTCTCAAGCAGTGCGGTCCGGGTTGAAACTACGAATACGCAGATGGGAGAGGTGATCGGGAGCGCCAAGATGCAGTCCCTCCCGCTCAACGGTCGAAGCTACACCGATTTGTTGGCACTGCAACCTGGTGTGGCGCCAGAAACATCCGGTGAGTACCAGTCGTCGATTATTTCGCCGTCTGGCAGCTTGAACGCCGGCAGCCTCTCTGTCAGCGGCCAGCGCGAAACTGCGAATGGCTTCATGGTAAACGGTGGCAACGTCAACGAAGGCGTGAGCCAGACCACCTCAATCGTTCCCAGCCTGGACTCAATCGAAGAGTTTCGAATCATCACCAATAACTTCGAGGCTGAGTACGGAAATTACAGTGGAGGACAGGTAAACGCCATCACGAAGTCTGGCACCAATGAGTTTCACGGAGAGGCCTTCGAGTTCTTGCGCAATGATGCTCTCGATGCGCGAAATTTCTTCAGTTCTATCCGCGGTGCATTTAAGCAGAACCAGTTTGGGAGCACGTTCGGCGGCCCCGTCGTGCGTAAGAAGGTTTTCTTCTTCGTCGACTATCAAGGCACGCGGCAGACGCAGAGTCAAGTTGCCGATGTGCCTGTCCCTAGCAGTGCGGACCTGACAGGAAACCTGGCGGACTCAGCCAGCGCGCTCACCGGGACTGTCAACGGGGCGGCTTGGGCAAACACGCTCTCTTCTGAACTGGGATATCCGGTCGCAAACGGCGAAAATTATTATGTGCCCGGCTGCACCGATCCGACAGTCTGCGTTTTTCCCAATGCAATCGTTCCGTCATCGGCAATATCCACTCCTTCCACGGCGCTTCTAAAGTACATTCCGCCGCCGAACACCTCGATCGGCGGTCTGCCGTATTTTGAGACCTCTGCGTACAACAATGTGTTGCGGGATGACAAGGGTGGAATACGTGTAGATGGAAGCAGCCGTTTCGGCATGCTCTCCGCGTACTACTTTCTAGATGACTATACGCAGCAGTGCCCATACTGCGACTCGTCGTTGCCGGGATTTGGCGTTCAGAACATCGGTCGAGCCCAGATGGTCAACCTGAGCGATACTACAACACAGGGCCCGACCGCGGTGAACGAACTTCGTTTGCATTACGTGCGCAACGCGAACTTCGTCGGCCAGCCGGTGGGAGGAGTCGGTCCATCGCTGTCTTCTTTAGGATTTGTGACGGGAGCGAATACCTTGGGCATTGTCCCTCTTGCCCCGCAGTATAGTGGTGTGCCCAACACAACGTTCAACAATTTCACTTTAGGCGTGAATGCCAACCCTCTGGAGCAGTACAACAACACCTACCAGGTACTCGATAACTATTCAAAAGTTGTCGGCACGCATTCCATCAAATTTGGTGGAAACTTCCATTACGACCAGATCACGCAGCACACCTTCGGTGCGAACAACGGCAGCTTTGCTTTCGATGGTTCGGAAACTGGGCTCGACTTCGCCGATTTTCTAATCGGTGCGCCGGTAAGTTACCAGCAGGGACAACAAGCTCCGCTTCATTCCCGCAACCGGTACTACGGGCTGTACGCCCAGGATAGCTGGCGCGTTGCCTCCGCCCTGACCTTGAATTATGGGCTGCGCTGGGATGTAAGTACATCCTGGTGGGAAGAAAACAACCAGTTGGAGACCATTATTCCGGGGGAGCAATCCAAAGTATTTCCTGGCGCTCCTACTGGATGGGTATTCCCGGGTGATCCGAATGTGCCGTCCACTCTGGCTCCAACCCATTACAACAATTTCGCTCCCCGAATCGGGCTGGCATATTCGCCTTCCGCCGATGGCGGTATTCTCCGCCGCCTGTTCGGAGGCAGCGGCCAAACCAGCATCCGGGCCGGCTACGGTTTCTTCTATACGGCAATCGAGGATCTCACCGACGCGCTGGAGGTGGGTGACCCGCCCTACGGATTGTATTATTCGAGCCCTAATCCTCCTTTATTCGCAACTCCTTTCGTCGATCGCGCCACTGGAAATGTCGAAGGGCAACGCTTCCCCGTGGTGTTTCCCCCTGCGAATGTGTCAGCTTCCAACCCCGATCCGAATGTAAATTGGCCCCAGTATCTGCCCATATCGAGTTCACCGGGATACTGGTACAAGAACCGTCTTCCTTATGCCGAGCATTACGAATTGTCGTTCGAGCGGCAGCTGGGAAATAATTCGCTGCTGAACATTAGTTATGTCGGAACCCAGAGTCATCGCCTGCTTGTGCTCGTCGAGGCCAACCCTTCCATTCCCGCGCTCTGCCTTTCTGTGTATCAGACCAGCCAAGTCGCGCCAGGGACAGCGACTTGCGGTCCGTTCGCTGAGACCGGCACTTTCACGACAGTTTCTGGACAAACGGTAGTTCCACGTCAACCATTGGGAGCAAATTTCGGCAGCACCGGCCTTTACGAAAATATCGGCAATGCAAACTACAACGCCCTTGAAGTTACGGCTCGGCATCGCAGCGGCCGCCTGGAGTTTTTGGCGGGCTACACGTATAGCAAGACGATCGATCAAGCGTCCGGACTGGGTGATCAAGTCAATCCTTTTGATCCGGGACTCACCAGAGAATTGGCTGCCTTTGACCTCAGAAACAATTTCGTGTTCAGCTACACGTACGAGTTGCCTCTCGATCACCTATCGGGCCGAGCGGGCAAGCTACTTTCGGGCTGGAAGGTCTCGGGTATCACCAGGTTTTCCACTGGCCTGCCGGTGACGCTGCTCGAACTTGATGACAACTCGCTCATCGGTACTAACTGCGCCGGGCCGAACTGCAACGGTATCGACGTGCCAAACGTTACTCCAGGCAAATTAGACTTTACCAACCCCCGAAGTGGCCAGCCCTATTTCAATACCTCGCTGTTCACTTCAGAACAACTCGGTCAGTTGGGAAGCTCGTCGCGCCGTTTTTTCCACGGCCCAGGAATCAATAATTGGGATATGGCCCTCCTGAAAGAGTTCGCCGTTAACGAGCGTGTTCACTTTGAGTTCCGGGCCGAATTCTTCAACACATTCAATCACGCGCAATTCGTGGCCACCAGTGGCCTGGGAACGCCGAGCACGGGCACCTGTGTCTCAAGCGCACCCGGACAGAGCTGCTCCGGACCAGGCTCGAGTTTTGGGATTATCAGTGCCGCACGCGATCCTCGTATCGGTCAGGTCGCGCTGAAGTTCATTTTCTGAATTTGTCAGCAGCGGGTGGTTGCCGTCAATCGCAAACACAGGTGGGCAGTACTCAACCAACTTAGGGAGGGACATTCACATGGAAGCACCAGCGCATGAACATTCGGCAGCCAACTCAAAACGTTGGGCATGGCTTGCGGTCCTTTGTGTGTTTCTCGCATTTGCCTACGCACAGGCATACGCAGGAGCAGCTCCTGGCATTAAAGTTGTCGGCAACCAGTTTGTAACCACCAGCGCGGGAACACTAGGCGTCAAGAGCGTTACTGCAAACGAGGCGGTTGTCCTGCGAGGAGTCAACATCACAGGAACAGAATATGAGTGCCTGGTCGGCGACTATGTTTACGACACGATACCCCTAAACCACGCGTTAATTAACGCAATGCTCGCCTGGCATGCAAACGTCGTCCGCATTCCCCTCAATGAGGACTGCTGGCTCGATGTTCCCTCGTCCAATCCTCCGCCTGCAGCAACTAGCGGAGCAAACTATATCAGGCCGATCAGCACCTTCGTAAATCTAGCCACTGCGTCCGGCCTGATCGTAGAGGTCGACCTCCATGTTGGCGCCGGTCCGGAGCTCGTCAAGAAGAACAGCAATAACATCGATTCCTTTCCCGCCATGGACACGAATTATTCTCTCGCCTTTTGGCAGTCGGTAGCGTCCACGTTCGTGGCTAATCCGTCGGTGATTTTCAACCTTACCAACGAGCCCGAGATTACTTCGTGGACGTGCTATCTCAATGGAGGTTGTTCGACGCAGGGGCTTCCGTCGCCGAATGGATCGTCGAACTACTGGACGGTTCAGGGAACACAGAGTGTCGTGACTGCAATTCGCGCAGAGAAGGCTAACAATCCAATTATCATTGCTGGCTTAGACTATTCGAATCAACTCGAGGACTGGTTGTCATACGTGCCGAGCGACCCGGAAGGCCGGATTATCGCAGGAATCCACATCTATTTCGACGACCTTGACTGCGAAGATTCCTCGTGTTGGACCAGCGTGTTCGGAGGTATCCAGAGTGCCGGTTACCCAATCGTCGTCGATGAGACCGGCGAACTCGATGGAGTCAAGAATACCCCGGCCAAAGGGGATACGGGCTGTGGGTCCGGGAGCGAGCAGACGCTGACGGCGTGGGCTGACGCGCAGTCTCCCCAGGTTGGCTATTGGTTCTGGGCATTCACCTCTGTTGACTGGAAAAACTGCACCAACGGGCCTGACCTCCTCGAAGGTCCGAACCCGCTGACCGGTTT
>Ga0182030_10022701_pt1 | contig 11663 bp, 7 predicted proteins | sample 812S3MmetaG_FD_121299 | JGI IMG/M metagenome (GOLD analysis project Ga0182030, IMG submission 121299) | Permafrost microbial communities from Stordalen Mire, Sweden - 812S3M metaG (Illumina Assembly) | ecosystem: Environmental > Terrestrial > Soil > Wetlands > Permafrost | place: Sweden... | reverse complement strand
ATAAGAGCCAAGCAGAACGTGGTGCACCTGAACATCATCAACTACAAGAGCCAGTTTTTCTAACCTGGAACCGGTTTCGGCGGTGACCAGAACTAGCTCGTCTAGTGAATCAAGAATGTCCCAATTATGTTGCCCCAATTTTCCGGCAAGTTCAGCTAGCTCTTCATGAACGGTCGATGTAGCAGTCAGGCGTTGTTCAAGCGCGCGGCGGACGTCGCGGATATGGTTTTCAGCCAGAACCTCTTCTGTTATGTCATCGAAAATGGCCACAGCGCAGCGCACCGAACCACTGGAGTCCTTAACAGGCAAGGCACAGACCCGCAGCCACAAACCATCAGGCACTGCAGTGCCTCTGAAAAAGATGTTCGCTTCATTTACTTCTATGCCTTCAGCTGCCCGTCGCCAGGGAAGATTACGCCCAGACGGTGTAACTTTATCAGCCAGAAAAAATGCTTCATCCTGATTATCGCCAGAAATTAGAAAGTCGGTGCCAAGAATTTCGCCAGCCTTAGCATTGAACTTCGTAATTTCGCCCATCACCCCAGTGGCAATAATGCCCAGTTTCTCATGCTCGGTGTCCGCACTCAAGACTTTAAATACATCCTCACTGGCAACTTGCCCTTTCATCGTTTGCGTTATTAGCGAACGCAGATCCTGAATAGCACTGGCTAAAGTTGCAGAGTGAGCGACTCCAGTTTTTTGGGTAAGCGCAAGTGTTTCGTTGATAAGGTCGAGCTTTTCTTTGAGCTGCCCGACGTATGCTTTCCAGACCTTTGCCATGGTTCCTCGCTTGCCGTATTTCTATCTTACCCTGACCGTCGTTGGCGCATCGGCTCTTGTTTTTGTTAGATCCGCACCCGGTTATATTTGGCAGCGGCGGTATATTTGGCAGCGGTGCCTGGCCCGCGTGACTTCAGGTTGAAGATTTTTCTTTCTGTCTGACTGAATTGATAACTACCACTGTGTCAGTTATCTACCACTGGTTAGAGGTATGCGTTAGAGGTAACACTGAGTTAGTTATCCAGCAGTGCCTTCAATTTCATTCCAATTTCGTTCAGGCGCTGGGCGGCTGTTTCAACATTATTAATTGCCTCTAGATGTTCCCTAGTTGCCTCCTTAATGCCAGTCATAGCTTGAGCGACCTGATCGACGCCAGCTAGTTGTTGATTATTTGAAACAGCAATTTGTTTGGCGGCTAAGGCCGATTCCTGGACGCTTCCAGCCAGAACCGCAATAGACTGCCCGGCCTGCTGAGATTGCCTGATTGCCGCATCCACCGCCTTGCCGCCCAGCTCCGTGGCCATCGCCGCTGCGTTGGTTGCTTGCTGCATTTCGGTAAGCATATACCTGACCTCGGCGGTCGCCTGCTTCGATTGCTCGGCGAGATTTTTCACCTCCTGAGCCACAACTGCAAAGCCTTTACCAATTTCACCGGCGGCAGCGGCCTCAATCGATGCGTTTACAGCTAACAAGTTAGACTGCTTGGCTAAATCATCAACTGTGCTTATGATTTCCGAAATGGACTGGCTCTTTTCACTTAACCTGATCATCGCTTCAGCAATCAAGTCCATCTGCTCTCGAATGCGTTTCATGCCCTCGATCACATCTTCTGTTGCCTTACGCCCATCCTGCGTTATTTGAGCCGTCTTTTGAGCTGAATCTGAGACTTGCTTCGCCTTTTGATTCGCTATCGCTGATGTTTGCCTGACCTCTTCCACAGTAGCACTGGTTTGGGTGGTAGCAGCCGCGGTCTCAGCAGCACTCACAGAAGACTGATTGATTGAGATCAGAATATCGCTCAACGATGTATTCACTACTGAGACGGCCGCTCTGAATTCAGCTGTGATGCGGGCATTGTTTTGCACCATGCGGCCAAAGGCAGCCGCCAGAGCATCATTTGGCGAGCGCGGTTTGAGCGAGACAGTCAGATCACCGTCGGCCACTCGCCCGGCAATTCGAGCTGTATCTCGCCATGACTGAGCCATGGTGCCAAACGCTCTAGACAGAGCACCGACTTCATCACTAGTATTGTCTGGTGGCAAAGAAAATTCCAGCTCACCAAGAGCTATTCGATTAGCAATCTCCGTGATCTTGCTGATTGGTGAGGCAATCAAGTTATTTAGCAAAATACTCATCAAAATGGCCACAATCAAAGCGACGGCGCCAATTGCCCAAAAGACTTTGACCGCCATATCGCGTCTTGTGTCAGCCACCTTTCGAACGTAGTCGGCAAGCTCAAGTGTTCTTGTGGATAAGTGCTCGAAGCGTTGCCCTTGCAACTCGAGAGATAGTGTTCGAGCCTTTTCGATTTGATGCGCCCTGATTAAGGGAACTTGTTCAGTGTCGCGGGTGGCGCAGTATTGATGAAAATTTGTTTCCAGATCAGAGATGAGCTCAGAGGCTTTTGCATCCTGTGCGAAATATGATTTCAGGTGCTCTATAGATCGAGAAGTTCTAGTGGTGCTACTTTCCACTTCAGCCAACTCAGAGTCATAGCCACCATAGCCCGGCTTCAATAACAGCACGGTGAGCAGTGAAAGGCGCATTTTGTCCGCGTCAATTGTCAGCTGCCTCGATTCCAGAGCAATATTTAAATCCTTGTTCATGTTGTCGATTGTGGCGAGAGCACAGGCTATTACAGCGCCAAGCGAGAATATGATGACAGCAAAGCATGAAACGAGCTTCCATTTAATTGTGAGATTTGCAAACCAATTCATTGCACTATTCCAGTTACTTCAGGCGGACCTTGAATATTGTTTCTCCGGTCAACGCAAGCGATAACGTCTGACAATGCTGTTCAGGCTGTTGGCTAAATCGCTTAAGTTCTGAACAGTACTGCTCTGCTGAGCAGCCCCGGTAACCGATTCGTTGGCTGCTTCAGAGATACTGCGCATGCCCAGAGATATTTGCTCGATTCCAGCTACCTGCTGATTGGTCGCAGCAGCTATCAACTTTGCCGCGTTGGATGATTCTTCAATAACCCGATAAAGTTGATTAAAGTTGGTACCGATTTGATGCACTTGATTGACACCAGATTCCACTCGCTTTTTACCTTCTTCGGTAACAAGCACCGTCGAAGTAGTAGCTTTTTGAATTTCGCCAAGAATACCGTGTACTTGAGCAGTAGCTCTCTTAGACTGACTGGCTAAATTCTTCACCTCTGAGGCTACCACTCCAAAGCCTCGACTTGCCTGTCCGGCCTTCGCTGCTTCAATGGCAGCATTTACCGCCAACAAGTTCGATTGATCAGCAATATCGTTAACAGAGGCAGTAATTGCTCCAATCTGGATTGTTTTCTCGCCAAGGGCGGCTATATTGTCAGCAATTTCTTGCACTTGATCTTTGATTTTGATCATTGCCGACACTGATTCTGTAAGGGCCTCCTGTCCTGCCTTTGAGACATCCAATGAGCGATCGGAAATCTCAACCACTAATCTCGCTTTTTCGCTGGCTTGTTGGACGATGGTGCGTATATCTTCCAGAGTTTGCAAAGATTGCCTGATTGATGTCGCTTGCTCTGAGATCGAAGCACTTTGCTGGCTGGAAGTAGTAGCCAGTTCAGCGGCAGCTGTACTGAGCGCTTGAGCGCCGTCGGCCAATTCTTGAATGATGGTGTGCAAACTATCGACCATCTTCTTGAAGGCATTTCCGAAGACATCTCCAGACGACCGAGGTTCCACCTCGACAGTCAGATCCCTGTTGGCGATTGAGTCTGCGACGTGGGCCATTTCGCGCAAATAGCCGACCATGTTGTTCATCGACTCCATCAGCTGCCCGATTTGATCCTTACGGGTGACTTCGACAGTTTCGCCCAAATCGCCGCGACTTACTCTGGTAGCAATATTTACGACATCGGCGATAGGACGGATGATCGACTTGTTGATCCGTATGATGAAGATAATAATTCCAAGCGTCAAAGAAAGTATTCCAATCAAAGCTATTTGCAATTCAGCGCTCAGGATGGTCATTTGCGCGCGGTGGCTGGAGATGCCCATGCGTAATACTCCGGCCTGCCCGCCCGAGGAACCGATCGGCATAACACATTCAAAAACACCAGGAACGCTGGTTTCTCTTCGCTCAAAATCGGTTGCCTGGAGCGCCTGCCGGTCAAACTCTGTTTTGTTTAATCGTTTTCCCTTAATGCCCGGATCAGTAGAAGCCAGGGCCCGTCCATCAGACGACAAAACAACAGCGTACTGTAGATCTTGATCAGCTTTCTGGGCCGCGTCAAGAATTTGCTGCAGATGATCGTATTCGCCCATGGAAAGGGGATCTGCGAGCACGGTCGCCTGATTGCTTGTAAGAATTTTCGACTTCTCGTCAAGGGATTGATTGAGAGCGTGACTCAACGTCCAGCATGAACTGATACCAAGAAGCAAAGTGCTGAGAATTGAAATTACGGCAAAAGGACTAATCAGTTGAGCCGCGATTCCCGTTCCTAGCCGTCTATTTGGCACAGAGCCTCCCTAACGCTATCCGTATCCTATCGACTTTTAAACTGCTTCCAATCGACAAAGGTGATGGGCTGTCCCCCTTTGACCACCGTGTAGTATACAGAATCAAAACCTTTGTGACGCGTCGGTCCGTAATTCAATTTGAGATTAGGACCTAGCCCCACGTCTTTGTCGTGAATCGATTCGATGGCGGCAATAAACTTGGTGCGGGTCAGGTCTTGCCCGGCAAGCTTGAGACCCTCGACTACAACTAGCGCGTCGATAAATCCTTCCAAACTTACAAAAGTAGGTTGTTCCTTCGGCGCATACTTGGTCAATAATTTCTTGTAAAGCGATACCGTCGATAGATCGTCACGGTTATAAGGCGGCACCACTTGCGTAATTACTGTTCCTTCTGCATCTTTTCCAGCCGCTTTGATGAAAGCTTCAGTACCGACGAAGGAGACAGTCAAGAAGAGGGGATGCCAACCACTTTTATGGCTCAGTTTAACGATCTCTGCAACAGGCTTATATGTACCAGCCAGGATAACAGCTTCCGGATTACCTTCGCGCACGCGGTTGACAGCATCATTTACGTCAATGGTATTACGTGGGAAGGAGCCCAGCACCGCCGACGTCCCGCCGTGGTGCTCTAACGCTTTTCTTACTCCAGCCAGAACAGTGGCGCCAAAAGCATCGTCCTGATAGATGACACCAATTTTCCTGATGCCGAGATCATTCCATAGATGGTCTACTTGCTCTCTCGTTTCATCGTAATATGATGCCCGAACGCTAATCACATGTGGCTTGAACGGTTCATGCAATAGTTGCGCGCCAGTGAACAAACCCAAAAGAGGAATCTTATTTGCTTCTGCCATAGGAACGTATTTAGCTGCCGTCGGAGTGCCGACAAAGAAAGCAGCAGCAAAAATATTTTGCTTGATTAGTTGGTTGAAACAATCAATTGCCTTGTGCGGCTCGTAACTATCGTCATAGGTAAGCAACTTGATTTTTCTGCCGTTCACCCCACCCGCATCATTTATATAATCGAGATATACCTTTGCACCAAGCACGGTTTGCTTACCCAGCGCAGCGGCTGGACCGTCTAGTGCGCTACAGGAACCGATCACCACTTCGTTATCCGTGACTCCGTCTCTTTCATGAGATCTCTCGGCGCTTACTGATGGCGCCGCGTTGGGTACTGCTTCTTCAGACGTCGGCAGGCGCCCGCGGTCTAACTTTGACTCACTGCTGCATCCTTGCAGCAAGGCCATAAGTAAGAACGTAACGGTAATAGAGATGGCTGAGATTTTCACTTTTGTATCCAAACTGGAGCGCTCACGACTCCACATTTTAAGCCGGGAATCAATAACACCATTAATTAGCACATTGGACCCGGAATAAACATACCATGCGATCAGACGCAGTTGACCGTGCCGGCAAGCTATCTGCATCAGGTAGAATAATGTTACTCGGCGATTAGAGTCAACGATTTCCATTGGAACAACTCCTGTCCTTTAAAATTGACGGATATCAATTCGGCCTTCACTTGCAATCAGTACAGAAGGTGGTTCAGGCTGTGGAAATCCATCCGCTGGTGGATGGCCCGGATGCCATAGTTGGTGTGATTAACGTACACGGCAAGATAATGCCCGTGCTGAATACGCGCAAAAGGCTGGGTCTGCCTGAGCGCCCGCTGACGCTCACCGATTTTTTTATCATCGCCTCAGCAGAAACCAAATTAATTGCGCTGATTGTCGATTCTGTCCAGGGAGTGCTGAATTATTCCGCCGACCAGCTGATTAAACTAGAAGACACGCTATCTCAAAAACATTCGGGCAGCGTACTGCGCATTGTTGACGGACTGCTGCTAATGTACGATCCTGATAGCTCGCTCAATGTGAGCGAATGGTCATCACTGGCCATCGCCTTAGACCAGATTGGTAGTGCTCATGGATCAGGAAATTGAGCAGCGGCTGTTAATACGCCTGAACGATCACTTAGTTAATCATGTTGGCTTGAATTTTGCACCAGACCGCCTGACCGACTTCAGAAACAAACTGAAGGCGGTGTCGAAGGAATTTGGTATGGAGCCAGTGGATTGCGCCAACTGGCTACTCAGTTCGGCTTTAACTGAAGAGCAAATACACACGCTCTCAAATCACCTGACTATCGGTGAGACCTACTTTTTTCGTGACCCAAAAGCCTTTGAAGTCCTGGAAGACGAAGTGCTGGCGAAACTAATCAGGCAGCGCAGAAATTCCTCTAAATACCTGCGCATCTGGAGTGCCGGATGTTGCACCGGAGAAGAGCCTTATTCGATCGCCATCATGCTCAAGCGCATGCTGCCAGACATTCAATCCTGGAGGATTTCGATTCTCGGAACCGATATCAACCCTCAGTTTCTAAAAAAAGCGCAACGGGGAATTTATGAGCCCTGGTCCTTTAGAATTACCTCTCCGGAAGTGAAGAACAGATTCTTCACCCACGTCAAAGGGAAATACGAAATCATCGAGGATGTAAAACAGATGGTTCAATTTGCCCAGCTGAACCTCATTGACGAGAAGATACCGAATGGCATCACGCTCTCCTCGATCGATATTATCTTTTGCCGAAACGTGCTTATCTATTTTCATCCAGACCAGGTTGCGCGTGTTTGGGACAGATTGCACGGCGCATTGTCTGATGACGGGACAGTGGTGTCTACCCCTTTCGAGCTTTCGTCCGTGCCGGCGAAACTTTTTACTCGGCTACCACACAAAGGTGCCGTTCTGTTCACGAAACGTTCTTCATCAGGAGATTCGAAAGATGAAGAGAGGACGCCGACGAATTCGAACGCTCTTGCGCCGACACCGGAACAATTGATCAATCGCCAACCACTGATAGGTTTCCAAGACTCCAGAGAATTGCAAGGGTCAAAGGAGCTGCAAAAAGCTAAAGCGGTTACAAAATCACCTGCGCCTGCGCCTTCGCCTGCGGTCGAAATTGACGTTGCCAATCAAGCGAAACAACTATTCGAAAGCAAACAATACCAACAATGCATATCCTTCCTACTGCCTTTATGCTCGACTGAAGACTTCGATGCCGGATTGGCTCATCTCTTGTCCCGAGCTTATTCTAATCATGGCGATCTTGCTAATGCCTTGCGCTGGGTCGATCGTTTTATAGCGAAAGAGAAATTGAATCACTCCGCATATCTAACAAGGGCAACTATCTTGCAGGCGCAAGGTAATATTCAAGAGGCGCTAACGGCTCTTCGGCAAGCGCTCTTTCTCGATCCAAAGTGCGTCATAGCGGAATTCCAGATGGCCAGTGTCTTGCTGCATATTGGCAAATTGCAAGAATCGAGAAAACGTCTGCAGGGTGCATTGACACTGCTGTCACAATATAATGTTGAAGAAGTCGTGCCGGAAACGGAGGATTTGACGGCAGGAGCCCTGGTCCAAATAATCAAATCATTACTAGAACAGGCCGCAAGTCGGTTATCAGGCGGTCAGTAAAAAGAAAACTGCACAGGATATGGTGCGAGTGCAAGAGTGTTGACGGAGAGCGAATGCTTCAGACGGACGGTGCAGAAGAACGAAGAATCCTCCAGGAGAGGGCTAAAATCCTCGCGCGTCCGGATGTTGTGGAAGCAGCAGACTCGGCTGATGAAATTTATGTTGTTCAGTTTTTAGTAGCTGGACAAAGCTATGCTTTCGATGGATCGATGGTACGCGAAGTTAGCCCTTGCAAGCAGTTGACTCGGATTCCATGCACGCCGCGTTTCATAGCGGGCGTCGTTAACGTGCGCAGCGAAATCATCCCGGTTCTCGACATCCGCAATCTCTTCCAGCTGCCAGCCGGTTGGCCAAACAATTGCAAGCTGATCGTACTGCAATCTGCCGATACAAGGCTCGGTGTTCTGGCTGATGACGTTATAGGAGTCACTACGCTTTCGCTAGCCAGGCTGCAACCGCCTCTACCAAATATGACGCCAGAGCAGACCAGATATATGCGCGGGCTGGCCGACGGACCGATCATTTTTATCGATGCGCAATCACTAATCGATGATCCGCAAATTGCTGTAAATGAAACGGTCGATTAGTGCAAATTCAGTTGGCAGCCAGGCAGTAAATAGTCAAGGACGAAGCGGTGACGAATCCAGATCAAGAATTCTTGAAGAAACTCCAGCAAGCCTTCGCATTTGAAGCGAAAGAACAGCTGTCGATCATCTCGAGCAGCATTCTTAAACTCGAAAAGCAACAGGATGCGAAGCTGCGCGGCGAGTTAGTCGAGGTAATGTTCAGGCAGGCGCACAATCTGAAAGGATCATCTCGGGCGGTCAACCTGTCGCGCATCGAATCCCTTTGCCAGTCGCTCGAAGCGGCCTTGTCAGAGATGAAAAAAGGCAAAACACCATCGCCGAAGAATTATCTCGATACACTTCTTTTGTGCGTGGATATCCTGGAGAAGCTGCTGGCCGAGAATGATGTTGTCTCCCCTGAAACTGAGCCGTTGATAGCAAGAGCCAAACAGGAGCTGTCATTATTCTTCGAAAGTTCGGATGTTGTGCACGATGCCGATTCAGACTTGACGACCGATTCCAGCCCTGCCGCTGAGTCCATGATCTCGTATGACAGCGCCGCAGCGCAGGTGCCTGTAATCGGTAACGAGAAGGTAGCCACTATGGACGGTATCAGACTGCCGGCAGTCAAAATAGACGAACTCTTGTTGCAGGCCGAAGAGATGCTTTCGATAAAAAGGGCAGCCTTCCAACATGCAGAGGACATCGCTGCGCTAACCGACGAGGCAGAACTGTGGCAAAAAAGCTGGAAAAATTTCGAAGCCAATTTACGGGTCGTGAAGGGGCTCGTCGGCAAGCAACTTAATGAGACTGAAATCGTTCAAATTGGCGGACACATCAACAAACTACTGTCATTCATGGAATGGAACCAGGCTCAAGTAAACGCGTGGGTGTCGAGACTTTCTCTGCAGCGGAAGATGGTTCATGAAGATACGCACGCCATCGCAGTCGGCGTTGACTCATTCCTCGAGAGTACGAAAAAACTCTTGTTGATGCCATGTGGGGCGTTGCTCGAAGGTTTTCCCAGATTGGTTAGAGAGGTTTCGCGAGACCTCGGTAAAGACGTCGAGCTAACCATGACGGGCACAGAGGTGGAGCTGGATCGGCGAATCCTGACACGCATGCGCGATCCGCTGGTGCACCTGATCAGAAACAGCATCGACCACGGCATCGAGCTGCCTGCAGTAAGACGTGAATCTGGCAAACCATCAAAGGCAGCGATTACGCTGACGATAAATCAAGATGATACAGGCAAAGTGGAAATTAGCGTTTCCGACGATGGTGCTGGAATTGATGGCGAGAAGGTCGCCGCCGCCGCCATTAAAGCAGGAATCATCACAGCGAATGAAGTTTTTGCTTTGACACCAGAGGAGAAAATCGATCTGATTTTCCAATCAGCACTAACTACCAGTCCGATGATCACCGATATTTCAGGCCACGGTCTGGGACTGGCAATCGTCAAAGAGAATGTCACCAATCTTGGTGGCAGACTGCAGGTTTTAACCAAGCCTGGAGCCGGAACCAGGTTCAGAATATTCCTGCCCGTTGCCATTGCCACATTTCAAGGCGTCCTTCTCAATGCTGGCGGACACAAAGTGACTGTGCCAAAAGCCAACATCTTGCGCGTACTCCGTCTGAACCTGACGCAAATAAAAAGCCTGGCAGATAAAGACGCTTTTGAATTCAATGGTGCGCTTTGCCCCTTAATTCACCTCACTGATTTATTGGAATTAGATAACACCATTAAAGACAACAATCAGCCACCATTTCTGCTTGTGACGGTGGTCAGAGGCGGAGACGATATTCTTGGCCTAATCGTAGATGATGTCCTTGAAGAACAAGAGTTGATGGTCAAGAAATTAGGCAAACCGCTTAATCGAGTGCGAAATATTGCAGGTGTTACGGTTCTGCGCACAGGCGAGGCGGTGCCGGTTCTGCATGTCTCGGATCTGGTCAAATCAGCCAGGCGTCTTGCCAGCAAGAGCGGTGGTCTGGCAGCTCAACTTCTGTCACCAAGAGCAAAGAAGCGTATCCTCGTCGTTGATGATACATTGACGTCAAGAATGCTAGTTAAGAACATCATGGAGTCGGCAGGATATGAGGTGAAGACGGCAGCTGACGGATTGGAAGCGCTGGCTGAATTGGACGCAGCACCATTCGACCTCGTGCTCGCCGATGTAGAAATGCCGCGAATGGATGGTCTGGAATTGACCAAAAGAGTGCGCAACAGTAGCAAATTTGCTGATTTGCCGGTCATCTTGCTTACTTCTCTGGCCACCAGGGAACACCGGGAGAAAGGAGTGCAGGCAGGTGCCACCGCTTATTTCACCAAAGGCAGTTTCGACCAGACGAACTTGCTAGACGTAATCAAAAGGCTCATTTGAGTGAAAGAAGAGAAATCTGAGAATGCTGAGAATGCAGAAAATGAAATAGCACAATTCAACAAAAACAAAATGAAGCAAAAATGCGAGACCGACAAAGCCATAATCAAAGTGCTTATCGTAGAAGATTCTATGACCGCGCAGGTTTTGCTAAAGCAGATCCTGACAGGAGATAGCGCTATAGAAATTTTAGGCACGGCCAAAAATGGGGTCGAAGCACTCGAGTTTATGGAGAATAACCAACCAGACATTATCACTATGGATCTGCACATGCCAATTATGGACGGACTGGAAGCAACAAGAAGAATCATGGAAACCAAACCAGTGCCAATCCTGATAGTGAGCAATAGTTGGCACAGCGCAAACAAAGCTGACGCCTTTGATTACCTGGAAGCTGGCGCCGTAGCGGCTCTTGAAAAACCGCAACGCATAGCCGATCCGAGTTACGAAGGACTGTGCAAGGAGCTCATTCAAACAGTAAAGATAATGGCCGAAATAAAGGTGGTCAAACGTTTCGCCTCAAATCGAAAAAACCCGCAGAGTCGTGCCGAAGATGAACGCCCAAGAATAAGAGTGGTGGTCATTGGTGCATCTACTGGCGGTCCGCCCGTATTGAAAACAATCTTGTCCGCACTTTCAGCAGATTTTCCTGTGCCGATTCTCGTGGTGCAACACATTGCTAAGGATTTTCTGCCAGGGATGGCAGACTGGCTTAATATCTCGTCACCACTGACGGTGACGATCGGAAGACAGGGGCAAGAAGTTCTTCCCGGGCACGTTTAT
>Ga0182030_10022700_pt1 | contig 11664 bp, 11 predicted proteins | sample 812S3MmetaG_FD_121299 | JGI IMG/M metagenome (GOLD analysis project Ga0182030, IMG submission 121299) | Permafrost microbial communities from Stordalen Mire, Sweden - 812S3M metaG (Illumina Assembly) | ecosystem: Environmental > Terrestrial > Soil > Wetlands > Permafrost | place: Sweden... | reverse complement strand
TGGCTCGGGGCGAACGTCGTGATCCTGCCCGGGACGGAGTTGGGGCAAAACACCGTCGTCGCGGCCGGCGCAGTCGTGCGCGGTAGGTTTCCCGATCACGTCGTGCTCGGAGGCGTCCCCGCGAAAGTACTGCGTCACTACTCCCGGGAGAATGGATGGCAATCGGGACCACCCAGTGAGTAGAAACATCGGCGTCGATCTCACGCCGCTTCGAGTCTCCACGCAGTATCGCCGTCTCTACATTGCTGGCTTCGTGACCGCACTGGGGAGTCAGGCGACCTATGTCGCGGTGCCGTTTCAACTGCGGCTCCTGACGCATTCAACTCTCGACGTCGGGTCCCTCGGCTTAGCGGAGTTTTTGCCATTGATTGTGTTCGGACTCTATGGTGGCGTGCTCGCGGACCGTCTCAATCGTCGGCGATTGATCATCTCCATGGAACAGGTGCTGATGATCTCGACGGCGGTCCTTTTCGTGAATGCGCTCTTGCCGCATCCTCAAGCCTGGATCCTCTACGTCGATGCCTTCGTCGCCTCGGGCGCGGGCAGTCTGCAGCGTCCGAGCATTGAAGCCCTGAATCAGATGTTCGTGCCCCACGAACTGCAACGAGCGGCGTCGACGCTCGCGAACATTCGCATGACGACCGCGTCGATCATCGGACCGGCCCTGGGCGGGTTCGCCGCAGTCTTGTTCGGTCCGGCGTCGGTCTACTTGGCCAATCTCGTGACGTTTTCGATGTCGTTGGTGCTTCTCTACACTCTTCGCGCGACCGCGGCGTCCGTGCCCGGGGATGGAGACGTCGCGGCACTTCGGACGGGACTGCGCTACGCGAGGTCACGACCGGACATCGTCGGCACCTACATCATCGATTTACTGGCGATGATCCTCGCCTTTCCCATTGTCATGCTGCCGTTCGTGGCCGCTCGATTCCACGAGACCTACGCCCTGGCCTTGCTCTACTGCGGACTTCCGGCCGGCGCACTCGTCGCGACACTCACCTCAGGGTGGTCGCGCAAGGTCCATCGTTACGGGCGCGCCATCGTGATCGCCGCCGCACTCTGGGGCCTCGGCATCGCCCTCTTCGGTTACTCCTCGTCCCTCTGGCTCGTCTTTCTCGGGCTCGCCGTCGGCGGCGGCGCGGACGCGATCAGCGGCATATTCCGCACCACCATGTGGAACGAGTCGATTCCACCGGAAATGCGTGGTCGCATGGCGGGCATCGAGATGATCTCGTACTCGCTCGGGCCCACGGCCGGGCAATTTCGCGCCGGCGTCATGGCCGCGTGGACGACGTTGCGTTTCTCCTTAACCTTCGGAGGTTTGGCCTGCACCGGTTCGGTCGGCGCCGTCGCGCTCGCACTACCTCGACTCTGGAGTTTCGACGCTCGCACCGACCCGCACGTCGCGGAGGTTCGCGAGATGCGTTCCGGCGAGGACCATTCGGAGTCCTAACGACGAGTCATCAACCCCTACGATTCAGAAGTGAGTTCTACGACATTTCTCGTGACGGTGAGTGGCCCCGATCGCGTCGGCGTCGGCGCTGAGCTCTTCGCGGCGCTCACGTCGCTCGAAGCGCGCGGCATTGTGATCACTGACGTGGCGCAGATAACGATTCGTGGCGCTCTGGTGCTGTGCGCGGAAGTGAGTTCTCGCAACGCCGTGAATCGAACCGTGATCGAAGAAGCGTTGGCCGATCGAAAAATCGCCAGCGATGGGATTACCGCGACTGTCGAAGAGGTGACGCCGAGCGACGTGAGTGATGGTCGACGACTCCTCGTCACGTTCCTCGCTCCTCGAATTGGCGCAACCCAGTTGGAGAGTGTCTTTGCGGCGATTGCCGCATCGGGTTCGACGTGCGAACGAATCGTGCACCTCGCAAGTTATCCGGTCGACTGTTACGAACTCGTCGTGCGCGGTTCGGATCACGCGTCGCTCCGCGAGGCGCTGGTCGATGTTGCTCGGGTGACCGGTGTTGATCTCGCGGTGCAGCGCGCCGGACTGCACCGACGCGCCAAGCATCTGGTGGTGATGGACGCTGATTCCACGTTGCTCCAGGACGAGGTCATTGACCTCTTGGCCGAGGAGTGCGGGTGTGCGGCGGAGGTCTCGGCGATCACCGAGTTGGCCATGACCGGAGAGATCGACTTCGCGGAAGCGCTGCGCCGACGCGTGGCGCTCCTGGCGGGTCTCCCGGCTTCGGTGCTTGATGACGTGCGCTCACGACTTCGGCTGACGCCCGGTGCACGAACGTTGCTGCGCACGTTGCAGCGCCTCGGGTACGTCCCGGCGGTGGTGTCGGGAGGATTCGTGGAGGTCCTCGGGCCGCTGATGGCGGAGCTGAAGGTCGAGCACTTGGCGGCCAATCGCCTGGAAATCGTCGACGAGAAATTGACGGGTCGCCTGGTGGGCGAGATCGTCGATCGAGCCGGCAAGGCCAACGCCTTGCGCCGCTTCGCCCTCGAAGTGGGCGTTCCCTTGGAGCAGACGGTTGCGGTCGGTGATGGGGCCAACGACATCGACATGCTCTCGGCGTCGGGCCTGGGTATCGCCTTCAACGCCAAGCCCGTTGTCCAAGAACACGCCGATACCCAACTGACCGTGCCGTATTTGGACGCCGTGCTGTACTTTCTGGGCATCAGTCGTGAAGAAATTGAGACCGTGTAGTCGACGGCGCACTCGTGAGCGCGTCCGATCGATGCCTGAGCGGTTCCTCTGACCAGAAGTCATATAACTTGTTCTTTACTGGATAGTAAGGTCAGTCTCAGCAAGGAAAAGGGGGGGCCCGTGAAAGTACGCATTGACCCTGAGATCTGTCAGGGTCAGGGACGTTGTTTCTCGATCGCTCCGGGAACCTTCGACTTCGACGATATGGGTAATGGCGTCGTCATCGGCGACGGAACGCTCACGAGCGACACTTTGGAATTGGCACGTCTCGCCCAGTCGAACTGCCCCGAGCACGCGATCTTCATCGAGGAATAGCTATGACCGACATCCCCCTCGTCCAGGACTTCGCTACCGACTGGGACCACTCCGATCCACAGTGGGTGGCAGATCCCTATCCCATCTGGGACGACCTACGTCAGCGGTGCCCCGTCGCGCACACCGAGCGATACGGCGGCGGCTGGTTCCCCGCGACCCACGCCGGTGTCTCGGAGATCGCGAAGGACACGGAGAACTTCACGAGTCGAACCGTCGTTATTGGTAACGGTCGTCCCGGGGAGTTAGATCTGCCCGCACCCATTGGCGTGGCGCCTCCGATCACGTCGGATCCACCATTTCACGCGATCGCTCGTCGACTGATTTTGCCGGCGTTCGCGCCCGGTCCGATCAATGCGCTCGAACCCATGATCCGTGAACTGTGTTCGAAACTCCTGGACAATATGGCGGGCGCGGACGTGGTCAACGCGGGCACGCAGTACGCGCAGTACATTCCACCGGGCGTCATTCGTGGAATGTTGGGTTTCCCCGAAGAGGACATAGAGCTCTTCCTGGAATTTGTCCACATCATCTTGGAGGGAATTGATCATCCGGAAGAAGAACGGATAATCGAGTTTGAACCGGTCGAGAAGTACTTCGTGGCCCAGATGGAAGACCACATTGCCAATCCACGTGACGACCTCACGTCGTACCTGTTGAACGTGGAACTTGACGGACAGAACTTGGCGATGGAACACGTCTTCGGGACGATGGTCCTGATCCTCGTGGCCGGCATCGACACCACGTGGTCGGCCATCGGATCGGCGATCTGGCACCTCGCTCGTCATCCCGATGACCTCGCGCGACTCGTCAACGAACCCGATCTCATGCCCGTGGCAATCGAAGAGTTCCTTCGCTTCTACGCTCCCGTGACGATGGCGCGACTCGTGAAGCACGACATGGAGTACCAGGGCTGCCCGATGAAAGAGGACGACTGGATCCTGCTGGGATTCCCGGCCGCCAACCGCGACCCCGTCGCGTTCAAGGACGCCGACACATTCATCATCGACCGCGCGGAAAATCGCCACGTCGCCTTCGGGTTGGGTATCCACCGCTGCGCCGGATCGAACTTGGCTCGCCTCGAGATGCGCGTTGCCCTTGAGGAGTTCATCAAGCGCTACCCCCGATTTGATTTGGCCGACGCCGAAGCCGTGACGTGGGCGCCCGGTCAGATTCGGGGCCCACGGAACTTGCCGATTCGAATGCTGCCTTAGGGGGATCGACGTGAGCGACATCGTGGACGAATCTGTGGCGCAAAAGGTGCCGGTCCAGGACTTCGCCTCCGATTGGGACCACACAGATCCTCAGTGGGTCAACGATCCTTACCCAATTTGGGAAGACCTGCGCGAGCGCTGCCCCGTGGCGCGCACCGAGCGCTACGGCGGCGGGTGGTTCCCGACGACGCACGAGATGGTGTCATCCATTGCCAATGACACGGAGCACTTCACGAGCCGCATGGTGGTCGTGGTCAACAACAAGTTTCCGCCGAACTTCATTCCCGCACCCATCGGCGGCGCGCCTCCAATCACGTCGGACCCGCCATTTCACTCGATCGCGCGTCGCGTCATCCTTCCGGCGTTCGCACCGGGTCCGGTCAACGCCTTGGAGCCGCAGATTCGCGCTCTATGCAAAAAGCATCTCGACCAAATGGTCGGACGCGAATTCGTGGACGGAGGGAGCGATTTTGCGCAGTACATCCCGCCGGGCGTCATTTCCACGATGCTGGGATTCCCGCCCGAGGACGAAGAGATCTTTCGAGACATCGTCCACCTCATTCTGGATCTAATCGACCTGCCCTCGGAAGTTCGTGGACCGCTGTTCGAACCCATGAGCGAGTACTTCACCAAGCAAATCGATGACCACATCGAGAATCCCCGCGACGACCTGACGAGCTATCTCTTGAACGTCGAAGTCGGTGGTAACAAGCTCGAGCGCCAGCACGTGGCCGGGACAATGGTCCTGATCCTCGTGGCCGGTATCGACACCACGTGGTCAGCCATCGGATCGGCGATCTGGCACCTCGCTCGTCATCCCGATGACCTCGCACGACTCGTCAACGAGCCGGAATTGATGCCGGTGGCGGTCGAGGAGTTCTTGCGCTTCTACGCACCGGTCACCATGGCTCGCTTAGTCGCTGAGGACTACGAATTCTTCGGTCGCCCGATGAAGAAGGACGACTGGGTCCTCTTGGGATTTCCCGCGGCCAACCGCGACCCGAAGGCGTTTGCTGACGCGGACCGATTCATTATCGATCGCGCGGCGAATCGTCACGCGGCGTTCGGACTCGGAATCCATCGTTGCGTCGGATCCAACCTGGCGCGCCTTGAGCTTCGCGTCGCGATCGAGGAGTTCATCAAACGATTTCCCAGATTCGAACTCGCGGAGAGCGACGCGGTCACGTGGGCGCCCGGTCAAGTGCGCGGACCGCGTCAACTCCCACTTCGCATTCTTTCCTAGACGAAATTACAACCCGAGGTTCGGGTTCGCCCCACTCCACAGTCCCGCCATCCACGCCTCAATGGCGTCGACGCCGCGTGGCAGGGCCGCCGAGAGATTCCTTGATCCGTCCGCCGTCACGAGAATGTCGTCTTCGATCCGCACGCCGATGCCGCGATACTCCTCGGGCACCGTGAGGTCATTGGCCTGGAAGTACAGACCCGGTTCCACCGTGAGGACGTAGCCCTTTTCGAGCACGCCGTCGCGGTACATCTCGTCGCGGGCATTGGCACAGTCGTGGACGTCGAGTCCGAGCATGTGACTCGTGCCGTGCAAGGTGTAGCGCCGATGGAGTTGGTTTTCGGGGCGAAGGGCCATCTCGGGCTCCTCTTTCAGGATGCCGAGGTCAAAGAGTCCCTGGGCGAGGACTCTCATGGCCGCTTCGTGAGGTGCCTTGAACGTCGCGCCGGGCGCGACGACGTCGATGCCGGCCTGCTGTGCGGCGAGCACGAGTTCGTAGATCCTTCTCTGCGCTGGCGAGTACGTGCCGCTGATGGGCATCGTTCGCGTGACGTCGGCGGTGTAAAGGTTGTCGCACTCCACGCCGGCGTCGAGCAGAAGAAGATCGCCCTTGCGCACGACGCCGGTGTTTCTCGTCCAGTGCAACACCGTCGCGTTCGAGCCGCTGGCGGCAATCGTGTCGTAGCCGTTGTCGTTGCCTTCGACGCGGGCGCGCAGATGGAAGACGCCTTCGATGACGCGCTCGCCTCGACCTTCGGCGGCGGGGAGCGCTCGAACGACGTCCTCGAAACCCTTGACGGTGTAGTCAACGGCCAGCTGGAGTTGAGCGATCTCGAAGTCATCTTTCACGAGTCGTTGTTCGCTGAGAGTGGCGGCTAAGACTTCATCGTCTTTGTTCGGCTCGAGAAAGTCGTCAAGTCTCTTGTCGAATCCTCGAACGCTGACGATCTCCGTCGTGGCCAGTGCGTCGAGATCGGATTCGAGGGTCTCGAGCGGCGAGGTGTCGATGCCGTAGTACGTCGCCGACTCGTCGACGCCGCGACGAGCCCCGACCCACAGTTCGCCGTAGCGCGAATCGGTGAAGAATTCGTGGGTCCTCTGGTCACGTCGGTCCGCGATGTAGAGCGTGGAACGTGGACCGTCGGCGCCGGGTGTGATGACCAGCACGGCGTCGGGTTCTTCGCAGCCGGTGAGGTAGAAGAAGTCGGTGCCGGCCCGGAATCGGTAGTCCGTGTCGTTGGCGCGAACCTTGAAGTTGCCCGTCGCCACGACGATCGTGCGCCCGGAGAACACTTCGGCGATGGCCGCGCGTCGCGTCGCACTGAACGTCGCTGCAGAGTGGACTGCATCACTAGGCGTGACGGTCGCCCAATTGTTGGTCATGTGCTCGACGAGTGCCCGGGGCACGGCGGGGCGGTGGTCACCGGCCCAGATCCAATGTTCGGAGACGGGGTTCTCTTCGGTGACGTCGGGTTCGGGGACAGCGGAAATGTTCTCGGCCATGTCCGTAACCTACAACCGGGGTAGTCGTCCGTCATATGCTCCCTGAATGGACATCACTTTGACGCGCGAAGGGCCGGTTGCGGTCCTGAAGTGGAATGAAGGCGAGAACCGGATCAACCTCGATTCACTCGCTCGACTGAACCAGTTACTGGACGAACTCGAGAAGGTCGAGGGCCCTCTGTCGGTCGTGCTCACCGGCGCGGGAAAATTCTTCTGCAACGGTCTCGACCTCGAACGCTTCGCTGACAGACGTGACGAATTCGTCGCGACATTGCACTCCCTGGAGCAGACGATTGGTCGACTGCTGGTCTTTCCGGCCTACACCGTCGCGGCGATCAACGGACACGCCTTCGCGGGTGGGGCGCTTATTTCGTGCGCCTTCGACTACCGCGTCATGCGTGAGGATCGTGGGTACTGGTGCATGAATGAAGCGGAGATCGGACTTGCCCTGGACGAACGGCTGTGGTCGATTCTGACGAATCGTCTTCCGCGCGCCACGGCCGTCATCGCGGCAACGACGGCGCGTCGGTTCTCCGGACCCGACGCGTTGCGCTTCGGCATTGTGGAAGCCGTCGAGGGTGAAGCCGACGTGCTCGCCCACGCATTGGTGGTCGCAGAAAGTATGGCGTCACTTGATCGGCCGACACTGGGCGTGCACAAGCGTCTCGCACACGGCGCCGAAGCGAGTTCCTTAGGTTACGAACTTTGATGTGAGTTTTCAATTTGACGTTTGTCGAGAATTTGTTCTGTTACACCCTCGTACTTTTGTGGCCTTGGGTATCGTTGGAACGTGAATATCGACGTCTATCGCAGCTGCACGTGGAAAGAGAAGCGCGACGTTCTCAACGTCTTTTGGCGAACGAATGTGGAGCCTACGTCGCGCATCGCCGAAGCGGCCGTGCAGTACGGCTACTACGCCGTCATCTGTCTCATCGTCGTCATGCTGGAGATCGCGTTGATTTTGATGGTGGCTCTGAGTCACAATTCATTCGTGGCCGGACTCTCGGCCGCCGCGGAGTTGTTCATGTTCTGGTCCACGTGGTGGGCGATCAAGCGGTTTCGGGTGCTGAAGACTCAATTCGTCAGTTAAAGAAGTGAACGAACGGACTAGGACTGTTTGATCCAGCCTTGGTCGACGCCGATCTGCTCGACGTCGCCGATACGAAGTCCGGTGCGGTGTTGGAGCGTTCGGATTAAGCCTCCCGCTTCGTAGAGTGACTCGTGAGTCCCGGTATCGAGCCAGGTCGTGGCGCGCGAGAGAACCTCAACGCGCAGTTCCCCGCGCTCGAGGTACGCGTTATTGAGCGCCGTGATTTCCAATTCGCCGCGGTCACTGGGCTTGAGGTCTCGCGCGAGTGCCGGTGCGTTGGCGTCGTAGAAGTAGATGCCGGGCACGGCGTACGTGCTCTTGGGGTTCAAAGGCTTTTCTTCGATCGAAAGGACCTTGCCGTCGTCGTCGAACTCGACGACGCCGTAGTGCGAGGGGTCACTGACCTGATAGGCGAAGATCAATGCCCCTTCGACCGACGTGTTCTCTTGGAGGTGCGTGCCGAGACCCGGACCGTAAAAGAGGTTGTCGCCGAGAATCAATGCACAACTGTCACCGTCGAGGAAGTCTTCACCCAGCAGCAACGCTTCAGCGAGACCGTTCGGTTGATCCTGCACGACGTAGGAGATGGCGATGCCGAGTTGTGAGCCGTCGCCCAGTAGCCGTCGAAAGGCGTCTTGGTCGTGGGGCGTCGTAATGAGAAGAATTTCACGAAGTCCCGTCAGCATCAACGTGCTGAGCGGGTAAAAGATCATTGGTTTGTCGTAGATGGGCAGTAACTGCTTGGACACGGCTCGAGTGATTGGGTGAAGGCGTGTACCACTACCACCAGCCAGAATGATTCCCTTCACTGAATTAGTATAGAAAGTCTTGCCACCCCTTCTAAAGGTCGAGGTATCGCCATGCGTGTTGTGATAACTGGAGCAGCTGGGTTCATTGGATCGCGTTTCGCCGAAGTGTTACTCGAGAACGCCGAGCGTCTTGACTACGACGAGGTCGTCCTGCTCGACGCCTTGACCTACTCCGGTCGACGCGAGAACATGGAAGAAGTGTTGCGCGATTCACGCGTTCGCTTCGTTGAAGGTTCGATCACCGACGGTGGCCTGACGAACGGAATTCTGCGCGATGCGTACGCCGTCGTGCACCTGGCGGCGGAGAGTCATGTCGACCGTTCAATCACCGGTGCGCGAGACTTTTACGAAACCAACGTGATCGGCACGCATCAACTGCTCGAAAGTGCGCGTGATAATGACGTGCAGCGCTTCGTGCACGTCTCTACTGACGAGGTCTACGGATCGATCGGCGAGGGATCGTGGAGTGAAGACCACATCCTCGAACCAAATTCGCCGTACTCGTCGAGCAAAGCGGGGTCCGACCTCGCCGCACTGGCCTATCACCGGACCTACGGTATTCCCGTCATGGTGACGCGTTGTTCGAACAACTACGGGCCACGCCAGTTCCCCGAGAAGGTGATTCCGCTCTTCGTGACGAATCTCTTCGACGGCGAGAAGGTGCCCCTCTACGGTGACGGCCAGAACATCCGCGACTGGCTGTTCGTCGACGACCACTGCCGAGGGATTCTGGCCGTGCTTGAGGGCGGACGCGCCGGAGAGATCTACAACATCGGGGGCGGCACGGAACTCACGAACGAAGAGTTGACCACACGTCTGCTCGATCTCTGCGGCTACAGCGACTCGATGATCGAGCCGACGACTGATCGCCTCGGGCACGATCGACGTTACTCAGTCGACTGGAGCAAGATCAAGAACGAACTGGGCTACGAACCCCAAATGAGTTTTGACGAGGGGTTGGCGTACACCGTGAAGTGGTACCACGACAACGAGGCATGGTGGCGTCCGCTGAAGGGCCGACCGTGAAGCTGATCGAACTCTCGATTCCCGGTCTCTTCGTCATGGAATCTCCTGTGTGGGGCGACGACCGTGGAACGTTTCGAGAATGGTTCAAGGACGAGGACTTCAAAGAAGCCGGTGTCGAGTTTCACGCCCAGCAAGCGAACCTCTCGGTCTCGAAGAAAAACGTCGTTCGCGGTCTCCACTATTCAGTGGCACGCGAGGGTCAGGCGAAAGTCGTGACCTGCGCGCACGGGGAGCTCGACGACGTGATCGTCGATATTCGCGTCGGATCGCCGACGTTTGGACAATATGAGATCGTGCACCTGGCGGCGGGGGAGGAGCGATCGGTGTACGTCCCAGCCGGCGTGGCGCACGGGTTTTGTGTGACCAGTGAACTCGGGGCGCTTGCCTATCTCCTCTCCTCTCCCTTCAACGCCGCGTTCGAACTCGAGATCAACCCCTTCGACGAGGAGATCAATGTGGCCTGGACAATCGATGGCGAGGCCGTCGTAAGTCCCAAGGACGCCAACGCACCATCCTTCGGTGAGCGCCGTGACGCGAAGGAACTTCCTCTCTTTCGCTGACCTTTGATCGGATGGGATAACGCCGTGCGGCGTTGCTAGCGTTGACCAAGTGAGTACCGCTCCGCTACGTCTCGTCACCGAACAAGATCGCAGCGTTCAGATCGCCGCGACGCTCGCGGTACCAACCATTGAATCCGAAGCACAGCTGAAAGCTCTTCTGACCAGTCTCTCCGGTGTCGACGCCGTCGGGGCCGAAGCACGAGCGGCGAAATTGTCCACCAGGTCGATTAAGAAGTCGACGAAGTTGGCCGCCATCGAGATGGCGATTTCGATGGTTGATCTCACGACCCTCGAGGGCGCCGACACGCCCGGCCGAGTGGCGTCACTCTGTACCAAAGCCATGCGACCCGATCCCCGCGACCTGACGATCCCTTCGGTCGCCGCCGTATGTGTCTACCCCGACCTCGTCGCGCACGCCCGTTCGGTGCTGGGCTCCTCACCAGTCGCGGTCGCGTCGGTGGCGACGTCGTTCCCGTCGGGGCGGGCATCGCTCCAAGTGAAGTTGATGGACGTTCGTGAGGCGGTCAGTGCAGGAGCGGACGAAATCGACATGGTCATTGACCGCGGCGCGTTCCTCTCCGGTCGCATCGGCCAGGTGTTCGATGAAGTCGTCGCGGTGAAAGCGGCGTGCGGCGACGCGCACCTCAAGGTGATCTTGGAAACGGGGGAATTGGTCACGTACGACAACGTACGTCGCGCGAGCTGGATCGCGATGCTGGGCGGCGCCGACTTCATCAAGACATCGACGGGCAAAGTGACGGTGAACGCCACCCTGCCCGTCGCGCTCGTGATGCTCGAAGCAGTCCGCGATTTCGCCGAAACGGCGGGTCCGACCATTGGCGTGAAGGTGGCCGGGGGGATTCGAACGACCAAGGACGCCATTCGATACCTCGTCTTGGTCAACGAGACCGTGGGCTCGACGTGGCTGACGCCGAATCTCTTTCGCTTCGGCGCGTCGTCACTCTTGAATGACCTGTTGATGCAACGACTCAAGCAACAGCGTGGCGTCTACGTCCGCGCCGAAGAATTCAGCGGGGACTGATGAGCGATCGACGGCTCGCCAACTCGCAGTTGGGCTCACTCGAGTACGACCCGGCGCCGGAGTCGGCGACAATCGCCAGCCTGAAGCCGAGCTACGGTCTGTTCATTGATGGCGAGTTCAGCGACGCTGAATCCGACGCGCAGTTTGCCACGGTCAATCCCGCGAACGAAGAGGCGCTGTCGATGGTCGCCCAGGCGAGCGCA